>JAABUQ010004124.1_pt1 | contig 25334 bp, 21 predicted proteins | sample 5560001 | NCBI WGS metagenome assembly JAABUQ01 (sample SAMN10711888, study PRJNA513371) | rock metagenome | isolation source: Antarctica rocks | place: Antarctica: Victoria Land, Finger Mt nord | collected 2015-12-18
GATCCGCTGTTTTTGGCGACCGCTGGACCGCCCTTAGGTCTCTCCGACGGTCAGATTCAAAGCGTGATCCCGCTAGTGGGCGACCAGCAGTCCGTGGTGCAAAGGCTCAACCGGCGCTCGGCATACCACGAACCCAACGAAACGATAAAGTTGCAATACAGCAACAACATCAACTCTTCGACGTTTTTCACGATACGCGGCTATTCGGTCAACTCGACTACGACTTTTGATTGGCCCTATATCAGCAACAGTCCCTTTGCTAACAGCTTTGTGCTGGACCAGGGTGGGGTGCGCCATGGAATTGCAGCTGACCTCACAAAACAACTTAGTGAGAAACATCTCATACAAGCCGGGGGTAAATACGAGTTTCTGCATCCGGTATACGACCAACCCGACAACATCTACGGATTTTATGCTCTCTCACTGTTTGGCAGCGGGGCAGAAGTGTACGACTTCTTGCCCAACGATGCAAACTGTCCAAACGTCCTCAGCGATGGCGTGACCACGAATTGCGGTTATCTCGCCAGTCAAGGGATAGCTCCCGGTACGCGACTTCCCGACAGCATCGAGCAGTCTGTTACCAACCGGCAAGATTTCGCCGGATATATTCAGGATACGTGGAGTCCGAACAGCCGTCTGAAGGTCACGGCGGGACTGCGAATGGATGCGGCAAACTACCGCCTTCCGGCGCCAGTGGTCGATCCCAAGACGTGCACCTTTCTGTACCTGCCCAGTAAAGCGTTTACGCCAAACACCAATCTAACAGACCCTTGTCCGCAGGTTACTTTTGACGTAGGCAACGATAAGATCCGTCCGCGTATACTAGAACCACGGCTTGCGTTAGCGTATCAAATGGGGCCAAAGGATTCCGTCCGCTTTTCGTACGGGCGTTCCGTAGAATTTCCGCCGCTCGGCTTTGTCGACCTCAATGGTGCACGAAGCGACAATTTTTACGCTCCATACATTAACATCCCGTCCTACAACAGCGTTTCTGGCGTTGCATTCGACCCGACTAATCCCAACGCCACCGCGGCAACTTACTGCGGCGTCTTGGGCAATCAGGTGTGCAAGAATTATGCCGAGCAGTTGCGCTGGGAAAACCAAAACGCCATTTTCGGCGTACCGATTCAGCCGGTGAAGCCCGAAACATTTAACAACTTCGACTTTTCTTATTCGCACCAATTCAAGAACAACGTCGGCGTAAAGGTGACGCCCTTCTACCGGCGAGGATACGACGCCACTGCGCTGGTCGCCACGGCCCGTTTGGATAAAAGCGGTAACGCGATTTTGGATGCGAATGGCGCTCCCGTTCTCAATCCTCCTGTCGCCACCAATCTAGGCATCAACAGAACAACAGGCGTCGAGTTTCTATTAACAAAGGAAGCCGAATACGGGTTTTCCGGTCAGGTATCGGCCACCTACATCAACGAGTTGTCAAACGTCATTCCGACGAGCGCCAGCGAAGATTTCTTCCCCTCGATCCCGCCCGAATCGCTGGCTCTGGGTAACGTCTATCGGGTTGGATTCCTGTCCCCGTTCCAAGCGAATGTATCCGCCCAATATCGCACGCGTTCCGGGTTCCGCATCAATCCCATCGTGACGTTCGATGTCGGATATCCCATTGGTTCTGGATTGATAACGGCGTACTCCGTTAATGGCAAGCCGTACAACCTGCCCAACACCAATGTGACCATTCCAGGAGCCCTTGGGGGAAGCACGTCCGCAACCAGATATGTCGATCCGCAAAATCCGGGATCCGTTTTCGCGCCGAACATTGCTGCAACTCGCGGCTTTGCCGAGGCTAACTCGGCCGGTGGTAAATTGAGCGGTCCCGAGAGTTACACGAGCCTGACGCTCGAGTACACGCCACCCCGAGCCACTCGCAGCACTTTCGGGGTTCTTATCGGCAACCTCTTTGGGCAGCTGTATTCCGGACCCGGCTTGAACACCCGCTACCAACCGCTTGCCACAGGCATTTCCGGGCCGCTCTCGGGGCAAAACAAAAACTCAGTGTTGTTTCCGCAACTCGGCTTTGCCAACTTTGGAGCCAACAGGCGTGGTCAGCAAGCCTTTCTAGACACGCCTAACAACACGGGGACTTCCTATCGCTTCTACTACATCATCAAGCTCTAAGGAGAACCAGTTGCACAAACACTTTACTACTTTTGCCGTACTGGCTCTCGCATCGATCGTGACCGGATGTGGCGGGGGCTCTGGTTCGGGGGCTTCGCCGCCAACCAGTTCCGTGAACCTCAACGCCTCGAAGCTCCAATTCGCCGTTGGGACCGCGACGATTGCTTCGGAGGGCACGATCGGCCTGAATACCGTTGAGACCTTCCGGCAGCCCAACGGGCTGTCGGCGGCTCTCGTGGACACCCCCACGATCGTCGGCCCAGCCGGCTTTACGGTCCCGTTGGATTCGGCGGGGCCATACATGGAGTCTTGTTCACCGTCTACTGGCGGTGCAACGCTCGTAGATTCAGCGAGCGGGGCAACCGTTGGCCAAGGCTCGGGAACCGACGGCGGAACCAATCACATCTCCGGTACGCCGCAGACACTGCTAGGCACACCCGTCGTTTGCACGAGTTTCGGGATCAGAGGCGGTGCATTTGGTTACGGTTTTGTACCGGACAACAGCACCACTAACGGAGCCTTGACGGATCGGTACTATCAGTTGCCGTTTTATCCAATGAACTCAGGCCGCACGTTGCGGTACATCGGCGGACCGCCGGCGTTTCCGCAATCGCGCAACGGAACGTTTCCGTCCGGCTTCCTGGGCTATTATCAAGGGTTCACCGATTTCAACGCGCCGGCAGTTGCCGGAGCTTACACGTTGAACGTGGTAGCCGCCGCAGGCAACGCGCCGACCTCTACGTTTAGTGCGACGTCGAACCTCACCAACGTTACCGGTTTGCCAACGTTCGACAGGCCGGTATTTACGCCTGATGGAAGCGGCGGCGGCACGGTGGCGGTCAATATTCCTGCGGGCGTGACGGAGACGTTCGTGGAGATTCTCGACTTAGGAACCGCTGGCTTAGGCAGCCCCAATTGCTTCCCTACCGGACCCTTGGGCGGAAACCCGACCGTGTACTATACGTTGATAGCAAACGGATCAGGTCCCCAAACGTTGACGTTGCCTGACAACTTAGGGCCGGCAGTTCCCGGCCAGACGACTCACACGTTGTGCACCTCGGCGGACAACGCCGCGGCAAGCGGCGGGGCAACGACTACCGGTGATCCGTATCGCCTTTATGCCGTCGGCTTCGATTACCCGGCATTTGAAGCAGCGTATCCCCAAAGTACCAGTCAGACGCCCACGATCACTGGCGCAAATGGTCAAGCTGACATTACAACGTCCAAGAGAACTGGAACGCTTACCTACCCCTGAACCCAGTTAAAAAGAGACCGGCGGACGCGCCGGTCTCTTTTTTTACCCGAGTGACGGCCGTTGCTTATGAAACTCGGTTAGCACTTGATATCGTTTGGCGATGGCGGTTAGCTGCTTTTCGCCGAAGGCGCGTCCCAAGAAGGAAATGGAAGTCGGCAAGTGGTTCTCGCCGAAACCGTTCGGTAAGGCGATGGCGGGTAAGCCCACGAGATTTGCGGGGCTGATCAAACTAACTCTCCCTGGGTACTTCGTGTAAACTTTATCGAACGGGACGCCGACGGGATACGTCACGGTCGGCAGCGTCGGCGATACGACGGCATCGTACGGCGCAAAGGCTCGGTTTATTTCAGCGATCATTTTCACACGCTGCCGCATCGCATCGATGTAATCCACGGCCAGCGTCGCATAGGGCGCATATCCGCCGATTCGGTCGTCTACCGAGCGCAGTTCCCGCGAACGACCGCTCTCGATCAGTTCGCGGAATGCCGCGGCGCCTTCCGCATTGACGATCGCGTCCACCGCGGCCCCATAGGGCAAATCTGGGAGTGCAACCTCAGCGCTTACCTCCGCAAAAGATGCGAGAACTCTCAGCGATTCCGTGAAGTTCCGGCGAACCGCCGGCATCGATTTTTCCGTCGCATGTTTGAGGACCGCAATGCGCGGACGCCCGCGTGTTGGTAAGAACGGTGCGTTGAGGGCGGTCGGGTCATTTTCATCGGCGCCGGAAATCGTTTTCAAGATTAGCTCCGTGTCACGAGCCGAACGTGCCAGCGGTCCCAGCTTATCCAGTGTCCAACACAACGCCATGGCGCCGTGACGGCTGACCCGTCCGTAGGTCGGACGCAATCCCGTGACCCCGCACGCCGTTGCCGGAAATAAGATGGAGCCGGATGTTTCGGACCCTATTGCAAAGCCGACCAATCCGGCCGCAGCGCAAATGCCCGAACCGCTGGACGAACCGCCGCTCCAAAATTTCCGATTCCACGGCGTGAGTCCAGGCCCCGTAAAGGACGCATCCGCATCGTTGTAGCCAAACCCACCGGCGAGTTCAACCATTGCGAGTTTCGCGAGTAGCACGGCGCCCGCGTCGCGCAGCCTCGCGACAACCGTTGCATCGAAGTTGAAACGTTGGTGACGATACGGGGCGGCGCCCCAGGTGGTCGGCGCGTCGGGAGTTGCGAGCAGATCTTTGACACCGTAGGGTACGCCGTGCAAAGCGCTACGCACGGTGCCCCGCGCACGTTCGCGGTCGGCCTTGCGCGCTTCGCGCAGTGCGCGATCGTGCAATATGGTGACCACAGCATTGTAATGCGGCCCGTACCGCTCCAACCGCGAAAGATACAGCTTGGTGAGTTCCACCGAAGAGATCGTTTTGCGCGATAAGAGTTTGCCGAGCGCAACGCTGTCGGAAAAGGCAATATCATCGCTCGTCATCGTAGGGGAACCCGAAACGTCGTTACAGGCTCGTCGGAATTGTGCAATCGTCGCTTGCCCCTATTTAAGCTTCGACCTTCTTTGCGATTTGAATCGATACTGGCGGCGATCGTGCGTAGCTCAGCATCCGAAAGCTTCGGGTCGAAGGTCCGCATCAACGCTGCGGTTGCAAGCGCCGCTTCCGACGGTTTTGGTGACGGCGACGCACTGGGCGAAGCTGCTGAAGCCGGAGTAGATGACGCGCGCGGAACAGGGCTCGGCTGCGCGCCCGTCTTCTTTGTAGCCAACGTCAAGGCGGTCGTCGCCGAGGCCAACATGGTCAGAAAATTCTTGCGACTGCTCATCGCGCAATCTTTGCCGAGCGGTGAACTTATACTTCCATGACGACGGGAATTACGATCGGGCGGCGGCGCGTTTTCTCGTAGATCTTCTTGGAGAGGCCGATGCGGATGTGCTCTTTGACGGTGGCGACGTCGCGCAGACCCTCGACGGAGCAATCTTCCACAACTTGGCGCAGATGGGTTTTTAGTTCGTCCAACACGCCGTCCGATTCGGGAATGTAGAACACTCCGCGAGTGACCAGATCTGGACCCGCAATCACGCGAGCTTCCTCAGCGTCGATCGTGACGACCACCATCATGATGCCGTCGTTGGAAAGGGCTTTGCGGTCGCGCAATACCGCCGTTCCTATGTCGCCCACCCCCGAGCCGTCGACCATCACGTTCCCGCCGTAGGTTTTGCCGATCTTGTCACCGCGTCCGTCGGCGAATTCAAGCACGTCGCCGTCTTCCAGAACGAATACTTTCTCGGGATACACTCCGGTTTTTTGAGCGAGCTTTCCGTGCGTCACCAGCATGCGGTATTCACCGTGCACGGGAACGAAGTACTCGGGGCGCACCAGATTGAGCATCAAAAACAGCTCTTCTTGAGATGCGTGTCCTGACACGTGCGAGCGGCCGTCGGTTCCGTGAATCACCGTGGCTCCCAGCTTGTAGAGGTTATTGATGGTCTTGTGAACGCTCTTTTCGTTACCGGGAATGGGCGTTGCACTGATCACAACCGTATCGCCCGGCACGATTTTCAATTTTCTGTGATCGCGCACCGACATGCGCGTGAGTGCCGACATCGGTTCGCCTTGCGATCCGGTGGTCATCACCACGACTGACTCCGGTGGGTATTCATCCACCTGCTCGATGCGAATTACGGAACTCGCCGGTATCTGCAAATGCTTGAGTTCCGAAGCGAAATGGATGACGTTGAGCAGCGACCGGCCCAGAAATGCTATCTTACGCTTAAAGCGTACTGCGTGGTCGACAACTTGCTGGATGCGCGGCACATTTGACGCGAACGAAGCAACGATGATGCGCCCTTTGGCGTGTGAAAACACATTGCTAAAAGCTTCACCAACCATCCGTTCCGAAAGCGTATGCCCGGGGCGTTCGGCGTTCGTGCTATCGGAAAGCAGGCACAGCACGCCCTCGTCGCCGATACGCGCTATTGCCGCAAAGTCGGCTGGCCGGCCGTCGATGGGCGTCTGATCGAACTTGAAATCTCCGGTGTGGAAAATGGTACCCGACGGCGTTCTGATAGCCAGCGAGCACGCCCCCGCAACGGAATGATTAATGTGCAGAAATTGCGTTTCGATCTCGCCGTGGCGCACCTGTGATCCCGGCTGCACGGGTAAAAACTGGGCTTCACGCATATTGTGCTCGCGAGACTTCGCCTGAATCAGTGCAAGGGATAAAGGCGTGCCGATCACCGGCACGTTGAATTCGCGCAGCAAATACGGGATGCCGCCGATGTGGTCTTCATGGCCATGCGTCACCAGCAGCGCCCGAAACTTATCCGCGCGCTCGCGCACATAACTGAAGTCGTTGATGACGATATCGACGCCGTACATTTCATCGTCGGGAAACATCAAGCCGCAGTCCACCGCAACCATATCGTTGTTGGTTTCAATAACCGTCATGTTGCGGCCGATTTCCCCGCATCCCCCGAGCGGAATGATGCGGGTGTATGGACGATTCGGCGGCGCGGGGACTATCAGAGTATCTGCTATCAACTGCCTCCTATACTTTGTGCTCAGCGGCGGTAGCGTGAAGGTGAGGGTGGAGGTATCTCATGCCTGTATCTATCCGCGCCGTTGTGGCGCTCACTTCGGTCATCCTTCTCGCTGTAGCGGCCGAGGCCCCGGCAGGCGCCCACGCAGCCAATCGGCGTAAAGCGGTGCACTACACCGTTTCCCAGTTATACTCATCGCGCGCTCGGCACCGGGCAATAATGATCTTACAACTCAAGCTGCTTGAGCTTCACGAGGAGCGGCTCGATCGATTGCGCCAGATAATCGTGCGTAAATTGCCTATCGACACGCTGCTAAAGGCAGAGAAGCCGCCGCGATGAAACATCCATCTTGCTGACGGTGTAAAAACTGTCGGCTTACTTCTTCTCGCTCTCAGAGAGGGACATGCATGACTGTTGATGCTCCCGCTGCTCCACAATCGAGCGGCCTGGCCACAGTCCTCAACGTCTTCGTTGCCCCGCGGGACGCATTTTCGACCCTGGGTGAAGTCCCGATGTGGGGCTGGGCGTTCATCGTTGCAACCGTCCTGGGTGTGATCGGCAGCCTCTTGGCCATACCGGCCACCACGCATGCGCTTCAGACCGGGTTGGCCGCTCAAATGGCCCATGATCCGAATTTTGCACAAATGACTCCCGACAAGCAAAAACAAGCCATGGGCTTTGCGCAGCTGGGCGTGCGCTTCGGCTGGATCTTCGTACCCGTTTATCTCCTCGTGATCGCACTGGTGCAGAGCGTCATCATGTTGATTACCAACGCCGTTGGCCGGGGATCAGCGACTTTCAAGCAACTGTGGGCGGCGGCGATGAACATCAGCGTCATTACTTTTGGCGTCGCGTATTTATTCACGGGACTCATCACGATGCTGCGTGGGCCGCAATCCTACACCAATACCGCTGCGCTCGCCGCCTCGCTTCCCAGCGCAGCCTGGGCCATACCTCACGCCGGCGTCAAGACGATCGCCTTCCTATCGGCCATCAACCCCTTCTCCCTTTGGGGAGTTTTTCTGCTGGCGACGGCCCTGCTTGTGATTGCCCGAGCTTCAAAACCACTCGCCTACGGTACGGCTATTTTTATTATCCTTTGTTCCGGCGCTTTGGCAGCGCTATTTGCCAGATAGGACGACGTGCGACGCAGTGTTTGGTGCGCAATGCTGTGCGCGATCGGGATGGCGGCGTCGCCTACCTGCGCGCCGGCAGCACTGTCACTTGAGGATGCGGTGCGGTACGCTCTGTATCACAATCCGGCGCTTCTCTCGCAACGCGTAACGGTAGCCAACCTCGAATCGACCTTTGTCAAACAGCACGCGACTGAATATCCATCGCTGACCGGTTCTTTGCAGAATCAACTTTCTCGTTCGAGCAACGCTACTGGGCAGTTTGCGCAGTTTGGACTTTCGCAGCAAAGCCGGTTCTCCCAAAACACGGCTCAAATTGGCTCGAATTACAGCTTGTATAACGGCTCCTTCAATCAGATTCTGGGCCAACAAGACCGGCGGCAAATGGAGGCGGCCCGCAACGATCTGCGCCGTGCCGAGCAGCAAACCGCCGTCAATGTGGCGAACGGCTATTTCGGGATTGCCAATAAAGCGAACGCCGTGCGCCTGGCGCAGAACAACCTTAGTTACCAGAACGCCCTGCTGGCCGTCGCTCGCGCTAAGGAACGTGTCGGCCAGGTCGCCGGTGTGGACGTCTTGCGCGCCCAAGTTGCAGCGACGCAAGTCCTTTCGGCGCTTGTTTCTAACAGAGCGGACGTCCTCAACGCCCAAGAATCGCTCACGCAAGTCATAGGAGCACCGGCGGACACCAGCTTCGAAATCGCCCAAACGATCGCCGAACCCCGACTGCCCGCAGAACCCTTGGAGCGATTGGTGCAAACGGCAGAAAACAATCGGCCCGACGTGTCGTCGGCGCAGGAAAATTTGCAAGCAGCAGAACTGAGCCGCTCTCTCATTGACACCGATTTACGCCCGCAGGTCGCTTTCACCGGCGGTTTCGGGAATCAAACATCGCCAACCTCATACGGCAACCTTCAAGCGCAGATCGACGCACAAAACGCGCTTTGCCGCAGGACACCGGGCTGCACGACGACATTTCCCAACGTAGTCCGAGGGCAACCTGGATTCTGGCAAATCGGCGTCATTTCGACGCTGGCTTTGCCGATCGTAGATTACGGTGTTCGAAAGGCGGCCCATCGCGCCGCCGATACGGCAATCGACTCGAGCCGGGCGGCGCTTGAGAGCGCAAAACGAAACGTCGAAATCAGCGTGCGGCAAGCGTTGCGCGCAGCTCAAACTAATGCGGCTACCTTACAGTATGCTAAACAGTCGGCGAGTCTGGGCCAGGAATCCGCGCGCATCGCGCAACTGCAGTATCGAAACGGGCTCATCTCCCTCACCGACGTGGCTGCGGCTCAACAAACGTCGCTTTCAGCGCAGAGCGACTTGTTCAACGCACGCATCGCGTACGTCAACGCGGTGATTGCGCTGCGCACCGCATTGGGAACCTTTGATCCGGTGCAAAGCGTAGCCGGTTTAAGATAAGTATGAAAAATCGTCGTCTCGCCCCTGTTGCCATCGTCGCGGGACTTGCCGCGCTGGTGCTGATATCAGTGGCGGCTGGACGGAACCGCCACGGCGACTCCATGACCGTGCGAGAAGTCATCGTCAAGCGAGCGACGTTTTCGACTAGGCTGCCCGAGAGCGGGGTTGTGCAACGTCCCACGTTGCAAACGGTGGCCGCATTGGTTGGCGGCAATCTCGGCAGCGTGTTGGTGAAGCCGGGCGATCACGTCACTGCCGGACAGCTGCTGGCAACCATCGACAACCCGCAGCTGCTTTCGACCGCACAGAGCAGTCAACAAGCATATCGCTCCGCCGCAGCGCATGCACAAAGTGCGCAGGAAGGCAACGCCGCGCTGCCCGCGCAGAACCGGTCGGCCATCGTTCAAGCGCAAGCCGCCATGGAACAGGCTCGCGCGCGTTTGACGCAAGCCCGTCAAGACCGGGCCACCGGCGCCCAATCCGGCCTGGGCTACGGCGGTTCAAGTGCCGCAGAACAACGGCTTCAAGCAGAGACTACCGCGGCGCGCGCCGATACGGATTTGCGCGAAGCGCAGCGCGTGTACGCCGCAAACGTCGACTTGTTGGCAAACAAAGCAATCTCGCGCGACGCGCTCGATCAATCGCGAGCGAAGTACGAACAAGCAAGACTGGCCGCTAATCAAGCTCACCGGCAGCGCGACATTTTGGACAGCCAACTCGCACGTACCGGCACCGTATTGTCGGATAACGTGCGGGCCGCCGAAGACGCTCTCATGCAAGCGCAAGCACAACTGAGCGCCGCACGCGCAAGCTCCAGCGTTTCGAAAACCGGAGACGTGCGAGCGGCATACGCCGACGCGCAGCGGGCATCGAGCGAAGCGTCGTTTGCGCAAGACCAGGCGGCGCGCACGCAAATTCGGGCCCCTTTCAGCGGCACCATTCAAAGCGCCGCGACGCAAACCAACGATCCGCTGCGTCCTCTGGGTCCAGGGGACTTAGTTGCTCCGGGACAGGCGCTGTTCACATTGGCCGCCAGCGATACGTTCGTAATTCGCGCGAAAGTGGACGAACAAGACATTATCAACATGCGCATCGGTCAGCGCGCCGTGGTAAGCGGTGAAGATTTTCCCGGAAAGACGCTCAGTGGACACATTGTGTCAATCTCTCCGGTCGCGCAGAAATCGGACGACCCGTCGAGTACCGCGCGTCAGATCATTACGACGATCCGGCTGGATGGCATCGCGCCGTACCTTCGCGACGGAATGAGCGTGGACGTCGATATCATCACGAGCGACGTGCGCAACGTCATCGTAATGCCGAGCGATGCCGTTTTCACTGAAAACGGTAAAAAATATGTGTACGTCGTCAAGAACGGCGTTGTCAAAAAAACCGAGGTGCGAACCGGGCTTTCAAACGACACGCAAACCGTGGTCACGCGCGGCCTTTCCAATCGCGACACTATCGTGGCCGAGAAAAATATCACGTTGGCGGACGGCACAACGGTGGCTGCCGCGCCTAATGCTTCGTCCAAGCCTCGTTGACACGCATCCTGGCCTACGTTGGCGAGGCACTCTCGGCAATCTGGCGCAATCGCACCCGCTCCGTTCTGACCATGCTCGGGATGGTCATCGGAACGTCGTCGGTAATCGCCGTGCTGGGAATCAGCAAGGCGGCGCAAAACGGAATAGGCGGAACGCTCAGTTCTTTCGGTGATCCCGGTTTTAGCATCGCAGTCGATCAACAACAAGATGATCCGCAAAGCGCTCAAATTCAATACCGCGATGCGGCGGTGGTCGCCGAAGCAACCTCCGGGGTAACCGATGGCATATATCCCGACTATCAGCGCAATCTCAAGCTGCGCGCCAACAAAGTCTCGTACAACGCTTACGTCAACGCTCAAAACCCAAAGGGGATATCCGCACGCACCGTAAGCACGGGGCGCCTGTTAACAACGGACGACATTTCGTCCGCGGCTCATGTCGTTATTGTTTCTCAGCCATTGGCAGAAAAGTTTTTTTCTGGGCGTTCTCCGGTTGGCCAAGAACTGCGCGTCGGTGGTTCGCAGTTTCGAATTATCGGCGTCTATGATCCGCTCAAGTCGGCGCTGCTCTCAAATTCCGGCGGCGATGATTACATCGACATTCCGTACACGACGTACCGCGAACTGATTCCAGGGCCAGTGGACGACTTAAATTTTTACGCCGCGCCCGGCAGGGGCGCAGACGCATCAGCCGCCGTGGAAGCGGCGCTGCGCCACCTGCATGGTCAGCGTGCGAAGTACGTGATTCAGGATGCACAAGCGCAAATGACCGGGTTCAATACGGTGCTCGGCTTAATCGGAAACGGTCTGAGCGCGATAGGAGCGGTGGCGCTTGTGGTTGCGGGCATCGGAATCATGAACATCATGCTGGTCTCAGTTACCGAACGCACGCGCGAAATAGGAATCCGCAAGGCGATCGGTGCGAACTTCAAAGATGTGATGTACCAGTTTCTGCTTGAAGCGGTGCTGCTGTCGCTGTTGGGTGGGGGCATCGGAATGATCTTGGGCATATTAGCGGTCGTTTTGGCCTACCAGCCCGTTGAACGATTTGTCGGGCCGGCACCGATCCCGTACCTTCTCATCGTGTCCGTCGCCATGGGATTCTCAATTCTGGTCGGCACGGTATTTGGAACCTATCCCGCCCTGCGTGCCGCGAAGCTCGATCCGATTGAGGCGTTGCGCTCGTGATCGTCCAATTCTTCGGCGAAGCCTTCCGCGTTTTGAGTGAAAATAAGGTTCGCTCACTGTTGACATTGCTGGGACTAATCATCGGCGTCATGGCGGTCATCACCATTCAGGTTCTGGGCAAAGGGATGTCGGGTTCGGTTGCGGGCGTGCTCGGTAGTTTTAACGATCACTCTTTTACGGTTCTTCCAAACTTCCGGCAGCCCGATTTTGCGCGCGCGGCGATAAAATTGTCGGATATTCCAAAGATTGAAAAAGCCGATCCCAACATTGCCCAAGCGTTGCCGGCCGGCGGCACCACGCGGCAAGCACGCTTTGGCTCAAAAAAAGCACGGCTGGTGGTCTACGGTGAATCGGAAAACCGGTTCATTACCACCCCCATTGCTTCCGGACGGTCGTTTGATGCAAACGACATTGCCTTGGCCGGCAAGGTATGTTTGCTCTCCGCCGATGGATTTAAAAAGATTGTTGCGGCGGGAACGGAACCCGTCGGCCAAAGTTTACGCATCGGCGAACGCCGCTTCGTCATCATCGGCGTTCTGGCGCCGGCCATTAAGGGAATATTGTCGCAGGCCCTGCGCACCGGTGACGTTGCCATACCGTTTACAACCTACGAACGCGAATATCTGCGTGGTAAGCCGGTATTCGCCCTACGTTTTTTTGTAAAAGATGACACCCAAATGGGCGACACTGAGATCGCGGTGATAAAAGCACTTCAGGCGCTGCACCGCGGAAAGTTTCAGTATCAAACCTTCGATCGCAAAACGATTTCGTCCGGCATCGACGGCATCTTCGGCGCTGTCACCTTTATCGTGGCACTGATCGGCGCTGTGTCATTGCTGGTTGCGGGAATCGGGATTCTGAACATCATGCTGGTTTCCGTAGCCGAACGTACGCGCGAAATTGGACTGCGCAAAGCGATAGGGGCGACGCGCTTTCAAATTTCGCTGCAATTTTTTATCGAGGCGCTGCTGCTCTCGTCGTTTGGTTGCGCCATCGGACTCACACTGGGACTGCTGATCGGAGGGCTGGTAAACCGCTTCGCGCTCGTTAACCTCTCCGGTATCGTTGCACCGATCCCGTGGCTGCAGTCGGTAGTGATTGCCGTCGGCTTCGCGACGCTGGTGACGCTTGCGTTTGGAACCTATCCTGCCTATAGGGCGTCGTTGCTCGATCCGATCGAAGCCCTGCGCTATGAATGATGTCGCCATCGACGTGCGGGGGGTTACAAAAACCTATGCGAGCGGTGCGCTCGAAGTACACGCGCTGCGCGGCGTGAGCTTCTCCATCAATCATGGCGAGTACGTGGCGGTCATGGGACCCTCGGGTTCTGGAAAATCGACGCTGATGAATGTGATTGGCTGTTTGGATCGGATAAGCAGCGGCCGCTACACGTTGGACGGGGTCGATGTGGCCAGCTTGGACGACAACCAATTGGCTTCCATTCGCTTGAAGAAGCTCGGCTTTGTGTTTCAGGGCTTTAATCTGCTGGCGCGCACCGACGCGGTCAAAAACGTTGCACTGCCGCTGTTTTATGCGGGAATCCCGACTCGTCAACGCAACGCCGCAGCCGCGGTGCGGCTCGCAGAAGTAGGACTGGGTGATCGCGGGCATCATAAACCCAGCGAGCTTTCCGGCGGACAGCAGCAACGGGTTGCGATTGCCCGCGCGCTCGTCAATGATCCCGCCGTGTTGTTGGCCGATGAGCCCACCGGGAATCTAGATTCGACCACCAGTGAAGAGATTATGGGCATCTTTGCCGATTTGAACGGCCGCGGTCGCACCATCATCATGGTCACGCACGACGAAGATGTCGCCCGCCACGCTAAGCGTACGGTCCGCCTGCGGGACGGATTTATCGTGTCCGACGACCTGGCCACCGTCACACCGTAACCCTTTTAGGCATTCTCCTTATTAAGGCTGGAAGAGCCATGCGTCTTGCAAGTCTTCGTTCAATCGCGTGCTTGGTGGTTCCGGTCAGCGTGGCTGGAATCCATCAGAGAAATCTTAGAATAGAGCGTCCAACCGTCTGTTTCGCGGCAGCGAAATGCCTAAGGGGACCACTTAAGGTCTGTTTCGCAGCTGCGTCGAGGCGCCCAGGCACGCCCTCCTGTCTTGCGCCCCGTCGAGTTCTCTTCGTTTCCCCCAGGCGGACCAACCGAGCTAAGCACGAGCCGGAAAAATGCGAGGCGGGTGTGACATTTCGACCTCCCTGCGGTACATACGAGAAGCTTTCACTCCTCAAACAAGCAGGTTAACGAGCATGTTCAAAAATCGTATGTTGCCAACCGCGATCGTTGCCCTTGTCGGCGCGGTGCTCGGCAGCTTTGCCATGATGCTGTATGCAAGCACGCATTTCGCCAACGTTGCCGGACCCAACAATACCCCGCCGGCTTTATCCGCCGCTCCCTACACCGGGACGAGCGATCAAGACCGCATCGTAAACGCCGTCAAGCGCGTGAAGCCCTCGGTGGTTGCGATCAATCTGGTGGTCAACGGTCAGCAACGCATGCCCTTTGATCCGTTCTCGCAGTTCTTCGGCGGACAAGGCGCAGCCCCCACACAACCGTACCGGGCGCGCGCCTCGGGTTCCGGATTCGTTTACGCCAATTCAGGACTGATCGTGACCAACGCGCACGTGGTTTCACCGCCCGGAAACGCCACCATCTCGAAGCTGGAAGTCGTGTTCCAGAACAATGATCGCGTGCCGGCGCATGTGGTTTCCACCAACATCGGCGCCGACTTGGCCTTGATCAAGGTGGACAATTATGGCAAGCTGCCCCCTCCGCTGGTCCTTGCCGATTCCAATCGCCTGGAGCAAGGACAGTGGGCCATCGCCATCGGCGAACCGTTGCAGCTTCAGCAAACGGTCACGGTGGGAGTCGTTTCCGGCTTCAATCGCACCGAGCCGATCCCCGACGAGAACGGCGGAGTGATTACCTTCAAAGGCTTGATGCAGACCTCCGCGCCTATCAACCCAGGGAATTCAGGTGGGCCGCTTGTGGACGTGAACGGCAGAGTCATCGGAGTGAATCAGTCAACCGCGAGCCCCGGATCCGCTCAGGGCATAGGCTTTGCCATTCCGTCCAACATCGTACGTACCACGCTGGCATCACTGGAACGCAACCCCGGCGTCCACCAGGGCACCAACGCAGGTTATATCGGCGCAGTGTTGGCGGAACTCACGCCTAAAGTCAAAAATCAACTAAACTATTCGGGACAGGGCGTGGCTATCGGTCAAATTAGCCAAGGCTCCCCCGCCGACACCGCGGGTTTGCAGCCGGGAGACGTTATCCTGAAAGTCAACGGGAAAACGGTGAACCGCTCGTCGGAAGTTATTTCGGCCATTCGCGCCACCAAGCCCGGTCAAACTGTGGCATTGCAGGTCTGGAGCCAGGGCGTCAAACGGTTGGCTAACGTCCGCGTCGCCGAGCGCCCGGCCGATGCTGAGCCGGTGCCGCAACAGGAAAGTCCGTAGAGAATAATTGTGGTCTTCAAAGGGCCCCGCAACCGCGGGGCTTTTTTCTTGGTTTCTAATACTGGAACAATGACGCGCCGATACGGTACTATAATCGGTGCACTACCATCCTTGAGTTCGGGTAAGAGGCAAGGCTGAAACGTAAGCGTCACCGGCGCTCGTAAAGCTGGTCCACCGCATTCGGAAAGAGAGACAATTTAATGGCTAAAGTGGTCGGTATCGACCTGGGCACGACCAATTCGGTCGTCGCCGTAATGGAGGGTTCACAACCAACCGTAATTGCAAATGCCGAAGGGAGTCGCACGACCCCATCGGTGGTCGCGTTTACTAAAACCGGCGAGAGACTCGTCGGACAACTGGCAAAACGCCAGGCTATCACCAACCCTGACCGGACGATCGCCTCGATCAAACGGCACATGGGAACGGATTTCAAAGTAAAGATTGACGGCAAGGATTACACGCCGCAAGAAATCTCGGCGATGATCCTCCAGAAGCTGACCAACGATGCTTCCAACTATTTGGGAGAAAAGGTCACCAAGGCGGTCATCACTGTCCCGGCCTATTTCAACGACGCTCAGCGTCAGGCAACCAAAGATGCGGGCCGCATCGCGGGCTTGGACGTGCTGCGCATCATCAACGAACCCACGGCCGCTGCACTCGCCTACGGACTCGACAAAAAGACGAGTGAAACCATCTTGGTTTGGGATTTAGGCGGCGGAACGTACGACGTTTCGATCCTCGAAGTCGGCGACGGAGTTTTTGAGGTAAAGGCCACCAACGGCGATACCCATTTGGGCGGCGACGATTACGACAGACGTTTGGTGGACCACTTGGTTAGCGAGTTTCGCAAAGAGCAAGGGATCGATCTGTCCACTGACAAGCAGGCAATGCAACGTCTCACGGAAGCGGCTGAAAAGGCTAAGATCGAACTTTCAAGCGTCGTACAGACGAACATCAATCTTCCGTTCATAACGGCCGATCAAAACGGGCCCAAGCACCTCGACGTCACGATGACGCGCGCTAGATTCGAAGAACTTACGTCGGACTTGACCGATCGATGCGTGCAGCCGTTCAAAAACGCGATTGCCGACGCCAAAATGGACGTTTCCAAAATCGATGAAGTGGTACTCGTGGGCGGTTCGACGCGCATGCCGGTCATTCAAGAACTCGTCAAGAGGCTCACCGGAAAAGACCCCAACCAGAGCGTTAACCCCGATGAGGTTGTCGCGATCGGCGCGGCCATTCAAGGCGGTGTCTTGGCCGGAGAAGTCCGCGACGTGGTTCTGCTGGACGTTACCCCGCTATCGCTGGGCCTGGAAACGCTCGGCGGCGTGATGACGAAGCTGATCGAACGCAACACCACCATTCCCACGCGAAAGACACAAGTGTTCACCACTGCGGAAGACGGCCAAACCTCTGTGGACATTCACGTGCTGCAAGGCGAACGTGAAATGGCGCAAAACAACAAGACGCTGGCGCGGTTCCGTCTCGAGGGGATACCGGCTGCTCCTCGCGGCGTGCCACAGATCGAGGTCACCTTCAACATCGACGCTAACGGCATCGTCAACGTCGGTGCCAAAGACCTAGGAACCGGTAAAGAGCAACAGATCCAGATCACCGCTACCACCAACCTTTCCAAGGATGAAGTGGAGCGGATGGTTCATGACGCGGAAACCTCAGCGGCCGACGATAAGCGGAAACGCGAGGAAGCCGAAACCCGCAACCTTGCCAGCAGCTTGATCTATTCAACGGAAAAGTCGTTGAAGGAAGTCGGCGACAAACTGGATGCGGGCGCGCGAGGCGACGTCGAAACGGCGCTCGCCGATCTGAAGAGACTTGCCGAGAACGGCACCGCAGACGAGGTCAAGGCAGCGTCTGATAAACTGCAGCAAGCGTCCTTCAAGATGGCCGAGTTGCTGTATCAAAAGACGGGAACGTCCGGCGATGGCGCCGCGCAAAACGGCGCTGCTGATGGGGCGGCGTCGCAGGACAGCGGCGCACCAGGCCCGAGCGAAGACGTCATCGACGCCGAATTCAAAGAAGCAAAATAACTCGCTGACGCGTGGGTGATCGCTCACCCACGCGTCCGTACTTGGAGCTGTAATGGAAGAAGAATCCACTGCACAAGCACAGGGCGAGGACATTGCTACGAACGGAACTTCGGAGGCCCAAGAGGCTTCCGAAGACCTGAGCGCGCAACTCGCCGCTGCTAACACCAAAGCGGAAGATAACTACAACAGGTTTCTTCTGGCAATGGCGGATTTTGAGAACTACAAGAAACGCATCGAGCGGCAATTTTCGGACATCGCTCTTGCGGGACGCAAATCGCTGCTCGAAAAGTTCCTGCCGGTTCTGGACAACTTAGAACGGGCGCTATCGTACGGTGAAAATTCCGACGGCCTGCGCGACGGCGTGCTGCAAACCCTTAAAGGATTTGAAGCGATGCTGGCGGCCGAAGGCGTTAAGCCTATCGCAGTCAAGGGCGCACCCTTCGATCCCAAAGTCGCCGAAGCCATCGGAACGCAAGCGGCGGAAGGCGTCGCGGATGACATTGTCCTCGAGGAAGCACAAAAGGGCTATACCCTAGGGGGCGAGCTTCTTCGGCCCGCCCGCGTGATCGTCGCGAAGAATGAATGAACTATAAGAACTACTACGACATCCTGGGCGTACCGAAAAATGCGCCGGAAAAAGACATCAAGTCGGCGTATCGCAAGCTGGCACGTAAATGGCATCCGGATGCCAACCCCAACAACCAAAAGCAAGCCGAAGAAAAATTCAAAGACATACAGGAAGCCTATGAAGTCTTGGGCGATGCGGAAAAACGCAAGAAGTACGATGTTTTGGGTAGTGACTGGCAGCAAGCGCAGCGGCAAGCCGAACAACAACGACGTTATCGCACGCAGCAGGGCGACGCATCGTTCGACGTTGGCGGCTTTGGAAGCGGCCCCGGAACTAGCGGCTTTTCGGATTTTTTCGACATGTTCTTTTCGGGTATCGGCAAGCGGCAAACGGCGCAGACTACGGGCTTCGCGCAGCGCGGGCAGGATCTAGAAACAACCATCGAGCTGACGCTCAAAGACGCCTTCGAAGGTGGACGCAAATCGGTGTCGCTGCAGATCGAAGACCTGTGTCCACGTTGTAGGGGAACGGGAACGGATCGCGGCAGCTTGTGTTCCCAATGTCACGGCACCGGGCGAGTGTTGCAGACGAAGAAATTTGACGTGACCATTCCAAAGGGGGTGCGCCAGGGCCAGCGGATTCGCCTCAGCGCTCAAGGAGGCGCCGGCGTATCCGGTGGTCCAAACGGCGACTTATTTTTGATCGTGAATCTGGTGGATGACGGCGTGTATCACCGTAAGGGCGACGACTTATACGTGGACCTGCCGGTAAGCGTTTATGACCTGGTGCTCGGCGGTGAAGTTACCGTGCCAACGATGAGCGGTCAGGTCACCATGACGATCCCTTCGGGAACGCAAAACAACAAGACGTTACGCTTGGCCGGAAGAGGGATGCCTAAAGCGAAGAACGGCGGAACCGGAGATCAGTACGTGCGACTCGTGGGACAGCTGCCCCAGAATCTCAGCGATAAAGAGCAGAAACTGTACAAAGAGCTCGCCGGCTTGCGAAACGGAAAGAGGTAGCGTGCATGATTAAGGAGATCGCCTTCACTGCTTATCCCGCCGCCGACGTGGCAAAACTCGTAGATTTCTATTCAGGTGTATTGGGTCTGACCGCGAGCGGTAAATACGAAGAAAACGGTACATTACTGTACGCCGAATTCGAAGTGGGGAACTCGTGGTTCAGCGTTATGACGCATGACTGGATGGACGTTCCGCCGGGAAGCGCCGCCGGAGTAGCCCTCGAAGTGGACGACATCGAAGAAGCCCTCACACAATTTGCATCCCAGGGGATCGCGCGCGAAGATATCCATGACACGCCCGTCTGCCGGCTGTCGTCGTTTAAAGATCCTGAGGGTAATAAAGTCACGCTGCATCAGACGACGCGGCCGCATTAGGGTACTCCTAGACAACCTTTCAAACCGGCGACGGGTTATGGCCGGCGTATGATGTCCGGCCCGCCCGTCCATTTAATGTGGTCGAGCTCCTACTCACCCGATAAGCCGCAAGTTCACAAACAGGTAGATTGGCGGCGCATCGGTGCTTTTTTTGCGCCGTATTGGCGTCAAGAAGCCATCGTACTATTGTGCATGTTGAGCGTCGCACTACTTGGCTTGATCGGGCCCGTCATCACGGCCCGCATTATCGATTCTGCGATTCCTCACGGCAACACCCGCGAGCTCGTCATCGATGTCGGTTGCATCATCGCTTCCGGAATCGTAGCCGGCCTTATCGGGGTGTACCAGGGCTTCCTCAACTCGCTGGTGGGCGAAGGCATTATGCGCGACATCCGTACCAGTCTGGTTGCGCATCTGCACAAGATGTCGCTTGGCTTCTTCACGAATACCAGGACGGGCGAAATCATGAACCGCGTGTCGAACGACGTTGACAACATCGATAACGTTGTTACAGGAACGTTGGTAACGATCATTACGAACTTTTTCATGATCACTACCACGTTAGTGACGATGCTGGTCATGAATTGGCGGCTAGCTTTAATCGGGATTGCCGTGGTTCCGCTAATGATTCTGCCCCTTTCGCCGGTTGGTCGCAAGATGTATCAGATCCGCAAGCGCACCCGAGAGAAGCGCGATCAGATCGAGAGCATCACTCAGGAGACGCTTTCAATCTCCGGAATCACGCTGATCAAATCGTTCGCGCGGGAATTCTACGAACGAGACCGTTTCTACGACGCCGGAACGCAGTTGATGAAGCTGGAGATTTCGCTTGCCATGGTCGGGCGCTGGTTCATGATGGCCATAAGCGCGATGGTCGTCGTGGGGCCGGCGATCGTGTGGTTGGGCGGCGGTTGGCTTGCGCTCGCACACATGCTGACTACCGGTGTTATCGTTGCATTCGTTACTCTCATCGTGACCCGCTTGTATGGGCCCGCTGCCGCACTTGCCGGAATTCAGGTGCAGATTATTAGCGCGTTGGCTGTCTTCGAGCGAATCTTCGAATATTTGGACATGGAACCAGAAGCGTATTCATCGCCCGGTGCGACCGCGCTCGCGAGGATCAGGGGCGACCTACGGTTCAACGATGTGCATTTCTCATACTCCGGCGATCGAAAAGCACTCGACGGGATTTCCTTCCACGTGGAACCCGGACAAGTCGCCGCTTTCGTCGGACCTTCAGGTGCGGGAAAAACCACCCTGACGCAACTCGTGCCGCGCTTTTACGATCCTCAAACCGGAAGCATTGCTATCGACGGCCACGACATCCGGACGGTGACGCTGGAGTCCCTGCGGCTCGGCATCGGTATCGTCACTCAAGAAACATACTTATTTCACGACACCATCGCAATGAATCTTCGATACGCGAAAACCAGCGCGAGCGATGCGGAGCTCAGGCAAGCGGCCAAAGCGGCAAACATCCACGACTTTATCGCCTCACTTCCTGATGGTTACGAAACGGTGGTTGGGGAACGAGGGCACAAGCTCAGCGGCGGCGAGCGTCAGCGCCTCGCGATCGCGCGCGTCTTGCTCAAGGACCCCAGAATCCTCATTCTCGACGAAGCGACCAGCGCGCTTGACTCGCATAACGAGGCCGCAATTCAAGCAGCGCTTGTTCCCCTAATGCAGGGCCGCACGAGCCTGGTAATCGCACACCGACTCTCGACTATTCTATCAGCTGATATTATCTTCATGATGGAGCATGGGAAAGTGGTCGAAAGCGGCTCCCACGCGGTATTGCTCGCGCGAAACGGCGCATACGCGCGCCTCTACCGAAAGCAGTTCCGGGATGAAACGCGCACTATCGCAACTTAACCGTTCGCTGCTTCCTCGAGCGACGTTCGAGCCTAGACATCATCGAGAGGGAAGGCACGACCCGCCAGAACGCGGTTTCGTCGTCGTATCTATCCGTGCTCCAAGAGCCGGAAGTTCCCCGCGTGTCAAGTTCGATGCGTCGCATATCGGTATGAACAGTCAGGTATGCTTCAACCGATGCCATCGCGCGGTAAGCCGCATGTTTTGCCCATTGGCGGGAGCTGGTTTAGCGTTGCACTTCAATAAAATTCTTAGAACCTAGCCGGCCGCTGCGACCCTCATGGGCGTTGGTGCTATCGGTACGCGCACTTCCGGTTCGGTTTTTTCTTGCACCTCATCGACGCTCACGCCCGGCGCTAATTCGCGGAGCACCAAACCGGCGTCAGTCACATCGAGCACTGCTAGATCGGTCACGACGCGATGCAGCACACGTTTTCCGGTTAGCGGCAAGCTGCAGTGCTTGACGATTTTGCAGGACCCGTCACGCGCAACGTGCTCCATCATTACGATCACGCGTTTCGCCCCGTGCACCAAGTCCATGGCGCCGCCCATACCCTTTACCATTTTGCCGGGAATCATCCAATTCGCCAAGTCGCCGTATTCCGAAACCTGCATGGCGCCGAGAACCGCTAAATCAATGTGCCCGCCGCGGATCATGCCAAAGGATTGGGAAGAGTCAAAAAATGAGGCACCCTTGGCGACCGTAACGGTCTCTTTGCCGGCATTGATAAGATCGGGGTCTTCTTCGCCTTCCCACGGATACGGGCCCATCCCTAAGATTCCGTTTTCGCTTTGCAACACCACGGTGACACCAGAACGCACATAGTTGGGGCAAAGTGTCGGCAAGCCGATTCCAAGATTGATATACTGTCCGTCGCGAAACTCTTGCGCGACCCGCTCCGCCAGTTGTTCTCGGGTTAACGGCATTACGCCGCCTCCGCTTTGGGGCGCTTGCGAGTGGTCACGCGCTCGATGCGTTTACCCTGCGCACCTACCGCAACGACGCGTTGCACGAAAATGCCCGGCGTGTGAACGTCCCGCGGGTCGATTGCACCCGGCTCAACGAGTTCTTCTACTTCGGCAATGGTAATGCGTCCGGCAGTCGCGCAGAGCGGATTGAAGTTGCGCGTCGCTTTCTCGTACACTAAGTTGCCGTGGCGGTCGCCGCGAGAAGCGCGCACCAAAGCAAAGTCGCACACGATGCCCAGTTCCAATACGTACTCCTTGCCATTGAACGAGCGGGTGTCTTTTTTGGGCGAAGCAACCGCGATCGATCCGTCGGGAGCGTGCCGCCACGGTAGTCCTCCCTCGGCCACTTGCGTCCCAACGCCCGCCGGCGTGTAAAATGCGGGGATCCCCGCGCCGCCTGCCCGCAGCCGCTCGGCCAACGTACCCTGAGGGACGAGCTCCACTTCCAGCTCACCACGCAAATATTGACGCTCGAATTCCTTGTTTTCGCCCACATAAGAGCCGGTGGTGCGCCGGATGCGCTTTGCATCCAGCAGAACGCCGAGCCCCCAACCGTCCACGCCGCAATTATTTGAAACGGTAACCAATTCGGTGGCGCCCTGCTCGAGCAACGCCTCGATCAGGTTGTGCGGAATGCCGTTCAAGCCGAAACCGCCCACTGCGATGCTTGCGCCATCGGGGATATCCGCTACAGCGTCGGTGGCGCTGGACACGACCTTATCCATCGACATCCTCTCGAACTTGCTTGAGGGTATTAGGGTTAGATACGCAGTTCCAGGGTGCGCCCCTTTGCGCTGTTGAAGTTCGCCGACGCACGCTCTAAGAGCAGGAGAGAGACATAGCAATGGCCGCGCATCCCCAAACCTCATCCGACGAAGAGGCGATGATCCTTGAAGTCGTGCGCCAGTTGGTCACAGAAAAAGTCGCGCCTCGGGCTGCGGAGATCGACGAACGGGGCGAATACCCGCAAGATATCAAGGAACTCTTCGCGCAAAACGATTTGCTTGGGATTCCTTTTCCGGCCGAGTACGGTGGACTTGGCGGCTCGTTTCTCACCTACGTCAAAGTCGTGGAAGAGATTGCGAAAGCATGCGCGGCCAGCTCGCTTATCGTCGCCGTACAAGAACTCGCTGCGCTCCCCATCCTGATCGGGGGCAATGAGACGCAAAAAACAAAGTACATACCGAAAGTCGCCTCGGGGGAGTTCGTTGCGGCGTACGCGCTTACCGAGGCCGGCAGCGGTTCAGATGCAGCCGGGTCGATGCGCACCAAAGCCGAAAAACGGGGCGACAAGTACGTCTTAAACGGCACCAAGATTTGGATCACTCAAGGGACCGTGGCCGACATCATTTGCGTGTTTGCCGTCACTGATGCTTCAAAGGGCCCGGGCGGAATCAGCGCTTTCATCGTAGAGAAAAAGTTTCCGGGCTTCAAAGTAGGAAAAATTGAAAAGAAAATGGGAATCCGCGGATCCCCGACCGTTGAGCTGGTGTTTGAGGATTGCGAAGTTCCAGCAGAAAATTTACTGGGAAAAGAAGGCGAAGGCTTCAAAATCGCCATGAAGGTGCTCGATAAATCAAGGCCCGGAATTGCGGCGCAAGCGCTCGGTATTGCAGCCGGCGCTTTGGATTACGCCGTCCAATACTCCAAAGAGCGAATGGCTTTCGGCAAGCCTATCGGGCAGCAGCAAGGTTTGCAGTTCATGCTTGCCGACATGAAAACTGAAGTTGAAGCTGCGCGCCTGCTCGTTTATGAAGCGGCTCGCAAGTGCGACGAAGGCGCTGCGGACATTACGCTCTGGGCCGCAATGTGCAAACTGAAGGCGGGAGACGTCGCCATGGCAGTGACCGTCGATGCGGTGCAGGTTCTCGGAGGGTACGGATATTCGGTGGAATACCCGGTTGAGCGCATGATGCGCGACGCAAAGATTACCCAGATCTATGAAGGCACTCAGCAAATTCAACGCCTCGTGATCGCCCGCCACCTGGTCGGCAAATGGAAGCCGCAGCCTTCCAACGGCGCCCCCCGCGCGTAAGTACACTAAGCAGCAATTTGTGTCACGCAGCACCGGTTTCATGCTGAGCACCGGTGTCATGGTTGGTTCAGGATGACATGGTTGTTTTGCTCAAAAGCGCGGTTCCTTAAAGAACTTAGTGTCGTGCTGAGCACTAAGTCATCCTGAGCACCAGTGTCATGCTGAGCTTGTCGAAGCATGGTATTTCGATAATAGCATCCTCAATAGCATCCTTCGACGAGCTCAGCATGACATTGCTGGCTCAGGATGACGTCGTTGGTTCGGGATAACGCAGGACGCGCCAAGAGCACTGGTGGAAGCAGGCGGGCGCTAGAACGGCGGGACTCACTGCGTATGGGAGAAACGTAGACCCCAGCTCCCACTTAAGGGTGTGGCATTGGCGTTTTGCAGCGCCGGTGCATTAGGATTGGGAAGGAGGTATACGCATGAAAAAAATTTTTGCTTCAATGATCGCAGCGGCGTTTCTTTTCACGGGTTCCGTTATGGCGGGCGCAACAACGAAGTCACCAACCATGGCCAGTGCGAAGAAAACAACTGCAAAGTCTACGATGATCGCACACAGCAAGTTAGCGAAAAAGCACGCCAAAAAGCACGCGGTTAAAATGTCGGCTAAAAAATCCATCAAGAAAATCGCGAAGAAAAAGCACGCACTTAAAAAAACAATAGCGCGAAAACTACACCGCAAACATAACAAACACACGACCAAGCGTCATAACCGGATGTAAACGGCATTATAAATTACATAGCAAGCGCGGGAAACCAACCGCGCTTTTTTTATCCGGCGCTAAACGGCGAGTGC
>JAABUQ010004125.1_pt1 | contig 25333 bp, 23 predicted proteins | sample 5560001 | NCBI WGS metagenome assembly JAABUQ01 (sample SAMN10711888, study PRJNA513371) | rock metagenome | isolation source: Antarctica rocks | place: Antarctica: Victoria Land, Finger Mt nord | collected 2015-12-18
GCGTCGCGAAGAGCGTCTGCTGGATGTCGCCACCCGGCTACTGGTGCGTTGGGGCTATCGCAAGACCACCATCGATGACGTGGCGCGCGAGGCCGGCGTGGGCAAGGGCACCATCTATCTACACTGGAAGGACAAAAATGAGATCTTTCGCGCCGCTATCCTACGCGCGCAACGACGCTATGCCGAGGACATCCAGCAGCGTATCGCGGCCGATCCCGAGGGCGGCTTGCTGCATCGCGTCACCACCCACAGCATGCTCGCGGCCCTGTCCCATCCCCTGATGATCGCCATCATCAGCGGCAAGTCCGACATCTTCAACGGCTTTCTGGAGGCCTACAATCCGGAGTTTTACCACCAGCTCGCCGGCGAGGCCCATGCCTATGTGCTCCAGATGCAACAGGCCGGATTGATTCGAGCGGACATTCCCGCGTCCAGCGTCACGTATCTCCTGACCGCCTTGAAAGTGGGCATGATCAACGCGCCTGAACTCATCGGCCAGGACACGTTGCCGGACATGGAAGACCTCACGGAGGCGCTGAGCGACCTGTTACGCCGCTGGCTGGAGCCGGAGCAACGACCGCAGGGGAGCGACGCCGGCAAGCACATCTATGCCGCGTACGTGGACAAGCTGACACAACCTGAATGAGAGGCGGACTGTAGGAGGATACGTGTCATGACCCCCATCATCGCCACACACGATCTGACCAAGAGCTACAGCGGCGCGCGTGGCATCGACGGCGTCACGCTCGAAGTGGCTGAGGGAGAGGTGTTCGGCTTCCTGGGGCCCAATGGGGCCGGCAAGACCACGACGATCCGCCTACTCATGGCGCTGCTGCACGCCGACGCGGGGACAGCGCGCATCGCCGGCCTGGACTGCTGGACCCAGGCCACGGACGTCAAGCGCCTGGTGGGCTACCTTCCCGGCGAGTTCACCTTTGATCCGTCGTTGCGCGGCGCCCAGATCATCGCCTACCTGGCAAACTTGCGTGGCGGCGTGGATAAAGACTATGTGCGCACCTTGCTCGAGCGTCTGGACCTCGACCCGACCAGGCGCTTTCGGGACTACTCGCGCGGGAATAAGCAGAAGGTGGGCCTCGTACAGGCTTTCATGCATCGGCCACGCCTGCTGATTCTGGATGAGCCCACCGGCGGCCTTGACCCCCTCAACCAGCAGCAGTTCTATACGCTGGTGGACGAGGCGCGGCAGCAGGGGCAGTCGGTCTTTCTCTCGTCGCACATCTTGCCGGAAGTGGAGCATACCTGCGACCGCGTGGGCATCATCCGCGAGGGCCGCTTGATCACCGTCGACCACGTGGCCGCGCTCAAGGCGCTCAAACACCACGTCGTGGACATCGGCTTTAGCGCGCCCGCGTCGCCCTCCTGGTTTGCGAGCATGCCCGGCGTCGAGAGCGTCACCGCGGATGAGGGGGGGATGTCCGTGCATCTGACGGTTCGGCGCGACCTGGCCGCGGTGCTGAAAGTGGCTGCCGCGCACGATGCGATCGCCCTGACCTCGCATGAGCCCAGTCTGGAAGACGTCTTCCTGCGCTTCTACGAGCCGGCGCGGGCATCCCAGGCGCCGTCAGACCTTGTCGCGGCGAGCGAAAGGTAGGTGTCCCATGTTGCGCGCGATCTGGACCAAGACCCTGCGGGAGTACCGCGTGCCGATCCTGGGCTGGGGCCTGGGGCTGGCGCTCGTGATCTACTCCCAAATCGACGCGGTGGCGCGGTTGAGCCTAACGGCGCGGCAGGACGCGGCCTCCCTCGCGCAGAGCCTGCGCTTCTTTGGCGACCCCGTGGCCCTGACCACGCCCACAGGGTATGCCACCTGGAAGACGATGGGCACGCTCCCGGCCATCCTGGGGATCTGGGGGGTGCTGGCTGGCGCGCGTCTGCTGCGGCGCGAGGAGACGCGCCACTCGCTGGACGTCGTGCTGGCGACGCCCCGCTCACGCGTGCGCGTGCTGGGTGAAAAGCTCCTGGCCCTGGTCATTGCCCTTGCCGCCATCGGGATGCTGATCGGGCTGGGGGCGATGGGGGGCGAGTCCGCGGCCGGCGTGCGTGTGGACGCCGGCGGCGCGCTGGCGGCCGGCCTCAATACGAGCCTGGCGACCCTGGTGTTTGCGCTGCTGGCTTTGCTGCTTGCCCAACTGCTGCGGTCCGCGGGTGCGGCGGCCGGTCTGGCGGGTGCGGTGATGGCGCTGGCCTGGCTGGCCGACGGCACGGGCCGCGTCGCCAATGCCGGCTGGCTCCAGCATCTCTCGCCCTTCTACTACTCCGACTTGAGCAAGCCGTTGATTCCCTCCACTGGCGCCAGTGGAGGCGGCCTACTGGCGCTCGCCCTCCTGGCCCTGGTGTGTGGCGGCCTCAGCATCCTGCTGTTCGTGCGCCGGGACATCGGCGGCGTGGCCTGGGTGTCCCGGCGCGTGCAACCGCCCGTTTCCCGGAGCGCCGCGCTCACCGTGCCCTTTGCCGCGCGCTCCCTGCGCGCCGTGTGGGCGCGTGGTCTTGCCGCGCAACTGCCCACGGCGCTCTGGTGGATCGCGGGGTTGGGCCTCTACGCTGCCTGGACCACCGGGATCGCGAGGAGCAGTGAGGACAGTCTGAAAAAGATGCTCGCCGACGCGCCGCGCCAGGCCAATCAGATCCTCGGCGGCCACAACATCGCGACTGACGCCGGTTTCCTCGCGGCTATCCTGTTTCTCTACCTCCCCCTCTTACTCGTGGTCTACGCCCTGGTCGAGGCCGGGGCCTGGGCGCGTGATCTGGATAGTGGGTCGCTGGAGCTAGTGCTGGTTACGCCGACGCCGCGCCGCCGCGTGATCCTGGAGCGCTTTGGGGCGCTCACGCTGTTGCTCGTCGGCGCGCCGATCGTGATCGGGCTGGTCGTGTTGGTGAGCGGCCGCCTGGCGGGCCTGAGTCTGGACGCCGGCTATGTGGCGGCGGCCCTGCTTGGCATCGTCCCGTTGGAACTGGTCACGGCCAGTGTCGTCTTTCTGCTGGCAGGCCGGACGGCGGCGGGCATCAGCACGGTCGCGGTCGCCGTGTTAGTGGGCCTCTCGTTTCTGGCCTCGCTGCTCTACACCGTCTTCAACCTACCGGCCTGGCTCGCCGATCTGTCCATGTTCTATCAATATGGCAGTCCCATCACCGATGGACCACGCTGGGGTTCCTCCCTGGCGATGACTGTCCTGGCCGCGGCTGTCCTCACGCTAGGGGTGATTGGCTTCACACGCGCCGACGTCCAGCGCGGACAGTGAGCCGACTCGCTCGGCCAGGAACTCCTCCCAGGTCCGCCGGCCCACAGCCCGGTCCGGGGCCAGGTTCGCGCCCGCCCGGTAGGCGCGGGCGGCCGCGCCGGGGAGCCGGAGCGGCACGATCAGCCGGTGCGTACCACGCGCCCGCAGGTACGCGCGGAGCAGCTCGGCCATCCCGTACACGCGTGGCCCGGCCATATCGGGCGCCAGGCCCGCCGGCGCGCCGAGCGCCAGTTCCACGAGCCGGTCCGCCACCTCCCCCGTGTCGATCGGCTGGAACCGGAACCCGGCCGCGACCGGGACCACCGGCATCTTCGCCATGCCTGGGGCCACCTTCAGCAGCGAGTCGTAGAACTGGGTGGCGCGCAGGGTCGTCCACGGCAGTCCGGAGTCCTCCACCAGGCGCTCTGCGGCCCTCTTGGACGCGAAGTACCCGAACATCGCGCGGTCCACCGCGCTGACAACCGGGACCCGGTCGGCGCCGACGACGGAGATGAACACCAGATGCCGTACCCCGGCCCGCGCCGCGGCCCGGACCAGGTGGCGCGCCTTGTCCTCGTCGCCCTTGGCGGCGCCGGCGCAATGCACGATGATCGCGGCCCCCTCCACCGCGGCGTCGATCCCCTCGCCCGTGGTCAGGTCGCCGGTCACGAACTCGCTACCCTCCTCGGCCTCGCGGCGGCGCCGACTGAGCACCCGGACCGCGCAGCCGGCGTCCCGCAGCCGCGGGACGACGAGGCGCCCGAGCGTGCCCGTGCCGCCAGTGACCAGGATGGGCGCCTTGCCTGCCTTCCCGTACGCCTGACGCGTCTCGACGGCACCGGGCACACTCATCGCGGGGTTGTCCATCCGAGCTTTCATCGTTCCTCCTTGTCACATCGATCGTGTTTTGCGGGTCATACTGATAGTGACACCCCACACGGGAAGGATGTGACCGATGGACGAGAGCGCGTGGCTGGCGGATCGCTTCGAGGAGCACCGGGCTCATCTGCGGGCGGTGGCCTACCGGATGTTAGGCTCGCTCACGGACGCCGACGACGCCGTTCAGGACACCTGGCTGCGGCTCAGCCGCTCAGGGGCGGACGAGGTCGAGAACCTCGGCGGATGGTTGACGACGATCGTCGCCCGCGTGTGCCTGAACATGCTCCGCGCGCGCCACGTGCGCCGCGAGGACTCCGTCGGGCTGCACCTACCCGACCCCCTCATCAGCCCAGACGGGGAACTGCAACCGGAGGAGCAGACGTTGTTGGCCGACGCGGTCGGCCTTGCGCTCCTCGTCGTGCTCGATACCCTGGCTCTGGCGGAGCGGCTGGCGTTCGTCCTCCATGACCTGTTCGCGCTGCCGTTCGAGGAGATCGCCCCCCTGGTTGGTCGCACCCCCGCGGCGGCGAGGCAACTCGCCAGCAGGGCACGTCGCCGCGTGAAGGGCGCCGCGGTACCGGAGGCTGACCCCGATCTCGCGCGTCAACGCGCCGTGGTCGACGCCTTCTTCGTGGCGGCGCGTGAGGGCGCTTTCGACGCCCTCGTCGCCGTGCTCGATCCCGACGTCGTGCTGCGCGTCGACGCCGGCGCGCGGCGCCCCGCCGCGTCCATGGTGATCCATGGCGCAGCGGCCGTGGCCAGGCAGGCGCTCAAGGGCCTGGCCTCGAGCATCGCGCGCCCGGGTGTCCGCCTGCACCCTGCGCTGGTGAACGGCGCAGCCGGCGTGGTCGTCTCGGTGGGTGGACAGCCCATGACCGTGATGGGTTTCACCGTCGCCGAGGGCAAGATCGCCGCGATCGACGCCATCGCCGACCCCGAACGCGTCCGCAGGATCGCAGCGGCTGTCCTCACCGACGAGTAGCCGCCGGTCCAGCCCGGAGGTCAACGTGAGCCGCGGTTTCAGATGGGGGCGCTCGTACGTCTTGATATGTGTTGGGCTTGCGTGGGAAGCAGCGCGCCGCGCCTTCGACCTGCTGGAGGCCGGTAGCGGCGCGTATTGCCCTGGACGGGGCTAGCCGGAGAGGGCACTGCGTTGCCCTTGCCCTATAAGTCCATCACCTCGGCCACTTCTCGCACTATTGCCCTATAAGTCCATCACCTCGGCCACTTCTCGCACTATTTCACCGAATGTCACCGACTACCCGGCCAATAGTCGACGGCGCGTCATATTCGCGCCCCAACGACACCCTTCACGTCGCCTCCGTCAGGCGTAGAAGTCGGGGAGATGCTTGAGCGTCGACCATTGGGGGCCGTCGTGTCCGAAGACAACCAACGCGATGTGTCGCCGCTCGACCAGCTCGAGCAGCTTGCGCGTGCTGGCGAGCGCGCCCGCCCCGTCGGCGTCGGTGGGGCCGACGGGGCGATCGGCGGCGAAGTGCGCCCGGACGGCGACGGCATCGATGGCCAGGAGCACCGGGCCGGTCTCCGGCAACTCGACGAGCACCGCCTGGTGACCGGGGACATGGCCGCTGGTCTCGATAAGCTCGATGCCCGGGAGCACCTCCGTGTCGCCGTCGACCACCCAGTAGCGCGCGGCGGGCTGGTCCCATTGGGGACGCGTGCGCGCGAAACGGGGGTCGCCGGCGCGCGCCGCGTCGTGCTGCCGGCGTTGGACGATGAGTCGGGCGTTGGGGAAGGCGCCGATGTTGCCGGCGTGATCATCGTCGTAGTGCGTGCAGATGAGCAGGTCGATGTCGGCGGGCCGCACGCCGATCGCCGCCAGCTGCCCGATCACGTCCGTCCCGTGCGCGATGACGAGGCCGCGCCCTAGGCTATCGACCTGCGCCTCCTCCACGCCCTCCCCCCGCGCCGCCGGCCTCCCGTGGGGCAGGCCGCTATCGATCAGGACGTTCGTGCCATCCGCGGTCTGGATGAGATAGCAGGGCGCCGGCAAGCTGAGCGGGCCGATGGTCATCGTCGCGACCTGCATGAGGTAGAGCCGTCGCGGGCGAGTTGGTCTGGCAGTCATGCGTCTATCCCCCCATGATCGATGGTGGCGCCCTCTCACCTGCGATGGGCGCATGGCGCGGGCGAACGTGGGCGTCCCCCTGTCCCTGCGGGACATGAAGAGCGGCCATGCCTGCATCGTACGCCGCTGCGGGCTATCGCGGGGGGCGATATGGGGCGTACGTATCATGCTCGTAGCGTAATCGAGCTCGATTACGCTACGAGCATGATACGCTTGGGGGCAGGGTGGTCGTACGGCTGGGAGGGGGCAGTGGGGAGGGTGGATCTTCAAGAAACGGTCGGCGCCGTGCTCCGGTGTGAGCGGCGTGCGCGCCAGATGACCTTACGGGAGGTGGCCGAACGTGCGGCCACGTCGCTCGTCTACCTGAGCGAGATCGAGCGCGGCAGGAAATACCCGTCCGCGCTCGTGTTGGAGCGCCTGGCCGAGGCGCTCGGCCTCGCCATGTCCGAGCTCCTCGAGCTCATCGCGGGCGACCTGCGCGCAGCGGAGGCGGCGGAGGCGGCGGGGCGAGAGCCCGTACGCGCCATCGGCGTCGCGCTCCCCGCACGGGCTCCCGCCGCATCGTGGACGGGGGCCGGGGGCGAGATAGAGCTGCGGGCGGCGTAGCGCCCTGACAGGACATCAACGCTGCCGTGGGCAGCGCCCTGGGCGTGCCGGACGAGAAGATCGAGGCGCGTACCCATGCACATCTAGCCCGATGGCGAGGGGCCTGTGCGGCAGGCGACATCGGCAGTCACGATCACTCGCGCCGTTCGCCGTTGTTACCCTTGCGCCCAAATGTACTAGTGGGTCATGTTGCATTTAATGCGGCATTCCTGGAAGCCCAATCACTCTCGACAGGCTGGCAAAGCATTCCCGGCTTATTTGTAGGTTGACCCACTAGTGGGTCATGTTGCATTTGATGCGGCCTTTCCAGCGCCCCGATCACAGCTGTTTGGCCGGTAGAGTATTCCCGCTTTATTTGTAGGTTGACCCACTAGTTGGGGCCACGGCGGACACGAGTACGGGTGGGACTGCGGCGAGCGCGTTAGTCCGCTTGGAGGCTCCTCAGCACGCAGAACTCATTGCCTTCCGGGTCGGCCAAAACCACCCACCTTTGCTCTCCCTGGCCGATGTCCACGCGCCGTGCGCCCAAGGCGAGCAATCGCTCCACCTCCGCATCCCGCGCCCGATCAATGGGGCTCACATCGATGTGCAGGCGGTTCTTCACCGTCTTGGCCTCGGGCACGCGCGCGAACGTCAGGGTCGGCGCGTTCACGCGCGCGCGCACGGCCTCGGCTGTCGGCCGCCACCCGGCGATCTCGACGACGTCTCCCTCCGCGTCAATGACCTCGTAGTCGAGTACGGCGCACCAGAAGGCGGCCAACTCATGCGGGCGGTGGCAGTCAATCGCCAACTCCGTGAACCTGCTGGTCATAGGGCCTCCTTTGTGACCTCACTATGCACCCCGTCCCCGACGGAGTGTGATCTGTCGTGGGCTATCCTCAGCCGTGGCCGGTGTCGATGACGCAGAAACGGTTCCCCTCGGGATCGGCGAGGACCACGAAGTCGGCGTCGTCGGGGTAGAGGTCCCAGTCGACGCGCGTGGCGCCCAGGGCCACGAGTCGCTCGACCTCGGCCGCTTGATCGGCGGCATCGCCCGCGTACAGGTCGAGGTGGACGCGCGGATGCTCCTGCACGGGCGTCTCGCTGAGGCCGAGCGCCAGAGGGGCGCCGCTGCCGTCGGCGGGCACGAGCACTGTCCAGGTCGGGTCGTCCTCAACCGTGCCCTCGCGCGGGACATAGTGCAGGGCCTGCGTCCAGAAGTCCGCGGCGCGCCGCACGTCGGCGACGCCCAGTACGACCGTTCCAATCTTCAGCATGCGTCAATAGCCTCCTTCACCATCGTCTTGCTCGCGATTATAGATACGCACGAGTTTCGTTTCAAACCTCATCTTGTACGCCCCTGTTTATGCGGCCGCCGCAGTCGGCACTGGATCCATGCAGCTGCCAGTCTACACCGGGGCAGGTGACACCTGCGTGTCAGCCTTTCCGGTGACCCACGACCGGACAGGGAGTCGTCCGCGACGGGCCGAATAGACTGGCAGGCCTGTGGGCGGAGTGCGACGAGGCCGTACACTCGCTCTCACACGCAGTGTCTCAACAAACGACAACTCCGCATTTATTTTCCTAAGTCTGGATTTCGCACGGAGATAAGAAGGGATGCGGGGCCACAATGACCGCCTGTTGCGCAGGCCCTTGCACGGCGCGGCGGTTAGTTATGGTAAAGTAGAAGGGGGGCAGCCGATGCTTGTCGGCCCTGGCATCCCCGCTCCTCGCCCTGCTCTCTCCATCCCTCTCCATCCCTCTCCATCCCTCTCCATCCCTCTCCATCCCTCTCCATCCCTCTCCATCCCTCTCCATCCCTGTCATACCTATAAGGATACTCCTGCGATGTCGCGTCGTGCCCACCCGCTCCGCCCCTTGTCCCTCCCTCCTCACCCATCCGTGTCGGTCGGCCAAGCAGCCACCCTCGATGCGACCCTCGACCAGACCCTCGTGCGCACGCTGGGCGCCCTGCCCCTGCTGCTGCCGCTGTGCGAACAGTTGGAGCTGCGCGCGGTGGTCAACCGCCGCTGCTACCCGGACGGGGGCGCGCCCGAAGACATCGACCTGGGGCGCGTCGCCCTGGTGCTGGTGCTCAACCGGCTCCTCGCGCCACAGCCGCTCGTGCATGTGGAGCGGTGGCTGACGGGAACGGTCTTGCCCGACCGGCTCGGGCTCTCGGCGGCGCAGTGCAACGACGACCGGCTGGCTCGGGCTCTCGACGCGCTGCTCCCGCACCTGGACGCGCTCTGGCAGGATCTCATCGTCGCCGCGCTGACCCGCTTCGATCTGGATCTGCGCGCGCTGTGCTATGATTTGACCTCGCTCTCGTTCTGTGGCGCCTATGAGGAGGCGGACTTGATCCGCTACGGCTACAGCCGCGACCACCGGCCCGACCAGAAGCAGGTGGAGGTGGCCACGACGGTGACGGCGGCGGCGGCGGGGGGCGTGCCGCTGGACTATCGCGTCTTGGCCGGCAACGTAGCCGACCGCGCAACGCCAGTGGAGAACCTGCGGCGGCTGCGCGGGCTGTTGGCGCAGGTGCCCCCGCGCGACCCGACGCAGCCCGCGCCGGTGGTGGTGAGTGATCGGGCGATGCTGACGCTGGAGGCGTTCGCCGCCTACGCGGAGGCCGACCTGCATCCGCTCGGGCCGCTCGACCCGAGCCTGGGTGACGGTGCGGTGCGCGCCCTGCTCGCCGCCGTCCCCGCCGCGGAGCTGGCGGCGGCCCCCCTCGCCTACCGGCCCCAGCGCGCGGCGGATGATCCCGCGTGGGAAGACTACCACGGGGTGGAACGCATCCTGGAGGTGCCCCACCCCACGCCGGATCGTCCAGCGCTGGTGCTCCGCGCGCTGGTGGTGTGGAGTCCGGGCAAAGCGCGTCTGGACGCCCAACTCCGCGCCACGCAGCTCACTCGCCTGGACGAGGCCCTGACCGATCTGGCCGGCAAGGTCGGCCGCCGCCCCTACACGACCAGCGCGGCGGTGCAGAAGCGGGTGCGCACCCTGCTCGCCCGCCACCCCGCGCGCCGCTTCCTGGAGGTCACGGTGCAGGGCGGACCCGACGCGGAGGCCGGCACCCCGCTCACCTTGACCTGGACCCGCCAGGAGGAGGCGCTCGTCGCCGCTGCCGCGCTCGATGGCCGCTCTGTCCTCGGCACCACCGCCCCCACGCTCACCGCCGCCGAGATCCTGCGCCTGGCCAAGCAGCGCGCTGTCCCCGAGAAGCGCTTCGCCCTGCTCAAGGGGCCGCTGGCCGTGCGCCCGCTCTTTGTGCACAAGCAGGAGCGCGTGCGGGGCTTGGTCTGGGCCACGATGGTTGCCCTCCTGCTCTTCGCCCTGCTCGAACTGCAGGCGCGTCGCGCTGGACTCTCCGCCTCGGGGCGGACCCTGCTAACACAGGCGGCCTCGCTCGCCGTGGTGCTCTTGCGCCTCCCGGACGGCACCACCCTGCGCCGCCTCGCCCATCTGGGACCACCCGTCACCGAGCTCTTGCACCGTCTGGGCTGGCCCGCCGCCACGTGGTACTGTTGACGTGCGAACTTTATCTCCGTGCGAAATCCAGACTTAGGGTGGCTCAGGATGCGTCGCACCGTCTCGCGGGAGATGCCGTCCACCAGCCCCTCCGCCCCAAGGTGCCGCGCCACCTCCAGACAGTCCCACTGGCAGAGCGAGCGGTCGCCGTCATCGGGGTGCTCACACGCGGCCTTGACCACATGCATGGCCACCTCCGGGGGGGAAACGGGCCGGCGTCCCGGCCGTGGCCGGTCGCGCAGCCCGTCGACGCCCTGGGCGACGACGCGTTTGGCCCACGTGCGGACGTGCCGCTCGGCCAAGCCGACCTGTGCGGCGGTGTGCGTGTCCGGCTGCCCCTGCGCCAGGAGCAGCATGGCCCGCGCGCGCAGGGCTAATCCAGCAGGGATCTTCTGCCGTCGTAGCCATCCCTCCAGGACGCCACGGGTCGTGTCATCCATCTCGACCTTCACCTGTGACGGACGTCCGCGCATCGCTCTCTCCTCTCACTCCACCGTGGCCAGAGTATAGCAAGCGAACGCCTCCGTCGGCAATTTCGTACCCCATCTCCGTGGAGCTGTACTTAGGCGGCCTGTCCCACACCTATGGGCGCGCGGCATGACCGGCATCCGCCCCACGACACCATGACGAGCGGTCCTGGAACAAGCGACGTTGATCGGCCAAGGACACCGTCTCGTTCAGGCGCTGGCGGGAGCGGAGATAGTCGCGCCGTTCGTCATGGGCGGTGCGGAAGCAGCCGGTAGGCGACAGCCCGCAGATGGGGTGGTTGCTCCTAAAAGCGCTCGGCCAGCCATTCCTGGTCGCTCATCGGTCACATTCCCGCCTCGCCGCGTGTCATTGACGTACACCCGCCGACCCGCGGCGAGATGCAGTCTCCCGTGGCGCCGGCGCGCGGCACGGCACACTACAACCTCGGAGGAGGACGACATGCAGGCAAGACTCAAGAACCCAGCGATCAGCGTTCCGGGCGCGCTCGACGCGCTGACGAAGCTCGGAGCCTCGGCGACCACGGCCGGGATCCCCGAGACCACGCTCTACATGGTGCATCTGCGCGCGAGCCAAATCAACGGGTGCAGCGTGTGCGTCGACCTCCACTCCCGCGAACTCGCGCACGCGGGGGAGAGCAGCGAGCGCATCCACACCGTCGCGGCGTGGCGCGAGACGCCGTATTTCAGCGCCGCCGAGCGCGCCGCGCTGGCGCTCACAGAGGCCACCACCCGTCTCGCCGACCGTCCCGACCCGGTGCCGGACGCCGTCTGGGATGAGGCCGCGCGCCACTACACGGAACCGCAGCTTGCTGCCCTCGTCGTCGCGATCGCGGCAATCAACGCGTACAACCGCCTGAACGCGGCCACCAGGCAGCTCAGTGGCGAGTGGGTTGCCGGCATCGTTGGCATCGTTCAGCGGGCCGCCCAGGCAGTCTGAGGCTCGAGCAAGCGCCGAGAATCAGCCTGAGACGGGCCGAGGCGAGCGAGCGGTGCCGGTCTCGCCGCTCGCTCGCAGATCGCGAGGCTCGAGGACAATCTGGTCAACGACGGCCGTCGCGAGCCTGGAACTGGCCCGGCCGCTGCGCGTCGGTGAGGACAGCGGTTGCGCTCCTGCGGACGCGGTCAGGGTCAGCGATGACATCGATCTCCACGATCTTGCCCGTGGCGACGGTGAAGGCCATCACGACGAAGGGCCGTCCGCGCACCGTCACGACCACGCCGGCTGCGCCGTTCACCAACGCAGGATGTAGGTGGGCTGCCGGGTTCGCGCCCAGGCGTGCCTGCCGGGCCACAGCCGCAGCGCCGCGGATCACCGTGGAGGCGGCAGGACGCCAGGGGCCAAAGTCGGCGCGCAGCACGACGTCGGGGTCGAGCACGGCGACGAGGGCGTCGAAGTCGCCCCCACGCGCCGCCGCGAAGAAGGCGTCGACCACCTCTCGTTGACGCGCCAGATCGGGGTCCGGCTCCCGTGTTGTCGCGCCCTTCACCCGCCGTCGTGCCCGGCTGGCCAGCTGCCGCGCCGCCGAGGGAGTTCGACCAATCATGGGAGCGATCTCCTCGAACGGCAGCGCGAACATGTCGTGCAGCACGAACGCCAACCGCTCGGCGGGCGCCAGGGAGTCCAGCACGACCTGAAGCGCGAGGCCCACCGCGTCGGCCAGCAACGCTTCTTCTTCCGGTTGGAGCTCTCCCTCCGGACTAACGATGGGGTCGGGCAGGTGTACCTCCAGGGATTCCTCGCGGCGCACGTGGCGCGCCCGCAGCATGTTCAGGCACACGCGGGCGACGATCGTCGTCAGCCATCCGCCGAGGTTCTCGACCTCGCCCGCCCCTGCGTGGCTGAGCCGCAGCCAGGTGTCCTGCACGGCGTCGTCGGCGTCGGTGAGCGAGCCGAGCATCCGGTAGGCCACCGCCCGCAGATGGGCCCGGTGCTCCTCGAAGCGATCCGCCAGCCACACGTTCTCGTCCATCGGTCACATCCTTCCGCTGTGGGGTGTCACTATCAGTATGACCCGCAAAACACGATCGACGTGACAAGGAGACACGACACGATGAACGCCCGGATGGACACCTCCGCGATGAACGAGCGACACGCCGGCGAAGCGCGTCAGGCGCACGAGAAGGCAGGCCAGGCGCCCATCTTGGTCACAGGCGGCACGGGTCGCCTGGGGCGGCTCGTCGTCCCGTTGCTGCGGGACCTGGCTGCACGGTACGCGTGCTCAGCCAGCGCAGCCACGAGGACGGAGAGGGTATCGCGTTCGTGTGTCACTTTGGCCGCTTGCTTGACGGGTTCTTTGGGTGCTATCTTGCACCCAGGGGTATTGTGTGAGAAGGTGGTTCTTCCGGGGCTCCAATGGTTACACTAGGATGAGGGTCGTCCCATTAGATCTCACGGAGGGGAAACAGGCCATGACGGACACGCAGAAGTCGGCCACGAGCACCACAGGCACGGCGTCCACGGGATTCACCGACGAGGAACGAGCGGCGATGAAGGAGCGCGCCCGAGAGCTGAAGGCGGCCGCGCGCCGCGGTCCGCGCGCGAGCAAGGCGGACGGGGAAAGCGACGTGCGCGCGAAGATCGCCGAGATGCCGGACGCGGATCGCGCCCTGGCCGAGCGACTCCATGCCCTCATCACCGCCAGCGCGCCCGCCCTCTCGCCGCGCACCTGGTATGGGATGCCCGCGTACGCCAAGGACGGCCAGGTCATCTGCTTCTTCCAAAGCGGGCAGAAGTTCAACACGCGGTACGCGACGCTCGGCTTCAGCGACAAGGCGACCCTCGACGACGGCACGATGTGGCCGACCGCCTTCGCGCTGACGGAGTTGACCGCCGCCGACGAGGCACGGATCGGCGCGCTCGTGAAGAAAGCGGTGAGCTGAGGACGGAGCGCCGCGCCTGACAGGCACGCCACGGTGCGTTGTGCCGCCCCCGTCCCAGTGGCGCAGCACCGTCTCGCCCAGCCCCTGTGTCCCGTCATGGACGGGACACGACACTGAGGTGGCAGGCCCGTACACTCCGTTGCCCACGAGGTAGCTTAAGGTGGTAAGGGGTCGGGTACGTCTCTACGCGCTCGGCCCCGCGCGTTCGCTCCAGCCGCGCTTGGACGTCCGCCATCGTCGGTCCGGGCGCCTCTCCACCCCTCAACCCTCTCTTGGTGTTCTCACGATAGCAGCGTCCAACCACTACATGCACATATGTGTCAAGCTCATTGGCTCTCCCCACGGTTTGGTGAACCAGAATACCCGTTTCGCAGGATCTGTCAGAACTCAGAACACAGCCCCGCAAAGTAGTAGTGGGATGGCCAAAAGTGCAGGATGATTCTTGAGATCGAGCTGCTCTTGGCCGCTGCCTTGGAGCACATCATAGGGGATGAAACAGCAGCCTGTGTTTTGAGTTCTGACAGATCCTGCGAAGCTGCTAAACCTCCGCCGTGACCATAAAGGGCCTGTTCCAGCATAACCTGGACGATCCCGCCCCGCTTCACTCGTAGGTCGGGGGCAAAATGTTCACGTTATGCTGGAACAGGTCGTTTTCGCTATTAGCATGGCATCGCAACGTCGCGATCTTCGCCAAACCGGGTGCTATTTCGGCATTGCCCCGGCGATTTTATCTCCGTGCGAAATCCAGGCTAAGGAGCGACAGTCGCTGCTGACGCATCCGACTTGCAGGCCTCGTTCGGATGTGCTAATCTCACTCGAGATAAAAGGGGACTATCATGGATGAGGTACTACACGGGAGGCGCATGTTCACAGGGGCTGATCGCGACCAGCTACGGACACGCTTGCTCGACCGGGCACGCGCGGACAGATGTATAACAGGGGCCGCGATCACCGGCTCCGCTGCGCATGGCGCCGAGGATCGTTGGTCGGACGTCGATCTCTTCTTCGGAGTCACAGCGGAGTTCGCGCTAGAGGACATCCTTGGCGAGTGGAGCCAGTTTATGTATCAGGAGCTTGGCGCCCTACATCACTTTGACCTTCGGTCTGGCCCTGCAATCTATCGCGCCTTCCTTCTCCCTGCGTGCCTTGAGGTCGATCTGGCATTTACACCTGCCGCCGAGTTTGGCGCACGTGGACCCCACTTTCGGACGGTTTTCGGTGAAGCGATCGAGCGCCCAGACGTGCCGCGGGCCAACCGAGATCACATCATTGGGCTAGCATGGCACCACGTTCTGCACGCGCGGATCTGCATCGAACGGAACAAGTTGTGGCAGGCCGAGTACTGGATCAGCGGCGTCCGCGACCATGCGCTCACGCCGGCCTGCCTGCGCTTCGGTCAGCCGACAGTCATGCAAAAGGGGTCGATGGTTTGCCCTCCGAGGTGACGACGCGGTTCGAGGACGTGCTCATGCGGACGCTGACGCCGTCCGCACTCTGGCGGGCGCTTGGCGCCGCTGCAACACACTTGCTCCACGAGCTTTGGGATGCAGATAGCGCTCTCGCAAAAAGGTTGGAGGGACCGCTTCTCGAGCTTGCCCCGGCGTCTCCGCGGGTCCCGTTGGGGCCTGCTGAGATGGGCCTGTCGCTAAGATCCCGACGAAATGCTACATCGTCCCGGATAACTAGCATCCGTTTTCCGATATACTGGAACCACGACATTGAGCCAGTCGCATCGTAAAGGGAGCGCCGTCCCCGCATGCCAGCCACGTTATGATGGACATTGGTATGTTCGGTATGTAAGGAGACGGGACTATGAATCAGGTGACGATCGCGCTGCTGCAGATGGTCGCCGCGGACGGTGTAGAAGCGGCCCTCGTCAAGGGCGAGGCCTTTTGCCGCCGCGCCGGCAACATGGGGGCGGACATCGCCCTCTTTCCCGAGATGTGGAACATCGGCTATCGGTTCTACGTACCGTGGGACCAGCTAACATCAGCCGACGAGGTGTGGCGAGCGCCGGAGTTGCGGACGCCGGAAGACGCCGCGCGGCCTTTTCCACAGGAGGCTGTCGCGCGCTGGCAGGCCCAGGCCATCGGACGAGATGACCCCTTTATCCTCCATTTCCGCCGGCTTGCCAGGGAGCTACACATGGCCATCGCCCTCACCTACCTTGAGAGATGGTCCGGGGCGCCGCGCAACACGGTGTCGCTCATCGACCGGCACGGTGAGATCGTTATGACGTACGCCAAGGTCCACACATGCGTCTTCAGCGTCGAGTGTGCCCTCACGCCCGGTGATGATTTCCCTGTCTGCACGCTCGATACGGCCCACGGCCCCGTCAGGGTGGGCGCGATGATCTGCTACGACCGCGAGTTCCCCGAGAGCGCCCGCATCCTGATGCTGAAAGGGGCTGAGATCATCCTGACGCCGAACGCCTGCGAGTTGGAGGCGAATCGTCTCGGCCAGTTCCGCGCCCGGGCGTACGAGAATATGGTCGGCATGGCGATGGCCAACTACGCCGGTCCTGGTGGGGGAGGGCATTCCGTAGCGTACGATCCCATGGCCTTCACTGCCGATGGCCACTCGCGCGACACGCTTGTCGTCGAGGCCGGCGCGAGCGAGGAGGTGTATCTTGCGCCGTTTGACCTCGACACACTCCGAGCGTACCGTGCCCGCGAAACGTGGGGTGGCGCGTTCCGGCAGCCGCAGCGCTACACGGTCCTGACCCACCCTCACGTGGAAGAGCCGTTCGTCCGCGTCAATAGCCGTGGGGAACGGTACGACCGAACGACCAGATAGACGGCATCATCGTTTCACACATGTGTATGTCGCTATCTTCCCAAGATGCGTCAGATGCGTCCTGCCCGGCGACCCATGACGCGCACAACGAGCAGCGCGCTCACCCGGCACGTCAAGGTGATTGTAGCACACGCGCCGTGCTCAAGAAGAGTCGCGCTGCCCGAGTCCGACGATGTCATAGGGCAGTCCCGGCACGTGGTATGACCCCCCGCGCGTCCCGCTCACCACGACCCGTGTCGGCGCCGCCGCGGCGTAGGCGTCGTCGGTCGGCTGCCAGGGCCGACCGACGGCCACGACGATGAAGAGGCCCTGGTCATCGCCGAGCGGGGCGAACGCGTCGCTATGCTCCTTGTAGGGGGCGATGCCCAGCGTCGCCATGAGCGCGGCGGCCCGCGCCGGCACATCGTCGACGGGGAGGCCGATCTCGCTCACGCACAACAGGTCGTCGGGGCCGAAAGCCCCGGGCGCGTCGTTGGGGATGGTCTGCCGGGCGATCAGCTCCATAATATTGCCGGCCGGGTCGCGGAAGTAGACCTGCCGCGCGTCCCACGCCTCCGAGCCGAACTCGTCCTGCCCGTCCCTGGCCAGCAGGGGCGTCCGCGCCGCCAACCACTCCTTCGCCGTCGCCAGCTTGTTGCGCGGGATGGTGAAGGCGATGTGATACAGCGGGTCGTCCCCGTCGCCGCGATCGCCGCGCGCTGCCGCCTCAAAGACGAGGCGCGACGCCCCCGCATGCACGGTCAAGGCGTCGGCCGTGTCGCCCGACACGGGCAACCCCAGCGTCGTCGCATAGAACGCGCGTTGCGCGGCTATATCCCGGGCCCGCACACGCACTTCCATTATGCGCATTCGTCAGACCTCCTTTGCTTTACGCCCAACCCTGTATCCTTAACGTCGGGCCTCGACCGCCCCTCACGGGTCATTGTCGCACCCATGCAAAAAACGCCCTGTCAGCGGCTCAGGGTCTCCCGGAGCTTCCGGTCGTTCCACGTGGCGTCGATCCGCGTTGTGTCGAGCGTCGTGTGGCCCAGATGACGGCCCGTCTCCGCGCCAAGGCATGGGCGGATGTGCCCTCTTGTTGGGCGTCACTCGACCTCGCGCAGCGTACGCGAGGCCAGCAGAAGCAGGACGGCGCTGTAGCCCAGCAGGATGGCGAGGTCGCCCCACACCGCGCGGATGGCGCCGCCCGGCATGGTGATCTGCTGGATGACCCCATTGGCGTAGAACAGCGGGAAGAGGTGGCCCAGCCCCTGCGCCCACCCCGGCAGCAGGGTGATGTCGACGAGCAGCCCTGAGAGGAACACGGACGGCACGATCACCAGCGGGATAAACGGGAACACCTGCGCCGCGTTGCGCGCGAAGGTCGAGATGAAGATGCTCAGCATCACCGAGGCGATGGCCAGCAGCCACACCACCACGAACAGCCAGGCCAGCGTCCCGATGTCGTAGGAGAGGCGGAACAGGAGCAGGACCTCCATGACGGCCGCGACGGCCTGCAGGGTAGCCAGGGCCAGGTAGCCCAGCAGGTAGCCGCCGATAATCTCGGTGCGCCGGTAGCCGTTGATGAACATGCGCTCCAGCGTTCCCGCCGTGCGCTCCTGCACCAGCACGATCGCGCATAACAGGAAGGAGAGGAAGTGCACCAGGAAGGCGGCGACGGGGACGGCGTAGCGCGCGACGGGGAACGCCGGCGGCATGGTGTCGAAGAACAGCTTGAGCAGGTAGATGATCAGCAGCGGCGCCAGCACCGAGAGCGCCAACAGCCGCCGGTCGCGCACCAGTTGCGCGACGACCCGTCGTCCGATAATCAGCGTGCGCCTCATGCCGCGTCCTCCTTGTCCTTTGTGCCCGTCTCCCCCTCGGCGGCGATCAGCCCGACGATGACCGTCTCCAGCGTGTCCGCCTCGACCCGCACGGACGTCACGTCGGCGCCGAGGCCGTAGCGGCGCAGGGCCGCGGCAACGTCCGAGGGATGGCTGCCGACGACCTGCTCGTCCGTGACGTCGCCCCGACGCACGATGACGCGCGTCCGGCCGCGCTCCAGCAGCGCGGCGGGGGTATCGCAGGCGATGACGGTCCCGGCGCGCATCACCGCCACGCGGTCGCACAGGAGCGCCTCGTCCATCAGGTGGGTGCTGATGAAGAGCGTCACGCCGGCGGCAGCGAGGTCGCGGAAGGTGCGCCAGAAGCGCGCGCGCAGGACGGGGTCGACCGCGGCGGTGGGCTCGTCGAGGAACAGCATGCGCGGCTCATGCACCAGCGCGCACGCCAGCGACACGCGCCGCTGCATGCCGCCCGAGAACGTGCGCACGGGGTCAGTAGCGCGCGCCGCGAGGTCGGTCAGCTCCAGCACGGCGTCGACGCGGCGCGGCGCGAGCCGGGTGTCGTGCGCGCGGCCGAAGAAGGCGATGTTGGCGCGCGCCGAGAGGTCGTCGTAGAGCGCGGGCGACTGCGGCATGTAGCCGATCGCCTGGCGCAACGCGGCGCGGTCGCGCAGGGGGTCGCGGTCGAGCACGCGCACGGTCCCCGCCGACGGGCGCAGCGCGCCGACAAGCGCCTTGATCATGGTCGACTTGCCGGCGCCGTTGGGGCCGAGCAGCCCGAAGACCGCGCCCGCCGGAACCGTCAGGTCGGCGCCGCGCAGCGCCGCGATGGGGCCATAGGTCTTGGTCAGCCCCTCCACCGTGATAGCGTGCTCATATCTTTGTTCATGCCCGTGCATCATATCCTCCTGTCACCCTGCGATCAGGCGGTCCTCTGCCCGCTAGCGCCGCCCTTACGCTGGCCGTCCCACGTCGATCTCGTCAGACGCGTGGCCGGCGCCGCGACCAAGGCCACGCAGAAAAATGTCGACCACCGTCGCAAGGTGCTCCTCGTCCGTCGGCCCTCCCTCGGCTATGGCCGGCAGCAGGCCCTTGCCAGCGGCCTGCGGCACGAACGCGCCCATGAAGGCGCGCGCGCTCGACCGCGCGTTGTGGGGCCGCAGCCGCCCGCGCTCAATCTGGCCCTCGAGATACGCCGAGAGGAACCCCAAAACGCGCTGGGGACCGGCCGCCACCAGCGCGCTGGCGAGTTCCTGATGGCGCAGGGCCTCACCGATGACCAGCCGCAGCAGGCGCTGCGCGACCGGGTCGCCGGCCGTCTTCAGCAGCGCGCGCGCCAACAGGGGCAAGACCTCCTCCGGCGGCCGCTCCATCAGCGTGTCGGGGGCGACGATAGCCTGAAGGATGGGCGCATGCGCGCCCAGCACGGCCTGGAAGAGGGCCTCTTTGGTCGGGAAATACCAGTAGATGAGGGCGGACGACTGCAGCCGCGCCGCGCGCGCGATGCTCTTGATGGTGGCGCCGCGGAAACCCTTGGCCGCGAACTCATCGAACGCGGCGGCCAGGATTTGCGCGCGGCGATCGTGGTCCTCGGCCACGTCCCTCACATCCTCTCGATTGAGCGATCAACTGAGGCGATTATACCCTCGATTGACTGTTTAGTCAAGAGGGGTATGGCCTGGCAGCGTCGCTATGACGTCGACCATATCCGGTTGGGAAGTTACCCAAGGCGTGGTAGAACTATAGCGGTGGGGAACGTCCGCTCTCGTGCTCGATCGGCTGAGTGGCGCGCTGTGCGACGCCCTCGCCGGCGAGACCAACCCTGCCGCCGCCCCAGGCGATGGGCAGGCTATGCTGGAGCGACTCGAGACGGCGGGCCTGTTCATCGTGCCTCTCGACGACACTCGCACCTGGTATCGCTATCACCAGCTGTTCGCGGACTTCCTGCGGGCGCGCCTGCGCCGGGAGGATCCCGACCGTATCCACGAGCTGCACCGGCGGGCGGGCCGCTGGTATGCGCGGCAGGGGCTGCCGGAGGACGCCGTCGACCACGCGTTGGCCGCGGCGGACGACGCGCAAGCGGCACATCTGATCGAGCAGGTTGGTATGACCGTGCTCTGGCAGCGCGGTGAGACGGTGACGCTGCTGCGCTGGCTGGAGCAACTGCCACGGGACGCCGCACGCGCCCACCCACGTCTGTGCCTCGATCTGGCCTGGGCGTTGCTCTGGAGCGATCAGGTAGACGCCATCGAGCCCCGGCTCCAGGACGCCGAACAGACGCTACACACCCTGGACACGGCCGCGCCGCCAACCAGCCCCCGTTCGGATGCCGTCAGCCGTGCCCTGCGCGGCGAGATCGCGGCGATCCGGGCCGAGCTCGCCCGTCAAGGCGGCAAGATCGCCGCCGCTGTCGACCTGGCCCGCCGGGCGTTAGAGGATCTTCCCTCCGAGGATCGCCGGTTGCGCGGCGTGACTATGGGGGTACTGGCCACGGTGTGTCTCTCGAGCGGCAACGCGGCGGCGGCGAGCCAGGCCTATGCCGACGCCGTGGCACTCAGCCAGCCGGGGGAGACGAGCACGCTCGCCCTGTTCGCCAGCGGCCGGCTCGTCCAGGCCCAGGCGCTGCAAGGCCGGCTCCATCAGGCTGCCTCGACCTACCAGCAGACCTTTGATATGGCCGGCGCCTATGGTCTGCCGGCCACGCCCGCAATCGGTGTGGCAAAGGTCGGCATGGGGGAGGTGCTCCGTGAGTGGAACGAGCTTGACGCCGCCGAAGCTCTCGTCCGCCAGGGCATGGCGCAGTGCATGGAATCGGGCGGGCTGGCGGACATGGCGCTGGATGGCTCCCTCACGCTGGCCCGCGTCTTACAGGCGCGTGGAGACATCGACGGCGCGATCGGCGAGATCCACAAGGCCGAGGCCCTCGGTCGCGACGGTCACATTGCCCTGTCCGCTGAACGCGTCGCCGCCGCACGAGCGCGGCTACAACTGACCGCCACACCAGGTGACCTGGCCGCGGCGATGCGCTGGGCCGGCGAGCGCGAGGCAGCGTTGCGTGCGGACGAGGCGCCTGGCTTCGTGGGTCTGCTCGAGCGCCTCGTGCTGGCGCGCCTGCGCCTCGCGCAGGGCAGGCGGGAGGACGCGGCAGCCCTGCTCACGAGGCTGCTCGGGATTGCTGAGGCGGGTGGCCTGATGGGCTGTGTGATCGAGATTCTGGCGCTGCAGGCGCGCATCCTGCTTGAGGATGCCCAGGAGGCGCAGGCCATGATTGCCCTGAGCCGCGCCCTATCGCTGGCCGAGCCGGAGGGCTACGTCCGCCTCTTTGTCGATGAAGGCACACCCATGGTCGTGCTGCTGCGGCAGGCGCGGGCGCGCGGCGTAGCGCCGACGTATGTCGCTGCGCTGCTTGCCGCTTGCGGCAGCGCGCCCCAGACCGCGTCCCCGGCCGCCCTGGCGCTCGTCGAACCGCTTGGCGCACGAGAACGGGAACTGCTGCGCTTGCTCGCGGCAGGGCTGACCACGCCCGAGATCGCGACGAGGCTCTACGTCACCGTCGGCACGGTCCGCAGCCACCTCAAGAACATCAGCAGGAAGCTCGACGTCCACAGCCGCCTCCAGGCGGTCGAGCGGGCCCGCGTACTCGGCCTATTATAGGCGACGGCGCGGTTTCTTGCCCAGAAATGCGGCCCTCGCAGGGCCTGCAAAAGATCGTCCGGGGAGCGCGTGGCGCTCCCAGGGATGCTCCCGGCCACGTCGCCGCCCGATTATTTGCAGGCCGTGGACCCTCGCGGCCTCGATAGAACAGGCGCCGCGCCCTGTTCTGGACCTGACAGCAGCCGCATTGGCTCCCGCTGGATGGGCAGAGTGGCCGCTCAGTCCGACGGATACCGCGCCGCTCCCGGCAGCTTCCTATTCTCTCCCTTCTTGTGTCATGGACATCCCATGTCGCAAGAAATGCCCCACGCGGCTATCCCATTTGGGGCATGACGTGGCGCCCGACGGCATGTAGAGTGGAAGAGAGAGAGCCGCCGCGAGCCACCTCCGCCGAGTGGAAGATATCCAGCCTGCCGCCTCAGCCTGATCGGACTGAGGAATCCCGCGGCCTCTTGGTTACCTGCTTAAAAGGAGCATCCCGATGTTTACCGCCTATGTCGTTGTCACCCTCCTGGCCACTGCCGCGTACGCCTTTTCGGGCGTCGCCGCCCTGGTCCACTTCAAGCCGATCCTCCCCGGCATGGTCAAGGCAGGCGTGCCGGAATCGTGGCTGAGCTTCCCGATAGGCGCCCTCAAAACAGCGGGCGCGGTCGGACTGCTGCTCGGCGTCATCGGCGTACCACTGATCGGAACAGCTGCCGCCATCGGCCTCATCCTGTTCTTCGTCTGTGCCATCTACACCCACATGCGCGCGGGCGACTATTCGCCGCAGCTCGGCTTGGCGATTGGATTCCTGCTACTGGCTGTGGCCGCACTGGTGTTGGACCTGGCCAGCGCCGGGGTAAGCATTCAGGGCCACCTTCGCTGAAAGCTGATTTTGCGAGATGGTGATCCTTAGTATACGGAATGGTACTTGCCACATACATTACGCCGCCGGTTGACGGCGATGCCAGTCCGTCTCGCCCTGGAAGGCCGTGGCGAGGGCCAGCACCGTCGCCTCCTGGTAGGGGGCGGCGATGATCTCGAGGCCCAGCGGCAGGTCGTCGCGGCCCAGGCCCATGGGGATGGAGATGCTCGGCCAGCCCAGGAGGTTCCCGAACCCACCGTTCCCGAACCCACCATTCCCGCCCGCATCGCGCCAATCCTCCCCCGGGATCATGTCGATCGGGGGGGCCACCTGTAGCAACGTGGGAGCGATCAGCGCGTCGAAACGCTCGAAGACGCGCACGCTGCCGTGCGCGGCCAGCGTGCGGACGCGCATCGCGCGCAGATAGTCGACGCCGGGGATGGCGAGGCCCGCGAACAGGTCCGCTCGCAGCACCGGGTCGACCATCTCCCCCACCCGTGGGCTACGGATCAAGTCCTCGAAGGCCGCACTGCTTTCAACCATAAAAATGGTCTGCGCGGCGACCCCGTACGGGAAATCGGGCAACGCGGCCTCGTCACCGCGGTGCCCCAGGTCGTGGAATACCTCCAGCGCGGCCATGAATCGCGCCCTGGCCTCGGGTGCGTGGCGCGCCTCGTCGTCGTGAACCAGGATGCCCAGCCGGAGAGAGCGCCCGTCGAGAGCGCCCGGCCGGATCGTCCACGTGCCCGGCGCCGACGTGGGGTCGCGCGGGTCGTGGCCGGCGATGGCCTGCAGCACGAGGGCGCAGTCCTCGGCCGAGCGGGCCATCGGGCCGATCTTATCCATCGTCCACGAGAGGGCCATCGCGCCGTATCTGGGCACACGCCCGTACGTCGGGCGCAGGCCCGAGACGTTGCAGAAGGCGGCCGGGACGGTGATGGAGCCCCATGTCTCCGTTCCCAGGGCAAAAGGGACGAGGCCGCCGCCAACCGCGGCCCCCGATCCGCTCGACGACCCCCCCCGCCCGGCGCTCCGGGTTCCAGGGGTTCCGGCACGGGCCATGGAGCGAGGCCCCCGGATCGCCATACCCGCCGCCCCCGCCAGCTCGACCATGGCCAGCTTGGCGACCAGGACGGCGCCCGCCTCGCGCAGACGCTCGATCACGGTGGCGTCATAGTCGAACACCTGATCGCGGTAGACGGGCGAGCCCCAGCGCGTCGGGATGCCCGCGGTGGCGAACAGATCTTTGGCGCCGTAGGGGACGCCGTGCAGGGGACCGCGAATCAGGCCCGCCGCGATCTCCGCGTCGGCCTGCGCCGCCTGTGCCAGGGCGAGGTCCGGTGTGAGCTCCGCCACCGCATTGAGGGCGCGCCCCCGCGTCTCCAGCGCCTCGAGGCGCCACGTTGTCAGGTCGACGGAGGAGAGCTCACGCCGCTGCACGAGCTGCCCCAACTCGGCGGCCGAGGAGTGCGCGACGACGCGATCAGTCATGAGACGCCTCCTCGACGAGAGCCGGTCTGTCACCGTGAGACAATAGAGGAGTAGGGTGAAACACAAACGCGGGCTCCGTCCCCTCGGGAACTGACGAGCGGTGGCTCGCCCATGCGTCCGCGATTCCTCTGAGTGTGCCCGCAATCGACGCGCGTTGCTCCTGTCCCAGCGCGTGGCCCAGACGCTGCTCGACCAACGCGAGGCCCGACTCGCTCTCAGAATCGGGCGCCGCGGCCGGGCCCTGTCGTGATGCCGCCGTCTCAGGTCCCTCCGTCATGATTTCTGCTCCATCTCTCTCATCATCGCCTCAGCGCAGGACATCTGTCTGCTCATCGAAAGCGTCATGGGCGGCGCGCCTGGGACAGCTCCACCATCGTCGGTGGAGCGACAGTGGAGCGACAATAGACCGTGGGCTGCCCTAAGCTTACCGCTTCAGCCGGGTTTAGGCGCCGTGCGCCAGCCTTTATGTGGCGACCTGTATCCGTCCAATGATGAGGCTGGCGCCATCGACCTCCCGCCTCCGGGCTCGTTTACCGGGCGCCTGGTCGGCTCGTCCTTGCTGATAGCGGTGGCGAGGGCGCCTGCAGCGCGCACACCAGCGTGGACACGCCCGCGCGCAACTCGTCGGGGGAGGCGCTCGCGAACCCGAGCAGCAACCCGTCCTGCTGGAGCGGTCCCAGGCTGAAGCGGGACAGGGCGGGGCGGGACAGGGCGGGGCGGGACAGGGTGGAGATGGAGAGGCCCCTAGCCGCAGCGCCAACTCCTGGGCGGCCGTGCTGTCCTCTCCCGACCGCGGGAGAGGGGAGACGCGGCGGGCCGATCCTGGTCCAGCCGCGGGAGAGGGGGCTGAGGGTGCTCCCCCTCACCCGTGTGGCGGGCGAGGGGTGGGGTCCCGCGAGCGGGAGGGGTGGGGTGAGAGCCCCGGGGTGGGGAGATGCGGCCGCATCTCCCATACGCATCAGGCTAAGAAATGGGTAGGGAAGCCGCTTTGGCATCATAAGGATGTAGACGACCTTAGACGGCAAAGG
>JAABUQ010004127.1_pt1 | contig 25327 bp, 11 predicted proteins | sample 5560001 | NCBI WGS metagenome assembly JAABUQ01 (sample SAMN10711888, study PRJNA513371) | rock metagenome | isolation source: Antarctica rocks | place: Antarctica: Victoria Land, Finger Mt nord | collected 2015-12-18
TTTTAGGTGGTAAAGAGGTGATTTTCCCTCGTCCCCCCTTAACCTCGATCATACATCCAATCATCATCAGAATCAGCATCAGCATCACCACCGCCGTCTGCATCAAATTCGTCATCGTCATCGACCTGTATAACCTTCTTGGTGGTTGCCTTAATGATCGCAGGGGTCGCAGAGGCTGCGGAGGTCGCGGTCGCCTCCTCCGCCGTTGTTCTTGCCGTCTGCCTGGTGATTATACCCCTCATGTCTTCGTGAATCTCATCCATATCCTCATTAAAGGCCTGTATATTCGCATCAATTGCAGCAACGGTGTCGGCTTCTGGCTCCTTTTGCTTTCTTTGTCTAGCTTTGTCGCGATCACCACCTCTTTCGATTGCGCCTTTGCCATCGCGCGAGGCTTTAATAGCTGCGTCGACGTGCTCAAAGCCGGAGGGGTCCCTTTTGGTAGACTTGGCCTTCGCCTTTTTCGTTCGTGTCATAGTACTCTTTCGATTCTTTGCCCTCGCAGGACGTCCTTTTGCCTTAACGATACGAGGCTCATTAACGTCCAATAGATCAACATCGTCATCGATCAACTTTGCAACTGGCTTAGGCGAATTAGGAGATGAGCGTTGTACGCGATTGCTAACCTGCAAGTGGCGAATAATGTCGTCGATGAAGGGAAGTGATTGATCTAGATCTAGATCAATGTCAAGCACATCCTCTATCGCCCCTAATGACTTTGCAAGTGCCTCATTAATTGCAGGATGATTTGACACGAAGTTCGCGATTGGTATAATACCTAAATCTGGCTTCTTGAACCATCAATGGATATCTACATCGCTCAAATGAATTCGTTCAAGTCCGTCGTCGATCGCCTCTATCCTAGTCTCAATTAGGTGACTACATGGAAGTCCCATGGTCTTTGTAAAGGCCCTCGTGCATGATGGCAAAGAATCCTTCTTCGTAGCACTCTTCAATCGCTTAAATTGATCGTGGATCTTCCAAATAGCATGCGGAGTAACGCGATCGATGAGGTTTCGAAATACTATATGTTCGAAGTCAAACGACGTGCTCCTTTTAGCCTGGACAAGGTCCTTGTGATACTTCTTCAATTGATTTATTAGCATCATCTCGATTCGATCTATCACCATCATTAGATCGTCGATAGAAAACTTTAGATTGCTCTTTAGAACTCGATGAACGCCTTTCGCACGCGAGGTCGTGGTAGTACCGTAATGTCTAATCTTATTGATGTGATATTTGCAAAGTCGGTCCTTCCAGGGCTCTAACTAGGTGATGCATAGATAGTTGATGTCTTCGCGATGACCCTCGTAGTAGATAGTTACGAGTTCTGTCCAGGCAGCTGTAAAGGCGTCATATGTAAAGGCATAGATAACGATGTGCCAGGCGATTAAGAACGCCTTCCATTCCTCATCCGTTGCAAAGGAAGCCTTGCAATTTTTTGCCACATTCCGATGAAGATGCCAGAGGCATAGAACCTGCCTAGTGCCTTCGTTATAGGTGGTTGCAAATGCAGGAAAACGATGATCGATAGCCTCCATTAAGGCTAGATCTCGATCGATGGCAATGATGCGAGGACGAGTAAGTCCTAGACTAGCATACAATTGATTCAGGTAATATAGAACCCAATCGTAGTAGTCCTTATTCTCTTTCTCGATAAAGACGAAATCAACAATAAAGGTAGTGCCTAAGGCGATGACCTCGCAAATAGTAAGCAGTGGCATCTTGTATTTGTTCGTTTTGTATGTGCAATCCATAATTAGCACCTTCGAGTTCTTGCAAAGTATTTCTAGCATGCTCTTATGCACGAAGAAGAGCTTCTTCACCTCCTTAGTCTTCTTTCGTAGATCAACCTTTACAAACCAGCGATCACGATGTAGAGCTCGCAAAAGAGCCTAAGTAGGTGTGTATACCCCTAGTCGATTCCTCCTAAGTTTCTTCTTCAAATTGTAGATATCTTGATCGATAAAGAGGCATTTGGGATCGTCAAGACGGCGCTAGGTAAGAATCTCTCGCGGAGTTGCGCCTATTAAGCAGTCAGCAATGCGTGATTTATATAGATAATAAAGCTTACTTACCTGCTTTGGTTGCTGAATCAATCGTAGCTAGTAGATCTGTCGTTTTATTCTTCTTTCGCAGAGCTGCAGAGGCGTCCGGCACTTCGTCCTCCTCGTGGTTGTGCTCTGCATGGCGGACTTCCATCGTCCACAAATCTAGACTCTCTTTGTAAAGAGCGTTCACTCGAAAAGGGCACCCAATTTTGATGCTGTCGGTCCTCTTCTGCTTAGCACCAGGCTTTCTGCGTGGATGATCGCCGCGCTCGCAATTGATGGCTACCTTAACTGTTTTGCCAGATTTGTAGCCTGGTTTCGATCTTCGTCTAACAATGGCGTATCCTTCTGATGCCGCGTGCATTTGCACTGCCTCGAGGAGTGTCTAAAGGGTTAGATAGTCCGCCTCAGGCGGTGGTTGCAGCACCATGACGACGGCGATGTTGTGGATATGTAAGGTGGTTGAAATGTTAGATAGAGGTAGTAAGCAATTTCGCGCGCAATGCGGAGCGGAACAACCTTTATCCCATCAGGGTTAGACGCAACCCTGAAATTGGGAGTGCGTTTACCGAAAATGGGAGTATCCCTTACCGAAACAGGGAGTGCGCGGACTATTTACCTATATATAAGGCGAGGAAGTTCACGAAGGACATCCTCTCTCCTACATCATAAACCCGTTTCAACGCACAAAGACTCGAACCAGTTGTTTTCCACTGAATTCGAAACGCGCGTCTTCAGTGATATATGAAAGGTTTCGAACATCAACTCTTACAGAGGCTCAGTCGTGATGCGCGGTAAGTGTTTGCATTAAAAATCGAAGTAGATGCGCACACTATTCATTTGCTGACAAATGCTCATTGATGGAAACAGAGGACGCAGGAGCAGAAAGGCTCACGTTTCATCGTAACCAGGGGTGCTGTTTGATGGACGACGTTAAAATCATCACAGTTCGCGTTTGGGCAACCGCCGAGACCCACGCGAGAGCCACACTTGATACAGGATCACGCTTGAATTGGATGTCGAAAGACGTCGCAAAGCGTATTGGGGCACAAATTGAGAGCCTGACCGATGAGAATGATACGTATCATCTAATGGATGGCAATATGATGCAGCCACTCGGAAAGGTCGAAGCGACATGGCATAAGGACGGTAAGAATCCTAGCGGTTCGCTTACACGTATCCACCCCTCAACGGGCCAAACTCCTCAACGGGCCACGCTAAGCCCTAGGGTTAGGGTTCTGGGGAATTTACATAGCGCTCGACCGAGAATTCAACCCATTTTCAACGATCTACTCATTTTCTATCCATAAACACCTACTAAATTGCTAGCAAATCTGACTCGATGCCACTCATCTGCTCGAAAGCTCCCCCAAGTTAAAGATTATCTCAAAACCCATCGAAAATGCAAATGCAAATTCAAAGATTTAGATTTCGAGATCGTATCAATCTGCCACTTCGAGTAGATTGTGAAGGAGTCAGTGACTGCTCTTTCGAAGCTTTTATCGGCTTCGAAGCACGCTTCCGCTGCTGCCTTAATGATACTGATGTCACTGGTAGAAGGCTTTCAATGAATGAAGGCTGTATAAAAGATGAAGGCCTTAAGGCAAGGTTTTCAGATGAAAGGCCGTTATTAACTTTCTTTTTTGGGCTTCGCTTCTTGCTATCAGTAAATATGATAGAATCTAGCCTCATGAAGGCCTTCATGACCCGATTCATGTGTGAAATACCTTTCTTATCGCTTCTTTCTTTAGCCTTGCTGGCAGCCTGCTGAGCTCGCTCTTCTAGCATCTCTTGATTCATGACTTTGGCTTCGTCGTAATGATCTCTGACACGCGTAATCTTTTCATGCTGACGTTCAGCAACTTGAATTAAACCATTGTTAGTCATCGTCATCATTTAATAATTAACAATGACGGAGGTGCATGTCTTTGCCAGCTTCTTAAAAGCCTGAGCATTTTCATTATCGTGTTCAATAATCTGTTTAATCAGAAGATCAATCTCGACGCCGTTAAATGATGTGAAGAGTACAGTTAAAGACGCTTCGTTTAAGCTTGTAAGAATCATTTCTGAAGATGTGTTTAAACGAGAATCTCTGAAGAGAAGATTGTCTAATACTATTCTTAAATTAAGTGATAATAATTTAGATTTAGTTTAAGCAGATCGAATGACTTCTGATTTCATGACAGTGCTTTAAGCTCTTTAATACATCTTTATAAAGTTCATCTTATTAATGACATATCTCAGATTAAAACGGATTAACGCTTTCAGCTCGTGTCGATAAATCTGAGTTAAAGATTTAAAAACATTAACATTTAACGACTGTAGCAGATTGATGAAGTGAAGCGAAAGACACAGTATAATGATCTTATGCTTTTTAGTAAATTTAATGACTTAACTAATTAAATAAGACTAATGCTCGTCGATGATGAGAAGACGATATTCGTTTTTTTATTTTCTTCGTGTCTCTGACTCGAAGCATCGCTTTAGTCAGATAAATTCGATTTCATTATTAATTCATTCATTTTCGCTGATGATAATGTAATCATCATTTATAACTTTCATTTAACTCTTTTACTGTAGCTTTTCTTTGAATATAACTCACATTTTAAGCACTTCGCTCAGAATGTTAACGCATTTAATGAAAAAGATTCATTCTCGATTATTATTCGAAGTCATTAAAGATCGATGATGTTTAAAACAAATTATTCTTAATTTCCCCTGTAGCCTCATGACGAATCCCTTTTCGTTCATGTTGTAAATATTTCTCTGCTCGATTTTATAAATCTTCACGATCTCTTCATATAAAACGAATTAGCCTGCAAGCTTTTCGATGTTATGCATAATCATACGCTTCTTATTCATGACTATACTGAAGATAGAAGTAAGCTGAGTACGACGGCTTAGTAATTTTTGTACTTAATTAACTTCTAGCTTAATGAGAGAGCTTGTGAGATGATTGAGAGAATATAGCTTCTCAGCTAAAAATTTGATCTGATTAACTCGTGAAGATTAATCTTAGGCTGTTAATTGTATGATGTATCTTTTTAAAGCCATCTCTTGTTCAGGCTTTAATATCTGTCTTTTTGTCGCGAATGTTTGCTTGCTTTGTCTGCTCTGAATTCGAGCTTGAAGAGTGCTTCTAGGCAGATCATATTAAAGTGCTAGCTTTTGTATTAAGAAGTTTTCTTGATCTGCCTGATTCTTCTGAAAGGTCTGAATAGCTAGCTTAAAACGCTACTCCTTGATTAACTTAATTGATGAAGACATGGCGGTGTGAAGGTAAAAAATAATCATGGAAGTGGTTAACTACGAAAATATTTTTTTCATAACCCTAACCCTAGGGCTTAGCGTGGCCCGTTGAGGAGTTTGGCCCGTTGAGGGGTGAATACGTGTAGAGCCTGCCAAATTTGCTTAAAAACGGGAAGGGGGCCAAGTTTCCCGTGTCACGACTTTCCTTGTCGCTCCATATGGATCGATTGATGTGATTCTCGGTGCAGAACTCCTGTTTCGAGAGAATGTCTTCATCTTTAATGAATACGTTCTTCCGCTTGTGGATAAAGAGTTGACGGCTGACGGTAAGCTTTCGCCCCACCTGCCATTTCGTATCGATTGCTAGGTCCTTTCAGCAGAGAAACGTCAACAGCAAATCGATATCGCGAATCAAAAGGAGAGGAGCAAAGCTGCAAAATCGAACCGCCAAGAAACTCAAAGGATCGAAGAGGGGAAATCACAGAAGGGTGACACAGGGGCTCAAGAGAAAGGGATAAACGCGGCGGCCAAATAGCCAGCCTTGTGGTCGCAGTTGAATACTTGGACGATTTACACTGCTTGCATTTTTGCCGGAAGACCGGTTTGCGAAGAACATGTGCCTCATTCCTCCATTCTTTAGTCTTCTGAACCAGCCGGTACAACTTACCAGTCGCTTCCGTCTATCTCTGATCACTCAAATCGAATTAAAAGCGTCTTGCTGGATTAAAAATTACAGTACATTTTCCGATGACCTTACCTAGTTACTACCCGGCAGTCATTTTCAGCGAATGCCGGAATGAATTTCCTACTGAGGATGGCAAAGATGCGTTTCTATCTCGACCTGTTGCATTCATAGGCTATATTTGGTCTACAGGCCCTTTCAGATCCAGACACCCCTGCTACTAGACCCACAGCACTGTTCTATCATATTCTGCAGGCTTCAGTTCTAGCATATTCTACCCCTTTATTCTATATATCTAGTGCTCCCTGCTGGCAGCAGACTAGTCTATATGACCCACCTCATGCCCCCATGCAGAGGGGCAGGCAATGCAGAGTTATTCCACCCATATATTACAACACGACCGGTAGTCGTTGGAAAATGAGAGATCTTTGTAGAGATTCTGGTGCATGGCAGAGCAAGAGACGATCCGTGACGAGGCAACTAATGCACAATCAAATCGGCTTTAAAATGGAACGGAATCAAAGGTAATTGCCTCTACTGCAGTCCTTACGGATGGGGCGTTGCTGCTCAAGCGAGCAGCTTGACTGAGCAAAGTTAAAACCGCATCCCAATATGGTAATACGGTACTCTGGTCTGGGCGCGCAAAGGATTTGCCGTTCAATTTCCCACCCACCAGAAACCCGATAGTACAAACAAAATCGTGAAGCCACGAGGGGCGATTCTGTTATCGAGGATACTATTTAGACGCTTTCACGATGTTTTCTTCATCAGTATTTGTCCAACAGCATGTGCGCAGCAATCTTTGTGTACTTTTCTATATCTTCGTAGTAACAGGATCGGGCGTCTAACTATGACCAGGGGCAAATCTATATCGAATGGGTGCTCACTCTACGCCGGATGGGGATATGGAGGTGGGAGTGAAGCAGGGGGGCATGTTTCTGATACTTTGGCAGGGCGGAACGAGTTAATCCACCGATCGCTTCAACCGTTAAAGAATCCAATAGGAAAGGGCCAACTCTAGGCAGTAGGTAGGTACTCACCCTAGCTTGCTCGTACATCACCCTCTACTTCGCCGTACATTAACCCCTTTATAGGTTTAGCGCGCACCCTCAATAAGCTTAGTATCAGAATTATTGATCTATCTCGGACAAAACTTCTTCTTCATCAAATTTATTCCCCCGAGCGATATTAGTTTCTACCTCAGTTTCACCTTCATCACCTTCATTCATCAACATCATACCTCCTGACGCCGTCATCTATCGCAGATGAAGGAACAAGAGCAAGCGGCGGGACAAGAGCAACAACAAACGAGAAGCAAGGACGAGGAGGGAAAGTAAAGAAGTAGAAGAGATAAAGGCGAAAGGGTCGTCGAGAGAATCGTCAGAAAGTCATTACACCCCCTTAACGGACTGCTTCAAGGCCTGCTCGTGCTTTAGCGTATAAGATATGTGGGAAATCTAGCTGAAAATCGCTCTCCATAGCTCGAAAATCGATGTTTTCAACATATTTTCCCCCGCCTTCTCATATTAGGAAGGTGATGTATGACGAAGCAGAGGGTGGTGTATCGTTATGACTTCCCTAAATCTTAAGTTCGGGGTGTATCTTCTTTATACAATAGAATATGAGGGAATTCGGAGGGAATTCCGCACTTTCAGCCAATCAACTTCCAGAGAATTCTTTGCCTAAACTGCCTTCTTCGGACTAGCGTCCCCATCAAAATCGAATGCGCACACCGCAATTGCTTCACAACGTTGCCCCGCCACATATATACGGTGCAACATTATAAAAATTGGCCCAATTACAATATCAATCAAGCGCTTTCGAATGCCGTAAAATTTTAGAAATTTGGATCAAATTCGGTTGAGAAAAACTCAAAAAAGTGTTTTTGCGACCGCAGATTGCGCTGGAGTAGGTGCTAAGCATACACCAAACCAGCTAGATTCTCCTATTTCGCAACATTGCCCCGCGCCACCCACCACACATCATTATCTGGGGATCACATGACTTATAGAATAGGCTGGGCGCTATCGAACGCCGCAAGAATTTCAAAGAATGATCAGAATTTGGCTAAAAAAAGCTCAAAAAACCCTATTTTTGCTACCAGTATATCCCTTCAGCTGGTGATGAAGCAGCCACCAGGATTATCGGGCGCCATGCCTATTGGAGTAGCGGAGATGGTTAATCGGCCAATTGGAGATTCGGGATCAATGCTTAATTTTGCTAGGGCGGGGTAGCAAAAAAAGGAGCTAAAGAAGGAATTCTTCATTAAAATCCTTAAATATTCAATTAATTCAGCTAATTATAAAGGACCTTTCCGCACGCCGCCGTTTTACATATGATAGAGCCTTTGCAAGCTGCTAATACGCACTCATAGATCGATTAAGGTGTGCGTTTTTGACACTTGTTATATATTGATATGCTATTGCTATTGCTATTCACCTCTTCTAAAGCTCGTCGTTTGCCTCGTGTCGAAGCAGAATATAACTTGTGTTAATTATTATGACATACTGTGTAGTAAGCTCGCTTTAAAAGCTTAATTTAACGATGTTCTAAAGATAATATTAATATATTATTACGATTAATTACTAGTAGCCTTAATAGAACTAAGTAGAGCTGAGTTAGATCTGAGTCAAACCTGAGTTAAATAAGGTTAAATAAGAGTTAAATAGCTATGTTTCATTAAGTTTAGTTTATTCTAACATTTATATATATTTTTAATTCTTCTGCAATTTTTTTCTTTCTTTCTTAACTTTTAAATCTATGTTAATTTAACGTTTCACTGATTTAATTATTTTATTATAGTTATAAATTTATTAATTAAAATTATTTTATTACATGTTTTTAATATTATTTAAAAACTTTAATTAAATTTGCATTCGTTTAAACTTACGAGTTAAAAAAAAGTTCTTAATTAAATTAATAATGACGAAACTTAAAAGTTTTATTATTAATAAATTTAACTCGAAAAGTTTTATCGTTAACAAACATAATTTTAATAATGATTTAATTTAAATCTTAATTTATTTATTCTTTAATTTTTTTATTTACGTTACAAGTTTTATTAATAAATTAAACATGAAACGTGTGTTTAATTTAATTCAGTCGTTCTTTATTAATAAAATTTAAATCGTCTCGAAAAAAGTCGTTTAACTTAAATGTTTTAGATAAACTTAAGTAAACTCAGATAACTTAAGTAAACTTAAATAACTTAAGTAAACCCAGATATTTCAGATGCTTAATAATCACGTCGTTACTTAGTTAACAAGATTTTATTTCTTTTTTTCTAAACATTAATTTAATTATCTCGTCATTTATTTACGCATACATACTTAAAGTCATTTAATTACATGTTTAATACTCATTTTTTTACACGTTTAAAAATCTTCTTTCTACACGCATGAAGTTATTTATTAAGCACGTTTTACAGTTCATTTTTCTACACGTTTATAATCATTTACTAAGCACGTTTACAACTTACTTATTTACATGCTTAAAGTTATTTACTAAACACGTTTAAAGTTATTTACTAAACACGTTTAAAGTTCATGTATTTATACGCATAAAGTTTATTTTTTTACCTGTATAAAAATTATTTATTTACACGCTTAATATTTACTTATTAATTTATTCATTTAACGTGTTTATTTACTAATTTATTTATTTACTACTGTGTTTATTTAACGTACTTATTTACTATCGTGTTTATTTAACGTGTTTATTTATTATCATGTTAAATTCATTTTATAATATTTATTAAATTAATTATATAAATAATTAATTAATGTAATTAATATACATATATTATAATTCATAAATACATAATACGATAGCAAAATTACTAAATGTTTAATATTTAATTAATTTAAATGTTTCTAAAAGTTTAAAAAGTTTAAATATTTTAAATGTTTTAAATGTTTTAAAACTTTTAAAACTTTCAGAACTTTTAAAATTATTAGTAAATGTTTCAGAATTTTTAAAATTATTAATAAATATTCTTAAAAACTGCAAAGATTAAATTTTCGCTTAAAGTTTTTAAAATTCTTAAAACTTTTAAATTAACTTAAGAAACTTAAAATTGAAATCAGAAAATTATTAATGAATCATTTATTATATAAGCGAAAAAGACGTGAAAACAATATTATATGAAATGTTGCAGCTTTTTTTTATAAAAAATGAACGTGTTTATAAAAAAGACGAAAATTAATAACAACGTTTCTTTAAAGCTTTAAATTATAAACAAAAAATGAATGATTTAATAAAATAAATTACGAATAAAAAAAACGAAAAATTCGTAGAGTTTTTTTTTACGCGATAACTGCGAATTTACGACGCGTTAATAACACGTTAAATAATCATTAATAATTAACGTTAAAACACTTTAAAAGGTTTACAATACGTATAAAAAATAAAATAAAAGTAATGAAAATAAAACGCGTCTTAAAGAAAAAATTATTACAAAGAATAAAAACGAAAGAAAATAAAGTAATAATCATAAAAAAGTTACTTAATAATAATTTACTATTACAAATGATTTTAATTGAAATTAAAAAAATGAAAGAAAAAATTAATTAGTTTAATGTTAATAATAAGAAAAACATACGCAGTATTTATTTATAACATTCATGTTAAAATAATAAACATAAAAATTTAAATAAAAGTCATATAAAAGTTATAAATTTAAAATGTATTTATGCATTTAAGTATAAAAATAATTCAAGTAACATAATTTAAAAAAACGAAAATTAGAAATAAAAATTACTTTTTTCTCATTTTAAAAATAATTAATGCAAAGTTAATAAATTAATTTATAAATGAAAAATTAATAAAAAAACATGTCATAAAAAACTGTAATTTTTTTAACAAAATTTATAAAATCATGCAATGTTTTATATGTTAATAATATAAACACATTAATAAAACATGTAAAAATAATTTTACATATGAGTTTTATTTAAAAGAATATAACATTAAAAATTGTATATAACGTATAATGAATTAATTAAAATATATAATGTGTAAAGAAAAAAAGTATAAAATTTAATTAACAAAATGTAAAAAAAGATTAGAAAAAAATAGACGAAAAAAGCATTTCATTAATAATTTCACAGATATTTTGTAAAAGAAATAAAGAATATAATTTTTAAACAATATTTCAATTAATTATAAAAAAGTTTCATGAATAAAACGTTTTCTAAAAGAACACAGTTAACATTTAACACGTTGTTAAATAATAATCTAATGTTAATTATTAATGATTTTATATTATTTAATGAAAATTTCATTTAATTTAACTTAAGTCTTTTTACGACGTGCAAAAACGTTGTTATAAAACTAAGTTAACTTTTTAATTAGTTAACTTACGAGTATTAACAAAAGATTAAACTAAATTTAATAAAGTTTAACTTAGAGAATGCAGGTTTAATGCAAAGTTTTTAAAAGAAAACTTCGTTTCTTTTAATTTATTTATTTATTTACGTTTTGTTTTATTTATTAATTTATTCACGCAGTTACGTAGTTAAGTAATTTAGTTCAATTCTTTTTTAATTAAACAAATAAATTAGCAGTTAATTAATTACATGAAGTAGTAATTATTACATAACGTGTATTTTATCTTCACTGCAGTTATTTACATACTTAAACAAACACGTACTACGTATTTGTTTATTTTATTTCTTAACAACGTTATTATTATTAAATCGCAGTTAAATTATGTAAATTAAATAATAAAAAATACAGAAATAATAAAAAATAACGAAGAAAATAAAATCTTCGTACAAAAAGAACGTGTAAGCATAATGATTATGAAGATTTAATCTCGTAACACGAAAATAATTCTTTAAATTTAAACGAAAAGAATAAATTATTTAAGAGAAAAATTAATAATTATACTGTGTAAAGAAAACATGACTTAAGCTTTAAACAAAATGAAGACAAAAGTTTGTAAAAAAATTAATTAATTTAAATTAATAAGAATAACAACTTTATTATTATTACACATTTTATGTTAAATAATAATAAAACGTTTTTCATTCTGCAGTATAACATTAAAAATAAAAAAAACAACATCATAATTTTACTATTAATGAATTTAAGAATTTTATAATACAACGTATTTATTATACAAAAATTATGAAAAAACGTTTATAATTTAACGTTGTACAACTTATTTAATAATGAATTTTATTTAACATATAAATTTAAAAATAATATTAAAGTTTGTTTTTACATTAATAATAAAATAAATTCAAAAAAATAAAGAATTAAATATTTATTATTAAATATATGCTTTTTACGTATAAAGATCAGTTTAAACGCGTTTATTATAAATGATAAATTTACATACATTTATAATGTTTATAGTTTTTCATCATAATTTTACTCATTAATGAACAGTTCATTTATTATTAACATTATAAAGACACAAATAAAAATGATTAATAAACATATACTTTTAAGAAATTTTAATTTACATTATTTAATATAAATGAATGTATTAAGATTAACGTAATATGTAATTATAATTAATTCATAAAAATTATTATAAAAATAAACATGAATTTTATTTTATTACAAAGTACAAAGACATGAAAGTCATGAAAATTTTAAAGTATAATAAATTTAACATTCACATTTCATTCTTTTTAAAAAATAATGAAGCAATGCAGATTAACATTAAAGTTTAATTATTTAATTATATATTTATATTAACAGTAATACAACTTATTGTAATTAAAGCATCATTCATTTTACGTAAAAAATGAAGAAAGTTTAATTTTAAAACATTTAAATGAATGATTAAAATTATGATTTTCGCGATTCATTAATTAACGACGAAAAAAAAACATTAATAAATATATCGTAAATATTATAATGTTTATAACTTAAATCATAAAAGAAGCAATATTATGAAAGAAATAATTTAATTAAGTTAATTTTTTTTAAAATATTTAATATAATTTAATCATTAAAAACGCGCGTTGTGCTCGCAGAAAATGATTAAAACATGATAAATTATTAAATTAAAAGAAATATTTAACAAAATTTAACATTAAAAAAAAGTTAAAAGATTAAACTGCGTTACTTCAGACAGAAACTACATAAAATAACTAAAAAGAATGAAAACATATGATGTTTAATTAAATAAGTAAAGAATAGAAATTATTTATTCTTATTATTATTACAGTTTTTATTACTTTAATTAATTAATAATTAAATAACGAAGTTTTAAAACAAAATGAACGTTTTATTAATATAATTCTTTTCTTTTTTTCTTACAATCGATTTAATTAACATTAATATGTTTAACGAATTATCGCGAGTAAATAAAAATAAAAGCAAAAGATAAAAGAACAAGACGAAAAGATAACATAGTAAATAGTTAATAAAGTCATATATAAAATCTTGTAATTAACATTCACTTTAAGCTAAATAAATGTTCTCGTTTAAACTTGCAAGAATATAATAAATAAAATGAATAATGAAAAAGTAAAAAGTAATTAAGCGAAAGCACGAAAGAACAGCGAGAAAGCATAAGAAAGTAAAGAAAGAGCATTAAAGAGTAACGAGCGAGCATAAAAAAGCACAAAGAAAGCAAATGAACGAAACAAGTCTTAGCGCGAAAGCTGTAACAGTGCTATAATTAATAAACAATCACGTGTCATTTTAAAACTCAAGAATACTATATATATATTATATACATCTCGAACTTAAATCTGTAAATTATCGTTTCGATTCGAGAAAGAAAGCAATGTCGCTTTAAAGAAAGCAAGAAGAAAGCAAGAGAAAGCATCGAGAGAGCAGAAATGAGCATTAAGAAAGTAAAAGAAAGCATCGAGCGAGCAGCAGAGAGGTAAAAGAACGCAGCATAAAGAAGCTTAAGTTAACAGTCTATTAATCGACTAGAATTATAGCTAACTTACAACTAAACTTTGTTAATACTTAAGTTATGTTCAACAAACATTACATATTCAGGCTCAGAAGATGATGCTCATGACGAGTTAAATGAATTCGAAAACGACAGAACATTTCTTATCTTTTAACATTAAATAATACTCGATGTAAAGACTTAAAAGACAGAGATTAATGTCATTTTAAAGTAATCGTCTCGAGAATCGCGTCACGACTAATTTTAAGCTCGTTGTATACATGCATATCTTGAGTAAAGAAGCGTTGTAGATTCATTATTTTCGAGACTTGTTACTTCAGTCGATTAATACTTTCTTTCACGCAGCAACGCTTTAAATATTAATCGAAACTAATGAAAGCTTTCTCGCAAATTTATGTATAAAGATGACTCGAATCTTTTAAAATCATCAGCGTTAGTCATTGTAAGTAAATTGTTATACGTTTCTCAGCTTTTTTTTAATTTAACGTCATCTTAACGAATTAATATATTTACACTTTTACTTCATCTTTTATTCTTTTATCGTAATTTTGTTAAAGCGATAGCGACTCGCATTCTGTCTTTAAGTAACGATAAGCGAAAAATCTGCGATAAGAATTTCTATAATAATTAATTCGTTGTATCTTCTGAACTTAAAAGTCTTTAACGCTTTATTCTTTATAATGTGCTCTTCGTTATGCAAGCTTCTGATTTCGCGATTTCATAATATAAATGAAGTTTAAAAACGTTTCGTAAGTAATTATTACAAACACAGTAAAAGAAGTTTTACTTAAAGATTTTAAACATTTTATCGATGTCTTCAACGCAGTCGAAAGAAGAAATATTATATTTAACATCATGAAGCGTTAAAGAGCGAGTGATATTACTAATTGTATTTGTTAAATAAAGTAACGTATTAAAATTAACTACGAATTATTATTAAAACATATATTAATCTCTGTATTTAAAAATTCGAAAAAATTTCTATAGTAATATAAAGCACTCTTAAGCATTTCGTGAAAGCTTTAAACTTAAGAGCTAATATAATTAAGACTTTATTGCTCACATAAGTACGGTTTTTAATGAGTCGTTTATTTTAATGCGTCACGACTTTTTCGTTAACTTAAGAGTATTATTTTATGCTAAGATTATCTTTTACTTGCAAGAATAAATCATCTTTAATTCTCGACTAACGATTTCATTTTTAATGTCACGTTTCTTAAAGATTAATTAATAAATGTTTACGTTTATTGCAGTAAAATTCGTGTTTATATATAAAACAAAATTTCATTTTGAATCGCATAGTAGTACAAGAATCATTTTACACTTTGAAATAATTTTCGTTAAAGTAAATCTTTTTTACTAACACAGTTACATTCTTCACGTGCTTTATTTCTAATAAGAGATTAAGTTCTTATAAACTTTAAATCTTGTATTTACAGTTCTTAGTTCTTTTTATTAAAACTCTTATAAGATTGTATTAAGTCTTAACGTTAACGAAAAAGTTTATTCGTCATTAAAGATGCAATTTTCATTCTTTAATGAAAAGTGACGATGTTTAGTTAACAGACGAAGTTAAATATATGAAGCAATAATGAGTGCAGCTTAAGTTAATATTAATGAAGTCATTTTAAGCTTTTACTACTACGCTCTTATATTGCTTTATTATGCTTCTTCTAGCTCTTTTAATGCTTCTTTCGACTCTTGCTTTCTAAATACTTTTTTTTGTTTTCTTTAAAGCGACTTTACTTTCTTCTCGATTAAAAACGACAATCATTAATTTTATCTTAAGTTTGAGTGATATATATATATATTATATACATCTCGAACTTAGAATTAATGATTATCGTTTTCGATCTCGAAAGAAAGCATGATCGCTTTAAAAAAAGTAAGAAAGAAGTAAAAGAAACATTAAGAAAGTGCGAAGAAAGTACGAGTAAGCATTAAGAAAGCACGAGAAAGCAGAGAAGTATTAAGAAAGCACAAGAGCGCAGCACAAGGGACGCAGCACAAAGAAATTTAAATTTAACTGTCTCGTAATCGATTATAGCTGCTCGCGTTATTAATAACAACATGAATCATTACTATTAACTGACTCAGTCTTTTACTGTTTACTAGTAAACTTATCTTACTCGATTGCTGTTTAAACTGCTGTTTACTCATGTTTTCGAAAAGTTTTTAAAACATTAATTACATACTTAATATAAATAATAAACGTTAAACTTAATAAAGTATGATGTTATATTTTAATTAATCAGATTTTTTAGTTCGAACTTTTTATTTTAGTACAACTAGTTAAGAATTAAGATTCTTAATTTATTATAAAGCTTATTATAATTAAGATTATGTTATCTGATTAATTTAATCTACGCGTTATACGTAATTAAATTTAAATCTCGTTTAGTTTTATTATAATATTAAATTTTATTTAAATATTAAGTTAAATTAAACTTTTAACGCGTAAACTTAAGACACGTATTCTCTTTTCTTGTTTTCTTTCTCATTTTTCATCTTGTAAATAATTTTAATTTTATTAATATAATTATGTTACTTCTTAATCTTAATCTTAGTTCTTAACATTACGAAAGATTTACTTTTCAAGTACTTTTATGTAATAAAACTCTTGTTCACGTTTTCTTAATATTACTTAAATCATAAATGTTAAAGACTTTAATTTTAATGTTCTTTTCACGAATAAGTAATAATTTATTAATTTTATTGTTATAATTGAATAAAATTTCGAAAAAGTTTTAAATTAATTTTAATAATTATAATAACAAGTTAACACGATTATTTTCACGTTTTTAATCTTTTGTCTCACTTTAATATTAAATTTACAAGTTATTAAAACAATTACTTAAACTATGTATAAAGTATATTAAAAATCAAATTTTATGTAAAGATCATTAATTATATAAATTATAATAATGATTAACATAAAGCAATTATTCTATATTCGTAACGTTTTTTTAAGTTAATGATTAAAAAATCATTATCTTAATCATGATAACTCGAACACAAATATTATAAATGAAAAAGTTAAAAGATTAAGAATTTAATTTTAAGTACATACATTGCGAGCGTGCAACGTAACTGCGAATCGATTTCGCTCGTGACTTATCTTTATAATTTATAGTCGCAATTTAATATTACGACGTTAAGAAACAATTTATGGATAATTTATTTAATTTAAAACTTTGCGAGACACAAGTACGTCGCGCAACGAGTTAAGGAAAAACTCATCTCACTTTTATTTTCACTGAGTTAAATTAAGTTCTAAGTTAAAAAACGAGATCTTTAACTCATTTTAGTAAGAATAAAAAGTGAATCGAAAATCTTAACGAAGTTTTTAGTAACAAATATATATTAATAATAATAACATATTAAGTGAGATAAAGAAAAAAAAAGAATAAATGAAATAAAGAAATGAGCGAATTATTTTACTTATTATTAATATTATTAGAAATACTATCATAATTCTTTATTAGCATTTTTATTAATAATATTAATTTATTTATTAGTCTTTCTGTTAGTCTTTTTATTAATCTTTCTGTTTAACTCTTTATTTAACTTGCTATCATAATAAACAAGAAGAAATGAAATTAAGAATAAGAAATGAATTAATTAATAATAATATAAAAAAAAATGATAAGAACTGTAATGTTCTTATTTATGATAGTATTTTTAATAATCATTATTTATCGTACGTAAAGATAATTTATATATTAAGAAAGTTTTTAAGTTCGTGAAACTAATTATTATTATTATAATTACGCTCGTTTCATATACATTGTAACTTAAATCGCTTTAAAATATAATATTTGCGTTAAATTTTCGCGATATTAATTAAGTGTTACTTCTTAAATTAGAAATAATCGATTAATTTTCATTATTATTATTATTCAACATGACATTAATTAATAATACAATTGTACACGTTTTTAAACACATTATCTTTATTAGTTTACGTGTTTAATGTAAAGATTTTAAATACTTTCTTGCGAGTGAATTAATTATTTTGTTTAAATATAAACGTTCTTTAAGAATATATGCATTTGAAAGACGACGCTCGTTCTTTATTCTTTTACTATTATTATTTAATAAATTTAATATATTTCATGAACATGAAAATCGTATAATAAATGTTTATAAATTCAGCAATACGTCGTGCTACTTAAGATCGCGAAAGTTTAATTTCATCATTAAAATCATGATAATTAAAGTCGTCATTAATGTAACGTTCATGATACTTTTGTCTTAAATTACTTGCTCGCTGTTTTAACTCTTTGTTAATTTATTTAACGTTTAACTTTTCGTTAAACTTTAAATTAACATAATAATTTTTATCTTAATTTTCTTTTTAATCATATTATTAAATAATCATGATTGCAGAAAATGTTTTTAATAAAAAGTGTTTATGATAAACATAAATTAGTTTAACGAGATTAAACGTTCTTTTACATTTAACAAATGCAATTAACATAATTAATATGTCGCGCATAATTTTAACAAAATAAGAATATTATCGTAAAAGTTTATTTTATTGTTTTAGTACGTTTTTAAATGTTAATAACGTTGTTATTATGTTAATGTTATTTTATTATGTTTCGAGCAAGCGAGTAATAAGATTTAAAGAAATTATTAAAAAGATTATTAAAAAGATTATCATAAAGATTATTCATTACTTACGTTAACTTCGATAAAAAATTAACTTAACGTTAGCATTTTAAAACATTAACATGATGTTAAAATTTAATATTACATTTAGATCATTTAATGCGTGATATATTAACTGCGATAAAAGCTCGTAACTCGAAGACGTAATGATGTTTTTAAACTTCTGCGTAAACTATTTCTTAAGCGAAATTCAATACACATTCTATCACTTAATAAAATCTTCGTCAGAATGTTAATTTGCGTTAATAAATATGTTATTTTTTTTGCTTAAATTTAGCAAGATCGTTTTGTCGTAAAGATGTTTTAACGAAAATCATGTTTTAATATAATTATTTTTTAGTTTTAAATATGTTTTTTTTAAGTTTTAACGCAATGTGATTTTTAATAATATGCGTTTGCGCTGCAATCGCATTCTTAATTAATTTAATTAATTAAAAAGTTTGTCATAAATGTTAAACACGTATTAAATTGTAAATTCACGAGTCTATTTAATTATTTTAATAAATATACAAAATGATTTTGTAAAATTAATTAAATACTTAATTTAACTTCATTCTTCTTCATTTAATCGCAGATATGCGTCTTTGTATCGAGTAAAAAAGTTATTTAACGCGTCGCGTAATTAATGAACACGAATAAACATATGATATATTAAGTTTCATTTAAATTTAACATTTTAAAACAGCTTTAACACGAAAAATACAATGTTTACGTTTTTCTTAAATTAATTACGTTTATCATGAACGTTATTAAATGCTTGTTCTTGTTTACGATTGAACTTTTTTTATATTATGTAAAATTTATTCTTTCTTAAATTATTTTCGTTAATAAAAACGAACGTAGTTCGCAGTTAATAATAATTAATAACGAATTATTAAAAATATTATTATAAATAAGATCACGATTACATATCTTTGCAAGCGTCATTAATATTTCTGACTCTATTTTAATTAAGTTATTTCTGTTATTTTTCTCGTTTTAATTCTTCTTAAATTTCTCGTTTAACGATGTGATTTAAATGTAATTAAATAATTTCTTTAACATTAATTAAATGACATGAGCAAGACACGAAATTTGTTTTTCATAAAACACGTTAATAATTAACGTGTGTTTTTGAAAACGTAACATGTCGATTATAACTTAATGCATGTTATCATTATTTAACGCATTATCTGTTGTTATAATTAATATTTAATAACTTAAATCATGTTTATTAAAAACTTTTTTAAAAACTTTCGCAAGTCGTAATTCAGAATAATGATTAGAAATATACTTAAATTTAAGAAACACTTCGTGATATTTTCATTTTAAATTAATAAAGTATGCGTTAATTATCATATATCTTTATTGATTATAAAATGATTAACAATTTAACGTTAATGATATTTTTATATTAAACGAAAACTTGTTCATTAAAAAGAATCGAATTTTCTTTTAACGAGCGAGAATTTAATTTTTAATAATTTTAAAAAACGATAAAGTAATACTTTTGTTAAGACATTAAAACGTTTAATGCAATTTTATATTAATGATTGCTCGTATTAACAGTTTTAATGAAATAAATATACGCAGAAATTGTGTTGAAAAGTTTTCTTTATTTAACATTTATTCGTTAACATAAAGATGTAATGTTCGCTTAATTGAATTTTGTATCATATCATGTGTCAGTTTTGTACGTTAAGCATGTATAATAGTATTTATAATAATATTTATAATAATACATATTGTAATGAACGTATATAAACATTTAAAGCTGAAAAGACTTACTGTTTCACAATAATTAAGTCTTAAAGATATTTGTTTTAATTTTTTTTCAATTAATGTTTTTTAACAATTTACATTGTTTAAATAATTTAACATATTTTTCGTATTAATACTCATTGAAGAATGAATAAAAATTAATTAATATTTTAAACAAATAACTTTTAACTTGTTATTTTAAACTGTCGCGATTTTAATAAAATTGTTTTATACGTTAAACTTTTTAACAGATTTTTAAATAATTTTATGCTGCTTTGTTTTAAATACAATCTGATTTTAATGATATTAATAAGCTTTTCGTCATCATTTCAGAAAAATATTTCGTTTGTTATTAATATACACGAAACAAAGACGATTTTTTTCTTGTTTGTTTAAACTTAAATTTATAAACTGCGAATTCTCGCCTTGCTTAATTAATTCACTCGAGAAAAAGTTTAAGATTTAAAAGTTAAGCATAATTAATTTTACATTAACAGTGTATAAAAAACAGAACAAATGTGCGTTTGTATATAAAAATTAATAATAATATGAATATAATGTAAACGATAACAGAGTTATGATAATGTTTATAATAATATAATTAATTTTATAATTTAAATACATGATGAATGATTTGTTACGTATGTTATAATTCTGAACGAGATTAGCTTGTTATTTAGTCTTTAAACATGAAAAATCTGTTTTTTTTCTGCATTTCTTTCTCTTTTTACATTGCATCGTTACTACTATTTTTTAATTATCTGTTCATTATTAAAATGTCTTTCATGTTATTTAATTATTAATCATGTTAACATTTTTGTTTATGAAAACTTTACAAGTTGTAATTACTTAGTTCAATTTAAGTCTTTTAATAGTAAAATCGAGTGCGTTAAATGATTAAGAAACGTTATTATATAAATTATCATTTAAAAGTTCTTTTAACGAACAATTACATAAATCAGATCGTAGTAATTAACGACGAACTGTAATTAACAAAGCGTTTTGTAAAACTTTAATTAAATTAATTACATTCAAATCGCGAAGAAAAAGACGTATTAAATTAACTAGTAAGATTACAACAATGTACAAGTAATGAAACGCATATTAAAAATCATTTTTAATTATCGTTCTGCGCGAAATTAAGAAGTATCAGAAAAGCTGTAATTTTTTAATTAAAAAAACATTATTTGCACGACTAATGCGCGAAATATTGCACACATTTGTTAACAAAAATCTTTAAATACAGTTAACTACTTTAAATGCACTGCAAAAGACAACGAAGATTATAATAATCATGAAGTTTAAAAGTATGTTTAAATTAATTTAATATTTCTTACTGTTAACAATTATAATAGTAAGTAATTTATGCACAATTCACAGTAAAAGAATTACATTATAGATTAAAGATATGCAGTTAATGCGAAAACTTCGAGAAGTAATAACGAAAAGTTTTATATTTATTAAACATTAAATATTATGCATCATATATAATAATTGTAATCATATTTCTAATAATTATTATTTTCATAAAACGATTCTTCTGCGCTTAAATATTAAATAAGAGAAAAAAATCATGTTACAAAGAACGACTAGTGCTTAACAAATTATTTAATAGAAACAATCTTTTTACTTTAACAAAAGTCTTTGCAAATTCTTTTATGACTAACGTAAACGTTTTCTCTGCTTTCTTAACGTCATGATTTGTCTTAAAATCATGTTAATCGTAAACATAATTTTCAGATTATTATTTAGTTAATTTTAACAGTTTTATTCATTCGTTCTGAGTGCACATTTATGTCGTCATGTTACGTTACATTGTCTTTTTCGTGAATGTAAAATATAACGAAAAAAATGAAATATTATTTTAGACAGTAACATGTTAAACATATGTTAATATATATTATCATAAAGATTATCATAATAAAAACACATACAATATAATTAATTAACGAAACATTAACGCAACGTTAATAATTATTATTACAAAGGTTTAAATGATTAATCTTAATTTTAATAAAACGAATGACGAAGCGTCATATTTTCTAAATGTTACGAAATTAAATGTGCGTTCTTCGTTCACGAAATTTAATATTAATTTAATTTTACTAATAAGCATGATTATTAAGATCTTGTTAATTCTTAAACACATTCTTATTATTTAAAATATTATTCATTCGCAATTTAATCGCAAAGATAAAATTAATAATATTTTCGTCTTTATTAATTTAATTAACGTTTTCATTATCTTTAATAATCTTTTCATCATTTAATTCAAGCTTTTTCTTTAATACTGTATGATGTAAATTAAAGATAATTTTAAATATTTACAATTAATATTATCATAAAAATTATTATAATTAAAACATATCTGACATTCACAACACGTATGATCTTTTTTTCTTTCATTTACTTTCGTTTAATTATGATTGCTGCGATTTAAACAAATGTTAATCTTAACTTCGTTAATTAATATAAAACATTAATCTTGTTTACTTTCTTAACATTTTTTAACTTACGCACAAACTTAAACATATTATTAAATTATTTTCGATTGCGTTTAATGTTGCGATTAAAGAATAATTTAATTAAAATCTTGCGTTTCATAATTATAGTAACTTTAAGTTAATCTTGTTTTTTATCGTCGTTAAGTTCTTTTTTAGTCATAATGTTAATTACTTTCTGTTCTATAAAGTGATAAAAGTAATGATAAAAGTAAAAGTGAAAAAGTGTTATGATTTTAAGTAATTAATTCTATAATAAAGCTTAACGTATTGAACTCTTTAAAATCATCTTATTTTATTTTATTATCTTTTATTATTACAAACATTAACATAAAAACATTAAATCATGAACTTATAACTGCAAATATTTAGATTTAGATTTAAATAATTTAACAAGCTTTGCGTCTATGTTTATACGTCGTATATCTGTCTTTTTATTTCTTTTTTAATAATAATTTTCGCGTAATATTTCACATTATGTTAAAATTTATGAGTTAAAGAAAAATTAAAGAAAGAATAAAATTATTATTATAATTATTATCATAATCATTATTAATATTTATTAATTAATTAATTTTAACTTTCTCGTTAATTTCGTCGCTGTTTACAATTAACGTTAAGTTTATGATTAAATCAGCTAACTGTTAAACAATTAATAAATTTATTCTGAAAATTTTCGGACAGTAATGATACTGCACAGAACTTTAACACAATGAATAATTTAAAAGTTTTTAACACTGCATCTTAAATTAAGAATTCAGAACTTAATAATAATTTATTTAAAATCGTTAATAAGCAACTGCGCATTCTAAAGTTAAATATTATTAAAACATTAATATTATTTATCGTTAAAGAAATATATGTTGTTAATTAACTAACGCATCTGTCTTTACAGAATAAAACAAATTTTAGTATAACTTTTAAAAAACTTAGAGACAAAACGTTATTTAATAAGTCATACGTTTATAATAGTTTTTATGATAATATACAAGCTTATTATGCAATATAAAAAGTTCTGCTTTTTTTTTTAACTTAGAAAAATCACGTAAATCTGTCATTAAACTCAGTCTTTCTTGTAAGACAAAAGTGACTTTAAGAATTAATGATATATTAAAGATTTATCATTAATACTGTTTTAAATCTTGTATTAACATAATAATAACGAAAAACAAGATTAAGATTAAGACGACTAAAAAAGCTTAAATCAAGTTTCAAAAAATAATTAAATTAGAAAATAAATCATAAAGTTATAATAATATTTGTAATAATACATTTATTAATTATTTATCATAATGAAAGGTTTACGTAAAATTTGTTTAATTTAATAATAAATTAACTTATGTTTTAATAAAGCGTTATTTATTCGTTTAATTAAAGAAATTCTGCATTCTGTATTTCAAATTATTTATGTAAAACATACGAATATAAATTAAAATATTAAAAAAATTCGAATGCAAAAATCAATTCTTAATGTTCTTTAAGAAATTTGTGAAACATTTTTAATCACAAACTTTACAAGTAAGTTAAATGCATGCAGAAGAATTTAAATTAATCTTAATAATTGCAGTAATTAATCTCTGCGCAATTCATGTTAAACGAGTCATTATATAAAATAAAAACATGATTTTAATGATTTATATGCGTTTAATGATGATTAAACAAGATGAATATAATATTTCAATATCTTAATATTAGTTATATAATAATATTTATAATAATACATTTGTTTTAATTAAAAAATAAACATTAATTAAAACGATAAAACAGAAAATACGAGCTACGTAAGTGTGTTAAACATCATTAATAAAAATATAAAGTTAATTATTATTAGCGAAAAAAATAAGACGAAGATTAATAAATACGTCTTTTTAAAAAAGAATTAGTTAAGAATTAAGAAGAATAATTAAATCATTCGTTGTTTCTTATAACTGTAATTAATTTAATTATATTATTATATTAATTAATTTACTAATTATAATTGCTATGCAATTACAACTTTAACGAGCGAATTATCTTATTTATTATAAAAGTTATTATTAAGTCTTTTTATTAGTCTTTTTATCAGAGATAAAAAGATTAATAAAAAGATTAATAAATAAACTGATAGAACTAATTGAAAAGTTAATAGAGAATTATGATAGTAATTCTAATAATAAATAAAATAAATTACTCGTTTCTTTACTTTCTTTACTTCGTTTAATATATTACTATTAATAATATAATTTCAATGAGAATTTTTATTAAAAACTTAACTCATTCTTTATAAATCGAGATTTCATTCGTGAGATTTTTAACTCATTAATGAGTTAAGAAACGAGTAGACTGGTCGCGTCGAGCCGGGTCATCGAGTTCGAGCCGGGTTCCCGGCCCGCCAAGACCCAATTCGGGTCAGAAATCTTGGCCCAAGTATTTGGGCCAAGTCAAAGGGTAGATATGAAGTACTTAGCGTATAACTTGGCTCGACTCGCCAAGACTCGAAAAATTTAGATTATTTTTGAAAAAGTGCATTAATCAACTTAATCAAGTTGATTAATTTAATTAATTT
>JAABUQ010004128.1_pt1 | contig 25325 bp, 34 predicted proteins | sample 5560001 | NCBI WGS metagenome assembly JAABUQ01 (sample SAMN10711888, study PRJNA513371) | rock metagenome | isolation source: Antarctica rocks | place: Antarctica: Victoria Land, Finger Mt nord | collected 2015-12-18
GCATGCAGTGTGCTCATGCTGTTGAAACCAAGTATGTACGTTGAGCATCTGTCACCGAGCTCTCTTTGGTGAGGGTCACGGGCGCTGACTGGGCCGCGCGATCGGCAGGCGCGGTCCGGCGCCTGGCGCGCGTTGCGCGCGCGCGCCTGGCTGCTGCGGCCGGCCACGCTGCCGCCGCTGCGACGCTGGGCGCCGACCGCGTCGCAGCCTTTGCCGCCCTGGCGGCGGCGCGCGCGGCCGCCGCTGCCGCCTGGCCGGCTGCCTGCCTGGCCGCGACGACGCCGGCTGGCGCATGCGCTCTCTTCTGGGCCCTTGGCATGCTGATGGGCGCCGGAGTGGCCAAGCTCCCGTGGGGCCGCCGCGCCGACGGCGGCCTTCAGCGCGCGCTGGCCTCGCAGCCCTCGCAGCTCATGGGCTGGCTGGCGCGCCAGCCGTGCGTGGCCCAGCACCGCGTCGCCGCGCCGCCGCACTGCAAGCTCGCCATTGTGTGCGCGCCGGCCGCCGCGCACGCCCCGTCCGAGCCTGCGGTGCGTTCACCGCCGGTGTCTGCTGCTTCTCATTGACTGCGTGTCTGTATGTTACATTCAGAAACATGCGCCGTCTGCATTGATAAGGTGGTTGGCCCGGGGAGCGCCATCAGCAGAGCATGTGAGTGCATGCATCGCACACGGCTTTGTTGGGCAGGCAAGCTGTGTGCTTGCCAGCGTCCAAGCCGCGTGATGCATGCGCTGCGCCAGGCCGCGCGCGCCCCGCCGACCAACCTGCTGCTGCGCCTGCTGGCGCTTGAGGACGAGCACGAGGCGCTGGCCCGCGACTACAGCGACGCGCTCGGCGTGATCGCCGACGGCCGCGACATGCCGATGGAGCTGCTCGGCCGGCTGGCGGAGGCGGAGGCCGCGCGCGCCGCGCTGTGGCTCGCGCGCGCCGTGGCGGAGGCCGCCCGCGCCGCGGCGGAGGCCGCCCGCGCCGCTGCCGAGGCCGGCCGCGCCGCCGCCGAGGCCGCGCGCGCCGCGGCGGAGCGCGACGTCGGCGGCCTGCTCGAGCTCGTGGCCGTCCTTGACGGCGCGCCGGCGGACGAGCGCGGCCAGCTGGCGGAGGCGCGCGCCGGCCGCGACGCTGCGCAGCGCGAGGCCGCCGACATGCGCGCCCAGCTCGCGTTTGCGGGCGCCGCGATGCTGGACCTCGGCTTCCAGCTGGCGGAGGCGGAGCGGGCGCGGGCCGCGGCGCAGCGCAGGGCGGGCGCCACCGAGGCCCGCCTGGCGCCGCTGCTGGCCGCCTAGCACCGTGCGGCCCCCGGCCCGCTCTCTGCTGGTGCTGGACCCCTGCCAGCGGTGGCGGCACGCCAGCTGCAGCTGATACCCATCGGCATTTCGCCTCGCACCAGGGCCCGGCTGCTTGCAGGAAATTGTTTCGCCAAGAACCACACCTCTTCCAGCGACCCTAAAACAATGCAAAAACTTTGTTTGCCCGCTCACCAAGCAGGCCTTGCGCTTCGGCAGCCCCCGCATATCGCACCTCTGCTCGTAGCATGCCAGCCCGCAGCAAGCTCCTGACATGGCAGCCGGTTGGCGACAGGTCCCCGCGCCCCAAGCGAGTGAGCGGCGCTTCAGCCGTCAGGGCGCGCGCTCGCGCAGCTTCCCCTGTGGGTGAGCGTGCGGGCGCTGGCGTTGGCGGCACCGCCGCGCGCAAGGCGCTGCGCACGACGTATATAACAAGCCTCGCGCGACAGAAATGCTGCATTTTATGCTCAGTTTAAATTCCGCCGGCAGCGGAACTCTGCTGCCTCATGTCAATCATTGCTCCGCATCACTGCGTGTACGGCGTCAATCAATTCAGCGCTGCTGTGCCTGCCTGTCATGCCAGACGTGGGTTCTGCGGGTCAGGTGTTGAGCATTTCAGGGCATTGCTCGTGCCGAGCCGCCTGGCTGGCACAGACATCCTTCCTCATTTGTGGGGTAGCTATGGGGTTGCATGGCCTTGGTCCAGTATGCAGTGCAGTGAATGTGTGACTTGACTTGACGCTAGTGACATTTTGTACGCATTCATTTATGGTTCATGCCATCTCAGGTGAAGCAAACTGCCATGCATGTTTGGTTAAAATCTTCGCATCCTTAGCGTTAGCGCTTGCAGAATGACAGTGGCAAGTCCCTTGGCATGCCCTGCCTCCCCCCCGCGGGGCCTCGCCGCCTGAGTAGCACTGGCTGGCTGGCAAAACTTTGTAACAACATATTAAGTGCGCACCTGCCACTCTTCCGTTGAAAATGTAGCAAGCTACATAAACTGTAAGCGCTCTAAGACCCTGCGACTGTCAGGCAAAATGCGGACATCACAATGGGCAGGCATGCGGGTCCGGCAAGCAGTGGTGCAACCCGTCTACAGCTTGGTGAGACACGGCAGCCATGCCATGCGTGCCGCGCCAGGCCGCAAGCGCCCGTCCGTCCAACCTCCTGCCAGGCCTGCTCGAGCTTGAAGACGAGCGCGCGGCGCTGACTCGCAGAGCATGGGGATGCGCTAGGCCCGCCGCGCGGCAGCTGCGGCAGCTGCGGGAGTCGAGCAGCCGGGTGGCGATTGGGCCGCCGCGGAGCGCGAGGTCGCCGCCGTCCTAAGCCTGGGCGGCCGATGTGCTCGGCAGACACGTGGAAGTGCACAGGCAGCTGGCCGCCCCGGATGCCAGTCAGGAGACAGCAGAGGAGGAGGCCGCCACCGCCAAGGCACGGCTGGCATGCCTGCTAGCGGTGTAGCACTGTGCGGCCCAGGCCCTTGCAGACCCCGGTCACCGGTGTCAGCAGCCAGCTGGCATTCAGCAGCACTTTTGCAGGCGTGGACCTGCCACCAGTGACCGGGGCCCCGAACGATCCCCTCGTCGCCGCACAGTGCTAGACCGCCCCACAGGCACGCCAACCGAGCCTTGGCCTTGGCGGCGGTGCCCCTCTGCTGCGCCTCGACGGGCTTCCGCGGCTGGCGGCCGCCTGCGCAGGTCCACGCGCTCGCCGTGCACGCCGACCGCCCGGGCCTCGGCGGCGGCAGCCTCGCGCTCCACCGTGGCCCGAATGGCCTTCGCAACAGCCACCCGGCTGCTTGGCTCGTGCAGCACGTCGCAGCCGCCGCCCAGCAGGCTGAGCGCGTCCCGCTTTGCGAGTCAGCGCCGCCCGCTCGTTGTGCAGGCCGACCAGCCCGGCAGGAGGCTGTCCGGCGCGCCGCGTACGGCCTGGCGCGGCATGCATGTCAGTTGGCATGACTGTAGGCATGATGTGCATCGTTTGGGGGCATGTGGCAGAGCTGGCAATCGCCATGCATGCCTGCGCAACGAGCCAAGTGAAGCTTCATGCTCTGAGTGACTTGCAGTCAGTAACATAGTCAAGCCAAGCAGTTCCCCTGAAGTGACCGCAGTCCATAGAGGCGTGCATGCCATGAGGCAAAGCCAGCAAAGCGACCAGGGGCGAAGCATCCCGCAGGCCTGGGCGCTGTGCGGCAGCACCGCGCTGTGGCGACCTCACAGTGGGGAGCCAGCATGGCGGGGGGAGCCAGCACGGCGCGGGGCCCCACACGGCCTGCGTGCCAGGTTGTTGACGGCGCGCAGGGCCAGCGGTGCGCTGGTGGACCCTGCCAGGGCGGCGGCGCCATGCGCCCAGGGCGGCCGCCGCTGCAGCCAGCAGCGTGCCCATGGCCCAGACAACAGTGCCGGCGCCAGCCGCGCTTGACTTGGCCAGGTGCGGGGCCGCCCAGACGTAGCTGTGACGGTGCATGTCGCCACCGGAGCAGCACAGGCTGCGGCCCGTTGGGCCCCAGCGGCCAGACGCATGCGCATGAGTGCGCGCCAGCGCACGAGGCGCCTATGCAGCGCCTATGCTCATCGAGCTGCCCTGGCGGCAACAGCACCGGGATTTGTTTGAGACACTGAGTGCCGTCAGTCTGAGTGGCGTCAGCAACCTGCTGCCTATCAAAAAGTTTTTTGCTTTTTGCATTACATAAGCAGGGCTGCGGGAGTGGCATATAGACATGCCGCCAACCTGCCTCACTGTCTACAGCGCAGCCTGCAGAGAGCACTCGTGTGTACCGATGCAGAGTCGGGCTGTCAGCTGCTGTGCTTCACAGTCAGTGCGAGGACGCTTCTGCACGTAGTCCTTGGCGGACCTCGTTGCCCGCGCTGGTGCGCGCTCTCGCCAACGCTCGCGCAAGAGCCCTCCTGATACCGGACATGCAGGGCAAGTGCGCACTGTGATCACCTGCAACTGTTGCTGGCGCCAACTCTCCAAGCCCCCTGCAAGCCCTACCACCAAGCAATGCTACTCGATCACCATAGATGTTGTCGCAACCCGGACACCTTGACGGTGGCCAAATGCATACTTGCATGCTTACATGAAGTTCATTTGAACGCTGCGCAGCCCTGAGGGCTGCGACCGTAAGGGGCCAAGTTTGGCCGACACACGGTTGTAATTCATTCATTCATTGTTGACCGCTAAGAGCCTCGAAGTGTCTGGCGCCTGCCGAGTCCAACGGTGCATACGGCAGGCCTTGGCCGCTTGCAGGCCATGCCCGCGCGGCTGGTCAGTCCAAGACTGTGACGTATGGGTGTAGATGTGTCGTGAGCGTGCACCTCGCGCCTCCTTGGTGGCAGGCTTTGCTGCCGGGGCCCTCGCCATGGAGCTGCTGCACAGGTGCGTGTGCCTTCCATGACTGTGCAGCTGGCCAGCACACGCGTCTGCCACATGTGTGTACAGTGCGCCTGCAGAGACGTCTGCAGGTGCTACGGTTGTGCTACTGCAGCGGACCTCCTGTGTCGCACAGCATGACCGGCTTTGCAGGCGCGTACTAATAAGATCTGGCCCAGCGCCAGGCTCGTGCTGCAGTGGCGCAGCAGGCCGGGAGCCCGCGGCGCTGCGGGGCTCGGGTGTCCAGGCGGGGCGGAGGGCTGCGAGCCGGGGAGCGATGGCTCGGCGGGGCGCGGCGCTGCGGAAACGGACGACAGCGCGGAAGCGGCCTGCGGCGAGGCGCCCGTGCACTGGGACCTGCCGCGGCACCCGAGCCAGATTCCCACCGCCATAAACCTGCCGGCCCAGGCGCGGCGCCGGAAAACTGCCCTCCGTCGCACACGGTCCCGCGCGTTCGGGCGGGCGCCTGCGCGGCGGCGCCTGGCTCTCGCAGGCGGCGAGTGGCGCGCCGGCGCGCAGGTCTTTGGGGAGCAGGCGGAGAGCGGGTGCGGCTTGGACCGGCCGGACGTGCTGCCCTTCCCGACGTACGCCGCGTGCCGCTTCCTGGACACTACGCCGGAAGACACGGTGAGCCGGGGCGGCGGGGTTGGCGGGGCAGCTGCGGTCAAGCGCAGACGCGCTCGCTCGCTTGTGCCTGTCAGCCTGTTGGCGCAGCAAGCTAGGCCATGGTGTGCACACGTGCAGTGCCCGGCTCGGGCCCGCCCCGCTGGTGCACGGGAGCCGGGTGGAGGTTGCAGCCAGGGCGCAAGCTGCGGCGAGGCGCAAGTCAGGCCGGGCAAAGGTCCTGAGTGCGTTCGTGCATCTGGCGGCGCTTGAGGAGGGTGCGGCCGGCCGGCGCCTCGGGCGCGCTTGCGCGCCTGGCGCGCGCGGCGGCGGCGGGCCCTGCCGGGGGCTGCGCGCGCTCTGCGCAGCCGCGCCCGGGGCCGCCGCCGACTGCGCGCCGCGCCGCGGCGGCCGGCCGTGCGTCACGTCCGCACGCACCGGCGCCGCGCAGGAGAACGGCGCGATCTTTGAGGCGCTGCGCACGATGGCCGCGTGCTACCTGCGTGCGGACACGGAGGCCATCTGCGCGTGCATCCAGGCGTTCGGCCTGAACGACCTGCTGTTCAGCATCGCGCGCCTGGAGCGCCTGTACAACAAGCGCGCCTGCAACGGCGCGCGCGCTCTCCCGCTGACGCGCCTGTGCCACATCCTCGGCTTGCACAGCGCCTCGGCCTGCGCGTGCGAGACAGTTCCTGCGGCGGTGACGTGCAGTTGCTTGACACTGTGCTTGCTCACTGTGTGTGACATCTGCTGTGGAGTTGTTCGCCTGGCAGCTCTGGCGGCTCGCGCACGGAGGCCCACCAGCGTGCGCGCGCGCAGGCATGTGCGCGGAGGCCGTCAGCGCGGCGCTGCGCGAGGCGCCCAGCCGGCCGCTGGACGGCTGCATTCTGAAGCCCGGCGCCGGGTCCGAGGACCACAGCGCCTGCAGAGCGCAAGACGGCCAGGCGCCCGCGTGCAGCGCGCCGCGCGCAGAGCCGCTGACCAATGGCGACCGCCACGTCGGGCCAACGCCCTTCTCGACGAAGAGCGAGGGCGCGGCGGGCGGCGCGTCTGTCGCGTCCGCCGCCGCGGCCGTGCTGCGGGATGCCGGCCGGCAGCGCGCCGGCGCCGGGCGCCGCGACGCGATCGGCGACGGCATAGATGGGTCGGCGGGCAGCGGCGGGGCCGCGAAGGAGAACGCCGACTCGACAAAGCCGATCGAGCTCGGCGCCGTGCGGGAGGTGCGGCCCGCCGCGCGCTGCCGCCTCCCTTGCTTTTGCTTGGGCGCTGCATCGTCCTGCGTGCCTTTGGCCTGCAGTCGCGCACACAGGTTCACACATCATCGCCTGAGAGACAGCTGACATGCTGACTGAGCAGTTGCGGTCCATTCGAGTACCACCAAGCTTGCCATTTTGAGTGGGGTCATCCAGCGCCCAGCAGCATATCAAGCGACGTGAGCTCGCAATGGCAACAGGAGACGCATCCTTGCTTGTCCGCGGCCCCACCTTGCGGCACTCTGTCGCGGCCGGCCTGTCAACGCCGGCGGCCGGCCAGCAGCGGACGCGCGGCAGAGCGCTCCACTCAAAGCTGCGACCTCCCGCGCTGAGGCCGGCGACGCGCGCCGCGCAGGTTGTGGGCGCGCTGATGCACGAGATCGAGTGCATCCTGAACGAGTACCTGAGCTTCAACTGGGACCGCCTGGACGGCGTGCTGGCGGCCAACCGGCACCTGCTGCGCGAGGACGGCCTGGCCTGCCCCTGGAAGTCTGCGCCGTCTCTGGAGGTGCCCCAGCCCCCCCGACAGCGCAGCTCGCGCTTGCCTACCCTACCTGCCCTACCTTTAACCCAGGCAGCCCGCTCGGGAGGCGGCAGCCGGCGACGCCGGCGCTGCCGGGCGGGTGTCGCTGGCGATGCCCCGGCGCGGGACGTCAGTAAACATGTGAGTGAGGAGGTCAGGCGCGCGCAAGGTGTGACGGCAAGCCTGCGCGAGAGGCGGCTGCTGCCCTGCACGCGCGGGTTTCAGGATACCCTGGGGATCCTTGGGGCTTGCGCTTGCTGCGGGACAGAAGTGGCTGTTTGGGCGCTCATCGCACAGCGCAGCGGCGCCAGCTTGCCAGGCCTCGGGCAGGCAATGCGGCAGCGGCAGACGCTGGGCGCCTTGCCGGCGGCCTGCCTGTGGACGTCAACGCGCGCCGGCAGCCGCCTGCTCGGCCCGTGTGGCTGCTCAGGGCAAACCGCTCACGCACTGTGGGTCGGGCGCGCAGTCGCTGCCGGGGTTGCACGCGTGGGCGCGGCAGCCGGCTGGCACGTCGCCGCAGTCCACCGGCGACCTGCCCTCGCTCGGGTCTCTGGGCGACTCGGACGCGCTGGGGCGCAGCCCGGGCAGCCTGCCCGCCAGCGCGGCCGGCAGCGCGCACAGCGGCCGCGCGTTCATTAGCGGCAGCTCGCTCGACAGGCGCGTGTCTTGCATGCAGGCCCAGGAAACAGACCCATTGCGGCTTTGCTCCCGTCATGCTTTGGCACATGCGCCGAGAGAGGCTCACCCTGCACGGCATTGTCTCAGAGCAGTTGCCAGGGAGAGTTACCAGACTACACTGAAGGTATTGTGCTGTGGCTGCTTAGTCCTATTTTGGGCGCATGCATTGCTAGGAGCCTGGTCCTCAAGCAACGCCATGCATGGAGACTTTATGGCTGCCGTGCGCGCGCTGCCCCGCGCTGAGGCCGCGCGGCGCGCCTGCAGCGCCAGCGATGCGCCCGGCGCCGACATCGAGAGCTTCGAGGAGTACGTGGCGCGGCGGCGCGGCCGCGGCTCGCGCTCCGACCGCACCGACGAGGCCAGCACCAGCGCCAGTGCGCCCCCGGGGGCCTGCCAGCTCCTGCCGTTTAAACCTGTTTTTGCTGGCTCGGGCAGCGCGCTGCAGGCAGCACCGTGTCAGCATCCCGCTTGGGGTCGGCCGCGAGCCGCGCCTGCCCAGGCGCCGCCAGACATGCCCGCGCCCTGGCAGCCCGGCCGCACTTTTAGCAAAACTGCGCAGCGCACGAGGCGCAGTGTGAGGGAGGGTTGGCGCACCCTGACCCTGGCACGCCGCGCAGGCAGCGACGCGCGCGCCATCGGCGCGTCGCGCGGCCGCGGTCAGGCGCGCGCGGTGCTCAACTGGCGGCGCGCGCGGATGGCGGTGACGCGCAAGATCACGACCGACATGCTCGGCGTCCAGCGCCGCTTCCAGACGCTGTTCGAGATGTTCGAGGACCTGAGCTCCGGCCGGCGCGACCCGCGCGCGCCCGGTGGCCGCCTGCCCGTGCTGCTGCTGCTGGGCGGCGGCATGGCGGCCGGCAAGAGCACTGTGCGCGAGATCATCGGCTACGACGACTTCTGGAGCAAGGCACGCTGCGCGCAAGACCTGCTTGCGCCACCCGCAAAACCTAAAGCTCTGCGACGGCGTCATGCGCTGATGTCAGCTTGTAGGCTGCGGCTTGTGCGACGTGCAGAGCGCTCGCGCCCACAGAATAGGGTACATAACCCTAACCCTCAGCAGTGCCCGCCGGCGGCGCGCAGGTGGGCAAGGACGCGGTGGTGGTGGAGGCGGACGCCATCAAGAACCGCGACGCGGTGTACCGCGTGCTGACCAGCATGGAGCGCTCCGCCGACAGCCTCAGCGACGTGGAGTCGCTGTCCTCCTACGTGCACGAGTACTCCACCAAGGCCGCCGAGGCGCTGCTGGTGGCCGCCGGTGCGCGGCCCGCCCGCGCCCTGGGCGGCGGGCCCATGACGATGCCGGGAGCTGCGCGGTGAAGGTCACCGTCACAGCTTGGGCAACCGTGCCGCCTCCAGCGCGCAATCCTGATCCTGTTCTGAAGGCTGGCGCCCAAGTAGGTGCACCGCAGCAGGCCAGTGGGGCTGCAGGCATCCACGTGTCGTCGCCAGGCCCGCCACAGGGCGGCCTCGGGTGCGCGGTCGCGCGCCGACGCGCCGCGCTGCGGCCGCGCAGTGAACCAGCAGAAGGACATCGTCTTTGACGGCACGATGACCTGGGCGCCGTTCGTGAAGCAGACGCTGGCCATGGTGCGCGACCACCGGCACAACTACCGCCGCGGGCCAGGCTACACCGTGGACGAGTCGGGGCACGCCATCGAGCTGTGCGCCCGGCGCTCCCGCACAGGGCTGCTTAGATACCTGATCAGGCGTGTGCGTGTGTGGAGCTGGTTTGGCTGCTCAGGCCAAGAGCGCCCGGCAGTGGGCGCCCCGGATTAAGCGATTGAGCTGCATATGCCTGCCCTGACCTTGGGAATGACATGAGCCACATCACTTTTGTGACTGCTGTGGCTGCTCGGAAGTGTCAGCGAGTGCAAGAGACGATACCCCTACAGCGCCCGTACTCCTAGCGGCGCATCTTCGTACTGAAGCTGAGTATTGCTTAGTTTGTCGGTGTCGCCGGGCTGCTGCCTTGCGATCGACGCGTGCTTGCGTGCTTGCGGGCACAGCGGGACGGACACCGCTCGGCCGCCTGCATCGCCGCGGCTGCCAGCCCGCAGGCGGCCCGGCGGGCGCTGAGGCCGGGCGGTGACGCATGCGCGGGCGCGGCACAGGTACTGGGAGGTGGACGATGGGCAGCCGATGGTGGCGCCCAAGATGCCGTACCGCATTGAGCTCGTCGGCGTGACCTGCGACCCGGGCCTTGCGGTCGCGCGCGGGATCTGGTGCGCCCGCGCGCGCGGGCGCGGCTCCCGCGCGCCCGCCAGCCCTGCGTGCCTGCAGGCTGCCCCGCCTTCCCCCGCGCGTGAGCGAGCGGCGCTGGGGCTCACGAACCGTCCATGTGGAAGGAGGTTCTCAGCTCTAATCTACCTTGTTTCCTCTCATGGTAATAGCAAAGCGTGACGCCTTGCGCCCTGCGGCCGCGCAGGCGGCGGATACGCACGGGCCGCGGCGTGCCCATCCACCTGCAGCTGCGCTCGCACCGGCTGTTCTCCGAGAACTTTGAGGAGTTTGCGCACCTGGTGGACTGCGCCACGCTGTACCACACCGGTGCGCGCCATGCCTGCGGTCTAAACCCTGTCCCCCTGGCCTGGGGTTCCAGAGGCGAAGGCTGCCTAGTTGGCTGCACACTGCCTGGAGCAGCCGCCGGCTGGACACCTGCGAGGGTTAGCGCTGCCCGGCGAGCGCTCTTCCCTGCAGGCGCGGTGCTCGCACAGTGCAGGCCGGAGTGCGTGGCTGCGGTTGTGCTGGGCATGTACCCAGAGCAGGCCCACTTGACGCGCTTGCTCGAGGCCACACGGCGCGGCGCCGCAGGCTCCGCGCTGACGACCTTCAACAAGGGCAACTGCGACCTGAGCCCGAAGATCATCGCGCACCGCTCGTCCGCCACGCGTCACGAGATGCTGGTCAACCCGCCCGCCTACGCGCAGTTCTGCCACAAGGCGCACATCAACGACCACGTGCGCGCGTGCCCGCGCGGTTTGGCAGCACCTGCGCCCCAACGTGGAGCGGCGCCACATGCAGCCCCTTGGCCAAAATGCACTGCAGGACAGCTTTCCTGTTATGGCTTTCTTCTCCTATTTTTGCGTCGTTCGGACCCGCCTGCATGGCGCTGGACTGCCGGGCTCACAGCTGCCTGCCCGGTCCCAGTGGCATGCCCTAACTCAGGCCGTGGCCAGCGGCGACGGCCCAGGGCGGACTGCGGGCGCTGACGCGCGCGCGCGCGCGGCCGCAGGCGTCCTGCCGGCGCACGCTGTTCACGCGCGAGGGCGCGAGCGAGCAGAGCGTGCCGACCTCCAACGTCGGCTCGCTCAGCATCCTGCGCCAGGTGTTCCGCCACGCGGACCGGCGCGAGCGGCAGCAGCGGCGCGCCAACGGCACGCCGGGCCCGCCCGCCTCGTACACCCTGTTCTAGCGCCGCCGCTGGTCGCGCCGCGGCGGGCGTGGCAGCGCGGGAATGATTTCGGGGTCTTGCACTGGTCGCCCGTGCCGCAGAGGCGCCGGTGAAGCTGCAGCAGCGATGGCAACGCGCTCGGCACCTGGCTCCGTGCATCGTGCTGCAGACAGCACTGAAGCCGTTCAAATTGTTCACTGGTGCCCTAGTTTATGTTGCGCGCGGGTCATTGTTGGCAGAGCGGCCGGCCTGTATTGAGGGCGCCGGGCGTGCACCGGGGCTGCAAGCGCTCTGCAGTGTGTATTTACCACAGTGCATGCATTGTACCCAGCTTCATGCGCGGGGTGAGCAAGATTCTGACATGTCTGAGGCTGGTGCAGAAATGCGCCATGTGGTCTGTGAGCAAACGCTCGGGCCTTGTTGTTGGGCGCGCGCCCGCGCCGCTAGTATCTGCTCTTTACTAGTAAGTTCTGCTCTGTGGGGTTTCCCGGGCATAGCGCACTGGTTGTAGCAGTTGTCAAGGGTTATTACCAGTTCATTTCAATAAAGGGTGCTGCGGCAGTGGCTGCTCACGCATGTGGGCACAGCAGCCGTGTTCTCCTGGCGCATGCCGGCGCGCAGGCTAGCGCCTGTGTAAGGAAGGATTGCAGGGCATGCGTGTCGAGTTCAAAACATGTCCCAGCATGGCCTGTCTGCGCTCAGAGCAGAGTTCACATGTGTGCATGCAGGCCTGCACGTCTCTGTGTGAGCTCATCCTCCCACATACGGCTGCATTACACTCACGCAGCCGCGCTTGTTCAACCCAGACACACGCCCTCGAGGTCACCCTGACTATTCGTACAGGCAGCGGCGCCTGCCCCGATGCCCCGGAGCGCTTCGCCGCGACGTGTGCACAGGATGCTGCAACACACACAGCGCCCCCTCGCACGCATGCCACATGTTCAAGTGAACAGGCAAGCTGACAGGCGCCTCAGATGCGCCGCCGCCGGCGCGGCGGCTCCGGCTCGACGTCGTCGTCCAGGTCGTCCAGGTCGGCCTCCACGTCCTCGCCTGCGTCCCCGGCCGCCTCGCCGGCACCGTCGGCGCCCGCCCGGTCAGGCTCGCGCGCGGGGCTGGCGCTGCCGCCCAGGCCGGACAGGTGCGCCAGGTCGAGCGGCGCGCGCGCGGCCCTGAGCATGCCGCCCCTGCCACCGCAGCTCCGGCCGCCAAGGCGCGCCGCAAGGCCGACAAGCGGCGGGCGGCCGCGCGCGATGCGGCAGGGAGCGGCGCCTATGACAGCGAAGCGCCGTCCGAGGGCAGGCCCGGCAAGCGGCACAGGGCCGCGGCGGCCGGGGCACCCAGCGGTGACGAGGATGTCGCTGCGCGTGCGGCGCTGGGCGCGGCTGAGGCGGAGGCACGCTCTGCTGTAGAGGCGGTGGATGAGGACGCCGACGGAGGAGACGCGCGCGCGGCCTTGCGCCGTCTGGGGGTGCGCAGCGCGGACCCGCGCTATGCGGCGGCGCTGGCGCATGAGCGCGCGGACTTGGCCAAGCAGGCGCGCAGCTTATGGTGTTATGCAGTGATTGGCTGCAGAGCAGCCAACCAGCGGTTGGCAGCAACTGCTTTCGCACGGTCAGTTTGCGAGGCCGACTGAGAGTTAGCCTGTCTTCAGTGCCACGCATATGGGCAGCCTGGGACATGCTGTGGTGAGCTTGGCTGACACGGCAAGCATGCACCACAGCGTGCTGCGCCTTGCTAATCGAGCAAGTCTGCCCAGGTGGACCGAGCGCGCGCCGAGGCGCGCACTGAGGCGGAGGCAGCGGCCGAGCAGCGCTTGGCCGCGGCGCTGGCGCTCGAGCGCGCGGATCTCGACAAGCAGGTGCAGCTCATCGCAGCTCATTCCGTTTGTGCGGCAGTGCAGCAGTAACGCACTGCCCTGGCTTGGTCTTGCAGAGCGTGCATGCGCCAGACGATGGTTGAGACGGCTGCGCAAGCCATGCAAATGTGACAGCTTGGGGCACATAGTAGCGGAGCTCAGCCGGTGGGAGCCGTTCATGTCTTCCGAATGTGTGCCATGCGCTCCTGATCGAGTTGTTATGCCCAGGTGGGCCAAGCGCGCGCCGAGGCGCGCGCGGCGGCGGCAGCAGCCAAAGAGCAGCTTGCCGCAGCACTGGCGCTCGAGCGCGCGGAGTTTGAAAAGCAGGCGCGCAGCTGGCCGTGCGTGTGCAGCAACAGGGACGTCCGCTGCGTTTGCCCTGACCTGTTTCTGTCATCTGTGTGTGCAGCAGACTGCGTGGAGCCGCTTTGCATGCCATGCGCGTGGCAGCGTGGGCAACGGTGATGGAGATGAGCTGCAGTACATGGAAGCGCCTGTCCTGCAAATAGTGCCTTGCTCGCAAAGCAGTTGTGCCTAGGTGCACCAAGCGCGCGCCGAGGCCTGCGGTGAGGCGGAGGCAGCGGCCGAGCAGCGCCTTGCCGCGGCGCTGGCGCTCGAGCGCGCAGAGCTTGTCAAGCAGGCGCGCGGCCTGTTGTGCACGTGCGGCACTTGGCCGTGCCCTTACCTGCTCTGTGGAGATCAATCCGCGACAGGCTGGCGTTGCATGGCTGCATATGTGACAGCACAGGGACCTGGTGGTACATGTGGGCCGCAGTAGAGATACATCGTAGCCTGTCTCAAGGAAAGTGAGTGTGTGGTGAGTGTGGTGCCATACTCACCAACACACTCGGATCTCCAGGCTGTGTGAATGTAAGGCAGGCTGTGTGAATGTCAATGCATAATCAGTGCGCCTGCATGAACGCAGGCGCTTGTCTCACTCATACACGCATGCTCTGCTGACCGAGGCGGTGTGCCTAGGTGTTGCTCGCACGCACCGAGGCGCTCGACGAGGTGGAGGCGGTGGCCGAACAGTGCTTTACCGCGGCGCTGGCGCTCGAGCGCGCGGAGCACGCCAAGCAGGCGCGCTGCCTGCTGTGCACGCGCGGCAGTTGCTGCAACGCCCGAGCCTGGTTCTGCAGAGCAAGTATGCCACAGACCGTGAGCGAGCCGGCTTCACATGCTCTGCATGTGGCAGCGTGGTGCTGCAGTTATGACCTCGGCTGGACGCAAGCTTGTCTCTCCAAAACGGGCCTTGCTCTGCTTATCAAGCAGTACCCTCTGCCCAGGTGAACCAAGCTCGCGCCGAGGCGCGCGCTGAGGCGGAGGCGGCAGCCGAGCAGCGGCTGGCCGCGCTGGACCAGGCGCGCCGCGAGGAGAGGGAGGCCGCCGTGCGCGCAGCCCTGGCGCTGGGCGTCCGGCAGGTGCGCGTTCGCCCGCTGTCTGGCATGCCTCTTCATGTGCACCTTCACGACACACAGTGCATCAGACATGCCATCAAGCAGGGTAACAGCCCGCCATGGACATGGTTGCTTCATGGGGGTCTACCCTGTCACAGCTGAGGACATTGCTATATGCCAGGGCGCTGCCACCGCATGTTTCTGTTCTTCGGAACGCAGTATTGCCGCCTGCCTGCGCCAGGGCACGGATGCCGCATTCAAGGAGCGAGACGCGAGGCTGCGCAACGAGCCGGAGGCTCAGGCGCGTGCGGCCGCGGCTGCGCGCACTGAGGCCGGCAGGACCGCGCGCGAGAACATCACCCTGCTGGCATCGGGGGCGGCGCAGCCGGGTGCGCAGCAGGAGGCCTGGACAGCGCCCGCCGCGCCGGTGCGCTCCGCTGGATGCCATGGAGCGGCGCCCGTGTGGGTGCCCGCAGAGCGCGAGCGCAGCGTCAGCGGCGCGGCAGCCGCGCCCCTCGCCAATGCTGGGCGCACAGGGAGGCCAGCATGCGGCCAGCGCGGCATGCGCGCGCGGGAGGCAGGCTCAGCATACACTGTGTCCGGCGGTCCCGGGCGCACAGCGAGCCCTGCGCCGCCGCCGCTCGTCGGCCGTGCGGGCGCGATGTGGCCGATGATATAGGCTCGGGGCGAACCTGCCGCAGCGCGCACAGGCGGCAAGGCCGAGCGGCCGACGGCGTGGGCAGCCCCGGCAGCCGCAGGAGATATCTAGATGCGTGTCAGGCTTGCTGGGTGGCGGCGGCCGCACCGTGCGCCCGGCAGAGTAGCCTGTGTGTCAGCAAGGCAGGGGCGGACTCGGCTGCCTCAAAGCTTGCTGTGTGAGCGCTGGCGGCCTGCTCGTGAGCTGCTGGCGGGCCGCGCCGGCAACCCGGTCAGGTGCATGTGCGGCGGGCGCTGGCGGCGCTCGCGCGAGCGCACTGGGCGGAGCGCTTGCGCAAATGGCCCAGGCGCCATTATGCAGGACTGCAGCAGCTTGCGCGCGTTTGCGAGCTGGAGCAGCTGCGGGTGCATGGTGGAGGGTTCTGGCCTGCCAGCCGCATGGCTCAGCCATGCGGTCGTCTGTGGAGGGAGGAGTGGGGCTTGCATGGCTCAGCCATGCAGTTGCCTGTGGGTCTTATATTTGTTACCTTCTTGTATCAGTCAGTTATTCAATACTTGTCAGCGTGTGTTATCAGCCCATACCAACCGGAGGGCCCAGTCCTCCGCGCCTGGCCATGTGCTAGGTGCGCAAGAGGTGTAGGCGGCAGCTACCAACCGCGTGGTAATCTGTCCATGCACAGTACCGGGCTGCTACCGTAAGCACTGCATCAAGGAACGCTTGCCAGGAACGTTCTCTTGTGTGTTGATGCGACCTGTGTTTGTAAGTGAAGCTGGCTTGGGCAGAGACGCACCCTGCTGTACAGCTGGAAAAAGTCTGGCCTCCGGACCAAGTTGGCATAGTCAGGCACCCAGGCCTCACATCGGGGCTGTCAGGCAGGTTATGAAACTGAAACAAGCAAACTACATTCAAGCTGTGCTGTGTAGCATTTACTGCATATTCTTCATAATCATGTTCTGTTACACCTAACTAACTAAGCTGCTCTTTACTTTGTAAAAGTAAATGTAGACCTGGTCTGGACCAAAGTGCGAGCAACTGCGGTTCGCTCCGGCGTCACCTGGCGAGCAGGACCTGTGCTCTCTGCCGAGAAATAAAGCTCCTGCGCCAAACAGCTCGCTGTCATCACAGAAGCGCCAGCGCCCTCAGCACTTGCGGCCCCTCCTCTGGAACACCTACCTGACCCGGTGCGCCTGTCCGCAGCCCTGGGCTGCTCAGCACAGCCTTGCGTCGCCTGGCTCACGCTAAACCAATGGCTCGCCTTTTTAAAGAGTGGCGGGTACTGAGGGCGCAGGCTGCTCGAGCCGCGCTGTACTCACTGTAATCAACCACGCCGGCCTCTGCTGTGCTCCGTACGACCTCCAAGGCAACATATACCACGCGGCGCGCGTGGCTCACCTGTGCGCTGGCATATGGCGCCGCACAGCTACGCGGACGTGCCCGTGCTTGAGGAGTGGCACGTAGCACGCAACCGACCCCACGCGTGCGGCGTGGAGGGCTGCGCTTCGCAGTTGGTCACAAAGAGACACGTCCGGGCCCGCCTGTGCGCTGCGCACATCCAGTGCCCCGCGGTGCTGCGTGGCGGCGTGCCCCAGCGCTGGTGTCAGAACTGCCGCCGGTTTCATGCGCCCGAGGCGTTCAGCGGCAGCCAAAGGTGCACGCCTGCCTCGCTCTGATAGTGCTCTGGTCAGTTAAAAGAGTGACATCAGTATTTAAGCAAGTCATGCGCTCAGTATAGCAGGGTGTTCTGGATAGCTCAAGCAGTGTCGCATAGGAAGGGCACAAGTCACGCACGCCTGCACACGCCAGGGGGGATCTGGAGCATTGAAGTCAGAAGGTTATTCTTTCTGGATATTGCACTGATAACATTGGTGATTATTGAAATTAGCCTCAGGAAGTGCAAGGACTGGACGCTTGCGACAACTGCATCGGAATGGCGATGTGAACTGACTTGCAACCTTGCCTGCCCTGTTCTGAGCGCTTTGCACCGGACCCCGCGGCAGGTGCTGCATGGCCAGCCTGGAGGCACAGCGGCAAGCGCGCCTGGCCGGTGCGGCAATGCAGACACATGCACATAGCCAGGTCACACAGAACAGCACTCCAGTGGTCCAGCGCGCGCGCACCATCGGCGACGCGGCCGTCATGCCGGCGCACTCTGCTGGGCAGCGCGAAACAGCGCCCGTGCGGTCGCCCGCTGGGCGCGCGTGCATCAGCAGTGCAGCAGCGAGCCGCTTGCGCTGCCGCACGGCGGCCGGTAATATAGCTGACACATTGGCTCAGCTTCTGGCTCGCCATACGACCCTAGCACTGCAGACAGCACTTCTGAGCCTGCCGGCGCTCCTGGCAAGGGCCCGCATGCAAGTGAGGCATGTCCTGGCAGTACTCAAGAATCTCGAGCGCTGCTAACCCTCAACACATTGTGTCTCATCAATATTGCAATGCATGTGTGAACTTAAATTCTAAGCCAGCTGTTGTGCGTGCCTCAGGTAGCGCTGGCGGCAGGGCTGCTGACCCTGCACGGGCCGCCTATGCCACGGCAGCTCCGGCCGCCAAGGCGAGTCGCAAGACCCACAAGCGGCGGGCGGCCGCGCGCGATGCGGCAGGGAGCAACACCCATGACAGAGGAGCGCCCTCCGAGGGCAGGCCCAGCAAGCGGCACAGGGCCGCCGCAGCCGGGGCACCCCGCGGTGACGAGGCTGGCGTCGCGCGTGCGGTGGACGCGGCTGAGGCGGAGGCACGCTGTGCTGGTGAGGCAAGCGATGATGACAACGAGGATGGAGACGCGTACGTGGCATCGCGCCGTCTGGGCGTGCACAAGGCGGACCAGCGCTATGCCGCGGCGCTGGCGCGTGACTTTGCCAAGCAGGCGCGCAGCTCATGATTTTGTGCGGTGGTTGGCTGCAGTCCAGCAGCCTGCTCTCGCACAGTCCGCTGCGAGGCCGACAGAGAGTGCGCCTACTGTTCTCTGCCACGCATATGGGCAGCATGGGGGCATGCAGTGATGAGCTCGACTGACACGGCAAGCGTGCCCCACAGCGTGCCGCGCCTTGCTGATCGAGCAAGTCTGCCTAGGTGCACCAAGCACGCGCTGAGGCGCGCGCTGAGGCGGAGGCGGCGGCCGAGCAGCGCTTGGCCGCGGCGCTGGCGCTCGAGCGCGCGGAGCGCGACAAGGAGGTGTAGCTCATGCTGTTTGTGCGGCAGTGTGACAGTGCTGCAATGCCTAGGCTTCGTTCTGCGGGTGTGGGTGCTTCGAATGATAGTTGACACAGCTGCACGCGCCATGCGGGTGTGGCAGAATGGGCACGAAGAAGCGGATATGGTGAAGTCAGGCTTGTCTGCCCAATGTGTGCCATGTCTTGCTGATCAAGCTTGAGCCTAGGTGCACCAAGCGCATACTGAGGCGCGCGCCGAGGCGGAGGCAGCGGCCAAGCGGCGCGTTGCCGCGGCGCTGGCGATCGAGCGCGCGGAGCTTGTGAACCAGGCGCGCAGCTGGCTATGCATGTGCGGCATGAGGAATCTTTGCTGCACTGCCCTGGGTTGCCATGCACTGTTGCACTGTTTGTGCAACCAGGAGTGAAGCCGGTTTGCATGTCATGCGCATGACAGCATTGGCAATGGTGATGGAGATGAGCTGCAGCATTTGGAAGCGGCCGTCCTGCTCATCACATACATAATGCCTTGCTGATCGAGCAGTTGTGCCCAGGTGGACCAAGCTCGGACTGAGGCGCGCGCCGAGGCGGAGGTAGCGACCGAGCAGCGCGTTGCCGCAGCGCTGGCGCTCGAGCGCGCGGAGCTCGACAAGCAGGCGCGCAGCTGGCTGTGCATGTGCGGCGTCATGGGATGTTCGCTGCACTGCCCTGGCCTGTGTTGGTGCACTGTGTGTGCAGCAAATGCGAGTGGAGTTGCTAAGAACGCCATGCGCCAGGCAGCATGGGCAATGATGATAGGGATGAGCTGCAGTATGTGGAAGCGCCTGTCCTGCTCATGATGCGTTCCTGATTGAGCACTTATGCCTAGGTGCACCAAAGTCGAATTGAGGCGCACGCCGAGGCGGAGGCAGCAGCCGAGCAGCGCGTTGCCGCGGCGCTGGCGCTCGAGCGCGCGGAGCTCGACAAGCAGGCGCGCAGCTGGCTGTGCATGTGCGGCGACAGGCATGCTCGCAGCACTGCCCTGGCCTGTGTTGGTGCACTGTGTGTGCAAAGCTGCGTGGAGCTGCTGTACATTCCATGCGCGTGGCAGCATGGAACAGAAGATTGAGATGAGCCGCAGTGTCTGGAAGCGGCCGTCCTGCTCATTGCGCCTTGCTGATTGAGCGGATGTGCCTAGGTGCACCAAGCTCGCACTGAGGCGCGCGCTGAGGCGGAGGCAGCGGCCGAGCAGCGCGTTGCTGCAGCGCTGGCGGATGAGCGCGCGGAGCTTGTCAAGCAGGCGCGCAGCTGGCTATGCATGTGCGGCACTTGGCCTTTCACAGACGTAGCCTGCTGCCGCAGAGATAAGTACGTAGCGGACTTATCTTAAAATGCTCAGCTGCACACGTGATGCATGTGACAGCAGAGGGCATGTGCTGAGGTACATGGACCGTAGTGGAAGCAAGCGCTTGTCCTCCTCATGTACGCATGCTCTGCTGACCGAGGCAGTATGCCTAGGTGCTGCTCGCACACACCGAGGCGCGCGCTGAGGCGGAGGCAGCAGCCGAGCAGCGCTTGGCCGCGGCGCTGGCGCACGAGCGCGCAGAGCTCGGCAAGCAGGTGCAGGTCATGCTATATGGCAGTGCGGCACTGCTCTGGCTTGGTTCTGCAGAGTGTGGATACGTCAGACAATGGTGGAGACGGCAGCACACGCCATGCAGATGTGGCAGCATGAGACACAAAGAAACAGAGTTCAGCCGGAGTGAAGGCAAGCTTGTCACCCCAACGTGTGCCATGCCCTGCTGGATCGAGCAGTTCTGCCCAGGTGGACCAAGCGCGTGCCGAGGCGCACGCGGAGGAAGCGGCAGCCGAGGAGGCGTTTGTTGCAGCGCTGGCGTACGAGCGCGCGGAGCTTGTCAAGCAGGCGCGCAACTTGCTGATGACGGAGATGAACTGCAGCATATGGAAAAGCGCCAGTCCTGCTCACGATGCCTTGCTGACTGAGCGCTTACGCCCAGGTGCACCAAGCGCGCACCGAGGCGCGCGCCGAGGCGGAGGCGGCGGCTGAGCAGCGCATTGCCGCGGCGCTGGCGCTCGAGCGCACGGAGCTTGACAAGCAGGCGAGGAGCTGGTTGTGCATGTGCAGAAGCAGGCTGCACCGCCTGAGCCAGGTTTTGCAGCAAATGTGTACGACTGATTGTGAGCGAGACGGCTGCATATGCTTTGCATGTGGCAGCATGGGGCATGGGGTGGTGGAGCTCAGCTGGGAGCAAGCTTGTGTTTCATATTGGTGGTTATGCTCTGCTGACTGGGCGCTACCCTCTGCCCAGGTGCATCAAGCGCGCGCCGAGGCGCGCGCTGAGGCGGAGGCGGCAGCCGAGCAGCGGCTGGCCGCGCTGGACCAGGCGCGCCGCGAGGAGAGGGAGGCTGTCGTACGCGTGGCCCTGGCGCTGGGCGCGGGGCGGGTGGGCGCTCCCCCTGGCACGCCTCTCTGTGTACCCTTTACGACACATAGGGTGACAGACACGCCATCAACTCAAGCCGCCACAGAGCACACCCGCACTGTGCCCTGGCACAGGGGCTGCGCTTTGCAGTGGGCGGCGCAGCTGGCCACCGTGCCTTGTTTAGCCAGGGCAGGTGCACCTCCGCAGCACGCAGTGCGCCAGTGTGCGGTGAAGGCTGCAGGCTGCTGACAAGGGAACGGCTTGCCATAGACATCCTTGGTTCACGGGGCTGCCCTGTCACAGCTGAGGACATGCACTATGCCAGGGCATGGACACTGCATGTTGCTGCCTGGAATGCAGGATCTGCATGTGCCTGCGCCAGGGCACGGATGCTGCGACCAAGGAGCAGGACGCGCGGCTGCGCACTGACTTGGAAGCTTAGCCGCGCGGCGCCGCGTCCGTGCGCACTGAGGCCGACTGAGCCGCGCGCGAGAGGTAAGCCCTGCTGGTATGGGGGCCGGCGCAGCCGGGTGCGCTGCTGGAGGCCTGAACAGCGCGCGCCGCACCGGCGCGCTCCGCTGAGCGCCACGAGGCGGCGCCCGCGTGGATGCCCGCCGAACGAGGGCGCAGCGTCAGCGGCGCGGCGGCCGCGCCTGGCACAGGGGTGCCGGCACGCGGCCAGCGCGGCGCGCGCGCACGGGAGACAGGCCCTGCATACACCTTGTCCGGCAGTCCTGGGCGCACAGCGACCCCTGCGCCGCCGCCACTCTATGCCCGCGCGGGCGTGATGTGGCCAAGGGTATAGGCTCGGGACAAACCAGGCGCAGCGCGCACAGGCCGCAAGGCCGAGTGGTCGGCGGCGGGGATAGCGCCAGCCTTGGCAGCTGTCTGATGCGTGTAAGGCCGGCTGGGTGGCGGCGGCCCCTACGGTGCGCGCGGCGGAGCAAGCTGTGTGTCGGCAAGGCAGGGGCGGACGCGGCTGCCTTGCAGCTTGCTGCGTTGACCGCTAGCGACCCGCCTCTGCGCAGCTGGCGGGGCGCGCACGCAACCTGGTCAAGGTGCAAGCGCAGCGGGCGCCTGCGCTTGCACAGGCGTACTCAACTGTCAGCTGGGCGCCATCATGCGCCACCATGGCTGCAGCAGCATGCGCGCACTTGTGAGCGGGCGCGGCCGCGGGCAGCTGCATGGTAAGCGGCTCTGGCCGGCCAGCTGAGCAGTCACTTGGGGGGTAGGGGTAGGATTTGCATGGCTCGGCCATGCAGTCACCTGTGGGTCTTGCATAAGTGAAATTCTTGTGTCAGTGAATAAGTTTCAGCGTGTATCAGCCAGCTCTTACCAGCCATAGCGCTTCAGCCTTGTATCTAAGTGCTTGGCCATGTGGTCAGGTGCGTAAGAGGTGCGAGCGGCAGCTGCAAACTGCGTAGTTTTGTTGATAAGTGCCAGGCTGTCACCAGGTGCAATGCTTTATTAATCGCTTATCAGATCCATGTATTGTTTGTCGGTGCGACCCCGTGTCTGAAGAGCTGGCTCATGCTAAACCTTGCAACTGCACCCTGCCGTGTGCAGGAACAAGTCTGGGCTCTGTGCCAACTGGAGCTCCTCAGGCGCACAGCCCTCACATGGGGGCGTCGGGCAGGTGTTGATGCTGAAAAATAAATACACAAATCCGCAACCGGTTAGCTTGACACTGTGCTGTTGACATCAACATCACCGCAGCATCTTCTGCTTTCTAATCATGAACTGTTACACCTAGGATACAAACTTTCATGTGAAAGACCTGGTCCTGGAACGGTGAAACGAGCAAAACTGAACTGGTCGGCGGCTCGTAGGGCCTGTGCTATCTGCTGGAACGGCCGCGGCGCGCGGAACACAAACGACGTGATCCCCAGCGCCTCCGCCTCGGGCGCGTGCGCGCCGCCGCCCAGCAGCTCCTGCTGCCAGCCGGCCGACTGCGCCGCGCTGCCCAGATCGAACCTGCGCCCGCCCCGCGCGCCGTCGGCCGGCTCCCCGCGCCCCGCCAGGCCGCTGGGCGCCTGGTGATGCACTCCGAGCCCGGCTGGGCCCTTCCAGTGTAAAAGTTGCAGCATGCAGTAAGCAGCAGTCCTGGCGCGCGCGACGCTGCCTCACAGCCCGCATGATTACGGACGGTCATTACGGACAGCAAGACCCGAGGTACCTGCGGGTGCAGCAGGGCTGGGGGCAGCCGCCCCGGCCGCAGTGTACATGCCGGCGGCAGGGCGCACCGGCGCGTGTGCAGCAGCGCGCGGGGGTCTACGCGGCCGAAGTCGGCGCGCAGCAGGCGCGCGCCGGGGTTAAGCGCGGCCAGCGCGGCCGCCGCGCGGTCCGCATGCGCTGCGCCCGCCGCCGCGCACTTGTTCAGCACCAGCACGTCCGCAAACTCGACCTGTCGCGCGCGCCGACTGTCGGCGCAGGGCGGGGGCCGCCGGGACACGCCGCAGCGCAGCCGGCGCTCCTGGTGCGGTCGCGCGCGCATGTACAGCGGCCTGTACAGCGGTCACCTTGCGCCCGGCCCGACGCCATGGCCGCGGCGGCCGCCGGCGGGGCCAGGCGCGCACGCCGCACGGCAGGCTCACCCCTTGCCAGTCCGCCCCGAGGAGCCGTGCGCTGCCCAGCGCAGGACGCTGCCCCAGCGAGCCTTGGCTAGGCGCGCGCCGGCCGCGGGCCCGCGTGCCGCACGCCGGCCAGTGCCAGCCGCGCAACATCCCGCCGCCCCCTAACCCCATCCTCAATCCTATGCCGGCGGGGGCGCGGGCGCGCGGGCGCGCCTGGTCGGCGAGCAGGCCCGCGACGGAGCGCGCGTCGCCCGGCCCGGCGCCCAGCGCGCGGTCGCACAGGCTGCCGCCCCCGCCGGCGTCCCACTCGAAGCTGGTCGCGTCCACCACCGTCACCTGCGCCCCAGCCGCGCCTGTCCATGGCGCGCCAGAGCCCCAGGAGCCTTGGCGCCGAGCCACGGAGCAGGCGCGCGGCCTGTGACGCGCACGCCCGGCTGCACTGGCGCTGTGCGATGCGTGCGGCGCAGGCGCTGCATGGCCTGCGGGGCGCGCCATGGCGTCGATGGCGGCGACGTCGGCGAGGCTGCGGCCGGCGCCGTCCGGCGCAAAGAATGCCGCCGCCACGGGCATGGGCTCGCTGACGCCTGCGAGGCGCCCGCGCGGCCGCGGCGCTTGGGGCAGGGCGCCTGACCGCGCCCGACTCGTGCGCGAGCAGGACGACGCGCATGCATGGTGCCTGTGGCGGGTGCGCGCACCGGTCGACTCAATGACCAGGTAGTCGAAGCGCGCCAGCTCCGCCAGCGCGGCCACCTCCTGCGCCGCCCGTGGCGGCCGCATCAAGCCCTACCCTACCCTATAGCGCCGCGCACGCACGCGCTGCGCGTGCCTCGGGGCGCTGATTGAGGGCCTCTGAAGGTGCTCTGCACCTTCACTCTGTGCCCCGTGTCCTGACACGGCACCGACAGGGGGCGCCTGCAGTCACTGCGGGCGACATCTCAGCGCCGGTCCCCACGGCTTTGCTGTGCACGTTGCGAGCTGCCACAGGCAGCGCACCTCCACCCTTCCTGTCCAGCAAAGCCTGCAGCACAAGCCCAAAAGCGGTACGAACAGCGGCCTGCCCAGCGACGCCGACCAGGGCGCCGGCGGGGAAGGCACAGGCAGGCCGGACGCGGCCTGGACGGCGCGGGACCCGCGCCAGCAAGCCGCCGTCCGCATCGCGGCTGTGTTCAAGCAGCGGGTTTTGCCGGGCACAATGACGGAGGTGCGCATACTGCGGCAGCCCGCGACGTGCACAGCCGATCCCCGCAAGCTGCGGGCACCGGCGCTGACATGGTGCCCGCGGTGACTCCAGACGCCCCCTGGCAATGCCATGCCACGACACGGGGCGCTCGCCCCTTCACACGGCCCTCATCGGCGCCCCGCGGCACGTGCAGCGAGGCGCGCTGGTCTGGCGGGCGCCGGCGCGCGCCGTGCGGGCGCCGCGCCTGCACCAGGTCGTCGCGCAGCGTGCAGCAGATGCAGCCGTTAGAGAGCGCCACGAGGCTGTCCCGCGCGGCGTCCGCCAGCAGCTCTGCGTCGATGTTGATCTCGGCCATGTCGTTGACGAGCACCGCCACCTGCGCGCCGCGCGGCCGGCTCCGCCGCTCTTGCGGCGCGAGACATAACAAGACATAGCAAGACATAGCAAGTGAAGCAAGAGGATAAGGAAGAACAAGCAAGGAAAAGACATCGTCACTGTTCCTTGGACTTGATTCGAGAAATCACTTGCTGCCATACGTACTGCCGAACAGTTGGCGGAAGACAAGGTGCCTCCGGTGCGTGGCGCGCCGGCGCTGCTGGGAGCACGGCGCTGCACGGAGCGCAGGCGCACCCGCAGGCCGCTCTGGTTCGCCAGGAGGTGCGACTTCAGCGTGCTCTTCCTGCGCGGCGCGCGCGGCGCGCGTCAGGCCGGCGCGCGCACGCGCAGCAGCGGCGCGGGCCAGGCGTGCGCCGCACCCGGCGCCCAGGAAGCCCGACAGCACGGCCACGGGCAGCTTGCCCGTCCGCCGACCTGCAACGCATGCAGGCTGTTTTGATTTATAGGCCCTTGAGCGAGCGCGTGCAGCGGCAGGAGGGCGGGTGTGGCCGCGGGGCGCGCCGGCCGCCTCCCGCGGCGCCGCTCCGGCCTCGCATGCGGCTGCGTGGGCGTGGCCCGGGCGCGGCGCGCCGGGGCGCCCGGCCGCGGCGGCAGAGGCCG
>JAABUQ010004130.1_pt1 | contig 25301 bp, 24 predicted proteins | sample 5560001 | NCBI WGS metagenome assembly JAABUQ01 (sample SAMN10711888, study PRJNA513371) | rock metagenome | isolation source: Antarctica rocks | place: Antarctica: Victoria Land, Finger Mt nord | collected 2015-12-18
GAGCCTGTCGGTGAGGGGCACTACCGCAAGCGGACCCCGGCGATTGCCGCCGGCCTGACCGATCACGTCTGGTCAATGACCGAATGGATCAGCTTCCCGGTCGTGCTACGGAGTTAGGACACGACCCGGGCGGCCGATCCTTGGTGAATTAATTGGTGATTTGCTAACATCCCGCATGCGGCTTTGTCTTTGGCCTGGTGCAGTGAAATGTCCGATGCACTGGTCCGCGACCTCGACGACGCGGTGTCCGAGCGGCTCAAATCGCGGGCCGCGGGAAACAACCGTTTGCTGGAGGCCGAAATGCGTGAAATTCTCACCGGCGCCGCGACCCAGGTTGACAGGATGACCGCCCGCGCGGAAGCCGAGGCGTTGCGGGGCCGACTGGCGGGCCGCCCGCACGGCGATAGCGGGGCGATCCTTTCCAAGGAGCACCAACGGTGAGCGGCGCGTCATCGCCTGGTTCCGGCGTCATCATGAAGCCGGCAGAGTCGCCAAAAGGTGCTCAAATCCTCATCAATCCATGGTAGACGACACTGTTTTCTGGCTCCAGGTCGGTAAGCCCGCAGTCCGGGGCGGATCTTCAGAGCCCGCCAGGGATCTCGCCGATGCCGCGCAGCTCATTTTCCCGATGGAGGCTGAGCACGCGTTTCTCGGGTGGAATCAGGCCTTCATCAAATTGAGCTACAAGTACGACATCAGCGTCATGGTTGACACTCTCCTGCCTCTGCTTTCGAGCCTCACGGGAGAGCCGTCAGGGGTGGAACTGGCCTCGTTCGGATCGGATACGTTCCATACCGACTGGGATATTACCTGGGACACCGATCGGATCGCGATCCGGGCCCGATGGCACTCCGTGGTCGGCGACATCGACTGGGTCCGCCGGAGGTGCGACCGGCTAGTAATGGACCGGCTGGCCTTCCTTGCCGAATGGAAGGAACTTCTCCTCGTCCTCCGGTCGGCTGTGGCCGAATCAGGCATCGTCATTGGCGCCGGATCGGAGGATCTCGCCACGATCGATCGGATCGTCTCGGCGATTCCCGGCCGGGGGCGCTTCTACGGGGGTCGTCGGTCGCCCGAGTGAAGATTGAGGAGACCCGGCGGTTGTGCGAGGAGGCGGCGGGCGGGTCATCACGGCCGACGGGCGGCTCTCTCGGGGCGTCCACGGCGGGCCCCTCGACCACCTCGTCCTCGGGGTGTCCGACCCCTTATAGCTCCGGCTCCCGCCGCTGGGCGTGGTGTTCCTCAAGCTCGACCGGGGTTGATCAGCCCGGCCGACTTCGGCGGTAGTCGGCGATGGACCGGGCTAGGAGGGACGCCCGCTCGTCGCCGACGATCGCCGGCGGATCGGTCTTCAGGAAGTCGGGATGGACCCACTCGATTTCCTCGCCCCTAGCCCGGAGATGGTCGAGGAAGTCTCGCGGCTCGAACGTTGTGTCTTCGGTCAGCAAACCGACGATCTGGCGGAGGATGCCATTCTCACCGAGGCTAACCTGGGCCGGATCTCGGCTCGATCGCGCGAACTGGCCGGGCAAGCCTTCGTGGTGGAAGTCGATCGTCCAGCCGGGCCATCGCGAGCGGAAGATGTCCTGGTGCCGTTCGTGGCTCCCGCAAAGAGACCAGGCGGACATCCGCCGCTCCACCCGGTCGAGATATGCCCCTTCCTCGATGTCGATCAAGGTCTCTTCCAGGCTTTCCCGACTCGTCACGTCGGCGAGGGGCCAATCCTCTATCGAATCGAATAGGCAGGGTCCCATCGCGAGCAGATTCGTCAGTGAATCCCAGAACCCGAGATCGCGAACGCCGCCCGGCTCGCGGAGGGTCAGCAAAGTCTGGATGAATTCGGGGGGGTTCTCCATTTTTGGCGGTTCGTACCACCAATTCTCGGTCGCGGAGAGCTGTATCGATACGTCTTGACCCAACAACTCGGCGAGTTCGACGACCCCACGATTCGCCCAGCGTAGCTCCCATCCGGGCCAGTTCGTTTGCATCAAGGGGAGTAAAAAACGACGCAATTCCGGGTGATAGGGGATATGCCGTTGGAAGAAGGTCAATCGCCTTGCGTCGAGGTCCAGGAGAGCCCCCCCTTCGGCCCATACTTCTTCAAGGAGCCCTCCAGTCTCGCGAGCCGAGCGGCACCACTCCAGCGCGGGACCGGGCCCGAAGAAGAGGGACCGGACCAAACTGTCGGCCCCCATTGGGATACGTAGAAATCGGCCTGCGCATCCTGGACGACGACGAGGCTCGCCCGTGCTCCCATCGGATTATTCCTCGAAGTCGTCGAGCTTGGGCCCGGGTTTGGTCGCGACGAGGTTGGGCTTGCCTCCGTCCTTGGCGGGCGGGACTTCGGGCTGGCGGATCATCTGGGGGATCAGCTCGGCGATGGCGACGTCCCACTTCATGGCGCCGATGGTGACGGTGGCGGTCTTCTTCCGGGGGTCGACCTTGACGACGCGGCCGGGGCGGTCGTAGCCGAAGCGGGGGACGACGACGCGGTCGCCGGGCTGGAGGCGGGCGCGGGCGTCGGCGATCCGGGCGTCGTTCTCGGCCTGGCGCTGGAGGTCGCCGAGCCTCTGGTTCAGGGCGTCGCGGCTCCGGTCGGCCTCGGCCTGGGCGGCGAGGGCGGATTGGCGGGCGTCCTCGGCGTCCTTGCGGAGCTTCTGGACGATGGCCAGTTCGGGGTGGGTCCCGCCTTGCCCCTCGTCGAGGTAGCGGGCCGCCCGCGCGACCAGGTGTTCGGGGAGGGCCAGGCGGCGGGCGATCTGGAGGGCGTTGGACTGGCCGATGTCGCCGATGTGCAGGCGGTAGCGGGGGCGGAGGGTTTCCAGGTCGAACTCGACGGCCGCGTTCTCGGCCCGGGGGTTGGTGAAGGCGTAGGTCTTGAGATCGCCGATGTGCGTCGTCACGATCGCCAGGCAGCCGACCGAATCCAGCTCATCGAGGATCGACCGCCCCAGCGCCGCGCCTTCGGCGGGGTCGGTGCCGGCCCCCATCTCGTCCATCAGGACGAGGGATCGCTCGGTCGCCCGGGTGAAGATCGACGAGACCCGGCGGATGTGCGAGGAGAAGGTCGAGAGCGACTGCTCCAAGCTCTGCTCGTCGCCGATGTCGGCCAGGACGTCGTCGAAGATCGGCAGTTGCGAACCCTGGTTCGCCGGGATGTGCAATCCCGACTGGGCCATGATCGCCAGGAGCCCGACCGTCTTGATCGCGACCGTCTTCCCACCCGTGTTCGGCCCGGTCACGACCAGGGTCCGGAACTGGAACCCGAGGTGGACGTCGATCGGCACCACCGTCCGGGGCTCGCTCGGCGGCGGCTTGACTTCGCCCTCGGGCCCCCCCTCCGAGTCCTGAGTCCCGGGGCCCGAGTCCTTCCGCCTGTCCGCCCGGAACAGCGCTTCCAGCAGCGGATGCCGGGCCCCTCGCAAGTTCAGCTTGCCTTCGGCGTTGAAGTCGGGCGGGGTCAGGCGGTAGTCGAGGCTATACCGCCCTCGGGCGAAGATCAAATCCAACTCGGCCAGGGTTTCGAGGGTGCCGAGGAGGGAGTCGGCGACCTGGCCGACCTGGGCGCTGAGCCATCGGAGAATCCGGCGGATCTCCTTGGCTTCCTTGGCCCGGAGGAACGAAAGCTGAGCCGAGTGCTCGGCGATGGCCTGGGGCTCGACGTAGACCGTCTCGTTGCTGGCGCTGGTCCGGTGGACCGACCCCTGGATCTCGCCCCGATGCTCCTTGGCGATCGGCAAGACATAATGGTGGCCGACCATCGTGAAGTTGGGGAAGCGGAGGATGCGCTTGATCTCGGGGGACCGGAGCATCCGGCCCAGGGTTTCCTTGATCCGGTCCTCCACCTGTCCGACCTCGCGGCGGATGGCCGACAGGCGGCGGCTGGCGGTGTCGAGGATCTTGCCGCGCTCGTCGAGGCACGACTCGATGGCGTTGGCCACGCCGTCGAACGAGCCGACCTCGCGCCTCATCCCGCCGAGCCTGGGGAACTCGTCGCCGACCTTGTCGAGCCAGGCGGCGAGGTTGGCCACGGCCCGGAGCGACTCGACGACCTCGGCCAGTTCCTCGGGGGCGAGGATGCCGCCGACCTGGGCCCGGCGGACGAACGGCCGGATGTCGCGGAGGCCACCGAACGGGGGCGTCAGGCCCGAGGCCAGGGCGTCGGCCATCTCGGTGGTCAAGGCCTGCCAGCCCCGGACCTCGCCGGGATCGAGGCTCGGCTCCATCCGGAGCGCCGCCTCCTTGCCGAGCGAGCAGGCCGCCTGCCCGGCGACCAGGGCGCGGACCTTGTCGAATTCGAGCAATTCCAGCGTGTGCGCGTCCATGAAGCCTCGCCCAAGCCCCTCGCCCCGACCCGTCCCGGACCCCTTCCGACACGTCGCGCCCGGCCGGGGTTCGCGGCCTCCCATGATCGCACGCGGCCGGCGGGCGGGGCCATGCCCCCCCGACGACTGGACGATCGCCGTCGTCGCCTTACTATATCTGTCTCGACCGCGCCCGCCCACCGGGCGCGGCGGCGATCGCGACGGGTCGAGGGCAGATGATGGACCGCGAGAAGCTCGTCGGACGCCATCCGACGCTCTACCACATGGCCGACGCCCGCAACTGGGCGTCGATCCTCCGGCATGGCCTCCTGAGTGCGTCGGCGCTCCTGGATCGGTTCGGCCTGTCGGGGGACGATCGGGAGGCCGTCGAGGCCCGGCATCGCCCGGAGACGGTGGCCATCCCGCCGGGCGGCCCGGACCCGACCCTCGGGGTGGCCTACGTCCGCGACCAGCGCCCGCTCCAGCCCGAGGCGCTGGCCGGCTGCCTGGTCGACGTCTCGCCCGAGGGCTGGCTCCGGCTCCTCAACGGCCGGGTCTTCTTCTGGCCAACGGCCGAGCGGCTGGGCCGGATGCTCAAGGGCTACCTGACGACCGAGCAGGCCGTCTTCGAGGTCGACACCCGCCGCCTCCTGGACCGGCACGGCGACCGGGTCGAGCTGTCGCACATCAACTCCGGCTTCGCGACGGCCGCGTATCCCCCCGCCCGTCGCGGGCGATCGACCTTCGTGCCGCTGGCCGACTATCCCTATAGCGCCCGGAACGAGATCGCCGAGTTGACCGTCCTCGGCGCCGTGCCCGACATCTTCGAGGCCACCGTCCGCGTCACCGGGCGGGTCCGGGGCCGCGCGGATCGCGTCGTCTGGGAACCGTGAGCCGCCGCTCGCCGCTCACCGAGGCAAGGTGGGCAGCCCGTCGGGCTTCGGCGCGGCGTCGGCGGCGACGGGGTCGGTGGGCGTGGGGCGGGCCGGGGGCCGGAGCGACTCGACGTATTTCTTCCAGGCGATGGCGTCGACGCCGAGGTCCTTGCCGGTGACGGCGCGGAGGGCGTTGAGCGAGGCCACGCGGATGGCCGGGTCGTCCTGCTCCATCCCGGTGACGAGGAACTCGGTGATCCGCGGGTCGGGCGACTTGAGGTCGCCGAGGCTCTCGACCGCCGCGACCCGGCATTCGCCGGCGGTGTCGACCGTCATCACCCGGGTCAGGATCGTGGCATCTTCCGACCGGCCGACCCGGCCGAGCGACCGGCACGCCTCGGCGCGGACCAGGGGATCTTCGTCGTTGGTGGCCGACAGGATCGCCTCGCGGGCCTCGGGGCGGCGGAGGACGCCCAGGGTCCGGCAGATCACGGCGCGGGTCGCCGTGGGCTCCTTGCCCGATCGCAGCTTCTCGACAAGGACCTTGGCCGCCTCGGCCTTCTGGTGCTCGTCGTCGTAGGAGCGGAGCGAGCCGAGGCTGTCATAGGCCGCGTACCGGACGTTGGGGTCGCGGCTCTCGTTGACCTGGCGGAGGAAGCTCGCGGCGGTGGTCCCGCGGAACTGGAACCCCTTGTTCCCGACGCACCCCGGGCCGGCGACGACCACCAAGATCATCGCCGACAGGGCCCAGGGACGCGGTGAAGGTCGCTCGCCGTGCATGAGCCGTCGCCCTTGCCTCGCCGTTCGCGGCGCTCTTGGGGATCGGTTGCGGGATCGCCCGCGCCGGGGGCCGTCCCCCGAACGCGGGCCCGTTGATGCGTCCGGAGCGGGGTGATTCGAGGGCGGCGCCGCATCTTAATCCGCCCGCCGATCCCCGCAAGCCCAACTGCTCGCCAGAGCGTGGCCGGTCGCGGCCCTGGCCGTTATCCTGGGAGCCTGTCGGGACGTCCCCGGGACCGTCCGCCTTGGAAGGATCGATCGAGGAGGCTTCGCCAACGATGTCCGAACACGTGAACCGCCGGACCTTCCTGGCCGCGGGCGCCGCCGGCCTGGGGGCCTCGGCCATGCTGGGCGCCGCGCCGCCCAAGGGGGTTGGCCCGCGCCGGCCGGTGGTCATCGCCAGCGGCAACGGCCTGAAGGCGGTCGAGAAGGCGATGGAGATGATCCGGGCCGGCTCCGACCCGCTCGACGCGGCGATCGCCGGCGTGGCCATCGTCGAGGCCGACCCCAACGATCGGTCCGTCGGCTATGGCGGCATCCCCAACGAGGAAGGGGTGGTCGAGCTCGACGCCGCCGTCATGCACGGGCCGACCCACTCCGGCGGCGCCGTGGCCTCGATCCGCAACATCATGCACCCCGCCGCCGTCGCCCGACTGGTCATGAAGCGCACCGACCATTGCCTGCTCGTCGGCGAGGGGGCGTTGCGGTTCGCCAAGATGCACGGCTTTCCCGAGGAGAACCTGCTCACCGACGACTCGCGGAAGATCTGGCTCCACTGGAAGGAGACCCTCGGCAAGGACGACGACCGCATCCCGCCCCCCGACGACGAGCTCGACGAGGTCCTCCGCCAGTTCTTCGGCATCCGCAAGCACGGGACGATCCATTGCTCGGCGCTGGACACGCACGGCGACGTCGGCTGCACGACGACCACGTCGGGCTTGTACTACAAGATCCCCGGCCGCGTCGGCGACTCGCCGATCCTGGGCGCGGGGCTGTTCCTCGACAACGAGGTCGGCTCCGCCGGCTCGACCGGCCGGGGCGAGGCGAACCTGCTCAACCTGTCGAGCTTCGCGATCGTCGAGAACCTCCGCCGCGGCCTCGAACCGAAGGACGCCCTGATCGAGGTGTGCAAGCGGATCGCCGCGACCAACAAGCTGCCCAGGCTCCGCGACGCCAAGGGGCGGCCCAACTTCAACGTCTCGTTCTATTGCGTGACCAAGGACGGCCGGCACGCCGGCGCCAGCCTCTGGGCCGGCGCCAAGATGGCCGTCCACGACGGCGACTCGGCCAAGCTCGTCGAGTGCGCCTCGCTCTACCCCGAGAAGCTCCCCGAAGGCTGAACCGGGGCGACGCCCGGCCCCGGGCGCGAGGCGCCCGGGGCTCGGTCCGGGCGAAGGCTCAGGCGGGCGGCAAGGCTTGGAGGTGCTTCTCGCCGGCCTTGGAGACCATGTAGCGGAAGTGGCCGCTGGTCTTGTCCTTGGCCCCCTTCTTGATGAGCTTGCGATCGAGCAGCGCGTCGATGGTCCGCTGCTCGGCCTTCTTCTCCAGGACGTAGCCCTCGCCCTTGCCCTGGATCTGCTTGAGGAAGTCGAGCTGGCGGTCGGTCAGCTTGACCGGGGCCGCCGCCTTCTTGGCGGCGGGCGCCTTGGCGGCGGCCGGCGCGGGCTTCGGCGTCGCGGCCTTCGAGGCCGTGTCGATGGCGACGGCCGGGGCGGGGGTCGGGGCCGCCGCCTTCTTGGCCTTCGGGGTCGTGGTGGTCTTGGGCTCGTCCTTGGGGGACGCCGCCGCTTCCGGCTTGCTCTTCTTGACCGCCATCGGTTCTCGGACCTCCATCCGGGGAGTACGTCGCTCCATGTCGCAGGCCGCCCGAGGCGACCTCGCCGGGGCTTTCTTAGCGGAATATATCACGCCCGTGAAGTCGAAGACCGGCTCATTGATGGCGATTTCGGCCATTTTCGCCGGATTTTCGACGGGCATCGTCCCCAGGAATCTCCCGTGAAATAACCGAAATATATTTTTAAATCATTGATCTCAGATGTGATAATTCCCGCCTCACATCCCATTCGTGCGTCGGAAAACCCTGCGTTTCGTGGGGAATTCGAGCCGGTCGATGGAGACGACGCGATCCGGGCCGTCGCCCGGATCGCCAGATTTCCTTGGTGGAACGTTCGATGGCGGGGCTTTCGAATCGATCTCGGCGCAGCCCCGGGATTCTCCCGCGAGGACGCCTTCGATCGTCGCGAGCGATGCCCGGACGCCACGCGGGCGGGGCGCGGCGACCCGCGGGGGCGCGCCTTTCGCCGGGTCGCGGCGGTCGCTAGACTCGCGAGCGGGTCGACCGCCGGCCCGCGACGCGGGCCGGGGCGGCCGGCCTCGCGGACATCCCTTCGACACGCCTCGGGAGATTGATCGCCATGCGGAGTACCTGCCTGGTCCTGGCCCTCGCGATGGCCCACGCCGCGCCCGCCCTCGCCGACGACCCGATCCCCAACGACCGGATGCTCGGGCTCAGGCCGCCCGAGGGGGCGACCGTCTTGCTCGGCGACTCGATGACTTCCTGGGCCAAGGCGGATGGCCAGGCCACCGCCGAATGGCCGGTGGTCGACGGCGTCGCCACCGTGGCCAAGGGGAGCATCCAGACCAAGGACAAGTTCGGCGACTTCCGGCTCCACGTCGAGTTCAACGTCCCCTACCTCCCCGACCAGAAGGGCCAGGGGCGCGGCAACAGCGGCGTCTACCTCCAGGGGATCTACGAACTCCAGATCCTCGACTCCCACGGCCTCAAGCCCCAGGACAACGACTGCGGGGCGATCTACAAGCAAATCGTCCCGGCCGTGAACGCCTGCAAGCCGCCGCTCCAGTGGCAAACCTACGACATCACGTTCCGGGCCGCCCGGCTCGAAGGGGACAAGGTCGTCGCCAAGGCCCGGCTCACCGTCGTCCAGAACGGCCTGACGATCATCGACGACAAGGAAATCTCCCCCACGCCCGGCGGCGTCGGCGGCGTGAAGGAAGGCGGCCCCGGCCCGATCATGCTCCAGGACCACGGCAACGCCGTCCAGTTCCGCAACATCTGGATCAACCCGCTGTCGCGGTGAGCGTCCGAACGCCCGGGGGCCCGACCGGGACGATCGCCCCGGGCCCTCGGATCAGAAGTCGATCGCGGCGAAGGGGACGAGGGCCATGCCGTCGATGGTCCGGCGAGGGTCGTCCCAGTCGGGCCCCTGGAGGCGGCGGGTGAGCTGCAACAGGCCGTCGCGGAGCCGGGCGTCGAGCGCGGCGAGGGTCAGGTCGTCGGCGCGGAGGAGGTCGCCCTGGCTCCGGCGGAGCAGGCTGTCGGGCCGGGGCGGGGGCAACCCCTGGCGGCGCCGGAGGTGGTCGGCGAAGGTCCGCGAGCCCCGGTCGGCGGCCAGGAACGAGGTCTCGCCCGAGGCGGCGGCCGTGCCGATCTGGAGGAGTTCGCCCAGGTCGCGCGACGTCCCCGACGCGGCTTGCTGGAGCTGGCCTAGCTCGCCGATCAGCGTGATCAACTCGTCTCGGGCCATCAAGATGTCGACGGTCACGAGCGGGCGGTCGCCGAGCCGCTCGGCGACCCACCCCCGGCGGACCGAGGGGGCCTTCCGGCCGTCGAACCGGGGGTCGGGCCGGGCGACCTTGGCGGCGTCCCCCTTGTGGAGGTCGACCAGGACCGGGGCGACGCGGTCGAGGGTCAGCCCTCGGCTGTCGACGTAGGCGGCGAGCTTGCCCTCGGCCTCCGCCGCGGCCAGCGCGGCGATGGTCCGGGCGTGCTCGATCCGGTCTTCGATCGGGCCCCGGAGTCGCTCGGCGAGCCGGTCCCCCTCCCCGAGCGAGAGGGCCAGCGGCTCGACCGGGCTGGCGAACCGGGTGGCCTTGTCGAGGGGGCGGTACGACCCTTCGGCCAGGGCCTGCCACTGGTCGCGATACCGGGCGGCCTCGTCGCGCGAGAGGACCCTCGGGCGGTCGATGGCGACGGTGGCCACCGTGATCCCGGCGGCCCGCGCCCTGGCGGCCAGCTCGCCGGCCCGTCGGAGGTCGCGGGCGTGGTCGGGGGCGTCGCCCAGGAGGACGAGGAGCTTGGTCGCCAGTTCGCCGGCCCGGCCGGTCGGCCAGTCGACATGATCGCCCGGCGGGTCGCCCGGGGCGGCCGGCAGGGCCAGGGCCACGCCGTCGAGGACCTGCTCGTCGACGCTCCCGTCCCCCCGGGTCGCGGCGTTGGTCCGGCGGAGCGAGGCCAGGAACCCGGCCGCGTCGGTGAACGGGGTGACCCGCCGGGCCCGGAAGCCGTAATGAGGCGCCGCGTCCCGATACTCGACCAGGGCGAACCGGAGCGTCACGTCGCCGTAAAGCCGAGGGGCCGCCTCGGCCATCCCGGCCGCGAGCTTCCGGACCGCGTCGATCGGGCCTTGCATCGACGCCGTGGTGTCGACCACGAACGCGACGTCGACCACCTTCAGGTAAGGGCGGAGGTCGGGCGGCGGCTCGTCGGGCAGGATCGGCCCCCGGGCCGAGTCCCGGACCAGGCTGGCGACCTCGAAGATCGTCCGGCCGTCGACCGCCTTCGAGCCGAGGATCGGGAATCCCAGCGGCGGGGCCTCGGCCGGAGTCGCCGGGACGTCCCCTTCTTCCCCCTCGGTCGGGCATCCGTGGTCGTGCCGGGGACAGGGCCGGCCATCGAGGGCGACGATGAGGCAACTTTCCTCGCGATAAATCACCAGCGGTGGGCGGCCGGCCCTCGGGGTCGGGCGGGCCATCAACCGGGTATCCCACTCCAGGACCGACGAGGCCGGCACCCACCCTTGCGGCGGCCCGCCCCTGGGCCCGACCCGGAACTGCCCCGGCTCGGCCCCGTAGAGGTAGCGGATCGCGAAGTAATCCAGGGGGGCGCCGACCGCCTGGCCGGCGCCCGGCTCGGACCGACAGACGACGGCCAAGTCCTTGACGACCACCTTCCGCCGGAGCCCGTCGGCCGTCCGGAGGATGCCGTCGACCGTCGAACCCCCCTCGACCTCGACCGCGCCGGGGGCCACCTTCGGGGCCGCCGCGACGGGCTCCTCCTCCGCCACCACGACCGGGACCGGGGGCGCCGAGCGGCCCCGGATCGCGACCAGCGAGGCGACGACCAGCGCCGCCAGATAGAACACCGGCATCCGATACAACGCGGGCATCGGCCAGCACCTCGCCATCCACTCGATCCGGTCGTCCCCGAGATTATCCTCTCGGGGATCGGGGCGGGGAAGGGATGATTTCAAGTCGCCAAGACGAGTTCGATGATGGAAATAGGCGATTTTATCATGTTGTCGGGCGATTCGTAAGTTTCGCGATCACCGGGGCAGGGGTCCGCGTCTGGCCGGGGGTGGCCGATGGGGGCGGGCGTCTTCTTCTCCGACCAGGCGGTCGACCTCGCCGGCGCGTTTGGGATCGCCGAGTTCTTCGAAGGCCCCGGTCAGGCTCGCCAGGCGGGCTCGGATCGGGGGGTGGTCGGGATCGTTGGCCTTGAGGGCGCGAAGGTCGGCGACGGCGTCATCGAGGATCGCCCGGGCCTGGTCGCGCCGACCGAGCCGGAGGACGACCCGGGCGAGGACTTCCCGCGTCGAGGCCCGATCGATCCAGGCGGCGGCGTAGGGGGCCCGGGCGAGGATGCTCCCCGCGAAGGCGATGGCCTCGCGATAGCAGGCTTCGGCCTCGCCCGGCCGGCCGCGACGGTCCAGCGTCTCGCCCAGTTTCTCGATGATCCGGGTGCGGAGCGACGCGGATTCGAGGTCGTCGGGACGGGCGACCGCGAGCGGGACGATGATGTCGCGGGCCCGCCTGAGCCGAGTTTCGAGCCGTCCGAGGGCCGAAACGTCGGCCGACTCGGGATTGGCCAGGTCGTAGGCCTGGACCAGTCGGGAGCGGTATCCGGGGTCGTCGGGGTAGAGGGTGACGAGCCCTTCGAACATCGCGATGGCCCGGGCATAGGCCCGCTCCGCCTCGGCGTCGTGGCCGAGTCGTTCGCGCGGAGGGCGAGCACCTCGCGATCGATCGGGTCGAGGCGGTCGATCGCCTCGCGGAGCCTGGCCGTGATCTCGGACCGGACCGCCGCCTGGCTGGGCGAGGTGACGTCGCCGATCATCGCGGCCATCCGCTCTGAGCTGGGCTCGAACCCGGCGCCGGTGCCGGGCCGGACCTCCTTGCCGGCGTCCCGCGCCTGGGCCCCGAGGTGCTGGCGGTGGACCTCGATGAGCCGCTGGACGGTGACGGCGCGGAGTCAGATGAAGAATGGGACGTCCGGGGCCGCCCGGAAATGGCGGAGCCGTTTGAGCGCGTCGATGTAAGCGTCCTGCATCACGTCGGACGCCGAGACCCGCCCCCGGAGCCGGGCACCCAGGCGGAATTCGACCATCCGCCGGAGCCGTTCCCGGTGGCGGGAAAACTCCTCGCCGAAGGCGGGCTGCCCGTCCCGTTCGAGGCGTTCGAGCAGCCGGGACTGTTCCACGCCCTCGTCGTCCATCGCGATTCGGCCCCCGACCCGGGACGGCTCCGACCTTTCCATCCTGACAGGGGGGCCGGGGGCGTCCAGCTTCGACGCCCCCGGCCCGTCCTCGCTGAGTTCACAGGAGGCCGTTGTTGTCATTGCCGATCGGGGTGGCGATCGTCCGGCCGATCGTCCCCTGCGACTGCGAGACGGCCGAATTCACCGCGCGGAGGAAGACCCGGGCCGAGGCCGGGTTGGACACGCTTGGCGCCGTGATCGAGGTCAATTGCGTGGTGAGGGCGGTCAAGTCGGCGGTGATGGCCGCCCAGGGATCGAAGGCGCTCGACGTCAGCGACGTCCCCAGGGACCCGATGGCGGAGGTCACCGCCGTCTGGAGCGTGGCCACGGCGGCCGTCACGGCCTTGGAGTCCGGCGCGGTCCCCGTGGAGACCGAGGTTTGCGCGGCGTTGGAGATCGTCAGCTTGAACGCCTGGAAGGCCGCCTGGGTCGCCTGGTTGGCCGCCTTCACCGTCGTCGGGGCGATGGTCCCCGCCGGCGAGTCGTCGAGGATCGCCGTGGTCGCCTACTGCGAGGCGGCCTGGACGTGGGAGATCGCCTCGCGGTTCAGCGCCAGCACGGACTGGTTCGAGGAGTTGGCCAGCCCGGTCGCCGCCGAGTCGATCTCGGCCTGGAGGGCGGCCGTGAAGCCATCAATCGTCGTGTTCAGGGCGGCGGACGAGTTGGTGAGGTTGCTCGGGCTTGAGCCGATCGAGGCATCCAGGGCCGTGGTCGCCGTGGCGATCGCGGCGTCGAAGGCGGCCAGGCGGGCGGCGGTCGGGGCCGTCGTGGGGGTCGCCGTCTGCCGGAGCGCCGCCGCGGCCGCGAGATAGGAAGCGTCGAAGGTCCGGAACGCCTGCTGGACCGTCCGGGTATCCTGATTCAACAAGCTCGACACCGCGCCCACCGGCCCACCGCCGCCGCAGCCTCCCCCCGGCGAACCCTCCAGGGCCGCTGACGTTGGCCTCGAAGGCGCCGAAGCCGCCGGCCTGCCCGAAGCCGTCGAATTTGTGGAAGGACGAGAGGACCGCGCGTCCTTCGAGGTGGTCGAAGGTGAAGCCGGCCTTCCGGGGCCGACGGGGCGCCCCGGGCGCGGAGCCGAATCCGAGCGCCGCCAAATGACGCATGTTGTGCTTGGGGTGGGGCAACTGGCTGAACCTCGTTGCAGGAAGTGGAGAACTCGGGAAGATCGAGGGTCGGCGGGCCGGGGTGGATCGCGTGATATCCCCGATCTCGCGAACCTAGGTCCGGCCCTCGACGCGGATCATGGGGGCAAACATGCGCCCGCCCTCCGAATTGGGTAACGCAAGGCGAACAACGGCGGAGACAAGCTTGCTCCCATTTTTCGAGGGCCCGCGACGGAGCCCGCCCGCCGCCCGCTTTTTTTTGGGGAATGGCCCGGGAGACCCTGGCATCTCGGGGGCCGCGAGGGGGACTCGCCCGGATCTCGAATTTATCAATCGCAAGGCCTGCCCGTCTCGCGCCGACGCCACTTTCCGTTATCCTGGTCGAGGAGGCGGACGCGGCGTGAGCGGCCCGCCCGAGGCCGGAACCAACCTGTCCCGCGAGGCGGCTTACCCATGCAGACACCCTTGTGGACCCCCAATCGCCGCGTCTTCCTGGGAGCCCTGGGCGTTTCCCTATTCACGACTCGCGGGCTGTTCGCCGAGCAGCTCGCCAGGACCCCGGCGCTCACCGAAGGGCCGTTCTACCCGGACCGGCTGCCGCTCGACACCGACAACGACCTGATCGTCCTCGGCGACAGCCTCACGCCGGCCGTCGGCCAGATCACCCACCTCACCGGGCGGGTCCTCGACACCGCCGGCAACCCGGTCCGCGACGCCGTGGTCGAGATCTGGCAGTGCGACGCCAACGAGGTTTACCACCACTCGGGCGACAACGCGCCCAAGCTCGACCGGAACTTCCAGGGGTTCGGGACCTTCACCACCGGCTCGACCGGCGAGTATCGTTTCCGGACGATCAAGCCCGTCCCGTACCCCGGGCGGCCCGCCCCGCACATCCACTTCAAGGTCAAGAAGGGGGGCAGGGAACTCCTCTGCACCCAGATGAACATCGCCGGCCACCCGGGCAACCTCGTCGACGGGATCGCCGGCGGCGGGCTCAGCCTGTACGAGCGGGAACTGGTCCAGGTCGACTTCAAGCCCGTCAAGGGCTCGGCGATCGGCGAGCTGGCCGCCCACTTCCCGATCATCCTCGGCGTCACCCCGGACGATCGCGACCACGCCCCCAACAAGGCCGCCTCCCGCTGAACCCGACGCGACGAACTCCCCAACCGAACGAGGTGAACGATGCGATCCTGGGCCGGAATGGTGGTGGGCGGGGTCCTGGTCGTGGCCGCGCTCGCGGCGGCGCAACGGCCGGGCGGCGACGCCAGGGGCCCGAGAGGCCCCGGCGCGGGCGGCGACGACACCGTGGCCCGGATGATGGAATTCGACAAGGACAAGGACGGCAAGCTGACCCGGGCCGAGATCACCGACGACCGGCTCGTCCGGCTGTTCGAACGGGCCGACGCCAACGGCGACGGCGCCGTCACCAAGGAGGAGCTGTCGGCCCTGGCCGCCAAGGAGCAGGCGGCTTATCGGGGCGGCGGCCCCGGCGGGCCGGGAGGCCCTCGGATGGGGCCCCCGATGCCCCGACCGGGCGAAATCCTGCCGCCGATGCTCCGGCAACGCCTCAACCTGACCGCGGAGCAAACCACCCAGGTCGACGACCTCCAGAAGGAGGTCGACGCCAAGCTCGATGCGATCCTGACCGCCGACCAGAAATCCCAACTCAAGCAGGTCCGCGGCCGGGGCCCCGGCGGACCACCCCCGGGCGGTCGCCCCGGCGGCGAGCCGCGCTGACCGGGCCGGAACCCTGGGCGGCTTCCCCCGAGCGGGAGCTTCCGCGACGCGGAGGGGGCGGGCGGCGCGATGCCGTCCGCCCTCGTTCCCCCCGCCCGCCCCGGGTCGACCCCCGGAGGCCGCCCGACCGCCCGGTCACATCGACTCGAAGATCCGGATGTGGCCGTAGTCGATCGTGACGTAGATGATCAGCCAGGAGCAGATGCCGACCCAGAGGCGTCGGTCCTGGAGCAGGAGCTTGTTCGGCGACTCGCCCCGGTCGTGCATCTGGACCTGGAGCATGTAGCGGAACACGCAGTAGACCACCGGCACGATGGTGACGACCAGGCTCGGGTTCTTCTTCGAGGCCACGGTGAACATCGCATAGCAGAGGATGGCCATCGTCGAGGTCATCGTCAGGAGGGTGTCGAGGTAGGCCGCCCCGTACTTGGCGAGCACGGCGCGGCTCTTGTTCGCGGCCCCCTGGGTGACCATCAGCTCCGACTTCCGCTTGGCGAACCCGAGGAACAACGCCAGGAAGAACATGCACAGGACGATCCAGGGGGTCGGCCGGGCCCCGACCGCGTAGACCCCGATCATCACCCGGAACACGAACCCCAGCGCGATGCACATGACGTCGGCGATCACGATCTTCTTGATGGAGACCGTGTAGAGCCCGTTCATCAGGACATACGTCCCGAGGATCGCCAGGCAGGCCGTCCCCAGCGACGCCGCCAGCGTCCCCGCGCCCACCAGCAGGCCCACGAAGGCCACGGCCGCCACGCCGACCGGCAAGGCCCCCGAGGCGAGCGGTCGCGACGCGGTCCGGGGGTTGAGGCGGTCCTTCTCGCGGTCGAAGTAATCATTCAAGATGTAGATCGACGACGAGGCGAAGCAGTAGGCCGCGAACCCGACTAGGGCCGACAGGACGGCGCCGAGCTGGAACAACTGGCCCGAGAAGATCAGCCCCGCCAGGCAGGCGAAGTTCTTCACCCACTGGGCGGGGCGGAGCTGGACGACCAAGGCCTTGAGGATGGTCGCGACGCCCGGCCGCGCGGGACGATCCGGGATCAGCCGCCGCATGGGCCGGGGCGGGCTGGTCGATCGGGTTTGCAGGCTATCCATCGCCTTCTCTCTCCCTTCCTGGTCGAGATCGGTTCGCGGGTCAGATCCAGCGGAGCAGGCCGAGGACGCCCTGCTTGACGGCCGATCGGTGGGGGGATCGGCCCTTCTCGGCGAGGATGTGGGCGCGGTTGGCCACGTACCAGTCGTAAGATTGGGCGAACATCTCGGCGTTGCTGAAGCGCGGGGCCCAGCCCAGCTCGCCCTTGGGGTGGGCGGTCTCGAAATAGACTTCCTGGCCGTAGACCAGCCAGTGGTAGGCGCCCAGCGGCGAGAGGCCGAGCTTGGTGGTGACCTTCATGGCCGCGATGGCCGGCCCGTACGGGAGCGAGCGGACCCGACTCCGGGTCCCGGCGTGGGCGACCAGCCCTTCCAGGGTCTCGCGGATCGTCCCGAAGCGGTCGGCCCCGATGTTGTACGCCGCGTAGCCCGGCCGGCGGGCCGCGAGGACGCAGGCGTCGGCGAGGTCGTCGGCGTGGACGAACTGGTAGCGGTTGTCGCCCCGGCCGAGGACGAAGACGTCGTGCCCCTGGCTGATCCACTCGAAGACGATCTGCATGATCCCCAACCGGCCGTGGCCCATGATCGTCCGGGGCCGGACGATGCTCACGTCGAGGCCGGCGTCGGCGAACTCGCGGCACAGGGCCTCGCCGGCGAGCTTGGCGGCGCCATAGTCTTCGGCGGGCTTCGGGGGCGTCGCCGGGGTGATCGGCGCCGAGTCGGGCACGCCGAAGACGGCGCTGGACGACAGATAGACGACCTTGCCAACCTTGGCGTCTCGCGACGCCTGGAGGATGTTCCGGGTCCCGTCGCGATTGACCGACCAGAACAGTTCCTTGTCCTTGGCCAGCGGGACCTGGGCCACGCAATGGTACACGGCCGCGGCCCCGGCGCAGGCCCGTCGGCAGGCTTCGAGGTCGCGGATGTCGCCGCGCTGGAACTCGACGCCGGCGGGGCGGTCGTCGGCATCGTTGAGGTCGAAGATCCGGACCCGCTCGCCGGCCTCGACGAGCCGGTCGACCAGGAGGCTCCCGAAATAGCCGGCGCCGCCGGTGACCAGGTTCAAAGGCTTCTCAACGCTCATAGCAAATCCACCCCGGGAGTTCTGGGATCGCGACCCGACGCTTGAATTCCGGCAGATACTTCATCGACCATTCGATGACCCGATCGGGAGGGTAGGCCACGACCTTCAACTTGGCGGGGAGATGCCGCCGGAAGTGGGTGTCGCTCAGGGCGAACCCCCCGAGGTCGCGGTCGAAGATCCCGGCCTCGAAGTGATACGCCTGCCCCTCCGCCATCAGGGTGGACAGCGTGTTCCAGGGGAAATACGCCTCGCCCGGGTGCTTCAGGGCGTACTGGTAGGCGACTTCCTGCGAGTTCTCCGAGGCCGGCCGGTACATGGCCATGTACTGCAACAACTCGGTGTTGACCATCAGCAGGGGGGCGAGCGGCCAGGCCAGGACCAGGACCTTCAAGGTCCTGTTGAGCCGGTCGCGCCCCCGCTCGCGGTTCCTGGCGTACCAGTCGAGCAAGACCAAGCAGGGGGCGACGCCCAGGAAGTAGAGCGAGTGGGCGTAGCTGTTGACGTGCCCGCCCATCTTGATCCGTCCCAGCATCCCCAGCGGGATGAACGCCGCGGACAGGACGGCGAACAGGACCCAGTAGTTGCCCCGGAAATCCGCCCGGGTCGCGCCCCAACGGCCCGCCGGCAAGGCGTCGGCCTCGGTCCCCTCGGGCCGCCTCCGGGCGAGGTAGGCCACCGCGACCAGTCCCGCCACCACCGGCACGGCGAACCCGGCCAGCTCGATCAGGAAGGTGGCGAACCCGTGCTTGTAGTCCGGGGCGTACATCCAGGGGTGGCTCTTGGGCAGGTCGATGATGTTGAACTTCATCGCCTGCCAGCCGAAGGCCCCGACGAAGATGGCCGACAGGGCCGCCAGGCTGACCCCCAGCCAGGCGGAGAACCGGAGGGCCGCCCGGGGGCCGGCCGTCAGGAGCATCCAGGCCGGCAGGACGACGAACAGGGGGGCCATCGCCTGCTTGCTCCAGACGGCCATCGACGCGAAGATCGCCGAGCTGAGGAGTGTCCGGGCCGAGGGCGTCGGCGCCATCCGCCGGGCATACAGGACGACGCAGGCCATCGCCCCGAAGCCGATCGACGGGGCGTCGGCGTGGATGTGGCAAAACAGGGTGCTCAGGACGCCGGCGGCCAGGTATTTCCAGAACCCGAAGAAAACGAAGGTCGAGAACAGCCGGCCCCGCGTCGAGCCCTCGTCGCCGTGGGGGGCGGAGCACAGGGCCAGGATCGGGCCCAGGACCAAGACCTGGCCGATGAGCGCCCCGGCCATCAGCGCCCAGGTGGGGTTGTGGAACAACGCCGCCGGGAGGTGGGCGAGGTACGACATCGGCGGGTAGATCGTGTTGTAGACCGGCCCCGAGTCCGCCGGATAGTACAGCGAGAACCCGCGGAGCAGGGCGTAGGTCGGCGAGAGCCGCCCCGCGCTCCAGTCCGCCATCGGGGCGAGCAGGATCGCCATCGCCGACTTCACCCCCAGGACGTACAGCGAGGGGGGCGCCATGAGGATCAGGAGCGAGTCGATCCGCTCGGTTCGCGGCCGGAGCTTGCCCAGCGACCATCCCACGCCCAGGGCGACGGCCAGCCCCGCGAAGAACTTGAGGATCAGCGGGAGATGCTGATAATCGATCATCAACATGGTCGGTGAATCCCTCCTTCTCGGGTCGAATGGCCTCGCGGCCGTCGGCGAGCCCACGGGGGCCGCGCCGGGTCCGGCCGTCGCTCACCGCGTGTAGCAGATCCACCCCGGGAGTTCGGGGATCGGGACCCGTCGCCAGTATTCTGGGAGGTGCGCGAATCGGACGAATTCCATGCCCGCGTTGGGCGGGTAGGCGACCATCCGCAGCTTTTCGGGCAACCCGGCGCGGAGGTGGGCGTCATCGGGCCGGAACCCGCCCAGGTCGCGATCGAACACGCCGTACTCGAAGTGGTAGGCCCGCCCTTCCGCCATGAGGGACGAGAGCGGATTCCACGGGAAATACGCCTCGCCCGGGTGCTTGAGGGCGTAGCGGTAGGCTTGCTCCTGGATGTTCTCGGAGATCGGCCCGATGGTCCCAATCTGCGTCAGGAACTCGCCGTTGAGCAGCAAAAGCGGCGTGAACGGGGAGATCAGGAGGGCGACCTTCAAGGCGTCGTTGATCCGGTCGAGCCCCCGCTCGCGGTTCCTCGCGTGCCAGTCGAGCAGGAGCACGCAGGCCGAGGCGCACAGGTAGTACAGGGCTGGCGCGTAGCTGTTGATCGCCCCCCCGACCTTGATCCTCGACAGCATCGAGAGCGGGACCATCCCCGCCCCGAGCCCGGCGAACAACGCCCAGGGGTTGGCCCGGAGCGTGGCCCCGACCCTCGCGAAGAAGCCGCCGGTCGGCGCGGGCGACCCCTCCTCGGCGACGACCCGGCGACCGCGGCTGAAATAGAGGACCAGGCCGATCGCCAGCCCGATCGGGACGCAGGCCGCCACCTCCTCGACCCCGATGACGAGCAGCGGCTTCTTGACGTCGATCGCGGCGAGCCAGGGATGGCTCTTGGGCAGGACCAGGAGGTTGAAGGTCAACGCCTGCCGCCCGAAGGCCCCCACGAAAGCCGAGGTCGCCACGACCATGCTGGCGGCGAGCCAGCCGCAGTACCGGACGAAAGTCGCCAAGCCGTGGGCCAGGAGGACCCAGAGCGGCAAGAGGACCAGGAGCGTGGCCACCGTCTGCTTGCTCCAGACGGCCAGCGTGGCGCAGATCGCCGAGCCGAGCAGCGCCCGCCGCGACGGGGTCGTCCTTCGCCCCCCGACGGCGAGCATCCCGCCGGCCAGGAGCCCGAAGCCGAGCGCCGGGGCGTCGGCGTGGACGGCCATCACGGACGCTAGGGGATTCTGGAAGGTGCAGGCCCAGAAGCACAGGAAGAGGGTCGGGCCCATCAACCGGCCCCGGCCCCGCCCCGGCTCGCCCCACCCGGCCAGGCAAAGGGCCAGGACCGGGCCGAGGATCAGGGCGTGGCTCAGGAAGCTCCCCGCGACGAGCGCCCCCGTCGGGGTCCCGAACAGGCCGGCGGGCAAGTAGACCAGGTAGGCCATCGGCCCGTAGATGGTGTTGAAGATCGGCCCGGAGTCGGCCGGTTGGTAGATCGAGTATCCGTGGAGCAGGCCGACCGCCGGCGAGAGCCGCCCCGAGGACCAGTTCATCGGCGACAGGTTGACCAGGTTCATCGCCGTCCGGGCGGCGAGGATGAAGAGTGAGACCGGGGCCGCGAACCGCAGGAGCGCATCCGCCGGGCCGATCCCGGGCCTCCGTCGGCACGAGGCCCAGCCGAGGCCCAGCGCCACCGCCAGCCCGGCCGCGAACCAGCCCAGGTAGGCCAGATGGTTTTCGTCGATCGACAACATGGCCGTCGGCCCTCCCCGGGTCTGGCGATCAGATGGCGACCCGACGGTCGGCGAGCCAACGGAGGCTCCGCCGCATCCCTTCTTCCAGGGCGATGGCCGGCCGATAGCCCAGCTCGCGGCGGGCCTTGGCCACCGAGCACGCGATGGGCTGGCTCATCTCGGAGAGGACGTGCAGCTCCTGGTTGTAGGCCCCGACCTTCTGCAACGAGGCGTCGGCCAGCCGGGCCACGGCGCTGGCGACGCCGGGCAGGCGGAACCGCCCCCCCTTGCAGTCGTGGCCGAAGTCGTCGCGGAGGACGCGCTCGACCGTGGCGACCACCTCGTTCATCGAGTACGGCCGGTCGTCGGCGATCCAGTACGTCTGGCCGTCGGCCTCGGCGACGATCGCCGCCAGCAGGAGCCCCTGGCAGAGGTTGTCGACGTAGACCATCGATCGGAGGTTCTCGCCGTCCCCCACGATCGGCGCCTTGCCGTCGCGGATCATCCGGAAGAACCGGGTCTGCCGGAGCGGCTGGTTCGGCCCGTAGAACCACGGGGGCCGGACGATGACCGCCTCGATCTGGCTCGAATCCCGGAGGGCGCGGACCGCCAGTTCCATCTGCATCTTCGAGCGGCCATAATTCATGTACGGCTTGTACGGCGACGTCTCGTCGAACAGGTGGTCGGGGTGGGGGTTGAACCCGCACGGCGAGTTCGACGACACGACCACGGCCCGACGGACGCCGGCCGCGACCGCGTGGTTGAGGACGTTCGCCGTCCCCCGGACGTTCACGGCGTAGAAGTCGGCGACCCGGCGCGGGTGGATCAAGCCGGCCGTGTGGAACAGGGTCGCCCCCCGGGAGTCCTGGCAGAAGCGGGCGCAATCCTCGGCGACCCGGAGGTCGCCCGAGACGACCTCGACCCGGTCCGACACCGCCGCCAGGGCCGAGCCGTCCTGGCCCGGCGGGACGAGGCAGCGGATCGCCAGGTCGGGTTGCGGCCGGCCGAGGCCCTCGGTGTCGGCCAGGCCGCGCGCCAGCGACTCGACCAGGCTCAGGCCCAACCAGCCGGACGCGCCGGTGACGAGCACCTTCTTCGTGCCGAGATCCATCGCGACTCCCTTCGCTGGGTTCGGTTCGGTTCGGGTCGATCAGAGCTGACCGAGGAATTGGAGGGCGTTCCGCCGCGCCAGGGCCATGATCGTCCCTTGCGGGTTGACGCTCGGCTGGGTGCAGAGCAGGCTGGCGTCGGCGATGTACAGGTCGTCGTGGCCGTGGACCCGGCCGAACGAGTCGGCCACGCACTTCGACCGATCCTCGCCCATCGGGCACGACGAGGTCAGGTGGATCGTCATCAGGCTGGTGAACGCCCGGGGCAGGGGGTCGGGCAGCCGGTCGAGGTCGGCTTCCGACGTCAACGGCGGGGTCCGCCCCACGCTCGGGAACAGCTCGACCGCCCCGGCGCGGAACAGCAAGCGGCCCAGTTGCCGGAGCGCCGTGGAAAGCTCGGCCAGGTCGACGGGGGTGATCCCGTACCGGACCAGCGGGTCGCGGAGCCCGGGCAGGGCCCGGATCGACCCGGTCCCCGAGCCGGTGATCATCGCGTAATAGATCGCCATGTTCCGCCACGACTCGCCGACCTCGCCGATTCGCGTCGGGTGGTCGATCAGCCCGAGCGACAGGTGCGGCGGCGCGCTGATCGAGCAGCCGAAGCTGTACCGGGGGGCGAATTCCTTGACCTGGTGGACCGGGACGTCCATGCCCGAGGCGTTCACCTCGTCGGGGAACCGGGCGAGCATCTTGACCGTCGGGTGCATCCGCAACGAGTCGCCGACGTGCCGGCCGATCCCGCTCCTCCGCAACAGCGCGGGCGTCTGGATCGCCCCCCCGCAGACGAAGACCGTGCCGGCCTCGATCTCCGAGACTCGCCCGGGCCCGCCCCCGCAGCGGAGGGCCCACCCGCCCGGCTGGCGGCGGATCTTGCCGACCCGCGTCTCGGGCAAGAGCCGGACGCCGGCCGCCAGGGCCCGGGGGATGAAGGTCTTGGTCATCGACTGCCGGGTCCCCTTGTTGGGCGTCCCGGCGGCCCGGGCCAGCTTCGGCCCCGGGATCGACTCGCCCGGCGCGTCGAAGCGATACCACCGGGGGACTTCCAGCGACCGCCAGCCTAGCCGCTTCGCCCCCTCGTCGAGCTTCATCGACGCCGCCGGGGCCGGGCCGGGCAGGTAAGAGACCGAGACGTCGCGCTCGCAGGCCTCGAAGTGCGGGGCCAGGTCCGAGTCGCGGGTCGCTTCCAGGCGATACTCCCGACCCCAGCGGTCGAGGACCTCGGCGGGCGTCCGGTGGTAGAGGCCGCTGTTGACCTCGGACCCGCCGCCGACGCACCGCCCCTCGACGTAGGCCACCTTGGTCGGCCCCATCGCGACGGTCAGGCCGCCGTTCCGGTACTTCGTGACCATCTCGTCGATCGAGAACGGCGAGCACGACTCGACCGGCAGGAACGGCCCTTCCTCGACAAGGACGACGTCGCGCCCGGCCTCGGCCAGGAGGCAGGCGGTGATCGCCCCCCCCGGTCCCGACCCGATCACGGCGACCTCCGCACGCAACTTTCCAACAGGCCGGGCACCACGCATCCTTGCGTCCCCTCGCCGAATGAGTCGGGAATCGTCCGCGTCCGGCCCGATCAGGCCGCCTCGACCGCCTTGGAAGCTCCGACGGCGGCCGGCCGCCGGCCCCCATCGCCCGCGTCGAAGCGGATCATCGAGCCGCAGCCGAACACCACCAGGCTTTCGTAGAACCGGATGAAATCCCGGCGCAACCCGATCCGGGACGACCGCCAGGCTTCGATCTGCTTCCACCGGGCGCCATGCCCCTTGGCCCGGAACCGCCGCCCGCCCGACAAGACCCCCGCCGCGTCGAATCCCAGGGTCAGGATCACCAGGGGGACCCGGAGATGGGCCGACATCCGGCCCTGCTGCTCGACGACGAACCGCGCGGCCCGATTCTGGGGGAATTCGGCCGATACATCCAGCCGGGGGAATCGCTCCCGGATGAACGAGTAGGCCAGGGCGGAGATCACGGCATCCTTGCTCGACATGCGGACCACTCCGGGATCGACGTTCGGGTCGGCACTCACGGCCCGTCGCCGGCTCGATCGCGACTCGGACCCTCGACACCAAGTCTTATCGGCTCGCTTTGTTCGCGTCATCAGGAAAAAACGGACAATCCGGAGCAATCCTCCCACTTCGAACGCCGAAAGGGCTTGCGTCTCGCGACGCAAGCCCTTTCTGATGTCGGAATACCCCCACGGGGACTCGAACCCCGGTCCCTAGGCTGAGAACCTAGTATCCTAGGCCACTAGACGATGGGGGCCTCGCGATAAGACTATAATGGCGCCGACGGTCGGGGATGTCAAGGCTTCGGGAAAGGGGGGGCGATGCCGGAGGTTGTCGTGGGCGGGCGGCGGTTGTTCTATGACGCCCAGGGGGACGGTGAGCCGGTGGTGTTCCTGAGCGGCCTGGGGGGGGATCACCGGGCGTTCGGCGTGACGACTCGCCACTTCTCGGGCCGGTTCCGGGCCCTGGCCCTGGACACGCGCGATGCCGGGCGGAGCGACCGATCCGACGTCCCTTATTCGACGGCCGACCTGGCCGACGACGTGGCGGGATGGCTCGCGGCCCTGGGATTGCCCCCGTGCCGGGTGGTCGGGCACTCGCTCGGGGGGCTGGTCGCCCAGGAGTTGGCGATCCGCCACCCGGGGCGGGTCCGGGCCTTGGTCCTGGCGTCGACCCATGCCGGGGCGTCGCCCTGGCGGCGGGCGGTGATCGAGTCGTGGGTCGCGCTCCGGCGGCTCGCCGAGGCCGGCGCGTTCGCCCGGGCGACGCTCCCCTGGCTGGCGGCCCCGCCGTTCTACCTCGCGGCGGCGCAGGTCGAGGGGCTGGCCCGGTTCGCCGAGCGGAACGAGTGGCCGCAAGACCCCGAGGCCTTCGCCCGCCAGGCCCGCGCCGCCATCGAGCACGACACCCGCGGCCGGCTGGGCTCGATCCGCGTCCCTTGCCTGGTGGTCGTCGGGGCCTTGGACCTGGTCAACCCGCCGAGGATCGCCGAGGAACTCGCCGGGGGCTTGCCGGACGCCCGCCTGGTGGTCCTGCCCGACGTCGGCCACTTGCCCCACATCGAGGATGGTCCCCGATTCCGCGACGCGATCGGCGCGTTCCTCGATGCCCATTGAGTCGGGGCCGCAGGGTCGATCGGTCCTTCAAGCCGGGTCGGAAGACGGATCGCAGATCCCAAGCCTCTCAGAGCGTGTCGAAAAAGGGTGTCCTAGGCTTGGGGTATGGACACCCGACGAGCCTACCAGACCGACCTGACCGACGCCCAGTGGGCCCAGGTCACTCGCTTCATCCCGGCCCCCAAGCCCGG
>JAABUQ010004131.1_pt1 | contig 25296 bp, 18 predicted proteins | sample 5560001 | NCBI WGS metagenome assembly JAABUQ01 (sample SAMN10711888, study PRJNA513371) | rock metagenome | isolation source: Antarctica rocks | place: Antarctica: Victoria Land, Finger Mt nord | collected 2015-12-18
ATAATAGGGTCGGGAAGAGGCATGAACATTCTCCTGAGCAAGTTTTTGTTTTGAACAACTTCTATCTTACTCTAAAGAGAGTTCATGTCCTATCTTTTCCCAAAATTGTACAAAGTCGAGCTGAGATAAGAACTATTGACGATTTGTATTTTATTAGTTATACTAAGTCTTGAAGAAAGTGAACAGGCTTTTTAAAAACAATGTTGAGAGCAGGAGCGAGACATTTCCATGAAATCCGTGAATCCCACTACACGCGATTTGCGACGCATCAATCGCCAGACCGTTTTTTCCTCTCTATATACGGAAGGACCGATGAGTCGTATGGAACTCAGCCAGCTTTCGGGGCTGAGTGCTGGCACTATTGCGAATGTGGTGGCGGAACTGCTGGCGGAAGAGTTGGTGCAGGAAGCAGGTTTTGAGGCATCAGAGGGAGGACGACCACGCACTATTCTCACACTGAATATGGAGTACGGATATTTTATTGGCGGTGAAATTGGCGAGACAGAGATGGTCATTGATCTCTTTGATGTAAAGCTGCAGAAACTCAACAGCGTCGTGTATCATCTGCTCCCTGAAGAGAATAACCCGCGAATCGTGGTTCAGCGTTTTGTCAGCAGTGTGGAGCAATTGCTTGTACAGGCACAGATTCCTTATGAGAAGGTGCTGGGCATGGGCGTTGGTGTGCCAGGAGTTGTTGAGCAGGGAGAAGAGGAGACCGTTTCGGCACCCGCCTGGAATTGGCAGCCAACTTCCCTCAAAGCAATGCTGGGAAAACATTTCGATATCCCGCTCTTTGTCGAGAACGGTTCAAAGGGAATGGCTCTGGCGGAACTCCATATGAAGCCCGATATGGTCGAAAAAACTATGATTGCTCTCAACATTGGGACGGGGGTAGGCGCGGGTATTATGTATCAAGGGAAACTGTATCAAGGCGGGAATAATAGCGCAGGCGAGTGGGGACATACCACCATCGTTCTGGATGGAGAGATGTGTCGCTGTGGTCATCGTGGCTGCCTCGAAGCCTATATCGGTGCCCCCGCTCTTATCCGTCGCCTTCGTCAAATCGCTCCTGCCTGTTCAGTGCTAACCAGCGGCGATGAAGTACAAATGATTACTGATCTTCTGACCGCGACTCACCAGGGCGATGCTGTGGCAAAGCAGGTTCTCCTGGATACTCTCCACTATCTCGGTGCGGGCATGGCGAATCTCATCAATTTGTTCAATCCGCAACGGATTATTCTCGGTGGTTGGATTGGCCTGATGCTGGGAGAGCATTTTTTGCCCGAACTGGTGCAGGAAACGAAACGCTATGCTCTCAAGCAGCCATTTGAGGCGGCTCACATTCTGGTCAGCCAACTGGGGAGGAATGCCGCAAGTCTTGGTGCTGCTCGTTTGGCATTGGAAGCGTTTCTGGTTCAGGTTGGGCAAGCAGACGGTCAATATTCTGTGCAAAGGAGGTTACGGATTTCATAGTGCTTGTTTTTATTCATCGTCCTGAGGACGGGTTGTATGTACCTCCTGTTCTCACATTTCTCAAGGAGCATGCCCGCCTGTTTCTCATTATGAAAGCGTGTCCGGCGAATACGAGTAGACAGAAAGAACATTCTCACTTTGAACGAACACAGCGATGTTACATCAGGAGGATTATATGCATCGATGCATTTCTAACTGCGTGTTAAGTGCTCTCCTCGGTTGCCTGATTGTAGGCGCAATTGCGCTTTCAGGAGGTCTGGTCAGGACAGCTAAGGCTAGTGGAGAAACCGTCAACGTCTGGCTAACCACACCAGGCCAGGCCAACCTTCTCAGTCCCCAGCCGAACCTCACCTTTGGCGGCGTTGGCTCAAATTCCACGACGATTACCGTCAATGATGCACATACCTATCAACAAATGGTCGGCTTCGGTGCCTCACTTACCGATTCGTCAGCATGGCTCATCGCCAACAAAATGAGCCAGAGCCAGCGCAATCAGTTGATGACCAACCTGTTCGACCCCAATAATGGCATTGGACTCGATTTTTTGCGTCAACCAATGGGTGCCTCTGACCTGGCACTCAATGAGTACACCTATGATGATGTACCCAGTGGTCAGAGCGACCCCAACCTGAGCAACTTCTCGATTTCCCATGATACCGCTTACATTATTCCCTTGCTCCAGCAGGCACTTCAGCTTAATCCCAACCTGAAGATCATGGCGACTCCCTGGACGGCACCAGCCTGGATGAAGTCGAACAATAGCCTTGAACAGGGGAATCTCAACGCCAGCGATTTTCAGGTCTATGCCCAGTACTTTGTGAAGTTTATCCAGGCGTATCAGGCACAAGGCATTCCCATTTATGCCGTCACGCCCCAGAACGAGCCGGGCAACGGCAACCGCATGCCGACCATGCCGATGTCAGCGAGCGATGAGACAAATTTCATCGCCAACAATCTCGGCCCGACCTTTGCTCAGAATGGCATCAAGACGCAGATACTGGGCTACGATCATAACTGGGATAATCCCAGTTATCCCACTACGATCCTGAACAATGCAACTGCGGCCTCGTATACATCTGGGACGGCATGGCACTGCTATGGCGGCTCCGCAAGTGCTATGAGCAGTTTCCAGAGTTCTTTCCCCAACAAGGGCATTTACGAAACCGAGTGTTCTGGTGGAACGTGGGAAGGCTCTAACTGGCCCAACGGATTTCAAAATACTGTGGAACTGGGCATCAACTCAACACGCAACTGGGCCAAAAGTGTAGTGCGTTGGGGTCTTGCACTTGATCCCAACGGCAACCCTCATGTGAATAGCCCCGATTCGTGCAACGGGTGTCGTGGCGTTGTTTCCATCGACCAGAACAGCGGCAACGTGACCTACAACTCGGACTACTATGGGCTTGGTCACTTCAGTAAGTTCGTGGCTCCCAATGCCTATCGTATCGACTCCAACTCTTTTGGTAGCGGCAACATTGAGGATGTCGCCTTCAAGAATCCCGATGGCTCCAAGGTACTTGTTGCCTACAATGGAGGTGGTGCTACAACATTCCAGGTTGACTGGAATAACGAAGCGTTTTCGTACACTCTGCCAGCAGGCGCGACGGCAACTTTCAAGTGGTCAGGCACAGGAGGCTCATCCCCAACTCCTACAGGCACAGGAGGCTCAACCCCAACTCCTACTCCTACCAACGGAAGTTACGATTATATCGTGAACCTGCACAGTGGCCTTGCCCTTGATGACACGAACGGCTCAACGTCTAATGGAACCATCATGCAGCAATGGACACAGACGAGCGGCAATGCCAATCAGGAATGGAGTCTTGTCTCTGCTGGTAACGGCACTTACTATATCGTGAACCTTCATAGTGGCCTGGTTCTCGATGACACGAATGGCTCTATGTCCAACGGTACGCGTGTTCAGCAATGGACACAGACGAGCGGCAATGCCAACCAGGAATGGAGTCTTGTCTCTGCTGGTAACGGCACTTACTATATCGTGAACCTTCATAGTGGGCTAGCCCTCGATGACACGAATGGCTCTATGTCCAACGGTACCCAGATGCAATTATGGGCACAGACCAATGGTGACACCAATCAGGAATGGACCCTGAAGTCGGTCTAACAAGTATCTTGCTGTTTATGGATTGTGGCTAAACTTGATTAGCCACAATCCATAAACAGCAAGAGGTTGTTGTTTGTCGCAATTCCGTTCGCATTTTGAACCATAAAGCTTCGTGTATTTCATCAGTAGTGAAGAAGCAAAAACGTCGCATTTCTGAGACGTGATATTCGACAGACAACAGAGGTGCATTTCTTTTCAATCTTTTAAATTAAGGAGAATGGTATGTCCCAATGGACTTTCTTGCAAAAAGTATTAATTGCCTCCGTGTTGTGCGCTCTGCTCTTAGGCATGAATCTGCTTCTCTCACCCTCTCAGCCATCTCTAGCGGCGCAATCTGCTAGTAATAAGGTGAGTGCGTGGTTGACTACTGCTGATTTGCGGACGCATCTTGCACAACAAGGCGATGTGCATTTTTCTACGGGCACCGGATCGGATGTTATCAAGATTAGCGTGAACGAGAATCAGCTAGATCAGCAGATGGATGGTTTTGGCGCATCTCTTACTGATGGTTCAGCATGGCTCATGTACAATAAGATGAGCAAGAGCCAGCGCGATGAACTCATGGAACGGTTATTTAGTCCGGTCAAGGGCATTGGTCTGAACTTTTTACGTCAGCCTATGGGTGCCTCAGATTTGACAGCACCTTCATCTGGTGAGTATTCGTATGACGATATGCCAAAAGGCCAGACCGATCCGAATCTCACGCATTTCTCCATTGCCCATGATAAAGCATATATCATCCCATTACTCAAGCAGGCATTGCGGATCAATCCAGGAATCAAGATTGTGGCGACGCCGTGGAGTCCTCCTGGTTGGATGAAATCGACCGCTTCCATGGAAGGTGGGACGCTCAATCCCGACTCGTATGTCCCCTATGCGAACTATTTTGTGAAGTATATTCAGGCGTATCAGGCGCAAGGCGTTCCCATTTACGCAGTGACGGCGCAAAACGAGCCACTCTATCAGCCTGTGGGCTATCCTGGCATGTCGTTTCCCGCAGAGCAAGAAGCGAACTTTATCGCAAACAATCTAGCACCAGCCTTTGCAGCAAACCATATTACCACGAAAATTCTTGGCTACGATCACAACTGGGATACCCCTGCGTATCCTACCACGTTGCTGAGTAACGCAAGCACAAATGCAGCTCTGGCGGGAACGGCCTGGCATTGCTATGCCGGAGCAGCAGAGGCTCAGACGCAAGTCCACAATGCCTATCCCACCAAGGATACATATGAAACAGAGTGTTCCGGCGGTCAGTGGGAAAAGAACAATGGCTTGCCTGGCACGACAAACCTGTTGATCAGCGCGACGCGCAATTGGAGTAAATCTGTTGTGCGCTGGGGTCTGGCACTGGACCCCAATGGGGAGCCTAACCTGGGTACTGGCGCGTCCTGTACGCAGTGTCGGGGCATTGTCACTATTGATCAGAACACAGGCAAAGTGACCTACAATGGTGATTATTATGGGATGGGCCAAGCCAGCAAATTTCTGCAACCCAGCGCGTATCGTATTGACTCCAGTGCTGGAAGCAACGAAGTGTCGGATGTCGCGTTTAAGAATCCCGACGGCTCAAAGGTTCTGGTGGTCTATAATGCGGCGGCGAATCAGCAGCATTTTGATGTTCAGTGGGGTGGGCAATGGTTCTCCTATGCGCTGCCATCTGGTGCCGTCGCCACGTTCAAATGGAGCGGAAAGCAAGCTCCTGGTGGGAGTTCTAACCTCATAGCACTGAGTCGTAGCAACTGGATCGCCTCGGCCTCGGCAACGGATACGAATGGAGATGTTCCGAGCAATGCGCTCGATGGCAACACGACCACGCGTTGGGCCAGTGGCGAGGCGCAGTCCCCTGGTTTGTGGTTCCAGGTGAACATGATTCTGCCGCGTAGCATCAACGCTATTAGCATTGATGCCAAAACCAGTGCCGGAGACTATCCACATGCGTATCTGGTCTTTGTCTCGCTCGATGGCGTGAACTGGGGAGAGAGCATTGCCAGTGGCGACGATAACAGTCAGGGCAGTGGTTCGTACCTGCGCGATAATCAGGTCATCAATATCTCTTTCCCAACACAGCTAGCTCGCTACATCAGAGTTGTCGATACTGGTAGCGCGGGGAACTGGTGGTCGCTCTACGAGTTCAACGTGTATGGTGTACCAGCCGCCAATCCCCAGCCGCTTGACCGGAGCGGTTGGAGTGCTTCAGCCTCGGTTTCCAATACTGGTGAGCCACCTTCTAACACACTGGATGGCGTGTTCGCTACGCGCTGGTCAAGTGGACAACCGCAGAGTCCTGGTATGAGCTTCCAGGTTGATATGGGGAAAATCCAGAGCTTTAGCAGCATCGCATTGGACTGTGGGGCGAGCGGAGGAGATTATCCACGCAGCTACCAAGTGTTTGTTGCGCAAGATGGCAACTCCTGGGGGAACGCGATTGCCAGTGGTCAAGGAAGCGGTGATTATACGGTGATTCCCTTCTCCCAACAGTCGGCTCGTTATGTCAAGGTGGTGCTAACTGCCAGTTCAGGAAGCTGGTGGTCCATTGATGAGTTCTATGCATTTCCTTGATAGCTGGGGGTAATGTAGTAACCGACCCGGAACGTACGATAAGCAATAGAACCGCCTCTAGAGCCTGTTCCTGCAAAAAGTAAATAGAGCTTTCGAGCCAATACACTGCTTTTCGAAGACTGCCTTTGCCTGTATTCATCCTTTAAGCTGCTCAGGCTAAATATTCCTGGCTCTTAACGTACGTTCCGGGTCGGTTACTACATTACCCCCAGTATCAGTTACTACTCGACCCCCATCAGATATTGACAGGGGTGAATCCAGTTGTATCATGAAACCTACGCTATGAAATTAGCGTCAGTGACCACTGTTGCTCCGCGCCATTATCAGCGGGTTCCTGGACAATGGCCGCCACATTCGCGGTTGAGGCTCCGCTGACCGCGACGAGTTGACCGCTGTTACGGTTCGTTATCGTGTAGTAGCCAGCACCAACGCTGGTGAACAACCACTGTTGATTGGCACCGTTGTTCGGCGTCCACTGGTCAAGCTGAGTACCAGCAGTTGTCGAAAAGCCGGGAACCTCCATTGCTAGACCACTGTTACCATTGAGCAGGGTGAGATATCCGCCGCCCGCGTCAACAAACTGCCACAGCTGGTTCGAGCCACCATGATCGGGGTACTGGATAATCGTCCCCCCGTTGGTGGTCGAGCCAGCATTGACATCTATGACCTGACCACTATGGCGATTCACCAGTTCATACGTCATTCCAGCAGCCGGAACAGCGACGAGCTGCCATTGCTCGTTCGTCCCACCAGTGCCGGTATATTGGATTACCTCTGCACCACTTGCCGTTGAGCCTCCATTCACATCGACGAGCAGACCACTATTCTTGTTGACAATGGTATAGCTTCCATTGACGCCGTTAAACTGCCATTGCTGGTTTGCCCCACCATTACCGGTCCACTGCTCCAGCTGAGTGCCTGTGGCCGTTGACCAGCCAGGAACATCAAGCACCAGACCACTATTGCGATTGAACACAGTATAGTACCCACTGTTCGCAGGCACCAGTTGCCACTGCTGGCTGGTCGCGCCGCTAGCAGTAGACTGAATGATTAACCCACGCGTAGTGGTCGAAGCAGCGGAAACATCAAGCACCAGACCACTGTTCACGCTGACCAGAGTATAGTAGGTTCCTGTGTTTGCTGTCCCGTTCGCTGTCACGCTAAAGTTCGCAAACTGTGCGTTCTGCCAACCGCTCACCCCAACTCCAACCTGACCTGTGCTATAGCTCCCATCAGTGGCCGTACCAACGGTCGTCCCATCGATGTGAGCCGTAATGGTGTTGCCCTGGAAGGCCAGCGCGAGGGTATGCCAGGTATTGGTCCCCAACGAAGCAATGTTACCAGCATTGAGGGTCGTGATGGTCCCGCTGATACTATTCTTGAGAATACTCCAGGCACCACCATCGGTAACGCGCAAATAATACGCGTTAATGTTTGCAGGAGAGCGTTGTATCGTCCCGATGCGACCTATAAGCTCGACGTACCCGGTCTGCTCCAGCAAGACATCGCTCGTCATAATATAATTGCTCCATGTCACGTCTCCCAGTAATGTATAGGGATCGCTTGAATCCTCCCAATTATGTGGTGCAATGGGAGCCATCTGACGCATCACCAGACCGCTGCGTCCACCACCTGCTGCGGCGATTTCAAAGGCACCGTTCTGATCGGAGAAGTAGCGTGCCTCCTGACCTACGGAGTACCCCTGGAAGGTGTCGGAATACGGCAGGCTGAGTGAAGTGGGTGGCGGGCCAATACTGGTACCCTTTCCCTGACCGGTGATCGTGGAGAGAGTATAGATGTATCCTGGCTGCAAGGTAAGCGAGTAGGCCCCACCCGACGGTGTGATACTCGCCTGCTGCACGAAGTAGTCACTGGAACTGCCGGAGTTCAGGTTGGTCGCCCAGACGTACACCGTTCCCGTTGAGAGGCCGTTGCTGGTCTGGAAGCTGACAGTCTGGCTTGCTGTAGCATCGACTGTTTCGACGACCACGCTATAGTCTCTGCCATTGGTCGATTTGAGCGTGACATAGCTCCCGTTGCTATTGCTCCCGCCCAGATACCCACAGGCACCGTCAATGTACTGCCACCCTGGTTGAGCAAATTGCGTGGTGTGGGCAGTCACCCAGGTTTGCTTGCCGACACTATAGTTGCCTGACCAGGGTTGATTGGCTGCCATCAATCCAACTGTATTGTAGGGCAAATTCGTATAAATTGCCGCGATCAAAGGCCAGTTAATATACGCGGTCATCTTCCCATCAATATAGCCACGATTGATGGCGCGAGCCATAGGAATCGCGCCGCTATTCTCGTCCTGCGAGCCATTCTCGCTCGCCCACAAGGGCTTGCCCAAACTTTTCGCGTTGGCGGTATTTGTACATGAGGTGGCACTGCCCCCATCACCGCCTGTGCAAGGATAGTGGGAACCGACAATGTCAATCGACGCATTAAAGGCTGAATCGCTCAGCATTGCATCGGCAACATCCCAGCCTGAATCAGCACCGACGACTTTCGTTGCGAGGCCATTTGACTGAATGGCACTATGGAGTGCTTCAAAAAATGACTTGTTGTAACCTCTCTCGTTCCACCCTCCAATATAGTCAATGGTCAGCCCATGCTGAGAACTCGCCCCTTTGATCCAGGCAATATAGTAGTTGACCATGTCCTGTGACCAGAACAAATTGTTGGGGTCCCAGACCGGGGCACCTGTTGTACCGATCCAGCCAGGAGCACCCCAGGCGAGACCGTAGAGCTTGATGTTGGGGTTGCGTGCTTTGGCCTGCTTCATCAACCACCATTCATAGCCACGATTGAAGTTCTGGTCGGTAGCCGTGTGCATAAAGCTTGGCTCTGAGCCATCGGTCGAGTTGGTATCCCCTCCAACCTCGACCTTTAAAATATGGAGATTGGCTCCATAGTTGGGCTTGAAAAGATAATCGAGAATCTGTGTGCGGTAGGGTTCGGGATAGTCGATCAGGAGACGTGAGTTCCCTCCCCCTCCACTGATGGCACCAATTCCATCGAATGTACGCCCACTCCCACTTCCATTGAGCGCAATAGAGGTGGAAACAGCATTCTGAGCGCGAGCAGTGAGGGGACCTAGACCAGCGGCGGCTATAGCGGTCCCGGCAGATAGTTCCAGAAATCGGCGACGATTGAAACGGCTCTTCATGAATCAATCCTTTCTATATTAGCATTCGCTCTACCTATCTCTGTTTACCTGAATTAACGGACACACAGAGAGTGCCTTAATAGCAACGTCAAAGGTGTAAGGCTTACACCCTGTTCCACGTCACTGTATCATGGTAGATATGGCGTTCAACAAAGAGGGAGATGGAGGCTCACTGAGCCTCCATCTCCACAACTAGGCACCGAGCAGTTGCCATTCCTGATTGGCTTGTCCATTGCCCTGAGTCCACTGCTCAATGGTGGTGCCATTGGCGGTTGACCAGCCAGTATCGTCGAGGACCTTGCCACTAAAGCGGTTCTTAATATAGCTATATCCACCGCTACCACCGCCACCAGCAGGCCCAAAGGTTATCTGGTAACTAGCATTTTGATCCGTGAATGTGCTTGTGGGATCATCAAACGCGTAACTATATGCGTCTGGACAATTCGACTTAAAGTAGGATGCGTAATTAACGGGCCATTGAGAAGGAATACACGTTGCTGCAGTATTGTATGCTCCTCGGCAACAATACTGATCAGTATTGAATGCTTCGCAGGCACTCTTACAGGCGACAACCCTTCCATTACTATCGACCTGCTGCAATGCACCCGGACAGTTTGCATTCAGGTCAGTTCCACAGCCTGCAACACCACACCAATAATGATTTCCAGATATCGGCTGTGCTCCACCTACTGGCGTGATCGTCATAGGAACATTAAACCCATCTACGTAACTCACATCGTAAAAATCTTTACCGTCTGCACCACTGAGGGTGAATTCGGCTAGCGTGGCCGGGGGAATTCCGCCGGCTCCATTGCACTGGAGAACACCGCCGCAATCACCTGTCTCACAAGTACCAGCACCGTTACCATCGAAGTTACAGTAGGTGCGTCCCCAGAATCTCCCTCCCCAGTTGTTTGCCACCGTCACAGTGTAGGTGGAACCAGGGGTCATCTCCCAGCCGCCATTACCGGGGGTCGTGAGACCTGAATTCGCCAGGGCACCAGCCCAGATCGTTTGCGAGGTGTTATTGACAAATGTAAAGGTACGTGTTGCATCGGCTTTTGCCTGATGAGCAGTAGATACTGCTATAAGCGAGGCAATAACAAATACTAGCACCAGCACAATGGGCATCAGAACCTTTCTGAGACGTTGCATTTTGCATCTCCTATTCTGTTTCTGTGAAATCCTTTGCACAAATAAATGGATGAAATGGGCTAGAGGTTCGAGACAAATCCCCTCTCTACCCCTTCTGAATAGTTATCACGTGCGGTAGGTGAGATGACAAGAGCGTAAAACTATTATCATCTCCCTAGATGTTGTGCATCTCCCTAGACAAGGGGTTTAGGCACCGACAATGCTCCACTGCTGGTTGGCTTGTCCATTGCCCCGGTCCCACTGAATCATCGTGGTCCCATTGGTGGTAGACCAGCCATTATCGTCGAGGGCCTTGCCACTATAACGGTTCTGAATATAGTAGTAGCCATCACCAGTAGAAACCAGACTCCACTGCTGGTTGGCTTGACCGTTCCCCTTGTCCCACTGCTCTATAGTGGCCCCATTGGCAGTAGACCAGCCCGTATCGTCGAGAACTTTGCCACTATAACGGTTCTGGATATAGTAGTAGCCATCACCAGTAGAGACCAAACTCCACTGCTGGTTGGCTTGACCGTTCCCCTTGTCCCACTGAATCATCGCGGTTCCATTGGTGGTAGACCGGCCATTATTATCGAGAACTTTGCCACTATAACGGTTCTGAATATAGCTGTATCCACTACCAGAGCCATTCATGGTCGATACTTGCACGTTATCGACAAGCATCGATACACCGGACTGCGTTGCACCAGTTGGACCACCGCCGAACGCGTTGGGGAAGGAACCACCCATTGCCAGGTCAAAGATGATGAAGAAACCATGATCCACCGCGTTTGCCCAGGTCGTCGCATCGACCTGGTTGGCACTGATGGTGAAGTAGTTGTTGCCATCCAGGTACCAGCGAATCTGTTCTGGCGACACGCTTCTATCAACAATCATGGAGTAGGTATGGAAGTCGGTCTGACAACCAGGACATGGATGTTCCCCACTGCCAATACCAGTGGTTTCGTTACAGGGACCGCCAGGATCGACACCACAGTGCAACGTCCCGAACACGGAACTGCGTCCATTGATATCTTCCATGATATCGATTTCGCCATCATTGGGCCAGTTATGGTCTACGCGAAATTGTGAACCCAGCATCCAGAACGCGGGCCAGTAGCCTGCCGCAGCCGCACCGGAGACATTGGGTTGCTGAACGGAGGCACTGACCTGTAACTGTCCGCCAGCAGGTGCCGCGAAATCGGAACGGTTTGTCTCGATGCGCCCGGATGTCCAGTTCCCACTGCCGTCACGGAGGGCGGTAATCTTGAGATGACCGTTGCCATCTTGCTGCACGTTCGCCGTACTACTGGTCATGTTCTCGATCTCGCCGGTGCCCCACCCGGTTCCAGTGTCATAGTGCCAGTTGTTGGTATCGACACCGCTCCCACCCGCTCCATTAAAATTGTCACTCCAGACAGGAGTCCAGGTGCTATCGGCATGGGCTTTGTGGGTTCCAAACGAGGATATGACGCCGATCCCTGCGATCATCAGTGTGACAATCAACAAGAATGGTACAATTCGCCGAATCGGTGATGGACGGCGATGCTGGGGAGAACTTCCCTGCTCCCCTTGAGGAAACGTCTTCATTGAATACCTCTTTCTCCTTAATTAAAAGGTATAACTGTATGACCCAGTATCATACCGAAGTCCATTTTGCTGATAGGTAAATGAGTAGTAGATGACCGTTTCCAGACTCAAGCCACTAATGGTATACTGCCAGCTTCCAGTCCCGCTATCGTAGGTCATATTCGCGTTTTGCTGTACTGTATTTGCAAACTGATAATGCACAATGACATAGCCTGCTGTCCAGCCGTTGGGTTGGAAGCGAACCAGTGCCTGACTCGCGCTCACACCACTTACGCTTTGGGTAAAGTCGCTCCCAACTGGGGTGGAAGTCCTGGTGGGAGCGGCATGGGCCTTGTGGGTCCCAAACGAGGATAGGACGCTGACACCTGCGATTAGCAGTGTGACAATCAACAAGAATGTGACAATTCGCCGCATTTGCGATGGACGGTGATGCTGGGGAGAGCGTACCTGGTCCCCTTGAGGAAACAGTTTCATTGGGTACCTCCTTCTAAAACAGAATAAGACATAGTGAGGTAAGGACATACTCACCTCTGGTAGACATATGGAAACTGAAAGTCAGTTTCCACGGAAATAGGTCAAAAGGATGAAAACAAAGCACTAGGACGACAAGACGATAGCAGCAATCCCTGTTAGCTATAGAACAGGACAACCTGTATACTGCATTTTTCCCAAAGGTAAGGGGTATTTGCTCCTTTGCATTTCCATAGGAAAACTATGCAAAAGCATCTTTGCTCATGAGTATATGTAACACAAACATCTTACTACAAGAAGTGTAGTTCAGAAACCGGTTTCTGTCAAGAAACTTGGTACGAAATAGTACTACTTGAAACAGCAACAATGGCTTTACAGGTTGAGGTAGGACTAGGTGTCGTTCGTCAAATAAATCGGCTCATGACCACTCTTGATACTCTTCTGAAAAATAGGGTTCAGGCAGCTGGAGAAGGTGCTTTGACGGACACCTCGTAGCCAAGTTTCTCCAGTCGCCGAACCAGTCGTTTCTCCGTGGTCTGCCGATCTCGCTCATCAAAATAGTTGCCGCTCAATTCCTTGTAGCCCTCTCGCTCCTGTAAGACGTGATAAATAATGATCAAAATAGTATGTTCGACAGCAACCGTGGCCTTCTTTGCTCCACAACGTGCTGCCAGCCTGCGGTACTGTGCCGACAAATACGTATTTTTACTGTGGGCTGCTGCATGTGCTGCTTCCACCAACAGTGTTCGTAGCCAGGGACTTCCTTTGCGTATGCGACTGCTCAACCGCTTACCCGCACTCTCATTACTTCCCGGACACATTCCCGCCGAGGTCGTCTCGCATCATGCATGACGCTCGTGGGGAGTCCAAGCTGGCGAACTTCCACACTTGAACCAGACCTTTTGTACTCAATGGTTTGCCAGCTTGTTCCTTAGAGAATAAAATTACCTGAGAAAAACGGAAAGAGCGATCCTTTTCAGGAGCTTTTGGAGCCGTTGGTATACTGTTCTTTAGAGAAGACAAGACCAGAAAAAACGGTAACGGAAGAGATGGCAATGGAAGGGAACGAGGCTTTTCCCAGAATGGTGGCAGCGGATATTCCGGGCAAGGACCGTATGTATTACCTCGTGGATGACCAATTTGATTTCATTGCGGAGGTAAAAGAGTTCCTTGATTGGAAGATGGCAACGAAACGAGCGCCTGCAACCATCAAGGCATATTGTTTTCGGTTATCCTGGTATTACCGCTTTTTAGCGCAGAAAAATCTGGATATCTTTCAGGCAACGCCAGCAGATCTCACCGAATTTGTCATCTGGATATTTGACACTTCCCCGCGAACATCGACGGGGAATTCTTCTTTCCACCAGACGACTTGCTCATCAGTCTCACAACTGAGAAGTAGAGGCGCATCTGTCCAGAAGCGTTGCACGGGCTGCGTGTCCCGTAGGTTTGCGGTCTCGCCCGACAGTACCATCAAGCACGGACACTTGCCCGACTATCAAAGCAGTGGTGAGAAGCATTCAACCCGTGAGGGAAGAGGGCGCGTTTCTCGCAGGAGAAACTCTTACGCTGCGTTCTCGCCGATGTCGCAAGCGCGTGTCTGTTCGTGTGTGCTCTCCTGATGATACATCAGGACATGGGACACGTCAAGAGGAGAAACCACATGCGACGAACCAATATGTACCTGAGTGACAAGCAACGGGAACGCCGTGTCACACGGTCTGAGACGGGAACGCCTTCCCGTCTCAGAATTGGTGAGGCGGGCTGTTGACGCATACTTACATGGGATGACGAGAACGTATGCCCCTAGCCCATCACGCCCCAAAAGGAACGCCCTTGTATCCCCGCTTTGAAAGCGCGGGGCTTTACGGGCCTCACTGTAATCCGTATCGAGATGTACAGACCATTGCTCCCATCTACCAGCAAAGTCTCCTGACCGCCACGAGTGTCAATCTCATTCTTCAGGCAGTTGGCGCTCTGTATCATTTTCTGGTGCGCCGAGGCAGGCTGACAGAGTCCCCAGTAATCTACATCGATGTTCCCAGAGGAAAATGGCTCAAAGAGGGGGATTTCCTGGCTCATACCCGTCGAGGGCAAGCAACCGTCCAACGAATGGAATTGAAGCTCAAGGAACCGAATCGACTTCCTCCAACGGTTTCTGAAGTTGATTTCCAGACCTTTGTCAACCGTATCCATCTGGGAGAGAACCCGAACGGAGACCCTACCGGCTTTCGTGATCGGTTGCTGTGTCTGATGCTCAAAGAGGGCGGCTTCCGCATTGGAGAGGTACTTGGTATGCATCTGGATGATTTGGAATTCGGGAAGCATGGCGTACATATTCGCTTTCGTGTGGACAATGAGAACAGTGCGCGGGCCAAAGCCGGTTATGGTCGTGATCGGTTCGTACATCTGCCAGACGATGTTTTAGGCATGCTCGATGTGTATCTCACAGAAGTTTGGATCGAAGCTGGCCCTGCAACCTCCCATCTCTGGATTGTGCTCAACAAGCATGTCAGAGACCAACGTGGGCAGTCACGATATGGAACTGCTCTCAGTCTTGCAGCCGTGGAGAGTATGTTTGACCACTACTCGAAAAAATCGGGAATCACCCTCCATCCACACATCCTTCGCCACACGCACGCGACAGATCTCGTTCGCTCCTCTCTCAAGGACAGCGAACCTGTCGATTGGAAATTTGTGCAGGAACGATTGGGGCACGGCAGTGTTGTGACGACTATCCAGACCTATGTTCACCTGACCGATGAGGATCGCAAGTATGCCTACGAACGGTATGCTGAGAAAAGGAAGAAAGCAGATGCACAACACAAAGACCGCTCCGCTCCTTGCCGTATCTGAGACCCCCTGGCCTAAGCTTCAACAACGGTTCCTGGCGGTCCTCTCGTGTGAGGAGTATCGGACAAAAGGGGTCAAAGAGATCTGCCAGCTTGCTGGCTTTGCGAGGACATCGACTCTTATCATGCTGGGTCTCCCGAACTTTTGATGATTCAGGAAAACACTGCTTGCTTGTTGACAAATGGAGGGCTATTGAGTAAGCTTGTAGAGCGGCTTGAGCAAAACAGAGAAGTTTGCAAAAACTGTCAAAAATCCTCTCATAGCTCCTCAACCTGGAATCATCAAAAGTTCGGGAGACCCATCATGCTTGACGAATATGTGCAGTTTCCCCTGGAACAAAACCTTGCCCAGTTAACAAAAATACTATAAGATACCTCTCAAGGGAGAACGTGATTGCTTCGCATTTAGGAGGCTGCAATTCAGCATGCCCAAGAACAGGTACGAACGCCATGAACTGACCCATAACTGGGAGGACATTCGTCCTCTGCTGAAAGACTCAACGCAAACAACGTATGAGGTCATTCGCCCTGTCCTCTTATTTGGGATCAGTCCCAAAGAGCGAGCAGAAGAGACAGGGATGTCAAAAAGCTCGATCTACTACAAGGCCAACCTCTTCGACCAAGCAGGGATGGCAAGTTTGTTTCCGCCAACGCCACCACCGGACATCCCGAAGCACGATAAGCGCACTCTTGCTCCACCGATACGCCAAGCCATTGTCGATGCTCGTGCTGAGTACGCAGAATTGAGCTTGCACGAGATTGCATCTATCTGTTACGCCCAGTTTGGTCGCAAGCCCTCTCCGCATACGATTAAATACATCCTTGCCACTGGCCCAAAGCCTTCACGGACTACCCGCCGATACAAGCGATTTACAGAGATAGATGATCCAGTTGAACGAAGGCGAACCATCCTCACATTGCATTCCGAAGGTTGGACACCAACGTCGATAGCTGGTTACTTAGAAACCAGTCGTCAGACGGTGCATACCACCCTGAAACGATGGGCCGAAGAGCAATTTGCAGGGTTGGAAGACAAATCTCGCGCTCGCACAGCAATGCGGAAAGTTGATCTCAAAGCCGTGCAGGAGGTGAAAAAGCTTTCTGAAAACCCACTGATTGGTGCATATCGCGTGAGTGCAGCACTAGAGCAGATGGGGATAAAACTTAGTCGAGCGACGTGTAGTCGTCTCCTTGCTCTCAATCGTGATCTCTACCATCTTCAGATGCCTCGACACAAAGATCGGTACAAAGCCACTATGCCATTTCGAGCCTCAGCACGCCACGAGTTCTGGTCGGTCGATATTCGCTATATTGACATGCACCGACTCAAAGGTGAGGGAAATATTTACTGCATTTCAATTTTAGAGAACTTTTCACGCGCTATTCTTGCTTCTGCAATTACTCGCCGCCAGGATACAGAGGCTTTTGTCTCAGTTCTCTATCATGCTATGCGCAAATTTGGAGTTCCAAGGGTGTTAGTGAGTGACAATGGTGGTGTCTTTCTCTCTCACGATGTTCGCAAGATATATGACAGTTTAGGCATTGAGAAAAAGGAGATTAAGAAAGGTAAACCTTATCAAAACTATATAGAAGCGGCTTTTGGGGTACAAAGACGTATGGCTGACTGGTCATTTGAGAAGGCTCAGACGTGGGAAGACTTGCTGGCAGCACATGAGAAGTGGCTTCTCGATTATAACCACCAGCGGCACATGGCTCACGAAGAGCGTGATGACAATTGTCACAGTCCTGCTCAAGTCCTGGGCTGGCAACGGGGGATGCAACCGGAGCCAGAGTTGATTTACCGAGCTTTCTCTGCCATTGGGGAAACCAGGGTCCTCAACAAAGCTGGATATGCAAAGTTTCGGAACTTCCTGCTCTATGGGGAGCAAGGGCTGGCAGGGCAAGAAGCTCTCATCAACATCTTTCAAGATACTCTCACGCTCGAATATGGTGAGTATCCTTTGTCAAAATATGCGGTAGAATGGCAACCGGATGATCGCCACCTTTTGCGAGTAGGAAATCCTCGCCTCTACCAGCATCCCTATCACACTCCGCAGTTGCCCCTTTGGGACGCTACTGATGTTGAGTGGCATGTCATTATTCGGTGTACCCCAAAAGCACGAAGAAAAAAGCGTCTTGTTCGCTCGTTTGTTCTTCAACCTCCATTACATTTAGAAGGAACGGGGACGTAAAGTGATGAACACAACACTCTACTCATAAGGGACTGTCTTGACCATTCGCGCATTTGACGGAAAACTCTTGCGCTGTCGTGTCTGGGAAGACTTGGGCAAGAGTGTTTGAATGTGTAAAGAAAGTGAATATCAACGTGCTCTACACGAAAGTCAAGATGCTACATATTCAGGGATTCCGAGAGAGGACGTGGTCTAGGTACATCATCTCCTCCTTTCAAGAAAAGACGTGTCCTGAAAGGAGTATACCGTCTGAGGCCAGATAGAGGACAAATGCACCATGCCTTCTCACTCCTCCTCTAGTATACTTGCTTACAGATACAGCAATGAGAGACCGCTGCTTCTATCTGCGTCTCATGACTGTACATGGTTCTATTCGTTTCGACTGGAGAAAAACAATGTCTTCTGGAGCTTTCTTGAGCAGTAACCAACGAGTTGGGTTCTGGCCTTGGCTCATGGGTGGAGTAACTTTTTTGATCACGACTCTCTTTCCACCTCTCAACCTAGATATCAATTATGGTATGATCCCCGATTGGTTGCAACCGGTGGTTGCATATGGTTCGAGTGGTGGTATAGGTTGGCAATTATTGCGCTATGCACGAGAAAATGCAGCTGCATCTTACCCTTTCCCGGCCTTGCTCGGGATGATATTGCCTTACTGCAGTGTTCCGATTATTTTGACCCTTAGTTCCGTGCTGATCTGGCGACGAGTGGTGAATCGCGTGCCACGTCCCACAATACAACGCGGACTGCTCGCCGTTGTACTGGCAACAGCTCTTTCGTTGCTCACCATTGGTCTCCTGGATCTGTTGATCCTTGGGCCATTGGCTCTGTCCTCTTCCGATGGGGGTGCTACTTTGTTGGGCCTGATGATTTTTGCCATAGCCGCCCTAGCACAGTCTTTGTGGGTTCTCCCTAGCTTGCTCATCGCCGGAGCAATTCTAGCAATGTTGCAGGCACGCGCGTCACGCCCGCTAACCGCTTAGGGAACGCAAAACAACAACGTGGGGAAACAGCCGGAGTCATGAGGATCGAACGTTATACACCCGGTCACAGCTTACGTAGCACTCCCCTTATGTGCATGTTCGCACTGGACAGCCGGAGTGAGACAAGCAGTCAGAAGTGGTTGCGTTAGCGCGACATATTCTTCTTTTAGGAAGGCGAGCACAAGGGATGCCTCCGCTTGCAGGGACACAATGAATTGTGTCCCTAATAACTCATATCATCGTCGCTTTGACGCATATACTGGCCGAGAAAAAGAGTTTACTTCTCATATGTTAGCTGAGTAAGGTTTTGTTCCAGGGGAAACTGCACATATTCGTCAAGCATGATGGGTCTCCCGAACTTTTGATGATTCCAGGTTGAGGAGCTATGAGAGGATTTTTGACAGTTTTTGCAAACTTCTCTGTTTTGCTCAAGCCGCTCTACAAGCTTACTCAATAGCCCTCCATTTGTCAACAAGCAAGCAGTGTTTTCCTGAATCATCAAAAGTTCGGGAGACCCAGCATGATAAGAGTCGATGTCTTCCATTTATGATCCATCAGCATCCGTTCAAATGGCGTCACTTCGAAGCCGAGATTATTCTGCTCTGTGTCCGTTGGTACCTTAAATACGCGTTGAGCTATCGCGACGTAGAAGAAATGATGCTGGAGCGAGGCCTCACCGTCGATCACACGACGATCTATCGCTGGGTCCAAGACTATGCCCCAGAGCTCGACAAACGATGCCGACCACATCTCAAAGCCTGCAATGACTCGTGGAAAGTGGATGAAACGTACATCAAAATCAAGAAAGCCTGGCTGTATCTCTACCGGGCCGTCGATTCCGAAGGCAATACCCTGGAGTTTCTCTTGAGTCCGTCGCGAGATGCCGAGGCCGCCAAACGCTTCTTTGAGAAAGCACTGCACTCCACAGCCGATTCAGCTTCTTGCACGTGTTCAGCCCAGGAGCAGGCTGCCCAGCCCACCACTGCGACTGATCCTAACCTCACTCCATCGGCTCCTCGCGTGATCAACGTCGATAAGAACGCAGCCTATCCCAAAGCCATTGCTGACCTCAAAGCAGTCGGAATGCTCCCCGCGTCGGTTGAACTGAGACAGGTCAAATACTTGAACAACCTGATCGAGCAAGACCATCGGTTCATCAAACGACTCGTCAAGCCCGGGATGGGCTTCTTTTCTGTGGAAACGGCCGAGCGAACACTCCAAGGATACGAGATCATGCACATGCTTCGCAAGGGACAAGTCAGAAGTGTGAGCAAAGGAGACATCACCGGGCAGGTTTCCTTCATCGCCAGCCTGTTTGAAGCGGTCGCCTAAGCTGAGCAAAAGAGAAGCTTCCTCCCATCGCGCTCCTCCCAGAGTTTTTGCAACAGAACCCGAGGAAGTGCTTTGGCCTGTTCACGCACGGCCACCAGATCCGGCTCCTTCTCCAGTCGATGGATCTCTCGACGCACTTGGTCATAGGAGGGAAGTTTGACGGGATCTCCTGCATCTTTTTCCAGGCGTGCTGCCACCTGTCGCATTTCCGCATGTTCATAGATCGCGGTCATCGACAGGCGAACCGGGAGCAAATACAACCGCCGGATGCATTCCTGGAAGGCAGGATGCATCGTCGTCGAGCGGCGGTAGCTCCCGTGGGGCAAACAGGCCATCTGACCTCTTTCGCGGGTCCGCTGGACGAGGCGAGAGAGCGTTGAATGCGAAATCCCTGATGCTTTCGCAACGCTTGTTTGAGAGGCTCCGGCCAGCACTTGTTCCACCGCACGCAGATTCCGGTGAAACTGCTCCCGTTGCTTCTCTGGCAAGGCAGAGGCATCAACAGTCGGGCCTGCAACCTTTCCATGCCATCCCGGCAAAACCGTTGCCTCGACGCGCTGTTGAGGCGAAAGCACTTCAAGCGTCTCAGGGAGGGGTGAAGGCTCAATTGCAGGAGCATCAGGAGGAAGCAAGGCCAGGGGAAGAGTGCGATCAAGGGTGTGCTGCTCCAAATCGACCAACAGATGTCCCGAGGCCAGGGTATCTCCCACCAGTTTCCAAATCGTCGCTTCTACGAGATTGGCAGGCCATTGCCCTGCAAGACGGCTTTCCACCTCCTCGACGCTAGCGACTTCTCCCCAAGGCCAGATCTCTTGCACCGCAAGCACAATCTCAGCAAAGGCAGGAAACGACCTGCGCCTAGCATGCAAGTACACGAGATTGTAGTGGCGCACACGGGTCAACGTTCGCTCCGTCCCAATCCAGAAGATGCCTTGTTGAAAGCGTACAAGCTTTCGTGCCGCCTCTGCTTTGGCAAGGTTGCGATCACCTCGTTTGTCATCCTCCATGCCTGCCTCGGCGATGAACATCTTTCCATTCGCCAATGTCCCCACCGCATCGGGCAGATACTCATGGGGTTTATTTTCAAAGGTGTAGCCAATCGCGAATGGCGCGTGTTTCGGGAGAGGCAGTCGATAGGCTGTCGCAAATTGGGGGCCGATGTCGCCACGAGCGTAACTGGCAACGTTGGGGTGGTATTCGAGCCACAGAAGCAAACGCTCTTCGAGTTGGCTACAAAATGGCTGCTTAATAGGGGAAGTTGCACCCATCTTGAAGCTGGGAATCCATCCTGAAATGGAGCGGCCCGCAATTTTGAAGAGATCGATGCCTTCTTGTGCCGGTGCGGCCATCAGTCTTCGCGCCTCCCGAAAGTGATCTATGGAGCGTATCCTTCAATCAACACGTCTCGCAACCCGCGAACGTTATTGACATGTCCTAGAAGGAGTATACCAGATGGGAGGCGGTTTCTCCAGGTTCTCAAGGGGCAATTCCTATGTTTCGCGCTGATTTTCTCACGTTCGCCTCAAAACTTGTGCAGATTTGACCTTATTTACTAAGAGGGTCAAGGTCAAGCGAGTTGTTCTTTTCTCAGGAGACCACCAGCGGTTGTAATGTCTGGCGACGTGCCAGGATGGTCAGAGCGTCGTTACTCTCCAGGTCGGCAAGTTGGAAGTGAATGGCCGGCTCGCCAGCGTACTCCACAACACTGCCGGGCGTGCTGCTCCAGCGAGGATGCTGCAGAAGAAACTGCCGGGTGAGCGGGTGCGACCAGTACACGAGCTGGTCCACCGACGGGATATTGCTCTGGATTTCAGCTCCCCGACCACAGGACGAACAGTGCAGGTGTATCCAGAACGGACAGGGGCCGTGCGGTTCGGAACTGCTCACAGTGGTGCTGAGATCTGTCGATTGCGCCTCGTCGCTCGCATTACTCATCACTTCGATCAACGCTGGCTTGCCACAATACCAGCAGGGATACTGGCCACAGGCAAGCGTGTGCAGAATGGAGTCGGTCAGCCCTTGCATGACGCGCTTCCAGGCGGGCCGGAAAGCGCGCAGTCCCGCGAGCGAAACCAGGCCCATGCTATGTACCGTGTCTTGCCCATAGCGCCGGGAACAGTCCGGGCAACGCAGATGCAGGTTTGGTCCTTCTTCGGTGTCGAGATGCATAAAGCAGCCTTGAAGACGCCGACGCATACACCGAGGACACCACAGGCGCGTCTCCTGCCAGCCGGAAGCTCGCGTTTCATCCAACGCCAGGCCGAAGCCTTGCGCCTCCTCGCGCAAGGGACCGCTGAAGATCTGACGGAGCTGACGACGCGCCCGGTGCAAACGCGTATCGAGCGTGCCGCTCGTGATGCCCAGACGTTCAGCCACCTCGGCATGTGGGAGTTCGCGGAGATAGCACAACTCGACAAGCTGGCGCGCGGCCTGCGGTAACGTCCCCAGCGCGCGATCAAGCAGCAAGAGCAAATCCTGGCGGCTCAGCTCCTCAAACGGATCGAATGCATCAGGAGCGGGAAGGTGAGCGAGGACATCACGTTCCTCTTCGTCTGGAACAGGCGATGAGAGCGGTGCGCGGCGGAGCAGGTCCATTTCGCGCCGATGGGCCGTGCGCCGACAGACATTGCGGCAAATTTCGTCAATCCAGAGGGGAAAGCCCGCTGGAGTATGCAGACGTTCCAGGTGACTCCACGCTTCGAGCAGCGTTTCTTGCACGACATCGTCGATGGCATGGAGTTCAATGCCACGTGCCTGTGCCAGGCGAGCCAGGCGTTGGCGCGTTTCGGTCAGGATCCCATCCTGATCGGTCAGCAGAGCCGAACGCAGCCGCTGCCATTCGCCAGGCCAGCTTTGTTGCGTCAACGAAGCTTGAATTGTTTGCATATCTCGCTGCTCCCTTCGTCTTCATCTCCTATCTTATCACCTGAATCACCATTTCCTTACCTCATTTTTTCCCGATTTTTGTGTTACCAAAAAATGTGTAAGAATTTTTGTCCTCAAACGATTGGGTCTTGTCGAATGACGACGATGTACTGTTAAAATGAAAGGACAACGTACCATGAGCAACACCGCAATGAAACCCCACATTCTGACGCTTCTCCACTTCGCGCGCCAGCAGGAGCTGACGATGGTTGAGCAGTTGAGCGAGGCCGAGCGCGACGCGCAAGGGACGCAGGAAAAGTGGGCAGCCAAAGATTACCTCGCAAACATCTTGCGCTGGAAACAGTTGCAGACGCAGAAACTGGCCACCGCGCACAGAGGTGAGGTACCTCCTCCGGTCTGGCGAGATATGGAGCTGGTTCACCAGATCGATAGCGAGACGTTCTTGCATTACCAGGAGCTCAGCTTCCAGGAGGTTCTGGCCGAGGGTGAACAGGTCTTTCAGGCCTTGATCGCGCAGGTTGAGAGCATGAGCGAGGAAGAATTGAGCGACCCGCATCACTATCCCTGGCAGGAGGGTGATGAACCGTTGCGGGGAGAAACGATGGGCAACGGCCTCTGGCACCCCTGCACCCAGCTCAGCGCTTTCTATCTCCAGAGCGGCAGGAGAGAGCGTGCAGTTCAGTTGCAAGAAACTATGTTGGAGGCCGTACGGCGGGCTGGAATGCCAGCAGAGAATCTTGGGGTGGTCCTGTATAACCAGGCCTGCTTTTATGCGATCAATGGCTGGCCCGAGAAAGCCTTGCAGCTTTTACCGGAGGCACTGCAACTCAGGCCCACGCTGATCGAGTGGTCGCAGCACGACAGCGATCTGGCAGGACTGCACAACGAACCCGCCTTCCAGGCCATCTTTGCCGATCCCCGGCTCAAGGCCCCGGTGAGCGTCCTCATCAGCCCGCAAGAGCTGTCCGGAAGCCTCGCCACCGACGCACCACCGCTGATTATCGACGTGCGCGGCGCGTCCGAGTACGCTGCCGGTCATGTCCAGGGAGCCATCAACATCCCTATGGGTCAGCTTACTCGCAAGCAGGCCCAGATTCCGAAAGATCGCCAGGTGGTCACGTATTGCAACATGCACCATCGGGGCGAATCACGTGGTGAACGCGCCGCCGCGCAATTGCGGGAACGAGGCTATCAGGCATCGACGCTGGACGGCGGCTATCCCGCGTGGCAAGAGCATCTCTCAGCGCTCGCGTAACGCACGCTGCTCACAGATGATCGCGAGGATCAAACGTGCCACCGCAGCCTCGCCTGGCGAAGCAGGCATGGCAACCGGTTCGGCACCTCATCCGAGGACGCTCTCAAGACGTGGTTGAGCAAGTTGAGGGTCTTGCTCTCCACGGTACTTCACTGGCACCCTCAGCGCAAGGAGAAAACACATGGGAAGCATCAGTATCGTCGTTCTCGTTATCGTGGCAGTGGGTTTCGCCTGGAACCTGGGGGTCCATTACACTGGGGCAGTGATGGGGATGCCCTATGCCGCGCGTTCGATTGCCTTGTGGCCTGCTCTCATCCTCATCGCGATCTTCACCATTCTGGGAGCAACCCTCGCCTCTGGAGGGGTGGAAGCCACGGTTGGACAGCACATTGTCAGTGATCGGAGCGTTTCCATCCCTGATGCGATTGTCATGGTGCTTTCCGCTGGGTTCTTAACCTTGCTCTACAACGCTCAGAAAATTCCGACCTCAACGATTCAGATTCTGGTGTTCTGTGTCGTTGGGGTGGGCCTGGCAGGCCATCTTCCCATCTATTGGGAAACGATTGGCAAGTTGGCCATCGTTTGGATCTGTGCACCCGTCGTCGCCTTTGGCCTGGGTTTTCTCTTCACCCGCTTGCTTGATCTGGTCGTGCCACCAACGCTTGCTCGTAGCCAGACTGAACGCCAAACGAGTGAATCCCTGACGGGGCAAAAAACGAACTGGGTTGCCCATGCCTTTCTGGATGTGGCCCCCTCAGCACAGCCGTGGGGAGAACAGGCTGCGCCTTGCGCCCTGACCGCGTTGGCGCTCCGTGTATTGCCGCTTCTGCTGGTGTGCGTCGGGATCGCAGCCTCGTTTGTTTTGGGAGCCAATGATGTCTCCAATGCGACCGGCGTCTTTCTCCTCACGCACCTGTTCTCCTTCACGTTGGCTGGCTTGATTGGAGGAGTGGCGATGGCGATTGGAGCGCTCACCTGGGGTCACCGTATTCTCAAAACCGTCGCGTTTGATGTGGTGAAGATGGATCTCACGATGGCGAGTGTCGCTCAAGGGGTCCAGGCTCTCGTGGTCCTGGCAGCTGTCACGCAGGGCTTCTTTACCTCGATGAACCAGGCACTCATTGGCGCCATGGCTGGCACCGGACTAGTCCTACAGTTGTAGTTAAACGTCTACGAAACCCGGAATATTCGAGTGACCACCAAGTAGTGATAGGATTGGTAAGAGCGTTTTCCTTTCCATCGTTTGGTATTCTGCACTGCCCCAAAAAATTG
>JAABUQ010004134.1_pt1 | contig 25280 bp, 24 predicted proteins | sample 5560001 | NCBI WGS metagenome assembly JAABUQ01 (sample SAMN10711888, study PRJNA513371) | rock metagenome | isolation source: Antarctica rocks | place: Antarctica: Victoria Land, Finger Mt nord | collected 2015-12-18
CGCGCTGCTCCGGCGGGTAGATGTCGAACATCACCGCCTGCGACAGCGGCACCAGCGAGGCGCCGAACATGCCCTGCAGCAGCCGGAACAACACGATCTGCGTGATCGACTGCGAAAGCCCGCATAGCACCGAGGCGACGGTGAAGCCCGCCACCGCCACCACGAACAGCCGGGTGCGGCCGAACCGCGAGCTGAGCCAGCCGGTCGGCGAGGTCATGATCGCGGCGGCGACGATGTAGCTGGTCAGCACCCAGTTGATCTGGTCCTGGCTGGCCGCCAGCGACCCCTGCATATATGGCAACGCGACGTTGGCGATGGTGCTGTCCAGCGACTGCATCAGTGTCGCGAGCATGGCGCATAGCGTCAGGATGCCGCGGTTTGGCGTCTTCGCAGACACCAGCGATCCGCTCACGGCAGCAGGTCGGACAGGTGACGGGTGTGGCCGGTGTCGATTTCGAGCACCACGCTCATGCCGGCGCGCAGGTCGGCCGCCGCGTCGGCGCCCGCCGACTCACGGTCGAGACGGACGCGGAGCGGAATGCGCTGCACCACCTTGACCCAGTTGCCGGAGGTGTTCTGCGCCGGCAGCACCGAGAATTCCGAGCCGCTGGCCGGCGATATGCTCTCCACGACGCCGCTCCAGGATCGGCCGGGATAGGTATCGACGGTGACCGCGACGTGATCGCCCGGAGTCACCCAGGTAAGTTCGGTCTCCTTGGGGTTGCCCTCGGCCCACAGGTCTTGCGTGGACACCAGCGCGAAGGCCGGCGTCGATGCTCCGAGGTACATGCCGGGCTGCACCGACGCGACCTGGGTCACGATGCCGTCGAACGGCGCGTGGACCACGGTGTGATCGAGTTCCCGCTGCGCCTCGTCCACCTTGGCCTGCGCCTGCCGGTAGGATGGCAGGCGGGTGGGGTCGATACCGGCGTCGCCATTGAGCCTGGCCAGTTGCACGTCGCCTTGCGCCCGCATCCCCTCGACGTTCTGCTGGTCCACCGCCAGCTTGTAGCGGGCATCGTCGGTTTCCGCCCGCGTGACCGCGCCGCTGTGCGACAGCCCGGCAAACCGATTGAAGTTTTCCTGGTCGGCCTGGACCTGCGCCTCGCGCGCCTGCGCCTCGTGCTGCAGCCGCTGGTAGTCGCGCTTCATGGCCTCGATGCCGAGCGCCGTCTGCGCCAGTTCCGCGCGGGCCCCCTGCAAGGCGATGCGGAACGGCCGGTCGTCGAGGGTGAACAGCACGTCGCCGCGACGCACCGCCTGCCCCTCGTGCACCGTCACTTTCTGCACGATGCCGGAGACGTCGGTGGCCACCGCGAGCTTGGCCGCCTGCACGTAGGCGTCGTCGATCGAGACGTAGCGCCCGCCGTCCAGCCACCATGCCCCGGCGCCGGCCACCACCACCGCAACGCCGGCCAGCATCAGCAACGGCCGCAGCACCCGGCTGCGGCGACGCGCACGGGTCGGCGCGGGCAGCACGCCAACGCGGCGGTCGACATCCACCACCTGTGACATCAAGCGGTTTCCTGCAGGTCGAGCGCCGCGGCCGGACGCCGACAGACGCCGACATTCGCCTTCATCCGCATCAGCACGTCGGTCACCAGGTCGAGATTCGCCGCCGACACGCCGACGCCGACCAGTTCGCCCATGGCTTCGCGCTGCAGATCGAGCGCAGCCAGCACCGGGGCGGCTTCAGGGAGCAGATGCAGCCGGCGGATGCGCCGGTCGTCAGGATCGAAGCGGCGCTCGATCAGCCCCCGCGCTTCCAGGCGGTCCACCAGGCGACCAATGGTGATCGGCTCGACCTCAAGGATTTCGGCCAATTCGCGCTGCGACATGCCGGGCGCCCGCTCCACCCTGCCCAGAATGACCCATTGCGCCCGAGTCATGCCGTGCAACCGGGCCCGCTTGTCGGCTTCGGTGCGAATCAGCCGGGCAAGATCGTTCAGCAACACAAAAAGTTCGTAGCTTACCTTGCCCATACGTGAGATATGATAGCGCGGGTTACTTTCCGTCAAGCCTCATTAAGCCTGGGATCGGATTTTAGGTTGCAGCAACCCCGAAGCCCGCAATCAACGCGACCAGGCGGCCGACTTCGAGTTGCGCCCACGCCATGATCTCGGCGGCGCGGGTATCCGGGTCGGCGTCGAACTGGCTGATCCGCCTGACCACCACCGCCTCATGCTCCTTGCTGATCTGGAACCAGCCCTCTGGTGTCGTGGTCAGCAGTTCGGAGACCTTCCGTTTCCGCAAATCGTCGCGCAACAGCACGAAGAAGAACGGCTCGTGTCTCGGCAGCTTGTCGCCATCGTCGCTGCCGAACGTTCCGGCGTCTGGAAAGCAGATGCCGAACGCCAGGGAAAACTCGCTTTTTGGCAAGTTCAGCTTTTCGTTGAGGAAAAACCAACTCCAATACACGCCGCCTTCATCCCAGAACTCGACGTGGACGTTGCCGCCCCTGGAGTTCGGGTATTTGGCCAGTACGCCTTTGGCCACGAAAGACAAGGTATGATGCAGCGCCATGTGGGACGGCATGAAAAGCTCTGCCGCGGCCAAGTCACGCGAAGTCATAAACTCGGTCACAGTCAAATACCTGCCTAAAACAATCTTATCATTACGAACAAGTGGAGAGCATCGTTTGCCACTAGGCAAAGAAGCCAAAGAACTTATCAGCGGCCAAAATTTTATCGACACACCCCGGCTGCCATCGTCGGGTTTTAATGTGGGAAACATGCCCACGTCAACATAAGCACTGGATTAATTTCTAACTCAGCGCCTGGACTTGGTGGCCCACTCCTATGTCAGTGTGTTCCCGGAGAATGCAACGCTCGCCCAGAGCCCGGCCCTGCTGGACCCCGCCCGCCACCCGTTCCGGCGTGAGATTGCCCCTTCTGATCCGGTCTGGCCTGATCCGGTCTGGCCTGATCCGGTCTGGCCTGATCCGGTCTGGCCTGATCCGGTCTGGCCTGAGCCGGTCTGGCTTGAGCCGGTCTGGCTTGAGCCGGGCCTCGACCAGGCTGGGCTTCATCGAACAAGCCTCTGGGTCCTGAGTTGACGCCGTCCGGACCATACCGCTGGCCGCCGCCCGGCTCGCCAGCAGGACCGTCTGCGGAACGCAGCCCGTTCGAGACTAATGCGCCGCCGGGACGCCGGGTAAAGGTCGCAATGCTGCGGTCGCCCGACTTGACGCCGCCAGAGCCGCCGCTCACGAAATCGCCGCCCACCAAGTAACCGCCGGCAATCCTGGCCACATAGCCCTCGACAATGAAGGTTTCGACGCTGGACCCGAACAGTTCGGCCGGACCTTCGGCAGCCGTATCGGTTGCCACGCTGTCGGCAACCAGTTCGCCGCCCTGTAGCCGCCCCGTCACCGTCACCGTGACCGGCTGGTCGCCCCCGTTCGGCAGGCGAATTGCCAATGCGCCGATGCGAGCCGACTTGAGGCGGCGATCCAACATGCCGTGCAGCAGCACGAGGCCAGACGGCGCCGGGTCGATCCGCGTGGCGGCGATCGCGCCGTCCGGCTCCGGCAGGCCGCTCACCGCCACCCACTCACCCAGCCCAATGCCGGCGCCGGGCACCCCGGCGAGCATCACGTACTGCCCCGCGACTGTCATGCGGCCTGGGCTGATTGCCTCGACCGGGCCGATCACCACATGCCTGACCGCAACCGCCTGCGTCCGCAGCGTTCCGGAGTGACCAGTCGCCCGCAGCGACACCACCTGCCCGGCGCGCAGGTCGTCAAGGCGGGCCGGCGTTCCGTCGACCTCAACGCCGGCGTCCTCGGCCAGCGCCACTTCCTCGCCTGCCACGCACACGCTGCCGAAACCGGTGATGACCCCAATGATCCCGGTCCCGCCGATGCCCCGCTCGCTCGTCTGCACCGTGGGCCGGCCAGTGCCACCAATTCCGCGATCGGCCAGGCGGCCGCCGTCCCCGCTCACGCGGCAGGCACCGACGCCGGGGGAAGCAACGCGAAACATGATCTGCGGCGTCGCCGGGCTGCAGGACATCAGCGCCATCATCGCCATCAGACCTAGCCGAGTCATACCGGCGGCTCGTCCTCGATACCCGGTCTATCTAAATCCGGCCCGTCCAGGGTGGACGGCTCATCCTCCGCGTATAGGTAGACGCCAAAGTTCACCCGCCGGGTGACAATGCCCGCCGGCGCCGCCTCGGCGGCCAGGATCATCGCCTGCCGGTTCACCTCCAGCAGCGCGCGCTGCGCCGCCACCCGGCCCAGCTTCTCCAACGCCGCGGCGGCGGCCGGAGTGAACCGGTCGTAGTGCACGCTGCGGTCCATGAACGGGGCCGTGCCGGGCGCCAGCACATTGGCCGCGGCGGCGGCGATGTGGTCGTGCAGGTTGCGCGAGAAGTAGAACAGCTGCTCCTCCAGCCCCGGTTGAGGCAGGAAGGCTGCAACCGACAGGCAGACGCGATCTTCGGCGTCGATGGAGACGATGCCCTGGCTTAACCAGTCATCCAGCACCGCCCGCGGCCGCACATCGCGCGTCACCGAGGTCACCAGATGCTCGAAACTCGGCGCGTGCTCCGCGGCGCGCGGCAACGGCTGCGGCAGCCCGGCCCTATCGGTGTAGCCGGGAGATCCCAGCCAGACCGCGATCAGCATTCCATTGCGGGTCACCAGCGGCGGTGGCGGCTCATCAGGCAGCAGCGAGCGTTGCCGGCGGATTTCCTTGCGATGCACGCCGGTGAGCAGGCTGACCCGGCTGTCGCTGCGGTTGCTCGGCCCCAGCTCCTCGGTTGCGAGGTCGACATAGACCGTGCGCAGGATGTCGGCGGCGATGGGAAACGTGACGCCGCAGCGGATCAACAGCCGCACCAACGGCCGCAACAACCGCCGCAACGGCACCATCATCGTGTCGGGCGCGGGCTTGGCAAGTTGCATGGACCGAGAATAATCCGAATTATAACGCGCTGTCATGGGCGGCGAGAGGAAGGTCTCGCTCCTATCCCGGCATTATTTCATATTCTGCTTGACGTAGGACGAGCTTACACGTTCTCCATCAGGGTCCGCCCGATCCTCAATACAGCAGAGATTACCTTTCCTTATTGAAATAGAGGCGAAAAGTCTTTACACGATTGACTGCACTAGCCATAGTTGCGACCTATTCGTTAGCTTTATCAATTATTTGATATCACGGTCATTTTTATATTGGTCGCCTTCAATGATTTTGGCATCGACATTCGCCCCGACTTCACCAAAGTCTTAGCCGATTCAAGTTCAACCTGACCTAACTCGGCATTACAAATGTTCGCGATGCTGTCCAGGCAGATGTCGTGACCGCGACTACCAGATGTCCTGGAAGAACCGCGCCGAGCCGACCGATTGATACGACCACTCCAACGGGCTGGGATCGGCCATCAACTGCCCGACCCCTTGCCGCAGCCAGTCCACTCAATCAAAGAAAACTCTCATCAGCAGCACCGCGCTGTCGGCACGGAATGCCTCCACGGTCGCGGGATCGACCTCCCGCTGGATCGACTCCCGCCAGATCGACCCCCGCCAGATCGACCATGGAAGCGCGCGCTGTCAGGCCGCTTTCGCCAGTTCGCCGTGCGGGTCCAGCACGAACTTCTTGGCCACCCCGGAGTCGAAGTCCGCATACCCCGCCGCCGCGTCGGCCAACGGGATGACGGTCGCGTTGACGATCTCGGCGATGTTGATGCGGCCATGCAGGATCGCCTGCATCAGCCCGCGGTTGTAGCGCAGCACCGGCGTCTGCCCGGTGTGCAGGCTGTGCGACTTGGCCCAGCCCAGGCCCAGGCGCAGGCTCAGGTTGCCCTGCTTGGCCGCCTGCTCCGACGCTCCGGGGTCCTCGGTCACGTATAGCCCGGGGATGCCGATCGAGCCGGCGGCGCGGGTGATCTCCATCATCTGGTTCAGCACCACCGCCGGCTGCTCGCCGCCCGAATGGCCGCGCGCCTCGAAGCCCACCGCGTCGATTGCGCTGTCCACCTCGGGCACGCCGACCACCGCCGCCACCATCTCGCCCAAGCGGTCATGCGCCTTGAGGTCCATCGGCACGAAGCCCATGCGCTCGGCGTGGTCGAGCCGTTCCTTGTTGTAGTCGCCGATCATCACCACCGCGGCGCCCAACAGCCGGGCCGAGGCCGCCGCCGCCATGCCGACCGGGCCGGCGCCGGCCACGTACACCGTCGAGCCCACGCCCACCTTCGCCGTGATCGCGCCGTGGAAGCCGGTCGGCAGGATGTCGCTCAGCATGGTGAGGTCGCGGATGAACGCCATGCCGCGCTCGCGGTCGGGGATTTTCAGCAGGTTGAAGTCGGCGTAAGGCACCATGACGTAGCGCGCCTGGCCGCCGATCCAGCCGCCCATGTCGACGTAGCCGTAGGCGCCCCCGGCCCGCGACGGGTTCACATGCAGGCAGACGCCGGTGTCGCCCTCGTGGCAGGTGCGGCAGCGGCCGCAGGCGACGTTGAACGGCACCGAGACGAGGTCGCCCTTGCCGAACATTTCGACATCGTTGCCGAGTTCGATGACCTCGCCGGTGATCTCGTGGCCGAGCACCAAGCCCGCCTGCGCAGTGGTGCGGCCGCGCACCATGTGCTGATCGGAGCCGCAGATGTTGGTGGAAATCACCTTCAGGATGACGCCGTGCTCGATCTTGCGGCCGTTCGGGGCGGTGAACTCCGGGTCGGCGATGCTCTGCACCTCGACCTTGCCGGGTGCCAGGTAGACGACGCCGGTGTTGCCGCTCATGGCGCCGACATCCGCTGCGCCGTTGCATTGAATGACATGGTCGCTCCTCCAGAGAGTTTAGTGTTCGTGGCGCACCCTCACGGGCTTGCGGCGCGCAGTATGCAAGCTTGCTCAGCCGCCGCCAACCTCCCGGCGGCGCATCGGCATCCGGTCGATGGCGCCGATGATCTCGGCTACCGAGAAATGGCCTCGCCGCAGCTTGACGCCGCCATCCTTGCCGATCAGCAGCGTGGTGGCCGGCCCGTCCGCGCGCAGGCCGAACGCGGCCAGCAGCGCCGCGGTGGCCGCCGGGTCGATCGCCTGGCCCTCACGCTCGCCGTGGCCCGCGAGAACCGTGAACACGACGACTTGGCGATCGGCAAAGGCCGCGCGTGTCGCCGGGTTCGCCAATGCCTGTGCCAATGCCGTGGCGGCGGGATCGCCGGGATCGGGCGCCACGAGCACCACCGGGCGAGTGTCGCCACGCTCGGCGGCAAGCGGGTTCGGGGCCGAGTGCGCGGTTGCGGCGACCAGCAGCAGCGCCGCCGTCAGCGGATACGATCTCATGTAAAACTTCCCGACTCAGGCCGTCGCGGCCAGCCGCCCGACTTCCGCCAGGACTGCATCGCGCTCGTCATCCGATGCGCGGGCCTCGGCGTAATAGGCCGCGATGATGATCGGCGCGCGCCCGGGCGGCCAGATGACGGCGACATCGTTCGTGGCATTGTTGCCGCCGGAGCCGGTCTTGTCCCCGACCCGCCAGCCGCTCGGCACGCCGGCCCGCAGCCGCTTGCTTCCGGTCGTGCAGGCCACCAGCCACGCCGTCAACTGCTCGCGGGACGAGGCCGACAGCGCGGTTCCGACGACGGTCTTGTGCAGGAAATCAACCATCGCCGCCGGGGTGGTGGTGTCCCTGGCATCGCCGGGCGTGGCCTCGTTCAGCGCCGTCTCCCGACGGTCGAGCCGCGTGATGCCGTCTCCCGTCGAGCGCAGGTAGGCCGTCAGCCCCGCCGGCCCGCCGAAACTGCCGAGCAGCAAGTTCGCGGCCGTGTTGTCGCTCAGCGTCACCGCGGCCTCGCAGATTTCGCCGACGCTCAGGCCATTCGCGCCGACATGCTGCCCGGTGACCGGGGAATGGGCGACCAAATCATCCTTCGCATAGACGATCCGGCGGACGAGGCTCTCCTGCTTGCGGTCGACCCTCGCTAGGACGAACGCGGCGGCAAGGCACTTGTGCGTGCTGCACAGCGCAAAGCGTTCGTCGCCGCGATGTGCGACCACCTTGGCGCCGGCGGTGTCGAGCACCGCGACGCCGAGACGCCCGCCATGCCTTTGTTCCAGGGCGGCAATCCCGTGCAGAATCTCTCCGTCCACCTCGTCAGCAACAGCCGGCAAGCTCGAAAACGAGGCAGCCAGCAGCGTTCGGCGTGAGATCAGGGCACCCTCCAGAGTCCGGCACTGGCTAATTCCAGCACTGGCGGCATGGCTACGCTTGCATGATGTTGGGTTCAACGCGGCCAGCAAAGGAGATGCCCATGACCCAACCAATGACCTACCGCCCACTCGGACGTTCCGGCCTGAAGGTCTCGACGCTCTGCCTCGGCGCCATGATGTTCGGCGGCGCCACCTCCGAGTCCGACGCCGCCCGCATCATCGACCGGGCGCGCGAAGGCGGCGTCAACTTCATCGACACCGCCAACGTCTACACCGGCGGCGAAAGCGAGCGGATCACCGGCCGCGCCATCGCCAGCCACCGCGACTGGTGGGTGCTGGCCACCAAGCTCGCCAATTCCACCGGGGCAGGCCCGAACGCCGAGGGGCTGTCCCGCCTGCACGCCTTCAACGCCGTGGAGGCGAGCCGCAAGCGCCTGGGCGTGGACGCCATCGACATCCTATACCTGCACAAGGAAGACCACGCGACGCCGTTGGAGGAGGTGGTCCACGCCATAGCCGACCTCGTGCGCCACGGCCACATCCGCCACTTCGGCGTGTCCAACCACCGCGCATGGCGAGTGGCCGAGATCTGCCGGCTGTGCGACGACGCCGGCATCGACCGCCCGGTCGTCTCGCAGCCGTACTACAACGCGCTCAACCGGATGCCCGAGGTCGAGCACCTGCCGGCCTGCGCCCATCTCGGCCTCGGCGTGTTCCCGTACAGCCCGCTGGCCCGCGGCGTGCTTACCGGCAAGTACCGCCCCGACGCGGCGCCGGAGGAAGGCACCCGCGCCGGACGCCAGGATAAGCGCATCATGGAGACCGAGTGGCGGCCCGAGAGCCTGCGCATCGCCCAGACCCTCGCCGAGCACGCCCGCTCGCGCGGCATCACGCCGGGCCAGTTCGCCTTCGCCTGGGTGCTGAACAACCGCCTGGTCACCGGCGCCATCGCCGGCCCCCGCACCATGGAGCAGTGGGACGACTACATGGGCGCGCTCGACTACCGCTTCACCGCCGAGGACGAGGCGCTGGTGGACCGGCTGGTCACGCCCGGCCACGCCTCGACGCCGGGCTACAACGATCCGGCCTACCCGCTGGAGGGCCGCGTCAGCCGCGCCGGCTGATCGCGCGCCAAGGGACCGCCGGCATGAAGTGGCGCGTGCTTACCCTGATCTGGCTGCTGCAGTTCGTGAACTACCTCGACCGCATCAACCTCTCGATCGCCGGGCCTTCGATGATGCACGACCTGCATATCACGCCCAACCGCTTCGGCTGGGTGCTAGCGGCGTTCTCGCTGGGCTACGCGATCATGCAGATCCCCGGCGGCTGGCTGTCCGACCGCTTCGGCTCGCGCGCCCTGCTGATCGCCTCGCCGCTGGCCTGGTCGGCGTTCACTGGCCTCACCGGCATGGTCGGCTCGTTGGGCGCGCTGCTTGGCGTGCGGGTGTTGTTCGGCATGGGCGAAGGCGCCTCGAACGGGCCGAGCTTCAAGCTGGTCGGCGATTGGTTCACCTCCGAGGAGCGGTCCAAGGCCAACGGCCTCTATCTCACCGCGCTGGCGCTGGGACCGGCGTTCGTGGCGCCAGTCGCCGCCTGGCTGCTGCTGCGGACGGGGTGGCAGGGCATGTTCCTGTGGTTCACTTTGCCCGGACTGGCAATGGCCGGCCTGATCTGGCTGCTGGTGCCAAGCCGCCCGCCCGCTGTCCCTGTGACAAGGGAAGCACGCGGCGAGGGTTGGCGGGAGGTGGTGGCGCATCCGTCGAGCTGGCTGCTGTTCTTCGCCTACATGGCGTTTAACGTGGCGTTCTGGGGCTATCTCGGCTGGATGCCGAGCTACCTGGCGCTAAGCCGGCACATCGACCTCAAGCATCTCGGCTTCGATGCCTCCATCCCGTACCTGTTCGGCTTCGCCGGCATGTTGGTGTTCGGCTGGCTGGGCAGCGGTCCATTGTACCGCCACCGTGCGCCGTTGGTGGCGGTGGGTTACCTGCTTGCCGCCTGCGCGCTGTATGCGACCTTCATGGCAGTGACCGTGACCGGCTGCCTGGCCGGCTTATCGGTCGCGGCGTTCTTCCTGTACGGCGGTTTCGGGCCGGTCTGGGCGATCGTCCTCGACCTTACCCCGGCGAATGCACGCGGCGCGTTCTCCGGCTTCGTCAACTGCGGCGGGCAGATCGGCGGCTTCTTCGCGCCCATCGTCGTGGGCTACCTGATCGACGCCACCGCCTCGTTCACCGGCGGCTTCCTGTTCATGATAATCGGCCTCGTCGTCGCGGCGGCCTGCTTCGCGGCCTTGCACCCTGCCCTGCGCCGTCGCGGGCCGGCGGTCGCCTAGCGGGTCGCCGCAATGGCCTTGTCGCTGCCGCAGCATGGGACGTAGTGTCCGTGGCGAACAGGCGGAAAGTGGTCGCTGCACATGAGCTACGCCGGCTTCCAGCAGCGCCTCGGCATCGTCAACGACCTGCTCAACGCCAGCTCCGTGCTGGTATGGGATTCGCGCACCATGATGCCGCCCGGCGGCGTCGAATCGCGCGGCCAGCAGATCGCGACGCTCACCATGCTGGCGCGGCAGACGTTGATCGCCGACGAGACGCGCCGCCTCGCCGATGCCGCCGAGCGCGAGCTGGAGCGCGAACCCGCCGACTCCGCCGCACGCCGCGCGGTGGCGCAGGCCCAGGCCGCCATCGCGCACCACCTGCGCGTCCCCGAAGCGCTGGAGCGCCGCCGCGCCGAGTTGCGGACCACCGCGCAGGCGGCCTGGATCAGTGCGCGGCGCGACAGCGACTTCAGCCAGTTCGCGCCATACCTGGCCGAGACGGTGGACCTCGCGCGGCAACTCGCCGACGCCATCGGCTACGCGGACCACCCGTACGACGCGCTGCTGTCGGCGTTCGAGCCGGGTGCGACGACCAAGACGCTCGACACGCTGTTCGCTGCGTTGCGCGCCGGCCTGCGTCCGCTGGTGCAGCGGATCGCCGAAGCGCCGCCGCCGAACGTAGGGATTCTGGCGCGCGACTATCCCGAGGATCGGCAACGCGCGTTCGGCCTGCGGATCGCCGAGCGCTTCGGCTACGACATGGCGCGCGGGCGGCTCGACTCCACGGTGCATCCGTTCGAGGTGTCATTCACCCGCAACGACGTCCGCATCACCACGATCTACAACCCGCGCAACATCGTCACCGCCCTGCAAGGCATCATGCACGAGGCTGGGCATGGCCTATACGAGCAGAACATCGACCCGGCCTACACCCGCACCGCGCTCGCCACCGACCTGATCTCCCTCTACGCGGTGGGCGGCACCAGCTTCGGCGCGCATGAGTCGCAGTCGCGGCTGTGGGAGAACCGGGTCGGCCGCAGCCGCCGTTTCTGGGAGCTGAACTACCCGGACCTGCAGGCGACCTTCCCCGAGTCGCTGGCCGATGTCGGGATGGACGAGTTCTACCGCGCCTTCAACAACGTGACGCTCGGGTTGATCCGCACCCAAGCCGACGAGCTGACCTACGACTTCCACATCATGCTGCGCGTCGAGATCGAGCGGGCGATGGTGGACGGCAGCCTCAAGGTGGCCGACCTGCCGGAAGCCTGGAACGCCGCAATGCTGCGCGACCTCGGCGTGCGGGTGCCCGACGACCGGCGCGGGGTGCTGCAGGACACGCATTGGGCGATCGGCTACATCGGCAGCTTCTGCTCCTACACCATCGGCAACGTCATGGCGGCGCAGCTGTACGATGCGGCGCTGGCGCAGGATGCGGCCATCGCGCCGGGGCTGGAGGCGGGCGACTACGCGCCGTTGTGCCGCTGGCTAACCGACAAGATCTACCGTCACGGCCGCCGCTTCTCGCGTGACGAACTGCTGCTGCAGACCACCGGCAAGGCGCTCGATCCGTCGCACTACATCAATACGCTGCAGCGTAAGTACGGCGAGCTATACGGGGTCTGACGTTGGCTGCCACGGTAGCGCTCGCTGCCGCCGGCCAAACCCTGTCCGACTACGTGGCGGCGGCCGGCTCCACTTCGCCATGGATCAGGATACGGCCCTTGCCGCTGCGCTTGACGACATAGAGCGCGGCGTCGGCCCGCTCCCAGCACGCCATCCACGCCGGCGTCGTCCTAACCGGCGTCGCTTGCCGACGAGTTGGTCGCATGGTCCGGCCAGCAGGCGCCGCCCAGGCTGAGTCCGATACGCACGACCTGCCCGCGCAGGTTGCATGGCGCGGTGATCGCAGCCAGCGCCCGGCGAGCGACCGAGCGCGCCGCCTGATCGCCGCTGCCCCGCGACGCGCGCGAGACGCCAGCACGAACTCGTCACCGCCCAGCCGCGCCAGCTCGCGCAGCAGATCGAGGTCGGCGACCAGCGCCAGCTCGCGGGCGCGGGCGGCCATCTCGGAGTCCAGCCGCTCGGCCATGCGAGCCGCATCGTTCGCCAGCGACTGGCCGATGCGGTCACGCAACTGGTTGACCGAACTCTCGCCGGTCAGCGTGCCGACCAGCCCGGCGACAACGAACACCAGCATCGCCAGCGCCGCCCCTACGCGGGCGCGGAGACTGAGGGCATGGGTGCGCCGACCGCCGCGGCCGGACGCGGGCACCCGGTCCGCACCACCCGGAGCACGCGCGTCCGTGGCCAAGGCGCCCGTGGCCAAGGCGCCTGTCACCACGCGCAGGCGAGGCGTCGGCGCATCGTGCGTCCGCATGACGCGAGTTTCACCGCGGCGCCATCGTGGCGTTGTGTAGCCAGGCGCATTTTCCACCTCATGGAGACATGCGACATGCCTCCGCCCCAGTCCAATCGCTTCATCGCCGGTTCTTATACGAATTGGAGTTAATTACCTATGCTTCCCTTTCGCCATGAAGACCAGAAACTGCCGCCGGCACGCCGGCTGCGCGGCGCCGTGCTCGCCGGCCTGCTCGGCGCCACCGCCCTGGGTGGCGTCGCGTTCGTCGGCACCGGCTACGCCGCGGCGCCCGTCGCTGCCGACACCGCCGCCAACGCCAGCCCGATCCAGCCCGCGACGCCGGCGCAGACCCTGCCCGACTTCGCCAACCTGGTGTCGCGCGTGCGTCCGGCGGTGGTCCAGGTCACCACCAAGCTCGTCCTGCACGAGACGGCCGACGAGGGTCCGGCACAGGGTCCGTTCGGCGGCCCACCTGGCGGCATGATGCCCGGCGCCCCGCACCAGGCGACCAACCAGCCGGTCGAGGCGCGCGGCTCGGGCTTCATCATTGACGGCCAGGGCACCATCGTCACCAACAACCACGTCGTGCGCGGCGCCACCTCGGTCAGCGTGACGCTGGACGACGGCACGGTGCTGCCGGCCAGGGTGATCGGACGCGACCCGCGCACCGACCTCGCGGTGCTGCGCGTCGACGCCGGCCACCCGCTGCCGTTCATCCAGTTGGGTGACTCCGCCGCGGTGCGTCCGGGCGAGTGGGTGATCGCAATGGGCAACCCGTTCGGCCTAGGCGGCACGGTGACTGCCGGCATCGTCTCCGCCGACGGCCGCGACATCGGCTCCGGCCCCTACGACAACTTCATCCAGATCGACGCGCCCATCAACAAGGGCAACTCGGGCGGCCCGCTGTTCACCCAGGATGGCCGCGTCGTCGGCGTCAACACCGCGATCCTGTCGCCGTCCGGCGGCAGCATCGGCATCGGTTTCGCGATCCCGTCGAACATCGTGCGCACGGTGGTGGCCGACCTCGAGGCCACCGGCCACGTGACCCGCGGCTATCTGGGCGTCGAGACGCAGCCGGTCACCGCGGAGATGGCGGCGGCGCTCGGGCTGCCGAAGAACGGCGGCGAGCACGGCGGCGCCCTGGTCGCCTCGGTTGAAGGCGCCTCGCCGGCCAACAAGGCCGGGCTGAAGCCGGGTGATGTCATCACCGCGGTGGACGGCAAGAAGGTCGGCACCCCGCACGACCTCGCAATGGCGGTGGCCAACATCAAGCCAGGCACGGCCTCGACGTTCGACCTGTTGCGCGACGGCGGCAGCCAGACCATCTCGGTCGACGTGGCCACGCTGCCGAACCAGACCGCCGGCAACGGCAACGGCAACGGCAACGGCGACTCCGGTGCGGGCAGCGTGCAGCCGCCCAGCATCGGCCTGGCGTTGGCGCCGCTGACCCCGGACGTGGCCGGACAGCTCAACCTTCCCGCACACACCAGCGGCGCGGTGGTGGCGCAGGTCGAGGGCGGCTCGGCGGCCGAGCAGGCCGGCTTGCGCCAGGGTGACGTCATCGTCGGAGTCGGCACCCATGCGGTGGCCAGCCCGCAGGAGACGGTCCAGGCCATCCGCAACGCCGAGCACGGCCACGTAACGGCAGTGGCCTTGCGGGTGTTGCGTGGCGGGCATAGCGCCTTCGTTGCCGTGAACGTGCCCAAGGCCAACGTGCAACCGCCATCCTCGGGCAACGACGACGCGAACGGCTAAGCCAGGAACCGGGTCGGGGCGCTGTCCCGATCCGGCATCCGCCATCGGCTACGCATGGCCGATCGGCGCCAAGCCTCCACGGCCGGCCGTGCGGATGATGCAGGCCAGCAGCCGCAGCGCCTCGGCGCCGCCGCGGTCGGTCAGAGCGCCCTGGTCGATCTCCGCAGCCAACAACTCGGCATCCGCCACGAGCACGTCTAGCGCGCGCAACAACGCCGCGTTCGCGAGCGTCAGTTGCTCGACCTCCGGCAGCCTATTCCAGGCGGCGCCCATTGCATGATCCTGCTCCGGCCTTTCTGGCAGTTAGCGCCGCGGAGGTGTTTTACGCGCGGTCGTGGCGACATCATGGCGGCAGCACGTTAACACGGCGTTTGCAAGCGGCGCCTGAAACGCGGCCGCTGCGGTTTCCGGGTAACTTAGCCGCGACGGCCGAGTTCGTACAGCGCCACGGCGGCGGCGGCGGCGACGTTGAGGCTGTCCAGCGACACGCTGCCGCCCGGCATGGCGATGCCGGCAACCTCGTCGCACGTCTCGCGCGTCAGCCGCCGCAATCCCTCGCCCTCGGCGCCGAGCACCAGCGCCACCCGGCGCTGCCCGAGCGACGGCCCCGACAGCGCGCCGCCGCCGGCATCGAGCGCCACGGTCCAGCAGCCGGCTGCCTTTAGCGCGATCAGCGTGCGGGCAATGTTGACCGCGCGCAGCAGCGGCACCGTTTCCAGCGCGCCCGACGCGGCCTTGGCCAGCGCGCCGGTCTCTTCCGGGGCATTGCGCTCCTGCACGATGACGCAGGCGGCGCCGAACGCTGCGGCGCAGCGCAGGATGGCGCCGACGTTGCGCGGGTCGCTCACTTGGTCCAGCACCAGCACCGGCCCGCGCCGCTCCAGCGCCGCCGCCAGCGCCGGCGGGGCCAGCAGGTCGACCAGCAGCGCCGCACCCTGATGCACCGTGTCGCGCCCCAGCAGGGTATCGAGCCGGGCCCGGTCCACGCGCTCGGTGGCAAGTGGCCAGGGCTGGCGCACCCGCTCGGCCAGCGCCGAATCCGCCTCCTCGGTCAGCAGCAGCCGGCGCAGGCGGCGCGACGGATTGCCCAGGGCCGCAGCGACGGCGTGGGTGCCATAAAGCCAAACCGTGCCACGCGGCGCTTCGGCGGCGTGCTGCCGGCCGCGCGATTCGCGCGATCCGGATTCACGCGATGCCGGCTCTGCGGGGGCGGCTTCGGGCGGCCGCTGCAGGCTGAGCCGGGCTGGCGAAACCGGACGCTCCGCCGGCGGCAGCGGCCGTGGGTTGGGACGCGACTCCGACCGTGACTTGTGCTTGGCCTCGTTGCGGGCGTCGACCGGCGTGCCGAACGCGCCGTTGTTGTAGGCAGGCTTGCCGTGCGCCGGCTTGGCGTAGCTGGCGCGGCCGCGCAGGGGTTGGCCGGGTCCGGAGCTTGGTCCAGATGATCCTGGGCCGCCTCCGGTGCGGGAGCCGCCAGCGCCGGGGGGGCGGGATGAGCCGGGAGGGCGGGGCGAGCCGGGCGGACGCGGGCCGCCGCTGCGAGGTGATTTCATTGCCGCCCGAGTATAAGGAACCCGCCGCGCCACGACAAACCTCCTCTCGCAACCCGCAGCCGGTTCGTTGACAAGCGGCCCGTAGCGGCGCTACTGCGGCGCCGTCCGGAGGGGTGCCCGAGTGGCTAAAGGGGGCGGACTGTAAATCCGCTGGCTTCGCCTACGTTGGTTCGAATCCAACCCCCTCCACCAAGCGCCGCATCCCTGGCGAAGTATCCCACGTCATGCTATTCCACTATGGTCTTGCCATCGTTCGGGCGGGTGTAGCTCAATGGTAGAGTTCCAGCCTTCCAAGCTGGCCACGAGGGTTCGATTCCCTCCACCCGCTCCATCGCCGCGCAGCACCAATCCGCCACCGGCCCTTGACTTCCGACCCTCCGCGTCCTTTCTACGCGCCCGGACCCATGTGCAAATCGCACACGGCGCCGGTAGGGGTGTAGCTCAATTGGCTAGAGCGCCGGTCTCCAAAACCGGAGGTTGAGAGTTCGAGACCCTCCACCCCTGCCACCCCGCTTGGCCATCCTGATTGGCCACCTTGGCGAACTTCTGAAAGGCTTCCTGGAGCATGAGTGGCGTGGCGTTCGATCCGACCAGATTCTTTCGTGAGGTGCGTACCGAGGTGACCAAGGTCACTTGGCCGTCGCGCAAGGAGACGATGGTCACCACCGGCCTCGTGTTCCTGATGGCGTTCCTGGCCGCGGTGTTCTTTTTCGTCGCCGACCAGGTGATCGGGCTTGCCGTCCGCACGCTGTTCCACACCGGCATCTGAGGGCGCGGGCACATGGCAAAGCGCTGGTACGTCGTCCACGTCTATTCCGGTTTCGAGAAGAAGATTGCGCAGCAGATCAAGGAGCAGGCCGCGCAGAAGGGCCTGGGCGACCAGTTCGACGAGGTGCTGGTGCCGTCCGAGGACGTGGTCGAGCTGCGCCGCGGCCAGAAGGTCAACGCCGAGCGCAAGTTCTTCCCCGGCTACGTGCTGGTGAAGATGGAGCTGACCGACGACGCCTGGCACCTGGTCAAGGACACGCCCAAGGTCACCGGTTTCCTGGGCACCAAGCTGCGGCCGTCGCCGATCACCGAGGCCGAGGCCGACCGCATCATGAAGCAGGCGGCGGAAGGCGTGGAGCGGCCCCGCCCGGCGATCCTGTTCGAGATCGGCGAGCAGGTCCGGGTCAACGACGGCCCGTTCACCAGCTTCAACGGCACCGTCGAGGAAGTCGACGAGGAGAAAGGCCGCGTCAAGGTCAGCGTCTCGATCTTCGGCCGCTCGACCCCCGTCGAGCTGGAATACGGCCAGGTGGAGAAGGTCTGAGCCGATGCCGTCGCATCGGGCAGTCGCGCCCGGCCGCGCCGCCGTCGTCACCGGCGGCGCCAGCGGCATCGGCTTCGCCGCGGCGCTGAAGCTCGCCGGCCTCGGCATGAAACTGTGCATCGCCGACCTGCCGGGCGACGCCCTCGACCGCGCCGGTGCGGAGTTGGCGGCGGTTTCGCCCGGCGCGCTGGCGGTGGGCGTGGACGTCGGCAAGCTGGCCGATGTCGAGCGGTTGAAGCAGGCGGCCTATGCGGCGTTCGGCGAAGTGGCGCTGCTGATGAACAACGCCGGCACTGCGCCGGGCGGCGGTCCCTACGACCACATGGACCGCTGGCGTCGGGTGATCGAGGTCAATCTGTTCGGCGTCATCCATGGCGTGCAGACCTTCGCGCCCGCCATGCTGGCGCAGCAAACACCATGCGCCATCGTCAACACCGGATCAAAGCAAGGCATCACCTGCCCGCCTGGCGACACCGCCTACAACGTCTCCAAGGCCGGCTTGAAGGTGCTGACCGAGGGCTTGGCGCACGCATTGCGCAACGAGCCCGGCAACCACGTCAGCGCCCATCTGCTGGTGCCCGGCTCGACCTTCACCGGCATGACCGCACAGGGCGCCACCGAAAAGCCGGCCTCGCAGTGGTCGGTGGCGCAGGTGGTGGACTTCATGCTGGACGGCATGGCGGCAGGCGACTTCTACATCCTCTGCCCGGACAACGAAGTCACCCGCGAGATCGACAACAAGCGCATCCGCTGGGCCGCCGAGGACCTGATCCAGAACCGCCCGGCATTGTCGCGCTGGCACCCGGATCACGCCGAGGCGTTCAGGGACTATGTTCCCAGAAGCTAACTTGAGGACGTAACCCCGCTACCTTGCCCGCATGGTCGGGATCGACGCCACCACTTCGGCCAGATCCCTTTCGGCCCGCCACAGGTCACGCGCCTGCTGCATCCGCAGCCACAATTTGGGGCCGTTGCCGCACAACTTGCCCAGCCGCACCGCCATTTCCGGCGTCACCGCCGCCCGCTCCGCCAGGATGGAGTGCAGCGTCTGCCTGGACACGCTGAGAGCCTGCGCGGCAGCGGTGGTGGTAAGGCGTAACGAGGGCAGCACGTCCTCGCGCAGGATGGCGCCAGGATGCGTCGGCTCTTGCGTCAAGCGACCGGCATCAACATCGGGTGGCGGCATCTGCATCTCCATCAATGATAGTTTTCCAGATCCTCGGCGGACATGTTGTCAAGCAAAGGCTAAAAATTGGATGTCTAGCCCGGCTAAGACCGCTTGGTGAAATCGACCATCGCGGCGAATCCGGTTTCGGTGCCGAACGCCAGGTGCGTGCCCTCGGCGTTCCATGCCATCGCCGACACCGCGCCACGCCCCGGCCCGGCCACCGCCAGGATACGGCCGGTGCCGACGTCCACCATCGCCACCGCGCCGTCGGAGAACCCCGCCGCCACCGCTTCGGCCAACGGGTGGCAGGCGAGCATGGTGCACAGCACGTTCTCGCCGCCGGCCAGCTCGGTCGGGGCCTTGCCCATCGGGCCGCCGCCGAAGAACGGCCACAGCACGACCGACTCGGCGCCCGACGACGCCAGCCACTTGCCGCTGCGGGTGAAGCCGATCGCCGCCGACTTACTCGGGTAGCCGGACATCCGCATGTGCTGGGTGTCCGAAAGCCGCCAGCCGTGCAGCGCGTTCTCCTGCATCGAGGTGACGACCGAGTCGCCGTCCGGGCTGATGGCGATGCCGGTATGGCTGCCTTTCCATTCGAGCGCCCGCGGCGTGTCGGATTTCGAGGCCACGAACCACAGGCTGGCGCCGCCGTAATGGCTGGCGGCGATGCGCTTGCCGCGGGCGTCGAAGGCGATGCCGGTCACCGTCGAGGGATGCGGCAGCGAACGCAGCAGCGTCCCGGCGGCATCGAACAGGTGCACGGCCTTGCCGACCGAACAGGCCAGCAAGTTGCTCTTGGCGTCGCTGAAGCTGGCGACGTGCTCGACCCACTTCATGCCGTACTCGGCCAGCGTCGCCACCGTGCCATCGGGCGAGACGCGCAGCAGCCGGCCGTCGTCGCCGCCGCTGAGGAACCCGCCGGCGCCATCGGGGGCCAACGTCAGCGCGCCGCCGCCATGGGCCGCCACGCTGGGCCACTCCCGCGACCCTAGCGACGCCAGCCGCAGCGTTCCGTCGCCCAGCGCGAAGGCGGCGGTCGTGCCGGCCCGGTCGAACGCGGCGGCCACCACGAAGGCGCCCAACTCCTGACCGATGCCGCGATCCCGCAGCATCCGGTCGGGGGCAAAGGCCGTGCTCATGCCGCGGCCGGCACCTGGCAGGATTCGAAGCCGCGGCGCAACTGCGGGCGGTTGAGGTTGCGGCCGATGAACACGAGGCGGCTGGTGCGCTCCTCGCCGTCCTTCCAGGGCGCCACGAAGTCGCCGTCGGCGATCATGTGCACCGCCTGGAAGCCGAACCGCCGGTCCTCGCCGGCATAGGCGAGGATGCCCTTGGTGCGCAGCATGTCGCCGCCCTTCTCCTGCAGCAGCGCGCCGATCCACTGCTGGAACTTGCGCGCATCCAGCGGCCGCTTGGCCTCGAAGCTCATGCTGGCAACGTCCTCGCCGTGGCTGTGCTCGTCGCTGATCAGGAAGTCGGGCATGTCGGTCAGCACGCGGTCGAGGTCGAAGGCGCTCTGGTCGAGGATGTCGGTCACCGGCACGTTGCCGCGCGTGGCGTGATGGATGCGGGCGAAGCGGTTGATCTGGCGCAGCCTCGCCTCGACCGCCGCCAGTTCCTCTGGCGTCACCAGGTCGGTCTTGTTCAGCACGATCACGTCGGCGAAGGCGATCTGGTCGACCGCCTCGTGGCTGTCGGCGAGCCGGGCCAGCACGTTCTTGGCGTCGACCACGGTGACGATGGCGTCAAGCCGCGTCTTGGCCCGCACGGTGTCGTCGACGAAGAAGGTTTGCGCCACCGGGGCCGGGTTGGCGAGGCCGGTGGTCTCGATGATGATGCCGTCGAAGCGGTCGCGCCGGCGCATCAGGCCGCCGACGATGCGGATGAGGTCGCCGCGCACGGTGCAGCAGACGCAGCCGTTGTTCATCTCGAACACCTCCTCGTCGGTGTCCACCACCAAGTCGTTGTCGACGCCAAGCTCGCCGAACTCGTTGATGATGACCGCATACTTGCGCCCATGCTGCTCGGTCAGGATGCGGTTCAGCAGCGTCGTCTTGCCGGCTCCCAGGTAGCCGGTCAGCACCGTCACCGGCACCAGTTGGGTTTCGGCCTTGGTCCCAGTCTGAGTCAGGATCTCGCTCATGCCACCGGCTCCTCTGCTTTGCCGCGTATATGGGGTAGGCTGGCGGCCGCTGCACGCAGGGCGTCCATGCGCGCCGCAGCCGGGATCACGTCGAACAACGCCGCGCGCGCCCGTCCGGCTGCACCCAGCGCGGCACGGCGCTCCGCATCGCCGGCCAGCGCCAGCATCGCCGCGGCCAGCCCTGGCACGTCGTCGGGGTCGATTGTGACAGCCACGTCGCCCACCACCTCCGACAAGCCGCCGCGCGCGGACGCCAGCACCGCCGCGCCGCACGCCATCGCTTCCAGCGCGGTGAGGCCGAACGGCTCCGGCCAGCGGCTCGGCACCGCCACCAGCGCCGCGCGCGCCATCGCCGCCAGCACCTGGTCGTGCGGACGCCAGCCCGGCATGGCGACGTTGGCCGCCGCCGCCAGCGGGCGCAGCCGGTGCAGGAACGGCGTCTCGTGCTCGGGCGCGCCGAAGCGGTCGGCGCCGATCATCTCGGCCCGCCACCCCGGCAGCTGCGGCAACGCGCGGGCGCAGGCGGCGACGAATGCGCCAGCCCCCTTGTCCGACACCACCCGCCCCACGAACAGGATCAGCTTCTCGCGCGGCGCCGGCGAAGGCGGGATGGCGCGCAGGTCGATGCAGTTGGACAGCACGGCGACGTCGGGCGGCGAAGCGATGCCCTCGACAAAGCGCCCGCGCAGCCACTCCGACACCGTTACCACCTTGGCCAGGCGGCCCGCGAGGTGCTGACGCTCGGCCGGCGTGCGGGCGCGGCGCATCCCCTGCGGGTCGTTGTGCAGCACCAGCGTCACGGCGGGGAACCGCCGGGCCAGGAACAGCGCCACGTCGGGGCGGTTGTGCACCTCGATCAGCGCCGGTCGCCGCCGCCGCAGCCATCCGGCGACCCCGGCGGCATAGCGTATGGTCGAGTTGGCCAGCTGCCACGCCGGCCGTATCGCGTGGAAATCCGCCCCCGCGAACGGCGTCGCCACGGCGCGGCCGAGCACGGTCACGTCGAAGCCGCCGGCAACCCCGGCCAGGCGATGCACCAGCATCCCGATCGCGCCACTTTCCGCCGCCGAGAACGCTTCGCGCGGCGGCAGCACGACCGCCAATGCCGGCACGTCAAATGCTGGCATCTCAGGCCTCGTATTGCGCGAGACGCCACTCTGCCGGCTCGTCCGCCGCGGCCTCGTACCACGCAGCGACCAGCGGGTGCGCCCGCACGGCGTCGCAATACGCCCGGCTGTCGGCTGACAGCGTGGGCCGATAGGTCAGGAAGCGCGCGACGACCGGCGCATACATGGCGTCCGCGTTGCCGAACCCGGCGCCGAACAGGAAAACGCCGCCGTTACCAAAACGATCGCGGGCGCCGCGCCAGATTTCCTCGATCCGGGTCACGTCCTCGACGACCTCGGCGGTGGCCCCATTGCTGGCGGGCAACTCGCGGAACAGGCTCATCGGCATTGCTTGGCGCAGCGCCCGGAAGCCCGCGTGCATCTCCGACGCGATCACCCGCGCGTGGCTCCGCGCGGCCCGGTCGAGCGGCCACAGCGCCGGCGCGATCTCGGCGCAGTACTCGCAGATCGCCAGGCTATCCCAGATCAGGTTGCCGTCATGCTCCAGGTACGGGACGGTGCCGCCGGGATTGAGCGCCTTGACCGCCGCGGTGCTGCCGCCAGCCAGCGGGATCACCACCTCGTCCACCTCCAGCCCGGCAAGGCGCACCGCCAGCCAGCCACGCAGGCTCCACGACGAATAGCGCCGCGTGCCGATATACAAAGTGTTCGCCATGCTTGCTCCGGCTCCCTGGTTGCGCGAACCTGCCACTTAGCGGCGCTTGCGTGAACCCGCCTGAGTCACCCCGCCCCGCTTGAACCACCTGCCTGAACGACCGAGGACAGCATGAACGAAATCAGCCCGCCGAGCTTCGAGACGCGCCCCAACGACCTCGACCCGTTCTGGATGCCGTATTCGAACAACCGCGGTTTCAAGGCCGAGCCGCGGATGCTGGCGCGGGCGCAGGGCATGTACTACTACACGCCGGAGAGCCGCGAAATCCTCGACGGCACCGCCGGCCTGTGGTGCTGCAACGCCGGCCACGGTCGGCGCGAGATCACCGAGGCGATCCAGCGGCAGGCCGGGGTGATGGACTTCGCGCCGACCTTCCAGTTGGCCCACCCTATCGCCTTCAAGGCCGCCGCCAAGCTCGCCGAGCTGACCCCGGCCGGGCTCGACCGCATCTTTTTCACCAATTCCGGCAGCGAGGCCGCCGACACCGCGCTGAAGATCGCGCTCGCCTACCACCGCGCCCGTGGCGAGGCGCAGCGCACCCGGCTGGTCGGGCGCGAGCGCGGCTATCACGGCTGCGGTTTCGGCGGCATGTCGGTGGGCGGCATCGGCAGCAACCGCAAGCAGTTCGGCGCCATGCTGCCCTACGTCGACCACCTGCCGCACACCCACGCGCCGGAGCACAACGCCTTCACGCGTGGCCAGCCGGAATGGGGCAGCCACCTGGCCGAGACGCTGGAGGGCCTGGTCGCGCTGCACGGCGCCGACACCATCGCCGCCGTGATGGTGGAGCCGCTGGCCGGCTCGACCGGGGTGCTGGTGCCGCCGCTGGGCTACCTGCAGAAGCTGCGCGCGGTGTGCGACAAATACGGCATCCTGCTGATCTTCGACGAGGTCATCACCGGCTTCGGCCGCCTCGGCAAAGCGTTCGGGGCGGAGCGGCTGGGGGTCACGCCTGACATCATGACCATGGCCAAGGGCCTCACCAACGCCGCCGTGCCGATGGGCGCCGTCGCCGTGCGGGACAGCATCTACCATGCCATCGTCGACGGCGCGCCGGCCGGGATCGAGCTGTTCCACGGCTATACCTATTCCGGCCATCCGCTCGCCGCCGCCGCCGCCATCGCCGCCATCGACCTGCACCGCAGCGAGGATTTACCCGGACGCGCGGCGGCGATGGAGCTGCCGTTCGCCGACGCCGTTCACAGCCTCCGCGACCTGCCCAACGTCATCGACGTCCGCAACCTGGGCCTGGTCGCCGGCATCGAGCTGCAGCCGCGCGCGGGCAAGCCGACCGACCGCGCAACCCGGATCTTTCATCGCTGCTTCGACGCCGGCCTGCTGATCCGCACCACCGGCGACATCGTGGCCCTTTCGCCGCCGCTGATCGTCGAGCAGCCGCACCTGGACCGCATCGTCGAGACGCTCAGCGATGCGATCCGGGCGGAGGCCGCTTAGCGGCATCTCCATGCAGCGGTAGCCGCCGAGATGTGGCCGACGGCCGTCGTGTTCGCCTGCGCGCTCGCCGCCCGGCTATGGGGGATTGGCGACAAGCCGTTCTGGCTTGACGAGCTGACCACGCTGCGCCGCTCCGCGCTGCCGTTCGGCGCGTTGGTCCGTGACAGCCTGAGCTACCACCATCTGCCGACGTATTTCGCGCTGGTGGCCGGCGTGCTGCCGTGGAACAGCGGCGAGGCAGCGATGCGCGCGCCATCCGCCGTTTTCGGGGCGGTGACCTGCGCGCTCGCTGCTACCGCCGCGGGGCGGGTCGGCGGTCACGCCGCCGCTCTGCTGGCCGGCCTGCTGATGGCGTTCTCGCCGATCCAGGTGCAGTACGGGCAGGAGGCGCGGTCCTACACGCTGCTGATGTGCTGCATCGCGGCCTCACTGCTGGGCCTGCTGCGGCTGGTCGAGGACCCCGCACGATCTGCCCGCCGGCCGTTCGCGCGGGATGGCGAGCGGGCCGGCTGGGCGTTGCTGCTCGGTGGCACCTGGGCCGCCGTGTCGACGCTCAGCATCGCGCTGGCCTGGCCGGTGGCCGCGACGGTGAGCTGGGCCATCGCCACGCGGGGTGCTGCAAACCGGCGGGCGCTGTGGCGCAACTGGCTGCTGGGCCACGCCGTAGTGGCCTTGCTGACCCTGCCCTGGTTCGTGGCGATGTACGTGCTCAACGAGGGCCGGATGGCGGATGGCCTGACCTGGATCCCGCCGCTCGACGCCGAACGGCTCTGGGCCACGCTCGACACCGTCTACCTGATGCGGGTCGGCAGCCTCATCAGCACGCATTTGTTTCCCACCGTGCTGCCAGGCCTGGCAGCACTGGTTGCGTTGCTGGCGGCGGCGGGTGCGGCCTGGGCGTGGCGGCGGCGGCGTCCGGCGTTCGTCGCGCTGCTGCCGGCGGCGGCGCTGCTGCCGGTGGCGCTGTTGACGGTCTCGGTGGTGTTCCCGCTCTGGATACCGCGCTACCTGCTGTGGGGCACGCTGCCGTTCTTCGTGCTCGCCGGCCTCGGCGTGAACCTGCTTCCCGCGGCGGCGCGGCTGCCGGTGGCACTGGCCGCCGGCGTGCTCGCGGCGGTCAACCTCGGGGGCTACTACTCGGCGGAGACCAAGCCGCGTTGGGACCAGGCGGCGCAGGCGTTGCACGACATGGCGGCGCCCGGTGACCTCGTGCTGGTCGAGGACGACCGGCTGCCGGACCTGCTCAATTATTTCCTGGCGTTGCACGGCGCGCCG
>JAABUQ010004135.1_pt1 | contig 25276 bp, 20 predicted proteins | sample 5560001 | NCBI WGS metagenome assembly JAABUQ01 (sample SAMN10711888, study PRJNA513371) | rock metagenome | isolation source: Antarctica rocks | place: Antarctica: Victoria Land, Finger Mt nord | collected 2015-12-18
TATATTCGAAAATAATAATTTAAAAAATAAAAATATTAATTAAATTATTTTTTTATTATTATTTAAAAAAGAAATTATTAATATCCTTTTTAACTTTATAAAAATACTTTAATTATAATTTTATAATTAATATTAAATTCTTTAATAAATAATTATTAAAGTTTAATATCTTAAATTATTATTAATTTATAAAAGATTTATTAGAAAAATATTATATTATAAATTATAAAATTTTAACTTTTATTAAAGCGAATTTATAAATTATTATTATATATTTCTTATTATTAATAAACTTTATATAAATTATTATATTTTAATCTTTATATAAAAGTTAATTACTAGCAAATACTATTATATTTAATTATATATTGATTTTAAAATAATTATATTTTTCTTCTAAAATAATATAAATAATTTTAAGGTATAAAATTGTTTTAGCTTTAAATTAAATATTTTTATTCTCTTCTTATATAAATATTTTATAAAAATATTAATATATATAAATAATAATTTTGAATATATAATTAATAATTATTTTAAAATAAATTTATATTAAATTGCTACCTTAATCGATATATAAAATATAATTAATTATATTTTATTAAAATATTAATTAATTATATATTTTATTAAATTTAATTATAAAATTAATATTAAATTAATAAAGTAATTTATTATATTAGAGAAGCCTAAAGCTTATAAAAATTTAATAAAGTTAAAACTTTATAAAATTAAGGTTAGAAAGTTATATAAAATAGTTAATTAAAATATATTAATATTAATATATATAAATTCCTTTTAATTATTGTATTTAAATATATAATTAATTAAATAAGAAATTTATAAAAGTTATTTAAGTATATAAATATATCTTAGTTTAATAAAACGATATTAGGAGAGAAGTATTTAATTTATAAGAACTTTTATTTATAATAACTTTCTTAAAAAAATAATATATATTTTATTATTTATATTTATAAATAATAATAAAGGAAGGAAAGGGGGGGGGGGGAAATATAATTTTATAATTCCTTAAATTATTAATTTCTTTCCCTTATTTGGGTTAATTTGGAAAATAGTTTATTTTATAATTTAAACTTATTAATATTCCTTTTAATTTCAGGTTATATATATTATTAATAAACTTTTTCTATTTTTATTATTATTTTAAATAATTAATTATAAATAAAGAGCTAAATTTTTTAATTTTAATTTAATATTTTTGCTTTCTTTTTCTCTTTAACTTATAGCTATTTACTTTCCTTATTATAAGTTATTATAAAATAAGACTTAAATTTTATAATAAGATTAGTTATAATTAATTAAAAATTTAAGGTTTAAAGTTAGATCTTATAATTTTTTTAATATAAATTTTATAAAGTTTTTATTATTTTTTTCTTAAAAAAAATATAATTATATTAATCTAATTATTTATTTTATTAATTTATAAGGTATAAAGTTAAAGTAATTATATATTAGCCTAAGGTATATTAAAGTATTAGTAGTATTATATAATTATAATAATAAAGAATGGGACAGCAAACCTGCATCAGGAAATGGCCGCTACCCTTTTCGGACAGTCACCTTCCCATTTGGGTTAAGCGCTCACTCCCGTGACCCTCATCACTGCATCATAAATATCGCTTTCCCTCGCTGCCTTACACATCCCACATCCTCCTCCTACTTCCTCATCCCAATCAGCAGCTCGACTTTCTCCACCGAGTACCCGACATCCTGGTCTCGGCCCCTTTACGCTCCCTTCGCGAGCATCACTACCCGTGACGCCAGTCACCGCTTGATTCTTGGTGCCAGTCTCGTAGCTCGGCAATACCGACACGGACGCCAGCTGGACTTGACCAGGCTCATACCAGGCAATACAGCATCTACCAAACCTTGGAATGTCACACTGAAAAACTCTCTCGCTCTTACTAGCACTATGGCCGATCGATGCGGAAAGCATGCGACAGAGACAGGGGTGATTGCTGCACATCTGTTGGCAAACTCCCTAGGAACTTGGTTTTCTGATGACGCTTACGAGGTCTGTGCAGAGTAGCTCATCGACGATCTGGACTCTTCATCACGGGGACGCCTTCTCCACCCCGGCAGAATCAACGCGGTCGATTGGACGAGACCGCTCAACATAGCTCGACGCGACTGGATTGCAAGGCCAATCAGCACCGCCAGGCATCGATGGCGTCCCCAGCTAATCCATTGAAGTCTCGGAGGGGAGGTCCTCCGGCCGCCAGTTGAAGGAGGTGAGCGGTCACAAGATTGACGGGAACTTTACGTCACTTCCGACGCGACGGGTCTGCAAGATGTGCCAGCATATGGAAGTGACGAGAACCAATCACTTCATTGTCGAGGCGCCGTCATATTCCAGGGAGCGGTCTAGATCTGCTTGAGGCTGATTTGATTGCCCCTTTTCCATGCCTCGATCCTACATGTTGACCAGGCTGGAAGACAGGCAATTGTCATTAGGCCTCCATCAGGTCGCTCACTGACCGAGGCAGTGCCTTGAGCTACCGCATATGCTTGGTGCGATGATATCGTGGCGCCTTTCGACAGATAAATAGTTCCTGGTCCTCTGGTCAAAGTAGGTGGGCTAAGGCAATCGAGCTGGCGCGGCCCGAGCTATGGCCAAGCTGCAGTCATGGGATGAGAGAGGCGGTGACGAGCTCTGCCAATATCCCTGGCTAGATTCGGCCCGTGCGATCCATAAATTGCGCTGATCGCGTTCATTCTGCTGCAGTAAAAGGAGCGGTACTCCCCCAGCTTACTGTTTATCAATTCTTTGCCTCTACGCTTGTCGTCTATCTACAGATATGGAGAATTGTACCTCTAAGTTCTCGTCAAATACATTTCGACAGCCTAGATTCCAGATGGACGATATACGTTTCTACGATCCTTCGATGTTAACGAACAAGGCTGCTCCAGATGGCTCGGACGCCATCGTTTCCCCAAAGCCTGATGATTGTCTCCTCCAGCCGTTATTAGAGCATTTCTCGCATGACGAAATTCCTCAAGCCTTGAGCTCGGACTTCGACAGAAACAAAGCTGACGGCATCATTAATCTTACACAAGGGAACGCGGTCGACTACCGAAGCTCCTTCTCTAAGATACGGCTCACAGGTCATCAAAGGCACACGGAGGATATGGACATAATGGATAAAGGTTGGTGTAGGTTCGTCCCAGACATCGCCAGCCTTGTTCACTTTGCTGTAGTCCACGACGTATCTATAAGGTCGCCCAAAGACCCAATCGTTATTCTCCCCTCCTGCGAGACACACAATATCTACGGCGCGGACCCGTTCAGTCAAGTCGATGCCTGCAGTATTAATGACACACGGTCAGGTAGCGAAGTTTCGCCTTTCCCTTCCTCCTTCGTGTCGGCCGAATATGAGGCTGCAGAGCAAATCCCTGCTAGCACCCCTGCTACCAACTTTTCGATTAGCTGTCCCCTTATACAAAACGACGATGGTAGTGACAGTGATGCACCGCGGGGCCCAGTCAGACGTTTGAGCGCCACCAAGGTCTGTAAGAAAACGAAGGGTCTGCTGGGTAACTACCCGCGACGGCTCAAACGACTTCGAACTACTACTTCCGGTAAGACTACACCAGTCCGAAAACGACTGAGAAGAGTACTCCGGGATTCAGAGTCTTCTAGTGCTTCAAGCAATAGCAACAAGTCTAGTATCGTTGAGGTGAAGAGCTGCAGCAAGATCATCATGGAGTCGATGCAAGACTTTTCATCGCTGAAATGGCACCAGGTTGTTCTCCTCCAAGAAAATCGTCGCATCTTCTCGAGCACCTCTTGCTGCACCTCATTCGACTCATCTAGCTTGGCTTGATCGTTCAGCGTGACCGCAAGATTACTAATTGCCAAGATGATGTCAGGATGCTCTCCTCCGAGGATCCGTCGCCGCTCCTCAAGCATATACTGCTGCATCACCTCCGCTGTTGCATAGTCCCATACTTGCAAAGCATACCATCTACATCCACCTAACACTCGGGCCCACTCTAATAACGCTCCTATACACACGGGCCTCTGCGCTTGCATCGTGGTTACATGTAGCAGTAACGACTGACGTTGTGAAGAAGTCTCAATCTCTCCTGACGGGAAGGCTCCTGCAAGCTTCTTTACGTACCTTCCGCTCCAGTATCCTAGCTGGTCATAATCCTCGACCCATTGCCTTGTGGCTACTTCCACCAGCCGGTGCATGTTGAGTGTGTTGCCCATCGGCCCCAGTATGACCAAACAGTATTGCCGTAGTTAGTGTAGATCATCTTGAATGTAATGTTCCTCTGCGTCATCGATACTGCACTGACTTGCGTCGGTATCGTGGGCATGAGCCTCCTTCAGTAGATACCCTAGGATGCCTCGTCTATCGAAGAGACTCATGAAAGATAGGAGCCTCGCAGCCCGTGGTCTCCCTTTGCGTCTCTGACCAAATGATACCCGCTACGTAGCGATGATCATGTTTGACTACTTCCCTCCATCTCGGCTCGTACCTCCGGCTTCGTACAGCAACAGCTTGCTCCAGCTACTTTCGCTTCATTCACAACAGAACGGCAGATGAGAACATAACTCGACTCACTAGCAATTCCTAGCTGAGGATGGCTCAACATTGCCGAGATCGGGGTCGAGCAAGATTAGCGTGACACTGACAAGGATTTGCATTTACACTTGTTCCAGTGCTGTGCACCCATGGCGAGATTATTTTGACGAAGATCGCTACAACTGCAGGGAGCCTCTGCCAGGTCTTACCGGAGTGATGCATGACTGATAGATTACTAGATCCACCTGAGTGAGCCTAAAGAAGTATCGTAGATCGAGTGAGATATTAATAAACCATCCATACGCAGCATCATTCCAGGGAGTGTATCACGTGAGCGTCCCACCTTTGCTCTTGGCGAAGAAGGCGGCTACAGCTCAGGCCAAACGCTGCACTCACAACGATCATCGTAATCCACTTATGAAACCAACCATATCCATAAAGAGGACCAAAACGGTCTCTTGAAGCTAGGATAATAAGCGGCAAATGTTTCGCATTCTTCACATACATCCTAGTATGACCCAGGCATGCCGCAACGTCGGATCAACCCTTCGATAGCCGCCTGCCCTCTGCGTAGAAGTGCCCGCCTACAGAACACCGCATCGGGAACGCACATCCAAGACGCAAAGTATCACCCTCGTCAGCTGCCCTCTCCATCGTCGAGCGATACGAACCATCGACATAAGCGAAGGAGAATCTGTCACGGTGACGCGTCCTTACAATTGTCAGAAGAGCAAGAGGATCTAAAGAATCCCCAAGACTTTAAGGAGTCCTCTGGTGAAAATCCTGTCGCACACTGGGCGGCATCATTATACTGGCCAAAGGACTTTTTGCAAAGAGGTGCTAACATGACGGAGAGCAATGTCAGTAAGCGAAGGAGCGAATCGACGCATCGATCGGATCGCTTGGAACGTCTGGCGCACTGATTACACAGGAGAAACCAAAGCCTGGTCTCTCTCTAATTTTCTGCCTGTCCGTACGACCATTGCGCTAAGAAAGCAACAATGGTCAATGCCCTCATTAATTGGATTTTTATTAAATAAACAGTAACAGGACGCGAAGCCCGCGTAAGCCTGCCTCAGACCCGTTTAAATCCAGACCTTAGACCGCAGCCTCTTACCACATCCGTGCCATCGGGGCTCTCCACGGTGCTGGCGTAATTTCATCTTTCTCAACCTGCGCTTCGCCTATCCAGGAAATTTTAGCCTCTGCTTCTGATATAACTGTCTGTTCGAGACTCTTGCGCTTCCGATCGTGCCTTCTCTTGCCCGCGGTATCAACTCTCTTAGCCTCCTCTGCTGCCTCTTTCATAGCACGATTAGCTCGTGCGCTCTCAAGGTCTTAATAGCTCATCACCCTCGCCCCTCCTAGTATCTTTGATCTCGTTGATCGGCGGACCTTGCCTTCGTTGTTGACGGTGGTCAAGAAACGATTCTGATCCTCAAGGAGGGCGTTTTTGGCAAGAAACACCTGGGCCGCATTCTTAACTTTTTGTTGGAGCCCTTGTTTGCGCTGTCTGCTCATCTCATCGTCAGGAACCTGTTTGATCATGTTAAGTAACCGCGTCAGAGCCCCTAGTGAAGCCGGTGTGACAGGCGTTCGCAATGCTTCGTACTGTGGGTGACACTCTTCCCTCACGTCATCAACTTTCGAATTGGTTTCAACACGAGAGCTTTCTCTTCTGACAGGTTAGATATTGTTGATTTTGGGCCTTCGGTTCCTTCGAGCGCCGTCCGTGTGCACGATGGTGTAACGTTGAGAGAGGTAATTCACCCCGTTCTGCTAGAACAGCGTATGTTCTAGGTACGTCTAAAGGCAGTCCTTGCGCCAGCGCCTGGCTGGCTCGTTCCATTAGATGATGACAATGATGGCGGTCGGAGGAAGCGGCACGGCAAGTGAACACGTAGCTGTCCATAGACGCTTCCAGAATCTTGCCGTACTGCGCCACATCTTGGGTAAATATTTAGTAAGGAAAACAAAATACGTAGCTAGTCCGCTTCAATACACGTATCGTAAGCCTATTAATTTAGTCCTCACACCAAAATGCAGGCCTATCGTCCCTCTCCGCGCGGCGAAACTCCCGGAATTTCAATATTTGGATGTTTAATGTTATTTGAGCATTGATTCATGCTTTTCCGTGACAAAGTTACAATCTCATGGTTCCGAAATAAAAATGCATGCAATTGTTGGTGCTGAAATGTGGAAAATAGCTCAAGTAGTTTGCCATGCCGTTGGCGAAACAATCGACAAGGTGATCTACAACGCTGTAATTTTTTCCTTCGCACACTGTTTTGTGGTGCAGAAGTAGCCAAACGACGATATGGGTATGTATCAATTCATCGTCTTGAAATAGAAGTCTTGGGTCGCTGTTGAAATTGACATTTCTCGGCACAGGGGGTTTCTCGCCGCACAGGGAGGGACGTTATAAGATTGGTCATAAGATTCCCATCTCAGCTCTCGAACAGAGAGAGCGGGTTAGGGAGCCAGGCATGGCTGGGTGAGCCAAGAATGGAGCAGGGGAGCCAGAAGTGGGGCGTGGAAATCAGAAGTGGATTGGGGAAGCTAGAAGTAGATTGAGGGAGCCAAGAGTGGCTTGCATATAATTTGTATCCACCTTAGAAACTACTAGCGAGATAAGAGTAGCGGGAGCCTGCACATTATTATCATTATCGAAGCCGAGAGTAGAGGGGCGGGTATCTATTTTCGGGATTTCTGTAACGGATAATTTAATAGGTTATCAGGTCGCCTAAGAGGATAATTAAGCAGCTAAAGTTCTTTAAATAGAAGGCGAGAGGATTCCCAGTATTGTATATAAATTTAATCTTATCGAAAGTCTATAGGAAGTTGTATATATAGAAATATAGATTTTTGAAGTTAGATATAAGCTCCTGCCAACTAGCTATAACAGTATCTACTATATCTAAGTTTATATTTGTTCGCTTATAAATAAATATTAAAATTCCTAACCGAGGTACTCTTCCCTAGATATATAGGCTAGCTCCGATTTTACCTAATCCAGAATTATAAAAATTTTGTTTATTTCTCTGTAATATTTGTCTATATTGCTCTTAGATTCCTCGGCTATAGTTTTCTACTTACTGACGTATTTTTCGAGTTTTCTATTATCTATCTGCAGTTAGTAAATAGTAATTTTTAATTTATTAATTTTTAATTTAAATATTCGTTTCTTTTCTGATTCTATAATAACCCGGCGTTCTTATTTGCTAATTTCGCGAATTAATATAATATTATCTTAATATAGATCGTCAATCTTTGTAACAAAGCTAACTTCCGGCTTAGGAAATTCCAGAAACTTATTAGTTAATCAGCTAAATATCAAATTGATAGAGATAAGCAGTATATATAAATTCTTCCCTATCTTATAATAGAAGTTCTGATTAAAATAAGGCCTTCTTAATAACTATAAACGATTTATTAATATTATTATATAAATCCTTAAGCTCGCTAATCGAAATATTACTTATATTTATCGAGAATAGGTACTCTTTTTCTTCTATTATTTCCTACGTATAAGGATTATCTACGTTAGTTTTGAGCTGTACTTATAACGCTTCTATTACGATATCAAGCCTTCTATCTTAGTTCGTCTCAGCAACGCTTAGTTGTAAAAGATAATAGCTCTTATAAATATATACTAATAGTTCCTTTCTGTATTTCTTGTTCTACTCCGTTCGCTTTACAATATTGGGTCGATAAGAAGCTATTATTTTTTGGATCTTTCGCCGAGTAAATTAATCAGAATATCCAAAGGAGATACTAGCTATCTTGGGTATAAATAGAGGCTGGATCGGATACCAAGAGCTTTTGACTGGTCTATAGGGCTCTATTTTTGGTACCTTCTCCCGGGAAGCCAAAATTGGAGCCCTAAAACGAGGGGATAGAGGTGAACATAGACTCCTGCGGGTTGGGAAGAAGATACTGAAGATGTGCTAAAGCGGCATTGGACTGAAGCTGAGGTTTTTTTATATAAATTATCTACGGCCTTAGACGGCTTACGATCAAGACTAATCTCGTTACCAATCCCAGAAACGGCGAGGTATAAGATAAATCAATAGCGAAAAGGACTCAATATCTTACTTGCCCGCATCAGATCCGTCAGCAAAGGATTCAGATATAACGCGTCAGAGTTAGAAATATATCAAAATTCAGTTCCTCCAATACTAGCAGTATCCTTTTGACTCCTTCGGAGTACTTAATAGTCCTATTCTTGAAATATTTAATTATTATAATATACTTTTGAACTTCCTGTTAAAGCCTCTAATTAACTATTATAAGTTAATTTATTTCAGCTTTAATATACTATTTAAGTTCCGATTCTATAGTTGCTTAATCTCTTTATTAATTTAGTTTTTACGTAAGCCTTTTATTCTTTTCTTAAAGCTCCGTAATTTTCGCGCTAAAGCTAACTTGTACTTCGGTATTATATATATTTATTGAAAATACCTTTCCTTATAAGCAATCTGCCGAGTTTTGCTCTATTATTATTACTAATAAAACTTTAAATATTACTTTAATCCCTTTATATAACTCCTTATAAGCTCCAATCGAATATCTACTTATATACTTCGAGAAGAGGTATTCCTTCCCCGGTAATACTACTTAAGTATAAGGATTATTATTATTAGTAATAAGATATACTTATAATAGCTTTATTAAGATTCCTAATCTATTCTCTTAAAGTATATTAACGAATAATAAATAACGGATATAGTATTTTTTATCGATATATTTTGATAACTCTTCCTAATACTTGCTTCTTTATCTATTATATTCTAAGTTACTTAATTAACTTATAACTATCGGGAGAATATAATAATATAAAAGGAGTTATTATCCTATACCTTTTTGTATTAAATAATTATAATATTATTAGTTTCGTAGGCAGAGGCTTGTAACCTAAAAGGCATAATAATTGAATATACAAAGCTAATATTTGAAGCGTATAAGCCAGCTTTGGAGCGGAGGAGCCATTTCTGGAGCAGAGCGCTATTATAGGAGCATAATAAGCCAGTTCTGGAGTCGAGGAGCCAGTTCTGGAATAGAAGAGTCTTGTCGTAGAGCCAGGAGCAAGAAAAGGAACTACGGAGTCAGAATTAGAGCGGGGCTATATTAGTCAATAAGTCCGTATCTTAGGCCGGGAACGGATTTTCTATTTAACTGTTCAATTAAGGAACTCTATATTAAAATACGTATACTAAACAGGCCCTCTCACTTAATATAACTAGTGGCCAAGACGATGAAAATAGGGCGATGCTACAGGTATATCGGGTCTGCTTCCAGAAACTACTTATAAATTATATATATACTAACAAAAGCTTCTTATAAATCAAGATCGAATGCTTATAAATATTAGAGCAGTATTTACTTCTGGCTTATTCTTCCCTTTTCGATTATACCGATATTGTTATTGACCTAGACTAGAAAATTCTTAAATATATAAAGATATAAAGGTAGATTACTTGGTTTCTTATTTATTAAGTAAACGAGGGTCAATTTCGTTAGGTATATTACTTCCTATAAATAATATTAATATTTCTATAGTACCTGCAATCTTGTCCAGGTCCTACTTATTTAATAAAGGCGAATCCTAAGAGCTAATTAAGGGAATTGCAAATATCCGATTCTATTTGTTTAGAATTTCCGTTATCTTATTTATGAAATTATATTTTAATTTCAGGCTTCTTATACTCTTAAAGTCGATATTTAAGTCTGATTTACTAATCCCTTTATACCTCTTAATTCGGTTAAACTTTACGTCTAAACTATTATATAAGCAACGTTTCTTTGATTATTGAATAAGCTTAACGTAATAAATATCTTAAAGGTAGAACTTAAGGTCCTAAACCAATTTAAAAGTTTCGGTATATTAGGACCTCGGATAAGGGTATTATATTACTTTATTACCGGAAATATTCTTAATATATTTTTCGATATATTCTCTCTATTTGGTTCGGTTGAAGAATTGATATATCCTTATAATAACTAAAATTACCGGATTACTTAAATAGAATAGGCAGTACCCCGGAGAAGCAAGTACTTTGCTATAGATAAAAGGTTATATTATATAGGAATTATTTCCGAGCTTTCGAAATACTCTCGATAGTAGATATTCTATCTTTCCTTATTAATAATTTATTTGCTATATCGAAAGTATAGCTCCGAGAAGCCGTAACGGGTCGTAAGAGTCTTTTTGTAATAGTTATAAATATATCTCTACCTTTTAATAGTTAGTTTATTATAAGAGAAACAAGCTTAGTTAGTTATCCTTCGTACGTTTAGAGGATATAAAGAAACTAAGTACCTATTATTTTTCCGCTTAAATTCTATTGCCAGGCAGTTATATTTCTTTAGTTTTAAGTTAAGATAATATACAACTTCGGTCCCTTATCGATAAAATATAATTATATTATAAAGAACTTTCCGGCCTTCGTTACTACGAATAAAAGTAACAATAAATAGGCTATAAGTTAAGCGGTCTTATTCCGGTATAAAATAGTAAATATAAAAAAACCTAACTTTATAATATCTTCTCAAGTTATTATTGCTTATCTTAGAGGAAAGTTTGCTTAGTTAATACTTCTAATAAGTCTAAAATATATCTGAAATTAATTTCCTTTTTTAAGTATTTAATACTTTTCGATAATCCTTCGTAACTAGATTAGCTTTTCCGGTTTAAGTCAAAGCTTCGAGTTCCTCTTCGATACCGATAAATTCAAATATATTCTCTAATTTATATTATTCCTCTACTGATAAAGACTATTATAGATTAAGATTATAAAATATAATTATCCTTCGAAAGCGATCGTTAATAATATTATATAGCTTTCCGTTAAAGTAGCTGCCTTGACCGTCGATACCGCTATTATTCGGTTAATAATATTTATAAAAAGTCGCTTCGTCTTACTATCCGCTATATTTTATTCGTTACGCCGTTAAATAAAGTTTATCTTCAAAATAAATTAATTTAACCGGAAAAATAAATTAAAGTAATAAGAATATATTAATTATATAAAGACCCTCCGCCCTAAAGTTATAGACGGTAAGAGGCTATATATACCCTATACGGAAGCCTAAGTCCCTTAGACGCTTATTAAATATATTAGCCTTTTGGATTATTCCGGTTAATATATTAAAGAAAGCTTTATTAAATATTTCTTCTTTAAATTAGAAATAATATATTTCCTTGTTTAGGGGCTTAATCTCGAGGAGTTCTTCCGCAGTATTATAATCCTTGAACGTATTATTTATAATAGCTTAAATAAATATAATAAGAATCAGGTTACAAAATAACAGCTTAAGCTCTAGACCCTTATATACGGAGTACTCTAGCTTATTATCAAATAAGTCTTTACCAAACTTTGCGCGATTGAATATTCTAAGACTGACCTTTTGTATAATATCTATATTATATTTTTTATATCTTGTATAATTTATATAACAAACTCTGCCTTCCCTAGCTTGTTTCGAAAAAGTCCGAAAGTTATATTTTATTCAAGATAAACTCAGTAATTATTAGACTAAGTTTCTCCGAGAAAACGTATTTACCCGGTAATATAAGCTTCGACTAGAGCCTATACGAGTAATAGATTTTATATATTTGCCTACCTTCGTTAAAGTAAACGTATAGAGTTGGATTAATAGCTATATATTTACTTTAATTCGAAATATTTTGTAAACTTACTAATCCTTTTGCTAGAGCTGCGTACTTAAATAAATAAAGTAGTTTATAATACTATATCTCCGCTTGCATTTAATAAGGGTAAATCCAAGTTCCTACTATAAAAGGCCTTTAATAAACTTTATTGTTATTTAGCCTTTCCAAATTTTAAAATAAGAAAATATATAATATAAAAACTTACGTTCCTAAGACAAAGGGTCGTATCGGAAGGAAGCGGTAACTTGTCTCGTTAGCAACCTGCTATAAAGTTTTTATAATAATTGAAGACGGTTTCCGTATATATCTTAAGGTTATTATCTATCTTATTAATCTTATATACGATTATTCTTGCAAAGTCTTTTAATATCGTAATATCGTTAGGGTCAGTATTAGGATGATCTTGCGTATACCTAGTTAAAGTCGGGCGAACGTTAGACAAAGACTATTACGGAGATTTGAGGACTAGGACTTATTTATTCTATAGCTCCAATACTCGAGTATAATTTCTTTCTGTACCTGGAACGAGTCTCTTTTTAATATTATTATTATTTACGATATTTATAGTCCTTTCGGAGCCGTTTTTATAAGCCCGTTGGAAGAAATTCTTAGGAGTTTTTTTCTTCAGTATCAGGGATAATAAGGGATAATAGAAACTTAATAAATAGAGAGATACAAAGGTAGAACTGAGAAAAAGTTAAAAGAAAGGCGAATAGTAAAGCTAAGCTTGCAGAGGAACAAATAGATATAAGATAATTAATAAATTGATATAATTAGAGATAAACCGAATTATATAAATTGAAGGGCAAGGAGTATAGCAGCAAGGTATATATATAGCAAAAAGGCAGCAGTACGTAAATACATAAATATATAGCTAGGTCGATCTTGGTAAAGCTCCAGTTTGTAATCTTATCGGAGCTAGAAATAACTCCCCCTAATATTATCGCGTATAGTTAAAGAGATTTAATATAGCAAGGCTATTTATAATCCTTTGGCAGCATTAAGAATAGCTATACGACAGGGTATAGTTGTCTAGTGCCTGAGCAGGATGAGCATCGCCTGAGTAGTAGGTGAGAGGGTAAGCCGAGAATGAGTAGCGCCTGAGCAAAGCAGCGGGAGCTGACTAACTGGATGCGAAGGAGAAGCGGTTTATTGTACGCGATTATACATGGATACACGCATTAGAACATGTACTCCAATCTGATTTTTCTCATTTATCCGAGCGAAGAACTGGCAGTCGGAGGTCAAGGAATGTCTCAAGGACTACAGGGCGGTGTTTATAGTATTTGCGGGCGGAATTCTCTGCGCCATCGCTGCTGACCAGGGTGTATGCCATGTCCTGGTGCATAGTCCACCAGGTCTGGGTTAAGGTGCCTAGGTCACCTAGCGGCGTGTAGCCACAGAAGATCTGCCATATCCTGGGTGGGGTTCCTTGCGTAGGAGATGATTGGGGAATGTTTGGTGGCGGTGAAGGCGTAGGGGTTGATTGTGGGAACGCTGGTGCCGCCGAGGGCAGGTATACAGTGAAAACTCTAACACAAAAGAGGAGCGTGACGCAGGCTCCCAAAATGTGCCGCAGAGCAAGATGAATAGCCATAGCATTTCGCGGCAATGACCTTCACGTTGCCACAGGCGTCAAAGGTGATGGAGCAGCTTGGGGTGAGATTGCAAGAAGTATTGAAGAAAGGTCAGGATTGCTCATTGTTCCAGGAGGTCTAGATGGACGAGTAGGTAGGGGCGCCGCACTCGCAAGTTGCAGGTTTCGAAGTGAGAAAAGTGATAAAACGTCAAACTTGGTCATCTAAGTATACTCATTCCCCAAACGTTGTTTGACTGATTGTACATATATCCCAATCAAGGATAGGTCACGCGAGGGGAGCAAGAGGAGTATGTTAGGACGAAGCCGATCTGAAAGCATCTCGAGCCTGAAATGATGAATTAACTTCGTTTAGCGACCTCTTCGCCGGCTGGGAGGGTCGCTGAAGGCATGGCTTTGGTTACTGTTAGATGGCTGGGTGGTAAGAGCACACGACCCGGCCATTGAAGCACAATGGAGATTGATCGTCATAAGGCCTTTCCTTTCTTCCCCGTGCTGTCAAACGCAGTAGAGCTTGTCATAGCGGCCGTTGCATTCAATGTTGCTTTCAGTCGGAGGAACATGTCAACAAGCATGACCATCGCTGTCCAGAAGATTGCAGTCAGTGAAAATCCTGCAAGGTGCAAATAAAGCACCTATTCGTTCCCAGCTGTGCAGGTGGGCAGTTCCTAGTGCCCTGCAAATAAAGAAAGGAATGGGGAAGAGAGCATACCGAATCCGAGATATGGGCCATATAGCCCGTCTAAGGCTCCCTTCTCAGAAGCAGTCAATTGTGGATAAGATCTGTATTCGAATATGCACACGCTCGTAGTGAGTGCGGTTTGGAAAGCGAAGAGGAGGAGGGAGAGGTGGAAAAAGGGGTCATCTGGGAGTGAATGGTGTCAGTATGGTGATGAGGGAGTATGAACAGGAGCCTTAGGCGAGAGAGAATTTAGAAAAGGGAGTGATTTCATCAGCATACTTTGTAAAGCAAAGGAACGGGTCTCCCTGTAGAGAGGTTGATGTTGAAAATGGGATACAAGGCATAGACATTTCGATATTGAAAGCCGGGACCAGGTCAGTAACCAACGCCCCAGAAAGAAACACTTCTCAAATTATCGATCTCCATGTGCATTTCAGGGATCTGGACATATAGACATATCCATAGACAGAGAGCGGATTAAAGATCAACTCACCACCCCACCCCTTCACCCCATATCCCCAAACAGCCCACACACTGAACGGCAAATGCCCCACCGCCTCCATCCAGAAAAAGAAAACAAAGAACGCTGGTGACGTTTCCGCGGTGAAGAACGGGTCATTGTACGTATCGATGTACCATTCATGGATTGAGGTGAGGGCGCTGTAGACAATGATGTTGGAGGGGGGGTAGAGAGGGTAGAGATCTACTACTATAGGAGGTTTAGACTTGTTGTGCTTCTTTTGGACTCTGGGGGAATTAGGGGATCTTGAGGGGGGAGAAGGATTGGGGGAGGGAGAGACAGGGTCAAAGAGGCGGAGGGAAGAGGGAGGAAGAGAGGCAGAAAGGGGACATACGGAGCATGACGGGGATGTGGATTAGGAAGAAGGTTAGATAGACATTATTGAGGACGCGTTGGTAGGATGGCTGGGGTTTGGATGCCATAATGAGAGAAACGGAGGGGAGAGAACGGTATGAAGAGTCCGATATGGAGGGTGATGGTTGGAAGGGGAGCAGAGACGATTGGAAGATGAAAGCGAGTTGGGGGCGGAGAAGGATTGATTGCTACGTTCCCTGACAGTACTCGATCCGGAAAGAATCGTATACCTTACTGTGTATACAGATCATTTACTCAATCTTTGGATGGCAATCACGGAGGTACTGGTCAGGTACGCTATCTGGTATCACAACTCTTCCTTCATACCCAAAAAAACGCCACAATGGTTTTGGTATCTCCCCTGCTCTACTAAGCTAATATCCGAAAGCAATCACAAGACATCCTTCTCCAATCACCTCAGCAAGTGCTCGATGCGCATCCTCAAAACCTGGCACTCATCCGCCTTCCTCTCGTCCAATCCGCTCTGCTGCAGCATCAGCAATGTCTGGCTGATAGCGGCCGCATTGCTCCCGCCACCTAGTATCTTTCCTCCACCGCGACTGCTGTCTTGGAACCAGAGCTTTACAACATAGATGATGTCGTTGGCGACGTATCTCCGATTACGGCCTTGAAAGGGCGCTTCGTCATTGTAGAACATACCCTCTAGGACTGGAAACAGCGATTCGTAAGGAACGCCAATGTCAACTAGAGTATCCACCACCCACGTCTCTGGGCCCACGCCATTTTGATATTCGAAGGCATAACGTTCCAGCATCGGGAGTAGGCCTGGAATAGGAAACATGGTTTCCGAAAGGTTGAGGCGGGCACCCAGGGAGCGAACTTTTTCGGCCACGACTTCGTAAGGGCTTGGTGCTTGGTTGCCTTGGTCGTTATCTTGCTGGGTGATTTCTTCGTGAGTGCGGTCGAGCAGGTTTTGCCATGTCGCTCGGATGTCCGCCGGGTTGCGGTGGTCAGCTACTTGATATATGAGGATGCAGAGGTCGAAATAGCCGGCCTGGTCTGCGTATTGGTTGTAAAGCTATTTTCATTAGTAACATACAGAGCCACTGGATCAAGAGTACATACTTGTGTCATAGGGAGCAGTGGCCCGTTAAGATCTTCCTCAATTCCTGGTCGACGGTCGGCAGGGACTCTCTCATCGTTTCTTAGCCGCTGCAGGACGTCGCTTTGGATGTTGGCGATGTCCAAGAGATCAGAGACCTCCCGGAGAAGCTGGTACCGAGTCTGTCTGGCAACTCCTGGGGACGGGGTCGATGCATTAGCTTTGGCTCTGCCTAGATATTCAATCCGTTTATCCAGGGACAAAGCGAATTGACTCCGTGCCAGAGCCAACTGGACGTCGGCCGCCTCGTGATTGTGGCCACTTTGACTATGGTATTTCCACAGAAGATCGGCGTGGGCAATATCATCCGACGACCTGCGTTGAAGATAGGTCACAATGTACGGCGATTGAATCTCGAGGATACGGTCCGTCTTTCCTCGCGCTAGATACCAATCGTATAGATCGGTCTGAAATGCCTCGTCGTCAGAAGTATCGATGACTTCGTAAGCTTCTGTCCTCCTCTGAACCGCCAGTGAGTATTGTCCATCAGCCATGCTAGGAGGGGACTGATCCAAAGTCGTGACAACGTCATGGATCAGATTGTAGCATCGTTTCCGCGATTCGAAAGCTGCCGCTCGAGGATCCTATTGTTATCAGTGAGATCCTACTGCGGGTGTTCGTTGCATGTACCTGGTCTGGCCGTCCCTCCTGAATCCACGCCAGTGCTCGATTTCCTCGATCCGACTCTCTTGCTACGGTCAGAGCAAGCTGAATAGCTCCGGCATAGAACTGCAGATTAGTAAAGCTTTGCGCAGCCCATTGTAATTGTTCCATGGTAAGGCTTCCAGCAACTTGTGTAAACAACCTCAGACTTTCGTTGAGTAGATTTCTTCCCATTTCAGAGTCAGCACCAGCTTCTGAAGATCGCTTCAATTGCTCTTGGGCTTTGAAAATAATTACGTCGTCCGCACTGCAAAAGCTACCACATCGCCTTCGTAGAGCTTCTGCGACAGTCTCGACGTTTGATCCATTTGCGATGTTCCGATTAACAATAGCTTTGACGAGGTCTTTGGCCAAGTTCTTGCCATTTCCAGTGCTGAAGAGACCCTCGTATGTTAAGTTTCGAACCTGTTGTCGTGTTTCATTGGTCAAAGATAGCATGATCTCTTCAATTCGCTCGTCGAAAAGTACTTGTACAAATGCAATTCCTTCAATAATATTGTCGATAAGCACAACCTGTGAATGCAATGCTCGGTGTTCGGCTTGAAGAGATATCTCCTCTTGCTTTGTTGATACTCGGCCCAAGGCATCTGGTCCGGCAAGACCATCGATGAAGCTTTTATTGGTATTCAGGAACTCCTTGAGCTTGATGAGGTCTTGCGAGATGCTCTGGAGCTTGCTCATGGGCACCGTTGCGAGGACCATGAAGCCACCGGTGGGTGTCACGCTTTCCACGACGATCGGTGCTTTCCAGACTGAGCGCAAGAGTCTTGCAACGTACATCGCCAGACCTTCATGCCGTGGCGATGGATGAACCATGTCAATCACTGGTATCGATTGGTCCACGACGTTGTTCTCGTAGAAGTGTGGCTTTCCACCATATTCGATGAAAGCTTTCCGAGCAAATTCAAGTACGTCTGGGTCTGAGATCTTGGCAACGCGAGCATCAGAGGTAGAATCGAGACCTTGACCACATGCAACAGCCAGAGCAGTGGATGCCATCTCGCCACGACCGTAAAGGCGGATGAATCTTTTGATTTCTCCTTCGAGACCGCCGTCACCTCCTCCTATCCTGACTGTAGACGCAAACAGGTCAACTAATCGCCTTCTGCGTAAGGTATGGATACCAGTATGTGTCATCACAGCGATTTCTGAAACAGGTTTGTCATATTGAACAGCAAGCTCATTTGCGAATCCATGTGGCGTGGAAGCTGCGGAGAAAGGTGCTGAAACCAAACCTACATCTTCAGCTCGACCCCCAAGGTTTAACCAAAGGGTAAGCTCTGGAAACTTTGGGGCACGGGGAGTATCTTGTGGACGGGCGATACGACCGGTATCTGGGGCGGAGATGAAAAGTAGGTCGTCGGCGGACTGAGAGCTGCGAGGGACGAAGCAGAAGTAATATCCCGGGCTGAACCGGGCCGCCTTGCGCGTTGGGTACAAAGCTCTAGATGATGTGTTGATCCCAGGATTGCCATAAGGCGCCACTTGCGACGACTCTTGACCTTGGCTGGCTTGGGGTCTCGTATCTGGTGGAGGGAACTTGACGTGTTGTGTCTGCATGCTGTTGGGTGCAGTCTGTGTACTAGCCACGGACGAGTAGAATGAAGATGACGACGTAGCACTCAGATAAAGACGGCATCCGGTTGAGGTAGTCGCCATGAGATGCATCTTTGACGCTTCTTGTGAGGTGATTGGACTTATAGATATGATAGACATGCTGGCCGTCAGGAGTTCAGAGCCATTGAACATATGGGACATGTCCTTGAGCGTTGAAGCAAGCGTCCTCGTGATGACAAGGCTGAGTCCATGGTTGGAAGTCATGTGGAACACGCGTATAGTCGAGCGCGAGGATAGTGTGTAAAGCAGATTCCTTGTATCATCCACAACCATGTCGATGTTGTATTCTTGCGGTGTCTTTGTTCCGAGGCCAAGGAGGGGCACAGGTGCGAATGAGGACATACCCTTGCCTGTATGATTGATCTTCGCACAACGGTTCTGGAACCATTTCTCTTCTTGCTGGTAGGTCACTTCATAAATGTCATCGCCCTCTTTTCCCGAGAAGAAGATTCTTCCAGTAGCGGCTGACCCTGCGATTACATTGACATCGATGCCTCTTATTGATATCAGCATTTTAGTCGAATACAGAGCGACACTCTGACCACCAGTAGGAGCTGGCTGCGCTGCAAGACCAACAAGGTGTATGTCCGACGCGGTAGCTACAACCAGAATTCGTTTTATGGTAGGCACAAATACTCCTGCACGTGGTGTAACGAGCTGTACGGCAGTGATTTGTTTCGGTTGCTCCTCGAAGCCAATGAGAGGCGGGTCAGGGAGAGTGTAGTCCCATAAATAGAGAGCGTTATCGATGGCGACCCAAGCATGGTTGAAATCGGCGAAGAGGCCCATCAAGGTTGACATCTGGGCTCGATTGTATTGATCGAAGATCTTCTCCGGCATGTCGTACATTTTGACCCTCTGAAAAGGCGCCCATGCTGGCTGCGGAGAATTGTCATAGTCTGAAGATATTCCTTCTGTAAAGATGTTAGGACTGGCACCTGAGAGCAGGCTGCGAAACTAACGGCTAACATAACTGTCAAGTTCGGGATATTGGGTTTCCTTGATAAGGACTTGGTTTATTGTCCTTGATGCCCTTTCTATTGGCTTTAGCTCCTCCTGTGTCCTCCCTGCTCCCTGCCCACTCTGTTGATTCTTCGTAGCCACCTGCTGGCCTTGTTGCTGTGACCCATGTTGGGGCTGGGTTGGGACAGGGTTGCCACGGAAACTTGGCTGCCTGATTTGGCCAGGCTGAGGGAGGCGATTTGCTGGGGTTTGGATATATGCGCCTGGTAAAGGTCGTTGTGGAGTGTGGGGGACGGGCATGGACATGCCTCCAGAACTCATGTCCGCCGAGAACGTCGCGCGTGAAATCCCAGATCAATCATTAATGCAAGCTTAGTTCACAAGCATTGATCTCTTCAAATTCCATCAGTCATCACAACACAATCGCTAAAAAGAAAAAAGTATCAGAGTGCGCCGACTGTTCATGATTGTTTGCAGCATTAACGCGCTCTAGCACCTTTATTGAGCTCTGGCGAATAAAATTCCATGTGCCTTGGTAAGGACGCTAACGAGAGCGCTAAAACAGTCAGGTACCGGAATTATTTCCACCTCAATCTGCAGAGCTTCGAGATCTCAAACCAGAGGACCAAAAGATTGCAAATTTCACGTGGTGAAACAGATCTCTGGGAATCAACAATGATGAGTTCGAGACTCATCTCACGCACTGGATGGCAATGTCTCCGGTGTACTTATTCCACCGCTCCGCTATCGGCCATATCGACTCCACTGCTATTGAAGATACGAAAAGATATGAAGACTGCCATGAAGCTCAAAGACAAAGCGAGGTACAGCAATCTTTCCGAAAGGCATCCCTACATTCCTGAGTGGACAGCTAATGCCTTGCTTGAAAAGACTAGACGTATTGCGAGGTCTCATTGCGGAAACCACCAATGCTGCCAAAACATCCAACCCTGTCACTACCGATTCACAGATGCTAAGCATCATACGCAAGCGCGTCAAAAGCTCTGAGGCTGCTATCAGCGAGTTTGAGGATGCAAAGCGCGACGATCTACGCGATAAAGAGCTTGGACAGATTGCAATTCTACAAGAGTTTATCGACGGCAGCAATGTTATGGGTGAAGAAGACCTCACAGTGGCGATTCAAAAGGTACTAGGTCAGATGAGGACAGAAGAGAGAAAAGCAGACAAGGGCAGTGTCATGAGGACCCTCGTGGGCCCTGGAGGAGCTCTGGAAGGCCAACTTGTTGATAAGAAGGACGTGGCAAGGCTGGTCGATGGAATGATATGAGCTTGTGGTGGCCACAGTACTCGCCCATCGAAGACTCAAATGAGCCGTGGATTTGAGCTCCACTTCTGTGCTAGGCTGAGTCCTGTGGCTCGAATATTCCAAAGGTGGTTAAAACGAGTCCTGACCGCGATCATCAGATGAACTCAGCCTACTCTACTACGTTTGAAGCGATTTAAAAAGCCTTTTGGTATCTACTTCAACGGGACTAACATCCAGGAGCTGTATATGTTGGAAAGCGAAGAGTCCACTCACCATAATCCGTCCCAAACATTGGTGTACTTCGAGAGCCTCGACCATAGTCTGCTTGTTCACCCTGCGGCCACGTTTTGGGTTGCCTGAGCACGGGCAGTTGGGAAAGAGCCAAAGATCATGGCTTTACTAGAGTCGTTTGCGCTATCCAGCAAATGCTGTTCGACGGCCAACAGGAGGTGAACTGTGCTGAGGTGCAGTTCTAGAAAATGTCAGTATGGTATTACCGTTTTGGGAGTAAAGGTAATGCTGTATATGAGGCAATCTCCTTATGCAGGAATTTGGAAATCGAAAGGGTTGCTCACCATCAAGACCCAGTGTATAGCTGACTGGCGGATCTTCGTCTTTACCACGCAAGATGGGCACGTCTCTTCTCCACTTTTTCTCTTGGACTTTCAATTTCAGTCCAGCGACTCTCGTGCGCTCATCAACCCAGAGCACCTCCGATGCACCAGAACTGCCCTTTTCAAACGAAGTCAACCCGTCTGATGATCCACCACAGGATGCTGAGCTGGCGGTCTCTGCTCTAAGAGTCATCTCTTTCAACCACTGCCTGAATAGCCTGATGGACTTCTTCTCAACAATATTTCTCAATCCCAGGAAAATGCCTCTTCGCGCTCCTATCTGAACAAGACTTGTGTCGACACATAATTGGGAGAAGTTTTCGTGCGAGTCTAAACTGATGATGCGTGTGACTGGTTCTGTGGGGTCTCGCGACCTCGATGAATTTGCATCGCTTGTCCTGGAGCCAGGGACATCGCCAGCTGGATGCGACGAGCGAACAATCCTGGGCTCCGGAGTCTTTCGAGATGGTCTGAACGTCGAGTACAGATTTCTGAGCGCTCCTGGGCAGGCATTCCAATCGGCATGATTGTATATTGAACCATGCCCTGCAATATCCCTACTCAGACCTGGTGTGCCCAGGTATTCACAAAAGACATATGGTTCGGTGAACTGTGCGGATGGGTGGTAGCACTCGAGGATAAGCTTGCGATCCGGGAGCGATGCTGCGAGGAGCAAGCGCTCATGCACGATACGAATAACAAGGTTTTGGATGTGATGGTTGACCAACCTCAGATTGAGTAGCGGAAGGGTTCCAAAAGTGTACAGGATGTCGAGCAAGATCTTCTCAACAGTCAGCGCAGCAGAAGACAGGCATTGAGTCTCGCACTGACCTCATTTGGGAGACGGAGAAGCACCAGCTCCTGCGCCATGTTGATATACTGTCTCGCAACAGTAGGGCGGTATGGGAGATGCTATGAAGGAGATGACGGGCATTCCAGCATTCTTCACGCAGTCAGGACGCGATCATACGATTCACCCACCTTCATTGAGAGAGAGGAAGACATAGTCAGCATGAAATTTGTCAACAGTCGTATCATCAATCTTCTAAGACTCCGTAAAGATGATCATCCTCACCGCCGATGTCAGTTATCTAATCGCCGGCACTAGCGCACGTTGACGTATTTCCCCTCAACCCCACAACTTGCTGCGGCACCATCAAGTCAATATATTGATTTCTGTTCAAGAGTGCAAGCAAACCATTGGGCGTCGAGATTTATCTTCAGCACCATCATGCCTGATACCATCCTAGACGATATCTCTCACAGGAGATACAATCCGCTCAAAGATTCCTGGATCCTGGTATCACCTCACAGGACAAACCGGCCCTGGCAGTGAGTGTCGCGAACGATCGAACTCTTTTCCTAAATCAATTGACTCCCTTCTCTGAAAGAGGCCAGCAAGAAGCAGCGTCCAAAACAACATTACCCCAACACGATCCCTCATGTTACCTCTGCCCGGGAAACAAACGCGCTCAAGGCGATATCAACCCTCAATATGACAGTACATTTGTCTTTGTCAATGACTACAGCGCGGTCAAAGAATCACAAGCTGAGTACCACCCAGCCGAAAAAGCCGGCAGTAAGCCTCCCTATCCTTCTCCACACTCCCTTCTGAAAACCGAAGGTCTCTCCACCCTCCTCCTCCGGGCCCAACCCGTCACGGGGAAGTGCTACGTGATAACCTTCTCATCCTCCCACAACCTTACCCTCGCCGATCTCTCCCCGGAGCAGATCCTTCCCGTAATCCACACTTGGACTCAAATCTACACAGCGCACCTCTCCCCACGCTCCCCTCTCGCAAGAACCGCACCTCCAACCACGCTCCCACCATCCAGCAACTCAAACATCGCAACCCCTAACGCCCAATACCGGTACATGCAAATCTTCGAGAACAAAGGCGCAGCCATGGGCTGCTCGAACCCGCACCCGCACGGTCAAATCTGGACTACAACTGGCCTGCCGTACGAACCCGCCGTCGAACTGCAACAATTGCAAAAGTACCGTCGAGAGCAAGGGGGAAAGCATATGCTGGAAGACTACGCCACCCTCGAACTCCAGCAAAAAGAACGCATGGTCTACCAAAACGAAACCTTCATAGCCCTATGTCCCTACTGGGCAACCTGGCCCTACGAAACCCTCATCCTCCCCCTCGCCCACAAACGCGCCTTGACCGACCTCCAGCCCACCGAGCAATCCCACTTGGCCGAAGCAATAGCGGCAGTGACCCTCCGCTATGACAACCTCTTCGAAACGCATTTCCCCTACAGCATGGGCATTCACCAAGCCCCCCTCGAGGGCACGGACGCGGAAATCGAAGCTTCCTCGCTGCACGTGCATTTCTATCCGCCGCTGCTTCGGAGCGCGACCGTGAGGAAGTTTTTGGTGGGGTATGAATTACTGGCGGAGCCGCAGAGGGATATCACGCCTGAGCAGGCCGCGGGGAGATTGAGGGGGTGTGCGAGGGAGTTGTATCGGAAGAGAAAAGGGGAGAAGTGAGCGGAGGAGGGTTGAGTGGTTGTAAAGCACCTAATCCACCCACCTACTTCATGTGCAGAAGTGCTCCATACGCCCTTCATCACGCCTCCAGCGCCTCCTTATCAGCGATGCATATCTTCCACATTTAAAACCACGAACCAGCTCTCTTAATCACTCAAAAGACTCCTAATCGCATCCAATACTTCCCCCCCCCAAAAGCCCCCCACGCCTGGCCTCTAATTCTATCCCCGTCCATACAAATCAAAGTGCGCATCCTACCTGCTGTCCCCCTATCTATGCCGTCCAAACCCACGACTCCCTGCCCAACAATTACATCAGTAACATCCTTCCCCGCCTTCCCTCCCCTTTCCTCCTTCCCCACACCCCTCTACTAAATCAGCAGATCGTCCCATTCGCCTCCCCTATCCCATCCCACCTTCCCCCAATACCCAACCCCAATCCCCTCTTCTACCGTGCAGCATCCCCCTGACACCCACCTCCAGCATACCCCTACTCACCTTATCCTCTCACCCCCTCTTCCTCGGAGACACTGCTGACAACCACCCTTATATAATAACTCCCCTCCTCCCCCTTGCATATGAGATCCCCGCGCAGCACTCCCCAGCGGAATACGCTGTTGGTGAGGGCACGGTGCTGGTCGAGCGCGCGGTGGGGTATCCTTTGGGCCTGCGCCGGGTGTTTTCCGTGCTGGGGGTTGCTTGTGCCCAGGGTTGCTTGTCTGGGGGTTGGCTGCGCGGGGGGTTTTGGTTGGGAGGGTGTGAAAGAGAGGATGGTGTGAGGTGGAGGAGGTTGGTTATTGCCTTTTTTGGGAAGTGAAGGAGGGGGAGGGGTGCTGAGGCGTGATGTTTTGGGGTGAACGGGTTGGGCACTGGTTGGGGTGCGTGGTTTGCTTATTGGTTGGAGGAGCGGGTTGGACATTGGATTGGAGGAGCAGATTGGGGTGGTAGATTTGGGAGGTGGTTCTGAGGGGTGGTCAAGGGGGGAAGGGTAGCGGGTGGTGCGTGTCAGGGATTGGAGGGAGGTTGAGGTGTGGGCTGTGTTGGGTTTTTGGTGGTGGAGATGTAGGTTTGGGTTCGGGTGAAGAGGGTGGTGGATGCTAGGTTGAGGGATAGAATGGAGGGTTTGGAGGGAGGGGAGAATGGAGGGGAAGAT
>JAABUQ010004136.1_pt1 | contig 25274 bp, 20 predicted proteins | sample 5560001 | NCBI WGS metagenome assembly JAABUQ01 (sample SAMN10711888, study PRJNA513371) | rock metagenome | isolation source: Antarctica rocks | place: Antarctica: Victoria Land, Finger Mt nord | collected 2015-12-18
AATAGGTGGTTTGAAACGGGGTATTCGGACCTTGGATATTCTCGATGTAAAAGCCGTATCGCTGGCCTGCGGCCAGGTTCAACGTGGAGTTCGTCCCGTCAGGATCATTGCTGTTGAACAGCGCCTGACTGCTCCCCTGAATTGGTACGCCGTTTGCATCGGCGAGGTAATAGCCGAGCACGTCATAGGGATTGCCGACGCCTTTCTGATCGGTCACGCTCGATCGCAAAGTAAGCGTGGCAGGGTGTCCGCTTGACGTTAAGTAGAACGTCGACGGCGCCGTGAAGCTCACCGAATAGAAGGATATAGGACCGGGGGCGTTGGGCATCGCGCATTGACCACCGCCGATCATGCACCACCCGATGTTGCCTTTTGATCCGTCGCCCGAGCCGTTATTCCAGTAGTAAAGTCCCGGAATGTAGGACGTATAGCCGTTCAGGTAATTGGGATTCCATGCCGTGATTTGACCACCCGTCACGGTATCAGCCTGCGCCCCTACAGCAGCCAGCAGGCACATGGAAAAACTGAGCATGAGAGATGTGCTCAGGCTTGCCTTCATCTAAGCCTCCTTTTTCCTAAGCGCGTTCGGTCCTCCCACAGCAAAAAGCGTGGGGAGAGAGGTTTCTAACTCTCACCCCACGCCAGCAAACAAGCCTCGTGGATCTCGGAACCGTTTAGGAGCTATTCTCTAGTTGCTCAACGCTCCTCTATTTCTCGATTAGTTGACTCTTCTCCGTCGAATTGCCGCGCCTAACAGCACCAAACCGCTGCTTAGGAGTGCGAAGGATGCGGGTTCCGGCGTAGGAGCGGGCGCGAGTTCCACGATCATGTTGTTGTAATCAAACTGAGAGCTGGGAACGCACGGGCTAGTAATCGGCTGGAAGCCATTCTGACAGGCATCACCGTCCACATCTCCCAGGAAATAGGTCCCATAGGCACCGCTGAAAGCGGCGAAGTGCTGGAGGTTGTCGGCCGGCATCGAACCATTTGCGGTGTTCGCAGTGGAATCCATGAAGTAGAAGTAGTTGGTCGCGAACGGGGTACCGCCACCCTGAATGTTTTCGAGATAGAAGCCATAATTCTGATTAGCCGTCAAACCGCCCAACATCGAAAAGTCGCCTATGTGGCTGGTTCTGGAATCAAAGAGTGGCTGAAGAGTCGTCGAAGCGGAAGCCTTCCCCTCCCCAGTGGCGACGTAGTAGCCGAAAATGTCGTAGCCGTTCGTCACATTTGTTTGTGTGGTCAGGATCGTTTGTAGAGTTACACCCATTGAGCCGCCAGTGCTGGTAAAGTACATGAGACCAGCGGAACCGGGGCCGTTCCCGAAATAAGGCAAGGGGCCCGGTATACCGGCCGGTATCGTACATCCACCTCCGCCAGTGAGACACCACCCTACGTTAGCCTTTGGACCGTCACCGGAAGCATTGTTCCAGTACGGACTGCCTAAATTAGGGGAGTTACTATCGACGGCCAAGGTAGAGCTAGTCCAGCCACTCTGCCAAGTCCCTGAACCGCCTAAAGAATCCGCGTTTGCGACCGACACGCTTGCGGCCGAGAGAGCCAAAGCGAGCACATAAAACCTTTTATTTTGGAACCACATGCGTTCTCTTCCTCCGAGCAACACTTAGTAATACCGCCTATATGCCTAGAAGCTATATAGGGTAGCGCGTTTCATTTGTTATAAAAGGGGATTACCGTGTTAGTACTGGTACGGGCAGATCAGGACCTATGCCCCTTTGGGAGAGACGTAGACGAGCCTCTCGCGACCGCACGCTCTGTCTTGGCCGCTGAGGGTCCTAGCCGATCGGCGTAAGCCCGGGTAAACACGGCCCCAAAAAAGAAGATCTGGGCCGAGTAGTATACCCAGACTACCATGGCGACTAGGGAGCCAGCGGCGCCGTAGGTAGAACCCACGCCCGCCGTCGTGAGATAGAGAGCCAATAGATACTTCCCCACAGTGAAGAGAATGGCAGTGGCGACAGATCCGATGGCCACTTCTCGCCAACGGATAGGAAGATCCGGAACAAACTTAAAGATGAGCGCAAAGAGCAGGCTGATTACAAACACGGAGAGTATTGTGTTCACTGCTTGGCCAAAGGCGGCAAAGTGAAACGGAACCAACCGGCCGAAGAACTTTTCCACCAGCGCGATTCCGGTGGTGAGCAGCAAGGAGACCAGCAGCAGGAAGCCGAGCGCCAACACCATTCCAAACGACATCAGTCTCTGCGAAACGAACGACCGCCAAGTGGACGAAGGTCGCGGCGGGGCATCCCAGATCGTATTCAGCGAATCCCGCAGTTCGACGAACACACCGGACGCTCCGAACAGCAGCGTGATGAGCGCGACGGCGGTAGCAATGATCCCGCTGCTTGCGTGATGTGCGTTGGAGATTAACATCTCCACCGTAGTTGCCCCCGAGTAGCCGATCAGGGATTGCATCTGGCCGAGCAGGTCGCGCTCGACGTCCGCTTTGCCGAGTACCAGTCCGCAGATCGCCACTACCAGGATCATCAGCGGAGCCATCGACAACAGCATGTAGTAAGCGAGCGCAGCTCCCAGGCGCGGGGCATTGTGAGCGTTCCATTTCGCCGCGGCGGACTTCATTAATTCAAGAAATTTCTTGAATGTCATTTCTATAGCTTGGGCTACTTCGATTTTAGGCTTGGGCGAACCGAAGTGCTCCCGTTAAGATGGTGCCAAGTGGGACAAACGTAAATTAACGGCAAAGATGAACAAACTGTTATCTAACGGCCGTTCTCCTCTTTTATTTGCGCTTTTATGTCTGCTCAACGTGGGTGCGGTGAAGGCGCAGGATTTCAGCGGCAAAACAGTCACGTCGGTGGAGTTTCAGCCCGCCGTTCAGCCGGTTGACAGCCGAGACCTCCGGAACATGCAGTTAGTGCGCACGGGTGAGCCACTGAGTTCCACTCAAGTAGCCGTGACTATCGACCGACTGTTTGCAAGCGGACTTTACGATGATATTCAGGTGGCCGCCGAGCCCAGCGGAAATGGCGTGGCGATCCGATTTATTACTCGTCCCCGGCGCTTTATCGGACACGTCGATGCAGAGGGAAAGATCAGCGATCCGCCATCCCGGAACGTGATTATCAGTGACGCGCAATTAACCCTGGGATTTCCGTTCGACGAAGAGACGCTGGCAACGGCTCAAAAGAACATAGAGCGGGAACTGCAACACAACGGCCTGTACGAAGCACACGTGGGCGTCGCGACTGTGGAGGATCCGCTGACACACCAAGTGACCGTTCGGTTCCTTGTCACAGCGGGGAAGCGGGCGCGTTACGCAATCCCGGCCATTAACGGCGACACGAAGCTCTCGAACAACACGATCATCAAGGCAACCGGTTGGCGGATCGCTCTGATCAACCGCTGGCGTCAAGTGACGTCCGGGCTGACGGATGCCGGTACCGAGGGAATACAGAAGAAGTACGCAAAGGTTGGGCGTTTAACGGCTGCGGTCGACATAACGTCGCTTGATTACGATCCCGATACCCGGCGCGCCAAAGCAACGTTCGACATCAACGCAGGCCCGAAGGTCACGGTGAAAGCGCTGGAAGCAAAGGTTTCGAAGAGCAAACTGCGCGCGTATGTGCCTATTTACCAAGAGGGCACGGTGGACCAGGATCTGCTTGCCGAAGGCGCGCGCAATCTTCACGACTACTTCCAATCGAAGGGCTACCCGGACGTGGATGTCACCTTTAAACAAGAGCCGCCGCAGAACGATCAGGAAATCATCAACTACTACATCGCGACGGGTCCCCGTCGCAGGCTGGTCAGCGTGCAGGTGGAAGGCAGCAACTACTTCGCCATGGACACCATCCGTGAACGGATGTTCCTGCGGCCAAGCACGCTGATACTTCGGTACGGACGATACAGCGAAAGTTTCCGGGACAGGGATGAAGAGGCGATCGAGAGCTTATACGAGTCCAATGGCTTCCGCGACGTGAACGTCACTTCCACTGTAGAAACGAACTACAAGGGCAAGCCGAACGACATAGCGGCGATCTTTCACATCCGCCAGGGCAAACAGTGGCGCGTGGCTAAGCTCCGGGTGGACGGCGCGAATCGGTTGGACCTTTCCGCGCTGATTCGCAATCAACTCACTTCCGCCGAGAACCAGCCCTATGCTGATGTGAATATTGCGACCGATCGGAACCTGATTCTGGCTTATTACTATTCGCATGGCTTTCCGGCAGCGACGTTCCGATACACAACTAAGCCCGGCGCCGATCCTCAAACCATCGATCTGACCTATCAGATCACTGAAGGGCCGCAGGAATTCGTCCGGCGGGTGATTCTTTCGGGGCTTTATCGCACCAAGCCTGAGTTGGTCCAAAAGAGGATTAATTTGACGGATGGCGAGCCCATCTCGATGCTGAAGATCAACGATACAGCGCGCGAGCTTAGCAATCTAGGGATCTTCGCGAACGTGAACTCGGGCCTGCAAGATCCCAATGGAGGCAACCGCTACAAAGACGTGCTCTTTGATTTCGATGAGGCCGCGCGATACACGTTCAATGTGGGGCTTGGACTGGAAGTAGGCCAGTTCGGAGGGACCACCAATAACCTTTCGGCCGCGGGCGGACGTAGAGGAACGTCTCCGATCGTCTCCTTCAACGTGAACCGCTTGAACTTCCGGGGAGTGGGGCAAACAATTTCGCTGCAGGTCCGGTACTCGACGCTGGAGCAGCGTGAATCCATCAACTACATCCTGCCGCACTTCCTCGGCTCGGTAAACCGGACAGCGACGTTCACCGTGTTGTACGACACCACGCAAAACGTGCAGACATTTTCGGCGCGGAGAGTGGAGGCCAGGGTTCAGACCTCGAACAGATTCAATCGCGCCTCCACCCTCTTGGCGAGCTTCGCTTACCGCCGCGATGCGCCGAACACGGCCATTCCGGCACTGCAGACTCCGGCGTTCACGCAGGCGGTTCGTCTGGGCTTTTTATCATTGAGCTACATACAGGATCATCGCGACAATCCGGCGGATGCTCACCGCGGATTTTGGAACACGGTAGATGGATCTGTGGCGGGGAAGTTTTTTGGAGGACAGCGGAACTTTTACCGCGTGCTGGCGCGGAATGCAACCTACACGCCGCTGGGCCGTGGGATGGTGTTTGCGCGTCAGACGCAGCTCGGCGCGGTTATTCCTTTCGGCCTTTCAAGCGGACAGAATAGCTACGACAGTATCCCTCTTCCGGAACGATTTTTCGGTGGTGGTGGAGTCTCCATGCGTGGCTTCAGTGACAACCAGGCCGGTCCTCGAGACATTGGAACTCCGACGGAGCTTCCCGGAACAGCCACTACCGTCCCCACTGGCTTTCCGATCGGTGGCAACGGGCTGTTCTTCAATACATTCGAATTACGATTTCCCCTGCTCTTTCCGAATCTCACTGCCGTCTTGTTCCACGATATGGGGAACATCTATACGAATTTCGGTGATATCTCGCTCCGCTATCACCCGAACAGGCCGCAAGACCTTAACTACGCAGTCCAAGCACCCGGTTTTGGCATTCGCTACAAGACACCGCTCGGTCCCGTGCGCTTAGATTTCGCTTATGCGTTGAACCCGGCGAATTACTCTGGCTTCAGTACCAACGAAACCATACAACAACTGCTTAGTTGCACGGCGGGTCAAATTGGTAACAGCGCGTTTCCGAACTGCTACGCAACTCCTCAGCGACTCAGCAAGTTCCAGTTCTTTTTCTCGATCGGACAGGCTTTTTAATGCAGCGCCGAATTGCCGCGATCTTACTGCTCTCGCATGCGCTGGCCTTCGCTGCCGTAATTGATCGCGTTGCGATCGTAGTCGGTGGCCGTTGGATTGTAAAAGATAGTGACATTGAGCGCGACGTTCGCGCCACTGAATTTCTAAACGGCCAGCCTCTCAATTTGGGCAAGGCAGCTCGCAAGGAATCGGCGAACCGGCTCATCGATCAGCTTTTTATCCGGCGCGAGATACTCATCGGCGATTATCCGCAAGCAACACCCCAGCAAGCGGATCAGCAAATCGAACGGCTGAAGAAGGGGAAGTATAAGACCGAGGCGGCCTTTCAAAGCGCATTGCAGCGCTACGGGATGAGCGAAGTGGAGATGCGAACGCAATTCCAATTGCAATTGACTGTTTTGCAATTCATCGACGTTCGTTTTAAACCGGCTGTGCTTGTGACGGACGATGAGGTGGAGAAGTATTACCGGAACCACGCAGCGGCTTTGCGCCATGACAATCCGGGCAAGTCGCTCGACGATTTGCGCGAACAGATCCGCGACTTGATAGCCGGTGAAAGGGTCAATCAACAGTTCTTTGCTTGGCTCAACGATCAGCGGAAGAACAGCAAGGTCGAATTTCTTGAGGAGAGTCTGGCGTGACGCGACGAAAGAAAATCCTTATCGGCGTGGCGGCCGGCATTCCCGCCTTGTTGCTGATTTTAACGGTAACGTCCATCCTGATTGTTCGAAGCGCCTGGTTTGCGAACTACGTCCGCGCGAAAATCATCTCGGTCACGGAGGAATCGACCGGCGGCGTGGTGGAGATTGGTTCGTTCCAGTTCGATTGGACGCACCTGACGGCGCGCATCCGCAATTTTGTTTTGCACGGGAATGAACCGAAAGGCAGCGATCCGCTCGCCCGGATCGCGTTGCTCGAAGTGCAATTAAAGCTGCTGGCCGGCTTGAAGCAGACGGTGGATCTTCAGTATGTGGGAGTCACGCAGCCGCAAATCAATTTGATGGTGCTTCCCGACGGGACGACGAACATCCCTCAACCCAAGGTGCAGAAGCAGCCGAGCGAGAAATCCGGCCTGGAGACCGTGGTGAATCTATCCGTAGGACAGTTTCAGATTCAAGACGGCCTGCTGCAGTATTCGCAGCGGAAGATGGGCTTCAGCGCCCGTGGCGAAAATTTGCGGGCCTTGCTGAACTACAACTTGCTCAGCCCGAGTTATCAGGGCAACTTGTCCATCGACCCGCTGTTTCTCACCTCCGGCAAGAACCCGCGGCTGGGTGTTCACGTGAACGTGCCGGTAACCATCGAGAAGGATGCGGTTCGGATCGCCGATGCGAAGTTTACTACGGACGGGTCGCAGATTGTTTTAAACGGCTCCATGCAGGACATGAACGCGCCGCAGATTTCGGCGCGCGTAAACGCAACAGTGTCTCTGCCGGAGCTGCAGCGCGCTTTCGACCTTCCGATTAATACTCATTTCCGAGGCGCGCCGAAGCTGCTGAGCGCCGAGTTAGCCGCGAACGTGAATGGGAAGAATAACGCCGTTCAGATTCAGACGGCACATATTGCGGTCGGAAAGACGACGTTTCAAGCTTCCGGCACTTTAGACCGTCCCCACAACGGAGCAGTGCAGTTCAACGCCAACCTGGCGCTGGGTGAGTTGGGGAAGCTGCTGAAAGTCTCGTCCGTGCAGGCGGCGGGGGATCTGCAGGCGAATGGCAAGGCCACGCTCGATGCCAAAAATAACTATGCCGTGGATGGAACGCTTAATTCCCGGGCACTTTCGCTCCATAGCGGTTCCACCCGTCTCTCCGATGTGAGCCTCTACTCGCCGTTTCACGCCGACCCTTATCTGATCAGTCTCAACGGCCTGAAGCTGAATGCTTTTGGTGGAGCGCTGGCGGCAAAGATCTTCGTTGAGAAGCTGGAGCGCCTTAGTGTGGAAGGTACGCTGCGGAACCTGTCGCTGCCTGTGCTGGCACGTTCCTTCACAGGCAAGCGGCTGGGCTACGACGGCACGCTAAATGGCTCAATCAAGGCTCAAGGCAATCTCCAAGCAAAGGGCACAAGCGGCTATGCGGCGCAGGCGAACCTAGCGATTGCGCCGGGGCGCGGCGGAGTTCCGGTGAGCGGAAAACTGTTTGTCAATTACCGCGGCGCCAGCGACACGGTGGATCTGGGGCAATCGTACATTACGATGCCCCATTCGCGAGCGGATCTGTCGGGCTCGTTGAACCGGCGCCTGGATGTGAACCTGGTGTCGAGCAATCTGAACGATTTCTTGCCGGCAGTGAACTTCGGCGCCGCGAAACCGCAAACTTCGTTACCGGTGACACTGCAAGGAGGTACGGCTAATTTGCAGGCGCAGATTACCGGCGATCTGTCCGCGCCGCACATCGCCAGCCACGTAGCGCTGGACCGGTTTGCAGTGGAGCAGCGCTCGTTCGACCACTTCGCCGCGGATGTGGCGGCGAGTCCTTCCGGCGCGGTGATCCAGAACGGCCTGCTCACCCGCAAGGCTCTTCAAACCAACTTCGACGCTTCGATTGGACTTAGTAAGTGGAGTCCATTGCCCCGGTCGCCGCTCACGGCGAATCTCACCATGCGCAATGGCGATATTGAGGATTTGCTTGGTCTGGCGGGCGAAAGCTCGATTCCTGCCAGCGGGAATTTGAACGCCGACGTACACATCAATGGAACCTACGGCAATCCGCTAGGCAGCGCCACGTTGCAGGTGGTGAATGGAAGCCTTTATCAGCAGCCCTTCGACCGTCTGTTTGCGAACGTGGCGCTTTCCGATCAGCTCATTACCCTTTCGAATCTGGAGTTAGCGGCCGCGGGCGGGAGCATCAAAGCGAACGGTACGTTTCAGCATCCGAGAGACAGTTTCACGGTAGGCCACGCGCAGTTCCACGTAGCAACTACGAATGTGCAACTTGCGAATATCAAGCCGCTGCAGCGGCAATCGCCCGGCGCGGCCGGCGCTATCCAACTGACAGCCGACGCGGTGGCGGATGTGCGCGAAGTTAACAAGCAGAGCGAAGTGACGGTTTCAAATGTCACCGCCGATCTTTCGGCGCGAGGCCTTCGCGTGCAGAATCAGGCCGCTGGAGACTTGACCGCCACCGCACGTACAAGCAATGGAACCGTGACTTACAACGTGGCCTCTAATTTCGCCGGTTCAAACGTTCAGGTCAGTGGCCACACGGGCTTGGTGAAGAACTATCCGACCACTGCCGACGCTTCCATTCAGAACCTGTCGGTGGAAAAGGCGCTCGCGATTGTGGGCCAAGGATCGGTTCCGGCGCGTGGGAATCTCTCGGCGAACGCTCATGTGGCGGGTACTTTAGACGCCCCGAATGCGGACGTATCTTTCACGCTGGCGCGGGCGAACGTTTATCAAGAACCGATCAATCGCTTGCAGGGCAGGGTACAGTACTCCAACATTCTGGTAAGTATTCCGTCACTTGAGCTGGATGTGCCGGCAGGCAGTTTGACCGTAAGCGGTTCCTTCTCTCACCCGGCGAATAACTTCAACGCCGGCGCGCTGGCATTGAATGTGCAAAGTAGCGACATTCAAGCCGCCCGGATTGAGCACGTGCAGCAAATGCAGCCCGGCTTGAGCGGCACGCTACGCCTGGCAGCAGACCTTTCCGCCAACTTGCACGAGCAGAATGGAAGCCGAGCGGTGCTGATCTCCCGTTTGAATGCGGATGTTTCCGGCAATAAATTGCGGTTGAACAACCGCAATTTAGGGGATGCCGCTTTCACGGCGCGAACCGCTGGATCGAATGTGAACTTCCGCTTGGATTCCGACATCGCCGAAAGCCAGATTCACGCCTCGGGACAGGGACAGCTTACCGGCGATTATCCCGTGCGCGCCAATCTGACGTTTGCCAACATTCGGTATTCGAAGATCGCTCCCTTCATCTCGCCCGATCTAGCGGTAGAGCCCAGCTTTGATGCGCTTGTGGAGGGGCAGGCTTCGGTAGACGGGCCGATTCTTAACACCGATAAGCTCAACGCCCGGCTGCAACTGAGCAAGCTGGAAGCGGAGACCGTGCCTGAGCCGTCCGTAACCGGCGCGCCCGCTCGCCGAGCGGTGACGTTGCGCAATGACGGCCCGATCCTCATTGCGCTGAATCACTCCGTGGTGCAGGTTCAGCAGTTGCGCATCGCGGGAGGGAGCACAAACATCGCTGCCTCTGGCGCGGTGAATCTCAAAAACGATCTTGCTCCGCTGGCCTTGAACCTGACTGCCAATGCGGATCTTGGGATTCTTCAGGACGCAGACCGGAATTTCTATTCTTCAGGAAACGTTGCGATAAATGCGGCGATTCACGGCAGCTTCGCCGAGCCGCGCGTGAACGGCCGTATCGAGCTGAAGAATGCAAACGTCAACTATGCCCAGCTTCCGAACGGCTTGTCGAATGCCAATGGCGTGATTCTCCTGAACGGCACGAACGCAAGCATTCAGAACCTGACGGCGGAAAGCGGGGGCGGCAAGATCACTTTAGCCGGGTTCGTGGGATACGCGAACTCGAACGTTAATTACAATCTTCGCGCCACCGCTAATAGGGTCCGGGTTCGCACCTCAGGGATAAGCATCACTTCCAATGCATCCATTTCTCTGGCGGGCAATATGCGGCGCTCGCTTGCCTCAGGTACGGTGACGGTGCAGCGGATTTCATATGGATCGTCGGGCGACGTGGGGTCGATTCTTTCAAACGCCTCCACGCCGCCCACCACGCCCACGGCCCCCTCGCCTCTCCTGGCAGGCATGCGTCTGGGCATTCGAGTTCTGACGGCGCCCGATCTCCGCGTGGTCACCACCTACGCAAACAGGCTGGCCGTGCAGGCGAGTCTGGAGATTCGCGGCACGGCCGCAACCCCCGGAATACTGGGCCGTGTTTCTGTGACCGATGGCGAACTCGTGTTCTTCGGCAACAAGTACACGGTGAATACAGGTACGATTAATTTCTATAACCCGAACGCCATTGAGCCCGTTCTGAATATTTCGCTGAACACGATTGCGCAGAACGTCGACGTGACGCTTGGAGTGTCCGGTCCTATCAGCAATCTGCAGTTGAATTACACTTCGGATCCGCCTCTGACGTTCCAGCAAATCGTGCAATTGCTGGCCACCAACACGACACCAAACGATCCCACGATCGCGGCACAGCAGCCGACGCCATCGGGGCAGTCGTTTACCTCGATGGGCGAGTCCGCCGTTCTGGGGCAGGCAGTAGCCAATCCGCTGGCCAGCCGTGTACAGCGGGTTTTCGGCTTGAGCCAATTCAAAATCGATCCTTCCTTTGCGGGGAGCGGCGGTCAACCGGGTGCTCGCGTTACGTTACAACAGAAGATCGCCAACAACATCACGTTCACGTACATCACGGACGTCACCCAAACAAACTCGCAGATCATTCGTGTAGAGTGGGCATTTACGCCCGCGCTCTCCGCGGTGGGTCTGCGCGATTTCAATGGAAACGTGAGCGTGGAACTGTACTACAGATTCAAGAAGCGCTAGCAGTTCAGGTTCGCCGCAAAGAATGAATATTGTCATCTTCGGTCTTTCCGTCAGTTCCGCTTGGGGGAATGGCCATGCCACGCTATGGCGCGGATTATTGCGCGCGCTGAACCGCCGCGGACATGAAATCCATTTTTTCGAGCGGGACACGCCCTACTACGCGGCGCATCGCGATGCTGTTTCGTTTCCGTTCGCGGAGCTGCATCTTTACTCGGATTGGGCGGACAACCTGCCGCGCGCTCAGCAACAACTCTCGCGTGCCGATGTCGGCTTGGTGACATCGTATTGTCCGGACGGGATCGCAGCTTGCGAGCTGGCGCTCGAGTCCGGTCTGGACCGCACGGTGTTTTACGACATGGATACGCCGGTGACGCTGAGCCGGTTGGAGAAGGGAGAATCGGTCCCCTACCTGCCTCCGGCCGGTCTCGCGGACTTCGACTTGATTTTGAGCTATACGGGCGGGCAGGCACTCGAGCAATTGCGCGAGCGGCTGGGTGCGCGCTGCGTCTCCACGCTGTATGGCTGGGTGGATCCCGAGGTGTACTATCCGGTTGAGCGCTCCGCGAAGTTTGCAGCGGATCTGTCGTATCTGGGCACTTACTCCGCCGACCGGCAAGCAGCTTTAGAGGAGTTGCTGCTCAATCCCGCCCAGCGCTTGGGTGAGCGAAAATTCGTCATCGGGGGCGCCATGTATTCCGGCACGCAAACATGGCCGGAAAACGTGCGTTACTTCGACCATGTCCCGCCGCAGGAGCACTCCGAGTTCTATTCGTCTTCTCCACTCACGCTGAATGTCACGCGCGGGTCCATGGCAGCGATGGGCTACTGTCCTTCCGGACGTCTGTTTGAGGCAGCTTGTTGCGGGACGGCAGTGCTGAGCGACTGGTGGGTTGGACTCGACACGTTTTTCGAGCCGGGAGAGGAGATCATCATCGCAACCTCCGGAGCAGATGCGATTGCCGCAATTGCCAAAGACCGTGCCGAAGTGGCCCGAATTGGCGCGCGTGCCAGGCAAAGAGCGCTCGATTGTCACACGGCTGAGATCCGCGCACAGCGGTTCGTTGAGCTGATCGAATCTCCCAGGGACGAAATGCAAGAAGGTCAGCCGAACGCGCTGGCTTCGCGGGGAGCGTAAGAGCGATGTGGGGAATCATTCCAGCGGCGGGGACGGGAAGCCGCATTCAGCCGCTCGCGTTTTCAAAAGAGCTGTTGCCGGTTGGCAGCTATGTGACAGGGGGGCAGGAACGGCCGCGAGCCGTCAGCGAGTATCTTGTGGAACGCATGGTGAACGCTGGAGTGGACAAGATCTGTTTCGTCATCTCGCCGGGCAAATCAGACATTTTGGATTACTTCAGCGGTACCGCGCTTTCCGCCACCATCTTCTATGCCGTGCAGCCGCAGCCCGCTGGATTATGCGACGCCATCTTTCGGGCGCTTCCGCTCATCGCGCCTGAAGAGGAGGTGTGCATCGGACTGCCGGATACGATTTGGTTTCCGGAAGATGCTCTCGCTCACCTGCCAAGCGGAATCCTATCGCTGTTGTTGTTTCCTGTGCAGCATCCTGAGCGTTTCGATGCGGTGATAACCGACGAGGAAGGTTCTGTCTTGGAAGTGCGCGTAAAGAGCGCGCAGATCTCCACCAAGTGGATTTGGGGCGCGTTCAGAATGCCCGGTTTCGTGCTTGCCGAACTGCATGAGATCTGGAAAAACCGCCGCGACGAATATCTGGGAACGTTGATAAACGAATACCTGGCACGCGGGGGCGAAGCCTACGGCTACAAAATCGGTGAAGCATACGTGGACGTGGGAACGCTGGGTGGTTATCGCGAAGCGTTGCGGCTCCTAAGTGAACTAAGCAATGACGCAAATTGCGCAGCCGAGACCGCATCGGCTTGACCGTCCCGTGCTCAGCCTGGAGATTGTCGACAGCAGTTCGCGTCTGCTTGAGATTCAGCAGGAGTGGTCTTCCTTCGTGGAGACCATTGCGGGCCTGACTCCATTTCAATTGCCCGAATGGCTGATCACTTGGTGGCGTCACTTCGGTAGCGGTGCGCTACGGGTTTACGTGTTTCGGGGCGGTAATGAGATGGCCGGCGTCGTTCCCTGCTTTCTCCATGAGTGGAACGGCGCAAGACAGATGACTTTGATCGGAGCCGGAATCTCCGACTATCTTGAGCCGGCGGCGAAGCCGGAACATGCAATCGAAATTGTCGAGCAGATCCGCTTGCACTTGGAAACGAGTGCCGAGTGGGATATCTGCGACTGGCAAGACCTGTCGTTCGATACACCGTTCAAACGTCTGGCTTCTGAAGTAAACGAAGACGCTCCGTGTTCGGCAATCCCGCTTGAAGGGAGCTTCGAACAGTATTGGGAACGTTGCGCCCAGTCTCTGCGGCAGAATGTGCGAAGGGACCGGGCCAAGGCAGAAGCATGTGGGCCAATACGTTTCGATGTAACAGCCAGCGCGGAACCTGAGTTAATCGGAGCGCTGATCGCGATGCACGGCGCCCGTTGGCAACAGCAGAATCAGCCGGGCATGATTGAGGCGAATGGATCAGCCGAATTCCTGCGGGAGATTGCCCTTGAGTTTGCTTCGCGGGACCGGCTGCGGATCTTCTCGCTGCGTTTCGATGGGAAGCTTGCGGCGGTGATTCTCGCGTTTCGCTATCAGGGCCGCATTTTGAACTATCTGACGGGCTTTGACCCGGAGTGTGGACGTTTGGGATTTGGGCGAACGCTGCTCTATGAGGCGATTCGCTATTGTTTCGAAGGCGGGTACAGCGCCTGGGATTTTCTACGCGGCGATGAGCCTTATAAGCATTGGTGGCGAGCGGAGAAGATCCAGAAAACTAGGCTAAGAGTGATTCGTAAAGCCTGAGGTAGTCGTTCACCATGCGCGCGGCATCGAAGCGCTGCTTGGCGACGTCGCGACAAGTTGCGGGCGAGATGTCGTCGCTGCGTCTCACCGCGTCGGCCATTTCATCCTGTGAATCGACCAGGAAACCGGTGACTCCGTGATCGATCACCTCTGGCAAGGCGCCCGAACGGAAGGCGATGACCGGAGTCCCGGAGCCGATTGCTTCCATCGCTACGAGTGAGCTTGTCTCGGCGACAACGCTGGGGATTAGCAAGCATCGTGCTTCTGACAGAAGCTTGATCTTTTGCTTCAATCCGATGGGTCCGACATGCCGACGCCGGTCGTCGAGCAATGGCTGAACGCGTTTCGAGAAGTAGGCCTGGTGATCGTGAAAGGGATGCACGGGACCGGCGACGACGGCGGGCAGATCGAGGCTATGCGCGAGCTCGAGTGCAATGTGAACTGCTTTTTCCGGGCAGATACGCCCGATCCATAAGAGATCATTTCTGACCGGACGATTGGTGGCGGCTGCGGCCGGTGCGTACTGTTGGAGGTCGATACCGTTGGGCACGACAGGCAGCTTTGCCTTGCCTGGAGTTGTGGTGGCCTGAGTGTGCGAAACGCAATTTAAATGCAGGTCCGGCGCATCGAAGATAGCGGGTGGATACCAGGCCGGTGGAAGATGAAGCGTGGCGAGTTTTGGCAGGGCGTGGCGAGGCAAGTACGTATTGAAATCCAAACCATGAAAGTGAATCAGGTCTATTCGGTATTGGAGCAACGCTGTGTTGATACATTCGAGATGTTCCCTTTGCGCCGAACTTCGTTGGGCTTCCGTGATTTCGCCGCTGGACGGAGAAGTTGGAATCAGATGCCCCGAAACTTCGGACCCGCGGGCGGCGATGACAACCGAGCGGTGGCCGGCGTGGATAATGCCACGCTCCAGCAGCGCGAGGATCTGTTCCGCTCCGCCCGCCGAGTCTGGGCCAGCGGGCAGAAGAGGATAGGCAACGCTAAGAACGGTCAACGCTAGAAAGCATACTGTATTTGTGTGTGGTGCGGAGAGGGGGACTTGAACCCCCACGGTGTTACCCGCTAGCACCTCAAGCTAGTGCGTCTGCCAATTCCGCCATCTCCGCGACGTACAGGACTACTTCTTGTTCTTACTCTGAGGTAGAGGCTTTACGTTCTTCTGAATCGCTGGTGCATTGCGGTTTTGGAGCACGCTATGGCTACTAGAAGGCGTTCCCATGCTCGACATGATCGCCAAGGCCAGCGAGGTCACCATAAACAGGCTGGCGGCGATTGTAGTGGCCTTGGAGAGGACTGTTGCGGTGCCGCGCGGTCCGAATACCGTCTGAGAACCCATGCCGCCAAACGCGCCCGCCAGATCGGCGGCTTTGCTGCTCTGCAGCAGAACCACAATGATCAAAAACAAGCAGATTATCACGTGCAGCGTCGTGAATAGGTACACCATGCCAGCTTTGAGTATAGCAACCGGGCGAGAGGGTGCAAGACTAGGGCCATGGGCGATTTTACCGAACGAACTCCGCCGCTCGGGCTGGCTGAGCTGAGGGAGGATTACCGGCGTGGCGGGCTGGCGGACGAGCCTTACGAAACGAACCCAATCGCGCTGTTCGGAAGCTGGATGAAGGAGGCGCAAGCTGCTCATTTAAAAGAGCCAAATGCCATGACTCTCTCGACCGCGACCCGCGAGGGCAGACCGTCCGGGCGGATCGTGTTGCTGAAGGAACTTACGGAGAATGGCTTCGTTTTTTACACCAACTACACAAGCAGGAAAGGGCAAGAAATAAAAACGAACCCATTTGCCTCGTTGACGTTTTATTGGGGGGAACTGGAGCGGCAGGTGCGGGTGGAAGGCCGGGTGGAGCAGGTGGCGCGGGAGAAGTCGGAGGCCTACTTTCAAACGCGTCCGAAGGGCAGCCGGTTAGGGGCGCTGGCTTCGCACCAAAGCGAGCGGCTGCCCAGTCGCCGGCCGCTTGAGAGCAGGCTGCTGGAGCTTGAGAACGAATACGCGGATACGGACCACGTTCCGGCACCCGAGTGGTGGGGAGGTTACTGTGTGGCGCCGGAAGCTATCGAGTTCTGGCAAGGGAGGACGAACCGGTTGCACGACCGGCTCCTGTATAGAAGAAAGGGCGAAGAAGAATGGGCGATAGAACGTTTGTCTCCATAGCTCCACGAAGGTATGTGCGTGTACGTCTGATCTGTATGCCGCGGCTTGCTGGTGTCTTTTTGTTTGCTGGCTTGATAGCACAGGCGGAGCCGACTGCCGGTGTGTTGATCCAGAAGATCCAAGACCGCTACAACGGCGCGCGTACGCTGTCGGTGAGCTTTGTAGAGAACTATGGCGTGCTGGGACACGACCGGCCGCCGGAGATGGGAACGCTGACGTTGCGGAAGCAGGGAAAGATGCGATGGGATTACGCGCGTCCGGCGGGGAAGATTTTTGTGTCGGATGGGAAAAACGTCTTCCTGTATACCGCCAGGGATAATAGGGTAGAAAAACTCCCATTAAAGGACACTGAGGATATGCGTGCGCCGCTGGCTTTCCTGTTGGGGCATTTGGACATGAAAAAAGAGTTTGGCGCCTTCACTGTTTCGACGGGTGGAGAGGGAGACTGGCTGAACGCCTCGGCGAAGAACGAGCGCATGCCGTACAAGAACGTGCAGATGTTGATTGCCGCGGACGGATCAATCCGGGTGTTGAAGGTAGTGGGACGGGACGAGTCGCTGCTGTCCTTTTCGTTTGCGAATGAGCAGTTAAACCCGCGCCTCGACGAGGGGCAGTTTCACTTCACGATTCCGGCGGGCGCCGAGGTGGTGGACTCGGTGGAATTTCGCGGGCAGGAGAGATAGAGCGGATGGCCGAATTTCTTCTGCGGTACGCCGATCCGCGCGGGCAGATGCACGAGCAGGTGGCGGAGGCGTCGACGGAGCGGGAAGCTCGTGAACGGCTGGCGCAGCAAGGTTATCTGGTCTATTCGGTACGCGCGAAGGACTTCGGTGCGCGTCTCGGCAAAATCAGCGGCGGTGGAAGTCGCAGGAAGACGGTTAATCTTGAGAAATTCCTCATCTTCAATCAGCAGTTTGTGACGCTGATTCGAGCGGGTTTGCCGATTTTGAGAGGGCTCGACTTGCTGGCCGACCGGCTTACGGATGAAAAACTTGGGCGCCACATTCAAGCGGTCCGCGACGAGGTCAGGACCGGGACTACGCTTTCGGATGCGTTCGCGCGCCAGAACGTGTTTCCCGCGATCTATGTGACATCTGTTCTGGCCGGCGAGAAGAGCGGCTCTTTGACGGAGATACTCGACCGGTACATTACGTACCAGCGGTTGACGTTGGCGTTGCGGAAGAAGCTGTTGGTGTCGCTGTTGTATCCGGCGGTGCTGATTGTGCTCGTAATTTCGTTGATCGTATTTCTGGTGACCTACGTGGTGCCGAACTTTGCGGCGCTGTACAGCAGCATGGAAGCGAAGCTACCGGCAGCGACGCAGATTTTGATTGCGGTGGGAACGACGGCGCGCAGCTATGTGTTGCTGGGCGCCGGTCTGGTGGTATGCGCCGGAGTGGCGGCGTATTTTTGGGCGCGACGCGAAGCATCGCAAGAGACACTGGACAAGATCAAGATGCGAATGCCGCTGCTGGGCGAGGTATGGACGAAGTACCAGGTGGCGCAGTTAGCGCGTGTTTTGGGCACTCTACTGGTAGGCGGCATTCCACTGGTGCAGGGCCTGGAAACGGCGGGGCGGTCGCTGGGAAGCGTGCTTTTGAAGAAGGTGCTGGACCGGGCCGCGGTTTTGGTGAGAGAGGGCAAGTCGCTTTCGGTTGCTCTCACGACGACGGGCATTTTCCCCCCTTTGGCGGTTGACATGATGGAGGTGGGCGAATCGACGGGCGCGTTACCGCAAATGCTGGGCAGCGTGGCGGAGTTTTACGAGGAAGATGTAGCGACGCGCATGACAGCGCTTTTGTCGCTGATAGAGCCAGTGATTATGATTTGCATGGGCGCGTTTGTAGCGTTTGTGCTGGTGGCGCTTTACCTGCCTATCTTCTCGCTGGCGGACACGATTCGGTAAATGGCAACAGAGATTATCAAAATCAAAGATCCGGGCGAGGAAGCCGAACAGGCGCAAGCGGTGGCGCGGCGTTACTGCTGCGACTTTATCGACCTGAAAACGGCGAGGATCGACCACGAACTCTTTCGGACTGTACCCGTGGATCTGATGTTCCGGTATCACTTCGTACCGTTACAGGCACAGAACGGGACGCTGGATATCGCGCTATCCGATCCGCGGGACATTGTATCGATCGATGAATTGGCCGTTCTGCTTTCGAAGAAGCTGAAGGTCAACGTCGCGACGTACACGCAGATAGCGGATCTGCTGAAGAAGACCGAGCAATCGCAGCGCGTGCTGGAGGAGGTGACTGAAGGCTTCACGCTCGACGTGGTGGGCGACGATGAAAACACAGACGAAAATCTGTCCATCGACCGGCTGACGTCGGATGAAGGCAACATTGCGCCCGTCATCAAGCTGGTGGACACAACGATATTTAATGCGCTGGAGCGGCGGGCGAGCGATATACATATCGAGACGCGCGACCAGGAACTCGCGATTAAATACCGCATTGACGGCGTGCTGCAGTACGCGATGAGTCCGATTGCGAAGGAGTGGTATTCGGCGGTGATTTCGCGCATCAAGGTGATGAGCGAGCTGGATATCGCGGAGCGGCGCGTTCCGCAAGACGGCCGCTTTCGCGTCCGGTACAAAGGCCGGTTGATCGACTTTCGCGTTTCGATCATGCCGACGATTCATGGCGAGGATGCCGTGCTTCGCGTGCTGGATAAGGAGTCGATGAGCGAGAAGTTCTCGCGCTTGACTCTGGACGTGGTGGGCTTTGCGGAGCAGGACATGACGAAGTTCCGGCGGTATATCAAGGAGCCGTACGGAATGGTTCTGGTGACGGGCCCGACGGGATCGGGCAAGACGACCACGCTGTACGCCGCCTTGAGCGAGATCAAGAACGACGAAGACAAGATCATCACGATTGAGGATCCGGTTGAGTATCAAATTAAGGGGATCACGCAGATTCCGGTGAACGAGAAGAAAGGCCTGACGTTCGCGCGGGGACTGCGATCGATTTTGCGTCACGATCCGGATAAGATTCTGGTGGGCGAGATACGGGACCAGGAGACGGCGCAGATTGCGATCAACGCGGCGCTGACGGGGCATCTGGTGTTTACAACGGTTCACGCGAACAATGTTCTGGATGTGCTGGGACGGTTCTTGAACATGGGCGTGGAACCGTATAACTTCGTGTCGTCGCTGAACTGCATTTTGGCGCAGCGGCTGGTTCGTATCATCTGTCCGCATTGCCGTCAGCGGGTGGAATACGACGATGAATACCTGGTGGAGAGCGGCTTGAACGTGGAGGAGTGGCGATCGTTTCCTTTTTATGAAGGCCGTGGTTGCATGGAGTGCAGCGGAACCGGATTCCGGGGCAGAACCGCCATTCATGAACTGCTGGATTTGACGGAAGCGATACGTGAGATGATTCTGGAACGCAGGCCGGCGTCGGAGATCAAGCGAAGAGCGCGAGAGGATGGCATGACGTTCCTTCGGCATTCGGCACTGGACCGGGTGAAGCAGGGCATCACGACGTTGCGAGAAGCGAACAAAGTAACATTTATCGAGGGTTAGCGGAAGAATGACTTGCAAAAATCGGGCTGCGGTGATTTGGAGGGTTGTGGACTCGGGAAAGCACTGGGACAGACAACGATTTCCGCTCGCAAGCCGCTCTTGAGCCCTGATTCAGCGTTGTTGGTGCTCGGGAAATCGAAGTCAGTCCCGGCTTTTCGCGTTTTCTGATGTTCGATTCTGAATTTTGCAAGTGGCTATGAGAGATAGGATACGAGTTTGACGGTTTCCGATCGTATACAGCGCTGGATCACCGAACCGCCACCGGATCACGTTTTCGAGATCACGGAAACGTCGTTGGCCGCAGTATCGCCGCGCAGTCCGGGACAGCACCAGCAGGAGATTTTAACGGAGCGGGCGTTGCTGCCCTCGCCGGCGGCGCCGAATGTTTTAAAGCCGCAACTTTACCGGGAGGCTTTGGCACGATTTTCGCCTCCGGGCGCATTAAAGGGGACGGCGACAGCGGTGGTGATTCCCGATTATGCAGTGCGCATGGCGATTTTAGATTTCGAGGAATTCCCAACCAACGAAGAAGAGCGCCTGGCGCTGATTCGATTCCGGCTTCGAAAGACGGTGCCATTTCATATTGAGGAAGCGCAGCTTTCTTATGGCATCCAGGTAGAGGATCCGAAGCGGGTGGAGGTGTTGGCAGTCAGTATCGCGCGCCCGATTTTGGACGAGTATGAAGCGATTTTCAAGGATGCCGGATACCGGGTGGGGTTGTTGACGCCATCCTGCCTGGCCACTTTGCGCTTATGCACAAGCGCGGACAAAAGCCTGACCTTGCTGGCCAAGGCCGCAGGGTCGAACTTGTCGGTTCTGCTGTTGCAGCAGGACCGGGTGCGTCTGGTACGTTGCCTGGATTTGACGGGAAGCGATGGGGAAGCGGTGAAGAGGGAAGAGCGGACGGTGTTGCCGCTGCTGCAGCAGACGCTGGCGTATGCGGAGGATCAGATCGAGCAGCCGGTCGGGCGGCTATTGCTTTGCGGATTCGGTGGGATGGCGGAAGTGCTGGGGGCTATGGCGCAGCGGGAATTCGGGGTTCCTTATGCGCTGGTGCGCTCGAAGTTTGGAGCGGCCTCACAGGAGAACGCAGGGCTGTTGGGATTGCTGGAGCAGTACGCGGCATGAGCCTTTATCCACCGACATTAATTAACATCGCTTCGCAGCCTTTCCGGCGCGAGCGGGCGCAAAACGCAGCGGTGGCATTAATCTGCGCGGCGCTGACTTGTTCACTGCTGGTGCTGGTGCTTTTGATTGTGCATGAACGGGCGCAGGCGGCGGATCTGCGACGTGGGATGGAAGCGGACCGGGCCGAGTTGCAGCGCTTGCAGAGTCAGGAAGCGCGCTACTCGTCGTTTGTATCGAGGCCCGCGAACGCCGATGTGTTTGCAACCAGCGTACTGCTGAACGAGCTGATTGCGCGGCGCGGGGTGAGCTGGACACGGGTGTTCAAAGACCTGGGGACGGTGATGCCGCCGAGCGTGCGATTGGTGGCGGTGCGGCTGCCACAAGTGGCGGCGGAGCAGGGCACTGGCATCAATCGCGTGCAATTGGACATGGTGGTGGGAACGGAGCGGCCGGAGGCGGTGATCGATCTACTGCGGCGGCTGCAACAATCGAGCTTGTTTGGGCCGGCGCAGGTGATGACACAGACCACGCCGACGCAGAACGATCCTCTTTACAAATATCGCGTGACGGTGGCGTATGCGCAGAAGATTTGATTGGCTTCCCGCGCTGCTGAGCGGAGCGCAGCGGGGCCCGCGTTTCTGGCTTCAGATAGGAGGTATCGCGCTGGCGCTGTTCAACGGCATAGCGCTGTATTTCTATCTTGATCCTCCGGGCGGCACGCGGGCAGAACTGACGCAGCAGGGCACCGAGGTGCGAAACCAGATTGCGGCAACGCGAAAGATGGCGGGAAGGCTAGGAACGGTTGCCGAGAAGGTGCAGTTGGGGAGCGCGGAGTCGGCGGATTTCGAGACGAAGTATTTTCTGCCGAAGCGGATCGCCTATGGAGCGGTGATTGCGGAAATTCAGAGGATGGCGCAAGCGTCCGGTTTACGGGAACGGGACGCGGTGTATACGGAGGAGCCGATTGAGGGCACGGCGGATCTCTCGTTGCTGAACAATACCGCGAATTACGAGGGGTCGTACGACAATCTGATGCGGTTCCTGTTTGAAGTGGATGAATCGCCGATGTTGCTGATGTTGGACAATCTGCAAGCAGCGCCGCAACTAAAGGGCGGGCAGATCAACACCTCGATCCGTTTTCAGACGATTGTTCAGGAAGGGCCGGGCGTGGGTTTGGTGAATCTGCAATGAGGGCGGCTGCCGCTGAAACGAAGATTTTCGGGATGCGAATTCCGGTGGATCCAAAGATCCTTTTCGGAGGCTTGGCTGCGATCATAATGCTGCTGTGGTGGTTCAACTCGCGAGGAGATGAGGAGACAAATGCTCCAGCGGTGACCGCCGTCCGCACGGGGGTGACGCCTGCACCTGCCGTGCCGCTGCGCGTCCGAACGCCGGTGTCGCGGCGTGCGGTTGCGATGAACGACCGCGGGAGTTTGCGGTTGCGGCCGATTGATCCGAGTAAGGGGGACATCGACCCGACTTTGCGGCTGGATCTGCTGGCCCGCTTGCAGCGTTTGCAGCCGGTGAGCGGGGGGCGCAGTCTGTTCGAATCGGGAGGCCTGCCTGCGACCGGAGTGACTGTAGTTCCGATGCATGCGCCGGTGCTTCGTCCCGGACCGATTCCCACCGGCGGTATGCCAGGCAACCCATTGATGGGCGGAGCACCGGTACCGAGCATTCCGCTCAAGTACTACGGATATGTGAAGCCTAACCAAATGCCGACCGGCGTGAAATTGACGAACAATCGGGGATTTTTTCTGGATGGCGACGACGTGGTGGTTGCGTCAGAGGGCGACGTGTTGAAGCAGCAATATCTGGTGGTGGAGTTGACGCCGAACAGCGCTCGACTGGAAGACACCAGACTGAGGCAAGGCCAAACGTTACCGGTCGTGCCGGTGGCGATGCCGTGAATAGTTTCGACACGACAGGCGAGCGCCGGACTGGTACGGAAAAGGGATCCGCACTGCTGATCGTGTTCGTGTTTGCGGCCATGATCGCAATCATGCTTTACAAGGAGATGCCGGTGGCGGCGTTTGAAGCGCAGCGGCAGAAGGAGCAGTTGCTGATTGACCGGGGCAACGAGTATTCGCACGCGGTGAAGTTATTCGTGAGGAAGCTGCAGATTCATCCTGCCTCGATGGAGGCGCTAGAGAAGACCAACCAGATACGCTTCTTGCGGCATCGTTTCAAGGATCCGTTCACAGGAAAAGACGACTGGCGAGTGCTGCATGCGGGGCCGAACGGCACGCTGATGGACTCGAAGGTGAAGCTGGCTGGGTTTGGTCAGAATGGCAGCGGAAGCAACGCCGCGGGTGTTCAGAACGGCCCGGCGACGGGCAGCGCGGCGTTCGGATCGTCTTCGAACGGCGCTAATCCGGCGCAAGCGAACGGTGGATTTGGGAACAACGGTTTTGGGGCGGATTCGGGCTCAACGCCGCCGGAAGTAGTGGTAGCGCCGATCCCGCAACGTGGTCCAGCGATCGCGGCGAACGGGAATGGGGTGGCGGGCGGGGCGGGAGCAGATCAAAATCCGTTGGCTCCGCTGTTGCCTCCGGGACAAGCGGAGGCCAACACTGAGGGGCAGGCCGGGACAGGTCAGGCCGGAGCGAGCGGCGCTGGAAATACGACAGGCATGTCGGGCCGGAATGGCGCGTTAGGCGGCGGGGAGAACGCTTCTGCCGGGAACGGGAACCCGCTGGGGCCTGCTGGGAACCCGAGGCCCAACGTTTTGGCACCGCAAGGGCAGGCTGGCGGTCCAGGTACGGGCTTGGGAACGATCACGAGCGGCGGCATTGCCGGGGTGGCCAGTAAGGCGTCAGGCCACAGCATCAAAACGGTGAACGAACAAACCGACTATTTGTTGTGGGAGTTTTATTATGACCCGGCGAAGGATGCGTCGCGGGGTATCGCGAATGCAGTTGGAGCGTTGGGCGCGGGACAGCAGGGGAATGGTCAACAGCCCGGCTTAGGGCAGAACCAACAGCAGCAGAATGGGGTTGGCGCGAATAGTTCCTTCGGACCGACGAGTTCTTTTGAACCTATTAATTCTTTCGGACCGAACACTGCCTTGGGGGCGGGAAGCGGGTCTCCCGCGAATGGTTCGAATGGAAGCCCGGGCCCGACGCCGTTCCCAACTCCAGGAACGCAGCAGCCGCAACCTCCGCAGTAGGGCGTGGGGCGAGCCCCGAGGGGCTTTTTGTGTCTGCCGGGATTAGCGGACTTGGGCCACGCGTCCAGCTATGAAGCCTGCAGGCTCTGGCGTCACTGTGGCGAAACCATGTAGCAATAGACTGGGCACCGCAGATATACCAGAGCCCAATGACCGGGTCGCAAATCGCACATCCCGCTGAAGAGGATGGGGCAAACGGAACGATTGGATTTCCGTAGAGATGATGCACCACATCCCAGCAGGCATGTAGAATCCAAGCGACGCCGATGAAGCGGTAGTCGCTCAGCCCGCGGTAAGCCATGAAGGTGATGAGCGCGCAGAACGCAAACTCCCATCCGCCAAGTCCTCCGTTCAGGTAGGCTGCGCCGGCTCCCGCAACCATGATTGCGCTGAAGTTGCGCCGGGCAGGCTCTTTGAGCAGTGAAAAAGCTGCGATCCAGATTAGGGCGATGAAGAGAGGCGAGATCATCTGCGGGAGAGTCAATGCATGGTGTAGTTGAAGAGGCATTTCGTTCCGGTGGGAGTCCTTGGTTTTCCCGCAGTCGGTTGCGGCGGAAAAGTTTGCAATCTATTTATAGCACGAACGGTCGTACTCTAATAGTTGTTACTGACATGCTGCCTCACGCGCTGGTTTTGGGACGGGGCGCGATTCCAAGGCATTTTCCCAAGCAGCGTTGCCATGAGGCAGATATCCGAGATGCCTGCGAACGCTAGACCGGCGCCGACGAAAAACGTCCAGGAAAAGAACCAAGAGGAAACAGCGAGACCAAGAACCACGGAAATCACGACCATGCTTCCTGCAATGGCGCGAACTTGCCGCTCGATAGACCAGGGCCTGTTTTTCGCGGCTTGCACGGGCAGTCCCGCTTGTTGCCACGCTTCGAGGCCGCCTTCGAGAACCGCTACGTCCTGGAAGCCCATATTTTGAAGCCGCTGCGCCGCATCGGTAGCGCGTCGTCCGGAACGGCACACAAGCACAACGGGGTCGTGTTTTTGCCAGGTTTGGGCACGACTCTCCATTGCGGATAGGGGAACAAGCAGCGAGCCAGGAATGGCGGCGGCCGCGTACTCCGGATAGTCACGAACATCCAGGAGAGCGGCGTTGCCGCTATGAACTTGCA
>JAABUQ010004137.1_pt1 | contig 25271 bp, 32 predicted proteins | sample 5560001 | NCBI WGS metagenome assembly JAABUQ01 (sample SAMN10711888, study PRJNA513371) | rock metagenome | isolation source: Antarctica rocks | place: Antarctica: Victoria Land, Finger Mt nord | collected 2015-12-18
AACCTCTCTGCACTTGGCCCGGCGGCAACCGAGCTCGTTGATCGATCACAGGGAGGTTACGTCGCTTCTCTCACCCCTCTCGGGCTCGTGCCGGCGACGAATTTCCACAAGTTCCTACAGTAGCTCCTTTGAATACTAGGGTTATTTAGACTGATCCCGCGGATCCTATTGAGCAGGGCAGGGATCAGCCGCTTGAGAACGTTTCTTCCCTTGTACTCGTCCTGGAGTCGTTGTTCGAGCCCCCGCGCCTCTTCGTACAAGATTGTGGTACCACCAACAGCATCGTGCGCACCATGCTGGAGGCGGTTGGTTGTCAGCACTACGAGCACCTGGCCTATCCGGCGGTTGACCTGTTGCGCGCCTCGACCTTGTCCAAGTTGGCGCTTGACGTGGTCATCCTGGACGAGATTCTCGAGCACCTGCCAAACCCGTTTCTGGCCGCAGCTAATCTGCGCCGCGCGCTGCGTCCAGGCGGCGTGGTGCCCTACGACTACCGGGTAGGTCCCGCTGGCGCGTCGTCTCCGTCGCCTTAAACGACGTCAGTCATTGGCCGCATGCTCCGCCGGCGTCGGGCTTCAGAGATGCACGCGGACGGTACAGCCAGGAACGCCCGGCCTCATGGCTCTCGAGCACCATCGATGCTCGTAGTGCGCTCATGACAGTGCGAGGCCACATCGGATAGGCGGGCAAGCCAACGGGGTACAAATCGGCGTCAATAGGGTAGCCGATGATCAGGAGACTCACCTTGCCACTACAGATGTCGGCGACAAGAGGCCGCGAGTCCCACAGGCCGTCGTTCTCCAAGATGCTGTACAGAAACGGTTCGAGCAGGATGGGGCGATCGACGCGCACGACGGCGTCCAGAGGCTCTGCCAAAATTTCTCCCGGTTCCTGTCGGAGCAGGCTATCGAGATCACCAACCTCCCGATCTAAAACGAACCTGCGTGCGATCTCGTCCGCATGTAGAGTCCACTCCGGCGGGCTCAGGTCGGCGCGGGGCGGGGCGATCAAACGCGCCGGAACGAGGGCGCCCAGGTGAGCTGCCAGCAACCAGATCGGCACCATCGATAGCACCGATAGAGGTGGTCGGCGGATCGCGCGGAGGCTCGTCCAAACACACAGCGTTGCAAGGATAGCCGTAGCCCCAGCAAACTCGATCCAGTAGTTGTGGTTCGCTCCGATCTTGACGATCGCGGCCACGGAGATCAGGCTCGCCAGCCAGTAGATGACGATAAGTCTCAGCGATTGGCTCGTCCACGCACGTGTGTACAGAATAAAGAGCAAGGCCAGGAGCGCGGGGACACCTTCGATGCCACGGAGCTGTTGGAATTGGTACGCCGCCGTTTCTCGGGAGATAGGGTTGGCGTTCGCCAGGACCGTGTTGGCGAAGAAGGCACCCGAGGTTGACCACTGAAGCAGCGCGGCAACCAGCAGAATGGTGAGCAGGGCGACACAGGCAAACAGACTTGCCTTCCGAAGCCGGACTGTGGTGAGCCAGAGTGTTCCGGCGAGGATGGCGGCAAAGAAGGTCTGCTTGGTGAGCACCGCCAGACCCGCGAGGAGAGCTGCCACCATCAGGTGCAGCCGCGTGGTGCCCTGGGACAGCACCACGATGGTGCCAACCGAGAGCGCGACGCCAAGAAGGTCAACGCGGTACAGGGCGAGCCACGATGCGTACGAACCAGGAAAGGCGAGGGCCAAGAACATCGAGGCCGCGAACACACCTGCCCAGCGTGTCCGGGTCTGAACGGCAGCGATGTAGCCGAGAAGGATCGCGCTGACGATACCCGCCACGAGTGACAGGGCGCGGCCAGGGGCAAACCCGGGACCCACAACGATACGCAGGCCGGCAGCGACCCAGTAGTACAGCGGAGTATAGGCAGCCACAGTGAAGGGCTGGCGGTCGATGGGCTGATACAGCGCTTCGCCCTGAAGCAAGCGTGCCGCATCCCCATAGACGATGGGTTCTCCGTAATCCAGCTCCTTTCGGAGCAGCATCGTCGCCAACGCACTCACGACGGTAATCGTGGCGAGGATTGCAAGCAGGGCGGCCAGCACGCCGACACTCAGCTGGCGTGGTCGGCTCAGCACCAGGCTGGGGACCGTCGCCATCTCCCCCGTCCCCGGACCGGCACCCCTAGCTCGCCCGACAGGCCTTCAGCGTCTCGACCGCCGTGCTGTCACTCGTGACCACTGGGTCCACAGCAGGTGCGCCCGCACGTCATCCGTGAGTCGCCCGCGGCGGTCGGGTCGCCGCAGTCTCTCTGACCAGCGCCCCCGCGTTCACGGGCACGTTGCAGCGGCGCCCGCGCCAGCCGCCACGGAGAATCGGCCACCTGGCCGGTCACGGCGGCGAGAGTTTGACGGGGACACTCAGCACCGGGTTGGTCTTGGCCATGTCGACCACGCGGGCGTAGCGGGCCGTCGTGCGTGGGTCGCGGTGGCCGAGCAGGTCCTGGACGGCGCGCAGGTCGTGCGAGTAGCGGTAGGCCAGCGTGGCGGCGGTGTGGCGGAGCGCGTGGTCGGACACCCCCGGCCGCTTGAGCTGGGTGCGCCGCAGGTAGCCGTCAACGACGAAGCGCACCCCGCGCGGCGTGATCCGTCGGCTGAGCGCCCGATTGCCCACGCACGTGAACAACGGCGTGCCCTCGCCATCCGCAACGACCCGTGTCTGGCTCGCTATATAGAGGTTAAGGGCGTCGGCGACGTCGGCTCGCAAGTAGACGAGGCGATCGTGGTACTTGCCGCGGACCAGCAGGGCCCAGCTGTCGGGACGGTGCTGCAGGTCGTCGCGGTTGGCGCGCTGGATCTCGACGGTGCGCAGGCCCTGGAGGCCGCACAGCGCCAGGATGGCGCGGTCGCGTAGCGGCCCTTCCTTCTCAAGAGGGGGAGCCGAGCGGAACAGGAGGGTGAGCTCGACCTCGGACAGGTAGCCGAAGTCCTCGGCCGCCTTCTTCTCGCGGGGCGGGCGGATCCCGGCGGCCGGGTTGTCGTGGCGTAACCCCGCAGCCACCGCCGCCTGGTAGAAGCGGCGCAGCACGGTGAGCTTGTTGGCGATGGTGCCGGGCTTGTAGCCGTCGAGCACCAGGTCCTGGCGGTAGGTCTTGACATCGTCGGGCGTGGCGGTCCCCGAATCAACCTCATTCTGTCGGCACCAGTCCACCCAGTTGGCCACCTGGCCGCGGTAGCTGCGGATGGTCTCGCGGGCGGCGTCGCCGTTGGCGACGTCCAGGCGCAGGAAGCGGGCGAAGGCGTCGTCGAGGGCAGTGGCGTCCGGCGAGAGGGACGACTGTGCGGCCGTCTGGCGCGCCAGTGAGGTGCTCGAAGGACGTCCGGCAGGGGTGAGGAAGGCCATAGCGCTACTACCGATTATGCCTGTACTCGGCACTAGAAGTACGGCTCGTTCCGCCGGCGCAGCGGCTTGGCCTAGCGAGAAGCTCCCTTTTCATTGGTCAGAAATGGGGCCGTGCGGGGTTGTCAGCCCCCTGCAAGGTGTCTAGTATCCTGCAACCCGTTTGGACCCCCAACTTCCTTCACATTGCGAGTCCGTGGGTCATGGTGGCGCCGTTTCCTTCTCGGTTGCCGAGGCGGCGCGCCGTCTCCAGATCAGCCGCGCCCGCGTTTACCAGCTCGTCGCCGCCGGTGCGCTCCAGGACGCCGGCGCTGCTGGGCTGCGGATTACGGCGGACAGCCTGGTCCGCCGTCTGGCCGCGGAGCCACCCGTGGGGGCGCGTTTGGCGCCGCTCAGCGCCTGGGCTTTGCTCGCGCTGGCCAGCGGCGATGCCGCCTTCCGCGGCCACGTCGCCGGATTGCTCAGCGATCCCGACCGGTCGCGCGCCCGAACACGCTTGCGCCAGCCCGGACTACTCGCCCTGGTGCCGCGACTGCGTGATCGCGCCGTTGGCCGCGGCTTTGCGCTGGCACCCGAGGCCCTCGTCGACGTGGCTGCCGACGGCCGCCTGGTTTTGAGTGGGGTAAGCGCCGCACGGGCACTGGGCTGGACCCTGCCCGACGGCGCCTGGCCGCTCGAGGCGTACGTCGCGGAAGCAGACCTCGTCGATCTCGTCCAGCAGTACGACCTGGACCGCGACCCGGCCGGCGATCTGGTGCTGCGAGCCGTGCCGGATGCCTGGCCTTTCCCACCTCACCTTCGCGTCGTCCCCGCCGTGGTGGCGGCGGTCGACCTGCTGGAAGCAGAGGCGCCCGCCCTGGCCGAGCTCGGACGGACATGGTTGGCGGAGCTGACCAGGGACCTCGACCCGTCCTGGACCCAGCGCCCGCCACGACGTCGGTCGGTGCGCCCAATCGTACCGACTGCGCGGATCGGTGAACCATCGGGTCGCCGGGTTCGAAGTCGGCGCGGTGACACCGAGTGGGATGACCGGGCGGACTGGGACGCGCGGCACCTGGTGGCGCTGCTGTTTGTCGCGGCCACCCCGCTGCGCCAGGCCGAGGTCCGCGAGCAGCTCCGCATTAGCGCGGTGCGCCTGGCGCGGGCCTGCGCCGTACTCCGGACTGATCCACCGCGGGGACTCCAGTTGGAGCAAGATGGCGAGCGCCTGGCCCTGGTCTCCGCACCAGACTGCGCCGCCGTGGTCGAGCGTCACCTGGAGCGGCCGGCGCCGGGGCCGCTGTCCACCGCGGCCCTGGAGGCGCTCGCCATTGTCGCCTACGAGCAGCCGATCACCCGCGCCGACATCCGCCAGGTCCGGGGTGTCGACAGCGATGCCGTGGTCGAGACACTACTGGCCCATGGCCTGGTGGCCGAGGATCCGCGCTTCGGTGGCCGCGGCCGGCCTGCCTTTCTAGTAACCACCGCGGCCTTCTTGCGGCATCTCGGCCTCGGCTCGCTCACCGACCTGCCACCCCGCTCAGCGCTCGGGGCGGTCTGACACGTCTGCTGGATCTGCACTGTCCCCACGGCGCTCGCGGCTAGCTCCACAGGGGTGCCGATGACGAGCACCGACCGGACACCGCCACTTGGCCCTATTCGCCGCATCTACGGGCGCCACTCAGCCCGCAGCGGCAACCGGTCGAGCGACCGGTTGGCTAGCGCAGGCCACCCGTGAGGGCAGCGGCGCTGAGCCCAACCGCCGCGATCAGCCCGCCGAGAACCGGGATGAAGCGCAGGATCAGCAACACTCCCGGCGAGTAATCGAAGCCCAGGGTGCGCAGCAGCTCGCCGTAGCTGGCGGTGCCACCGAACAGGCGCGTGCCGACGATGTACATCACGTACGACCACACTGCCCAGCCGAGGAGCTCCGAGAGCACCCCGCCGATCAGGCCGCCGACGCTGCCCGTTCCTTGGCTGCCGATGGCCCCGGCGACCGCCGCGCCGATGCCACTGGCCACGGCCGTCAGAATGACCACCGTCAGCGCCTGCGTCGTCACGCTGACGTCGGCCTCGACTTCGTTGTACAACCTGGTTTCGAGTCGGGACGCACGGATCATGCGACCAGTCAAACTCGGTGTGGACACGATCTCCGCCACGACATGGACTTCCCTCAAGGTGTGCGCCGAGCGAAGCATACGCCCTGCTGTCTGCGAGTCAACGTGTTCATGCGTCGCGGTCGCCAGAGACATGCCTGCCGCTGGTGCCGGCGCAACTTCACCGAGGCCTCGGCGTCAGCATTCAGCGGTTTCGCTGGTCGGGGGAGGTCATGCTGCCCGCGGACCGCTGGTATCTGGCCTGTCCACTGTCCAGTCAGCAGGGCCGCGAGCTGCTCGCCGCGCGTGGCATCGACGTCTCGCACCGCACCATGCGCCTATGGGGCGCAGGCAGTCGGACCACTGCTGGCGGCCGAGGCCCGACGCCGGCGTCGCGTCGGCAGGCGCTGGTTCGTGGATGAGGTCTTCCTGTGTCGCCAGAGCGAAAAGCGGTACCTGTACCGGGCGATCGACGAGGACGGCGTAGTTGTGGACGTGTTGCTGCGCGAGCATCGCGACACGGTGAGTGCCGAAGCCTTCTTCCGGGAGGCCATCGAGCGCACCCAGATGGTCCCGAATGAGGTCATCACGGATTATCACCAGCCGTATATCGAGGCCGTGGCAAGCACGTGTCCCGGCGCTCAGCATGTCCGGACGAGGCCGCACCGAGCGCGTGACGAGACGACCAAATCCGTCGAGCGTAGTCACGTGCCCACACGGGATCCGCTCCCGAACAGCCGGGGACTGAAGCGCGCGGAGACAGGGCAGCGCTTCCTGGAAGGCTTCGAAGCGGTGCGCCACCTGCGGCGTGCCGGCAGGCCTGGCGCCGGCCAGCCTGTGCCAGGCCCACCGCCCCACGCGCGTGTCCGCGCGGTCGTCGCTGCCATCGACGCCTTCGGCCGCGGCTTGCGTCACCGCTGAGTCCGAGCGCACCTCACGCCTTCCCAGGCTGGCGCTCTGGCGCCAGCCCGCGGCTTTCTCCTGTACCAGCACTCCACGAGTTTCCCAACTCCTCAGGACCGCTGCAGCACGCTCTCCACCGGCGGGACTCCGCTGATCCGAACGGAACCCTCTCGGCCCCGAACTCGCCGATCGTCGCGCCGCGTCTCTGCGGTCACCCGCTCCACCCGGTGTCGACTTGATTATGCTGGCGCAGCAGGGGTACCGTAATCGTTACGAGGAGCTATCGACGGGGTACCAGAGCAAACACCGGGGTCACGCTGTTCAACGCCACGAGTTCGAACCCTGCTCAGCACTGGGGGGAGGTAAGCATCAATGGGTAACCTGACCCGACGGACACTACTCAAAGTAAGCATCGGCACCTGGGTAACGAGTGCACTCGCTGCGTGCTCCAGCCCGTCCAGCTCAACCAGTCCGGCCGCTCCAGCCGCGGCGACTAGCACAACCGCGCCTCCGAAACCGGCCGGCGCTTCTGCGGGCGCGACAACCGCGCCGGCTGCCACAACCGCGCCGGCCGCAGCCCAGGCGGTCGCGACGCCGACTACCAGCGGTGGCGTGGTAAGCCAGACGGCGGGCTTCAAACTGTCTGCGCCCCAATTCAACAGCAACGCAAAAACGGTGCTCACGTTCCTCAACACTGGTACCTCGCAAGTTGAGAGCGCTCACCAGAACACGCTCGTAGACCAGTGGAACAAGACGAACCCGGATGTCCAGGTCGATCTTCAGTATGTAGCCTGGGCGGACCTCAACACGAAGACCCAAGCCTACCTGGCCGCGGGAACCGCGCCCGACTGCTCCTGGTATTGTGGTACGGGTGACCAGGAGGCTTTCGTCAAGGGCTGGATAACACCGCTCGACGGTTATCTCCAGGACGTAAAAGCCGAATTCAATCCGCTCGTCTTCGCTCCCAACAGTCCCAGCATGAGTCCGGACGGCAAGCAGTGGCTCGGCGTCCCGTTCTGTATGTATGGCGATGGGCTCGTCGTCCGCAAGGACTTCCTGGCCAAAGCCGGCGTCACCGATCTTTCGACACTCGAGACCTGGGCCGGATGGAAGGATACCGTCGCAAAGGTCGCCAGCCCGCCAAACATCTATGGGTTTCAGCTGCCCCAGGATCCGGCCAGTCTCGCCGGCGCTGCTGGTCGCTTCTTCTGGAGCAACGGCCTCGCTCACTACGCGGACTTTCGACCGGAGAAACGCGAAGCGTATATTCAATCACTCGACTTCCTCAAGGATATGCTCAAGTTTTCACCAGACGCCGCGAAGGCCTGGAACCACGGCGGGGAAATCGCCGCCTGGACAGCCGGCAACATTGCGTCGATGGGAACTGGTTCGTACTTCTTTGGCGACATCATTCCAACGGCGCCCGATATCGCGACAGCCGACAGGATGGCGGCACTGCCCTTCCCGCATGGACCGCAACTGAAACGTCCGGTGAACTCGCTCGGATTTTGCGGGTACATGATGTTCGACGACTCAAAGCACAAAGACGAGACGGCAGCCTTCCTCAAATTCATGAGCTCACCCACGGCGAACAATGCCTTCCCGATGAATCTTACCCCTTCCAAGGATGTCAATCTCGACCAACGTGTCGACGCGTACAGGGTATACAGCCCCGCGAATTACCAGCAGGATCGCTGGTGGCAGGAAGCGTGGATCAAGATCACCGACCCCGCCAATGTCGACCAGGTGTTCGCGGCCAGTTACATTCCCAGCCCCGAAATCGACAAGACCTGGCAGAACATCTTCCCCTCGTGGAGTACCGGTAGTACCTCCACGTCGGACGCCTACGAGCAATTGAAGGCGCAGATCACCCCCATTCTCAAAAATCCGCCGACGTCGTAGGGCCCGAGAGCCCGTGACACTTGCGGAACAACCCACCCTAAGCGGTGTCGCAGCGAGACCGCGCTTCGCGCTGGGATCCGCCAGGCGGGAGGCCATTGTTGGATACCTCCTGCTCAGCCCGGGGCTGATCGCGCTCATCGTGCTCGTCGGTATTCCCGTCGTGCAGGGCATCGCGCTCAGCTTCACGGACCGCTACTTACTCGAACCCAAGACAGGCGCCTTCATCGGCTTACAGAACTATGCGACGTTCATTTCGAGCCCCAGCTTCTGGCACTACATCGGCAATACGCTGATCTGGAGTATCGGCAGCCTGGCGGGAAGCCTGTCACTCGGCTTGGCGCTCGCCCTGCTTCTCAATCGCAACCTGCGGTTCAGAAGCCTGTACCGAGCTCTAGCACTCATTCCGTGGGTGATGCCGATGGTGGCGGCCGGCCTGGTGTGGCGTTGGATCTTCGACGGCGCGTACGGGATCCTGGACTACACCTTGCTCCAGCTCGGAATCGTCCAGAAGTACGTGACGTTTCTTGCCGACCCGACCTTCACCTGGCCGAGTGTGCTGGTGGTGTCCTGGTGGAAGGGCTATCCGTTCGTGTACGCCGTGCTGCTGGCAGGACTGCAGGGCATATCCAAGGAGCTGTATGAGGCGGCGTCCATCGATGGCGCAACCGGCTGGAAGGCATTCTTGAATATAACGCTGCCTCAGTTGAGACCGGTGCTCTTCGTGCTCGTCCTGCTCGAGACCATCTGGACTGCCAATGACTTCACGAGTATCTGGGTATTGACGCAGGGTGGCCCGCCCCCAGACTATACAATGACGCTCACTCAACTGGTGTATCAGAACACACAGGTGTTCGACAGGACCGCCTATGGCGCGGCGATCGCTGTGTTCCTGATGGTATTTATGATGGCCCTGACGGTGCTATACGTTCGTCGGGTAAATTCCGATATTACCAAGTGACGCCGTGGGAGGCGAGACGATGTCCGTGAGCGAAACGGCGGAGCTACGGAAGCGCCGTGCAGCTGCCAGCGAAAGCGTCACCTGGACAAAGCTGAAACGTCTGTGGAGCAGTGTGGCCCCGCATCTAGCGGTCCTTCTGATTCTGTTGTTCGCCGTGTTCCCGTTTTATTGGGCAGTCGTGTCCACACTGAAACCAAGCACCGAATTGTATACACTCACGCCATCCTTTCTGCCCCACACATGGACGCTTGATAATTATGTATGGGCAGTGAACCAAGACACGTTCATCTCGACGCTTCGCAATTCAGTGTTCGTCGCTTGCATTACCGCAATCGTTTCAGTTGTTATCACCTCGATGATGGGCTACAGCATGGCTCGTCTCCGCTTTGCTGGCAAAAACATCATCGTTACAGCGCTAGTAGCCAGCCAGATGCTGCCGGGTGTCCTGTTGGTCGTTCCGATGTTCGTGCTTTTCGTGACCCTGCAGCGGCTACTTCACCTCGAGCTCGTGAATACGTTTCAAGGTCTGGTGATCGGTTTCGCAACGTTTTCAGTGCCATTCTCGGCGTTGCTGCTGCGTGGCTTCTTCGCCAACTTTCCGGTAGAACTAGAGGAGGCAGCGCTTATTGATGGCTGCACGCGCCTCAGGGCATTCTTCTACGTAGTCTTGCCGCTCTGCATCCCCGGGGTTCTGACGGTAGCGCTGTTTGCGTTTGTTCTGGCGTGGAGCGATTTGCTGTTCGCAATGGTCCTCACCAACAATACGCGCGCCCAGACGGTCGCTGTGACCATCACACAGCTGGCGACGTCTCAATACTCGAACACCAACTATGGCGGGATCCTGGCCGAAGGTGTGATCATCACAATTCCAATCGTGCTGCTATTTGTATTCTTGCAACGCTTCCTGATCGAGGGAATGACAGCCGGCGCGATCAAGGGTTGACCGGTGCTCATGCGACGCCTTGCCAGGTTTGGGCCTGCACTTATCGCTGGCGTGGCTTGCGTCGCGGCACCTTCGGGGCCTGCCGGCACAGCCCCGTCGGCGGCGGTGCTGCAGCTTTCACAATCGGCTGCTTCTCCCGGCACGGTGATTCACCTGCAAGGCGCGGGCTTCCGCGTAGCGGAGTACGTGGAGATCCGAGTCACCGATTCCGCCGGCGGGCAGGCGAGCATCGGACGAGTGGTAGCCGACGGACGGGGCGACATGCAGGCCGATGTTGCGCCAGGTCAAACCGTGAACAATGGGGTGAGCCTCATCAACGCCAACGGCACCGTGAGCGAACGCACAGCCTCGGCGCTGATCAACGTGACGGGCGGTTCGGACGGGGAGCCCATGACCGGTCAGCCTCAGTGGACCATGCGCACGAGCGGTGGAGCCACATGCGAGCCGTGCCTCCTGGTGCATGGACAGGCGCCATGAACCAGGTGAACGGGCCCCAGGCAACCTGGCAATTGACCGCCGGCTTCTTTATGACGGCCCGGGTCGTTCAGACGGCCTGCATGCTTGGCGTGTTCGACCGGCTCGGGGGACAACCCACTACCGCGGAGGATCTAGCCGCCGCACTGGGTGCGGATCGCCTGGGTATCGAGGCGCTCCTCACTGCCTGTGTGGCCGTTGGTGTTCTCGAGAGGTCGAGCTCTGGTCTGTATCGGAACCGTCCTGTCGCAACGACGTTCCTGCAAGACAATGCGGCCGGTTCGCTCAGGAGCACCGTGGTCGACGCTGGCCGACTGTACACCGAGTGGGTGCAGCTTCCTCAAGCCGTACGTGGGCAACGCTCTGCGAGCCGTCTCACATTAAGTGAAGATTCGCCCCAGGCGTACCAAGACGGCGTCTTCAGTACCAGCTGGCCAGCGGCGATCGGGTTTGCGGCCGGCGATAAATTCGGGCGAGTCCGCAAGGTACTCGATGTGGGGGGAGGAACCGGAGCGTACGCGATTGCGCTGTGTCAGCGATGGCCGGCCTTGCACGTTACGTTGCTGGAGCGCCCATCTGTCGTGCCCGCTGCCAAGAGGTCGGTCGCGTCAGTCGGTTTGGCCGACCGCATCAGCGTGCGTTCCGGGGACTATCGTCGTGATCGGTTTGACGCAGACCACGACCTCGTCCTCCTGATGAATGTCTTGCATCAGGAGGTGGCTGGTGACGCGCAAAGACTTGTCGAGCGGGCCGCCAGGGCGCTGGCGCCCAGTGGCAGATTGGCTATCCAGGACATCTGCCTCAACCCTGCCCGCACTGGTCCGGCGATGGCTGCTCTTCTCGGAGTAAACCTCTTCCTGCACTCAGGCGGCTCCGTTCATGGCGTCACTGAGCTGAGAGCGTGGCTACTGGCGCTCGGTCTCGACGTCGTACAGCTGGACCAGCAGGAGACGACCGGCTCCACCACGATCATCGCGCGCCTGCCAGAACCAGCGTAATCTTCACCAACACCCGACACAGTGGTCTTGACAGCAAAGGGAGTCCACACGTATGCGCAGCATTCTTCTTCCCGGCGATCGACAGGTGCATGTGGCAGACTTCCCGAATCCAACCCCGGGTCAGGGCGAGGTCGTGGTCCAGATGCGCGCCGCGGCCGTATGCGGGAGTGATTTGCACACCTACCGCATGCCGTCGGAGCGTCGAGCAGCTGGCGCGGGGATGATACCCGGGCACGAGCCGGCAGGCATCGTCGTCGAGCGTGGCCCCGGCGTACATCGAGTGACCCCGGGCACGCGCGTTTCGGTGTACCACTATCGAGGCTGTGGCCACTGCCGTCGTTGTCTTGGCGGCCAGATAATGTGGTGTCCCGAGCGACGCGGTTATGGAGGTCCTATTCATGGCTCAGACGCCGACTACCTTGTCACGGACGAGCGCAACTGTCTACCCTTGCCGGACGATCTGAGCTTCGACATTGGAGCGATGCTGGCATGCAACACGAGCACGGCCTACTCGTCCATGCAGAAACTCAACCCATCAGGTCGCGATACCCTTGTCATATTTGGCCTGGGTCCGGTCGGGCTGAATGGACTGCTGATCGCCAAGGCGATGGGTGCGACTGTGCTCGGGGTTGACATCTCGCCAACCCGGCAGAGCCTCGCCGAAGAACTCGGAGCGGATGCTGTATTCGACCCGTCGAAGCACGATGTCCCGTCCGAAGTGCGGCGGCGGACCGCAGGCGATGGGGCGATGTTGGCCTTCGAGACATCGGGCAACGGCCGCGCGCAGGCACAGCTGCTCGAGGTGCTGGGCTACGGCGGGAAGGCGGCTCTCGTTGGCATCGGATCGAGCGAGCCCTCGATCAACCCATCGGCGCTAGTCGGCAAGCAGCTCACCCTGATGGGTTCGTTCGTTTCGTCGATCCAACAGCATTTCGAGCTTCTCGCATTCATACACGCTCACGATCTGCCTATCGCGCGGATGATCACCCATCGCTTGGAACTCAACGATGCCGAAGAGGCGTTCCGCCTCGCGGATCGCGCTGAGACGGGCAAAGTCATGTTCGTGTGGTCGTAGCAATGTGAGATCTAATCCAGACGCTGCCAACTACGCAAACGGCAATGAGCTCCGATCACGATGAACTCGCGTAAGATCGGAGCGGAGAGGGTTGCAGAAGGCAGTGTTGCCCATGACTCTTCTTCACGAATAGCCGTACCGCCGCCAGGCGATGTTTTGAGATTCTGACCGGGTGCTGGCTAGGGCCCAGCGAGCCGCACTGGCCGTTTATGCCTGAGGGCGTTAACCCCGACCGGCATGATGCAGCCACCGGAGAGAGACCAGCCGCGGGTACCGTCACTGGGTGGGCTGCGGTTGCCGCCGGCGCAGCGACCCAGTACGACGCGGAAAGCCGGCCGAGCTTCGCGGCCCTGATTTACGCTCCCTGGGAAGGTGGTCCGGTGCCGGCGGACGTACCACCTGTGTTCCTGGCGGCAGCCGGAGACGATGACTTGGTTGATGTGCGATCGAGTCTCGCGCTATTTTCTGCCTGGAGAGCAGTGGCTCGCCCGGCCGAACTGCACGTGTACTCGAAAGGCGGCCACGGCTTCGGCCTGATCAAGCAGGGCCTGCAGTCCGATCATTGGCCGGACCCGTTCTGGGCGTGGCTCAAGGCCCACAATTTCGTGCCGAGCAGTCCTGGGTAGTTAGCCTCGGCTTGAGTCCAGCCATCCTCACCGCGACTTCGCCAGCAGCACCCCGTGATCTCGGCTCCCCGCCCCCGATGAGCGTTTCGCTAGATTGGGCTCGGACATCCGGGCGTGTGCTGCAGCAGCACCACCGCCGCCCGCCGCTCCGGGGCCAGGTGGTCGCCGCTGCTGCTGGCCCGGCTCGTGGTGGAACAGTGGCTGCCTCGTTGAGCAGAGCAGGGAGGAGGCGGGGCACCATAACCAACTCGGCGGATCGTGCGTATCTGCGCTACCAGTACAGCGACTCAGAGAAGCTGCGCATCCGAGCAGAAACGCATCGGCTCTACAGTGAGCGCCACGATGGGCTGCGGGAAGCGATACTCGCTCATCTGGCGCTCCAGCCCGGCCTGCTGGTCCTGGACGTGGGGTGTGGACCCGGCGGTTACCACGCGTCTCTCCAACGTGGCGGTGCTATCGTGATGGCCGTGGATGCGTCCCCGGGCATGGTGCGGGAGGCACGAGCCCGAGGCGCCTCTAGCACCTATCACCGCGTCCAGCTTGCCCAGGCGGACGCGCAGGCCCTGCCTTTCCTCGGCGAGACGTTCGACCGCGTGCTGGCTGCGCACATGCTGTACCACGTCCCTGACCGAGAGGCGGCGCTGCGCGACATGCGACGCGTGCTGAGACGTAGGGGGCGGGTGGTCCTGGCGACCAATGGCACCCCGTACCTGGCCGGCCTCGAACGCTTGCACCAGCAGGCGGCTGCCGCCTTGGGCTATGGGGCTGTAAAAATACTACTTCCGGGTTTTTGCCCCTTCCGGTCAAGCGTGCTGGTGACGTAGAGTGCGAGCATGATGCGGACGGTGAAGGCAAGGAAGCATGCCAGCTGAAGCCATCCACGAATGCGGGTGTGGCCCATGCAGGCGGGGTGAAGCTCACGCTAGCCGTGAGTACCACCGGCAGATGAATTTGCTGCTGAGTCGGTTGGATGAGCAGCAGCGGCGCTGGTATTTGGCGGTGGAATCCGAGCGGATGGGTCATGGGGCTGACCGCATCCTGTTCGAAGTCACTGGCGTCGACGAGAAGACCATTCGTCGGGGCCGCGTGGAGTTGGCTGCTTCTCTGGTGGGCCGCCCAGTCGATCGCGTGCGCCAGCCGGGTGGCGGCCGGCCGCCGACGAAAAAAAAGACCTGAGCATCGTCGCCACCGTCCAGCAGCTGGTCGAACCGGAAACAGCGGGCGACCCGATGACGGGTCAGATCTGGGTGCGCAGCAGCTTGCGCAGCCTGCGGGATCGGCTGGAAGCGGTTGGCCATCCGGTGAGCGCGCCGACGGTGGGACGACTCCTCAAGGGGCTTGGCTACTCGCTGCGCGTCAACGCGAAGAAGATCGAGGCGTCGTCGCACCATCCCGATCGTGACCAGCAGTTCGACTACATCGCCGTCCAGCGTGCCGCATTCAGCGCTGCGAAGCTACCGATCCTGAGCATCGACACCAAAAAGAAGGAACTCGTGGGAGACTTCAAGAACGCTGGCCACGCCTGGGTGCGAGAGCCAACGGCAGTCAACGTGCACGACTTTCCTGGTGATGCGCTTGGACGAGCCGTGCCATACGGGGTGTACGACCTGACTAACAACCGCGGACTCATCTATTTGGGCACCTCTGGCGACACGCCAGCGTTCGCCGCCGACGCCATCGCCACCTGGTGGCAAACGGACGGACGGGCGTCCTGGCCGACGAGCGACCACCTCCTGCTGCTGGCCGATGCAGGTGGCAGTAACAACTGCCGCACGAGGGCATGGAAGGAACGCTTGCAAGTGCAGATCTGCGATCGCTTCGGCTTGGCACTGACAGTATGCCACTATCCGACTGGATGCTCGAAGTGGAATCCGACAGAACGACGACTATTCAGCCACGTTACTAACAACTGGGCCGGCGTGCCACTCCGCACCTGGGACACGCTGCTGGCCTTCATCCGCGGCACAACGACCGCTCCTGGCCTGACGGTACAAGCCATCTTCCAGAACGGCGACTACCCCACCGGCCAGAAGGTCACCGATGCTGAGATGGCGGCTCTCCACATTGAACCACACGCAATCTGCCCGCAGTGGAATTACACCATACGACCACGAACTGCAGCCCGTACCACGGCGTGACTCCGGGAACTTGTTCTTTTACGCCACCTTAGAACTCGTCACCCCGGGACGAATCTAGCTTCGCTCGGGGCGCGTCGCGAGGTAGATGGCGACCAATCCGGCCAGCGCTCCCACGAGCGCCCGGATCAACTCGTCAAGCCCGGCCCCACCCAGGTGGAGGAGGACCACGACGAGCGCGCCGGGCATTCACGCCTCCGCAATGGTTCGGACAACACGCCCCGGATCCTGTTGCCGTGCGGCGCGCAGGTTTTCGCGGTGGTGGACCACCAGCGTCCGCAACAGCAGCAGTGACATCGCGCCATGTAACGGAGCGGTCCAAAGCCCCGGCACGTACCCGCCGTAGAGGAACGGGAACACCAGGTGGGCCACGAAGTTGGCCATGTTTGGGCCTAGCGCAAACCACCACACGATGTAGTTGCCGAAAGGGTTGCGCGTCAGCAAGCCAATGGCGCCCAGTATGAACAGCAGCGGGAACGCGATGATGAACAGCGCGGTGAAGAAGCGCTCGTCCCACGGGATTGGTGGCGAGAACATCGTGTTGTAGTAGTCCCAGAAACGGTTCAGGAACTCCTCGGACAGATGGATGAACTGGACCACGATCGCGAACAGGTAGACGACCACGACGCGCTCTGACCTGATGGGATGGGGATAGGTCGTCCTTAGCCAGGCCACGAATGCGACGACGGTCGGCAGAAAGACGATGATCACAAAGGTGCCGCCCACGTAGACCCAGGTCAGGACGATGAAGAGCGCGAGGGCACCCCCCAGGACGAGCGGTGCGGTTCCGAGCTTGCGCATCTCAAGCCGCCCGGTACAGGCTGGGCTGGGCGGAAATGCCATTGGCCGCAAAGTTCGCCAGCACGAACCGCCGGAACGAGGATCGCAGGATCATCTGGGGTGCGACATCGCGCAGGTGATCCCAGCGGCAGAAATTGGTGATGCCATAGTCACGTCGTTCACCCTCGAGCGGTGCCATGACCCTGGAGTTGTCGAGGCCGGTATTCACCATCCACCAGCCAGCGGTGTACTCCCAGACGGGCAGCAGCTCGCGGTCGTCCTGCGCGTAGAAAAAATTGAAGAGGAATACCCCTGGGCGCGTGACTTCGACGTCACCCATCGTGCGCGGGCTGCTCGCGGCTACCGCATACGTGCGGTGGGCCGCGGCTTGGACACGCGCGGCCAGCCTGCTGTAGGCCGTGCTGGCGCGCAGGCTCTGGGCCGCCGACGGGCTGGTCGTCTCCACCAGGACAACCAGGTCGTATCGCGCCCGCTGCAGCCGGCCGGCGGCTACCCCGCGGCGCAGCAGGGGGTGGTTTTCGCCAAACACCAGGTGCGCGAAGCCGTCGAAAACAGTCGCGTGGACCACGTTTGCCTGCGACTCCACCTCGATGGCGGCCTGCTTTAGCTCGGCGATCAGGCGGCGCTTGGGGGCGCTGCTGGGCAAAAACATGGGGCGCCGGTCAATTTCGGCCGCGAGCAGGAGGTAGCCGGACTGGGTCGGTGGAAGCAACGTAGCTTTCGCGGGGCTGAGGGAAGCATTCACGATGTGCACGGAGCGGGTCCTCGTTCGATGCTAAGTCAACACGTGTTTGCCAACACCTGTTGGCACTACTATGCGCCGCTTGACTTGTAATGTCAACCCTTGTTGGCCTACAGTTGTAGGCATGCCAGCTCGGCGCTCCGATCGGACCCGCGCCGCGATCCTGGACGCGGCTCGCGAGCAGTTCGCCGCGCATGGCTACGAGCGCGTCACCATCCGCTCCATCGCCGCCGACGCGGCCATCGATGCGTCGATGGTCATGCGCTACTACGGCAACAAGGACAAGCTATTCGCCGCGGCCGCTGAGTTCGACCTGGAGTTGCCGGACCTCACGTTGGTACCCCGCACGCGGGTAGGCGCCACGCTGGTGCAGCACTTCGTCGACCGTTGGGACCGTGACGAAACCCTCGCCGCGCTGCTCCGCGCGGCCGCGAGCAACGCCGCCGCGGTCGAGCGAATCAATGCGATCTTCGGTGCGCAGCTCGTGCCGGTGGTCGCCGCCTTACACCCGCCTGGCACTCAGCCGGATGAAATCGCCACACGCGCGGCTCTGGTTGGAACGCAGATACTGGGCATGGCGTTCTGCCGCTACGTCGTGCGCCTGCCTCCACTGGTGGCAATGGATCGCACCGCCGTGCTCGCCTGGCTCGCCCCGACGCTGCGGCGCTACCTCGTCGGTGCGCCGCCAGGCTGAGGTACGTGCCGCCGTCACGGCGCGAACTCAGGCAGGTCGAGCGTGTTGCGGGTTCTCATCTGAGCCCGGTCGCAGCGGCCGTCGATCCTCCAGTGGTGGAGCTTGCCGGGATCGAACGCGTACCGGCTGAGGAAATGCACGGGCTCCCAGGCAATCGGCGAGAGGTGAGCCAGGAGCCCGTCCGGAATAGCTTCACCGTCAGCGCGTAGAGGCTCAATCGCATCAGGCAGATAAGATGTCATCCACCGCCGATGGCCGCGACCAGCATGTGTAGGCAGCTGTCGCGGTGCACCTTTGGCCTTGACTCGCTGGTACGCCTCCCAGACTACCCATTTGGAAATCTCAAACGGCTTGTCCTTCGGCTTCGGCTCGCTCATCGACTCCTCCCACCTCGCGGTGGTTGGCCGCCAAACGAACCCGAACAACCTGCCCGCTTCGCTCCACCCGCGTTACCAGGCTTCCTCGCTACTACCAGCCAGTCCGCCCGTGTGCCTCGCATCGGTACTCTGCCCCTCGCAGTTTCGGCTGCTCGAGGTTCTCCCTTTGACGACCGGGCGGGTAGCCCGAGCCCGACCATCTTCATCGAGGCGACAGGTTCCCACGTTCCGCAACAGAGCCTGAGCCAAGCTCGCGCCACCTCTATGCCGTACGCCACCTGGGCAATAAGCAGGTCGTCCCGCAGGCCCATCCCAAGAGTGGAATTACCCCTCGGTTTTGGCGTCATCTTCCATTTTTCCGACACTTGTAACTTTGATCGATTCCATCTTCGACAGCGCAAAGCACGGAGAGACCGGCCGCAACTGGCTGCGTCACCACAGGGCGTGGTTGGAGCGGTTGGCGCTCTATCGCCTCAGCAGGGCGACACAGACGGTGATTGCGCATGCCTGACGGTGAACGATGTCGGGAAAGCCGTGTGCGCGAGAAGTGCATGCACGATTTGACAGGGGGCTGCTGACCAAGCGGCGACACGGCGAGTCGGATACCACGCAACTGACGGGAAATCCTCGAGACTGAGCCCGACCCCCTACCGTCCGCCGATCAATCAGCGGCCTTCCTTACCGGCTGTATCCGCAGTAGAGACGCCATGTCCCCGAGCGGCCCGAGGTGCGCCAGCTTGTCGGGATTGACGATCGAGCTGATGGCTTGGATCTGACCGCCGCCGATTTGGAGCACCGACACGCCGATCAGCCGCTGATGCCCGTCGAGCAGCAGCGCTCCCGGGCCGCCGTTGACCTCGACGGGTCTCAGCGCCGCGCCGGGACTGCGGGCAACGAGCCTGACCCAGTCGAGCAGCGTGCGCGCGACACGGTTGCGCCCGCGTAGCGACCGCGCCAGCGCCGGAACCTTGCCGCCGCCGTCGCCGGTCAGCACCACGTCGTGCGCGAGTAACGCTTCGAGGCCCGCGAGATCGCCTTGCTCGGCGGCGGCGAAGAACTGCCGCGCCAGCTCGTCACGCTGCTCGCGAGTGGTCTGGAAGCGGGGCCGGCGCTGCTCGACGTGGCGTCTGGCGCGTGTCGCGAGCTGGCGCACGTTGTCCTCGCTCTTGCCGACGATCGCAGCGATCTCCGGATAGCCATAGTCGAACACGTCGTGCAGGAGCAGCACGGCGCGCTGCTCGGGAGAGAGACTCTCCAGCAACACCAGCATCGCAAGCGACAGCGAGTCGGCCATCTCCGCGTGCCGAGCCGGATCCTCGCGGCCGTCGGTGAGAATCGGTTCGGGCAGCCACTCGCCGACGTAGCGCTCGCGGCGGGCGCGCGCCGAACGAAGCTCGTTGATCGCCAGCCGCGTGGTCACAGTGGCTACGAATGCCCGCGGCGATGCGATCTGCTCGCCGGCCTCCAGCGCCTGGTGCACCCGCAACAGCGCCTCCTGCACCACGTCCTCAGCCTCGGAGACGCTGCCGAGCATCCGGTAGGCGAGCGCGAAGGAGGCGGGGCGCAGCTCACGGAGGAGTTGCTCACCGGTACTCATTCCGCCCACCCGTCACGTGCGGTCAACTCGTAGTGCATCGTCTGGTAGCCCATCAGGCGGTGTGTGATCGGGACGAGGAGGCCCTGCATGATGTGGTGCTGGCGCGCAAGCGCCTTTGCGGCGATACCTGCTTCGCCGTCGGCGAGGAGCATGGCGCGCACGGCAATCGTCGGTCCGGTGGCCCTACCGCGGAACGTACTGGGTGCGACCTCGACGCTAGGGTTATTCCACAGGCGCTTGGTCTTCCATGCTCTGTCGTGGGAGCGGAAGAAGGCGATGCTCACCGTCGGCACCGGCGTGCCGTCGCGTTTGCAGGTGCGCAGCAGCGCGGTCGCGATCGCGGTCTTGCGGGCCAACGTGGCCTCGTGCATGGCCTATTCGAACCAGTAGTCGAGAGTGATGTCAGAGCCACGCTGGCCACGCTGTCCAGTGAAGCCGCCCTCGCCTCGTAATCCGGACAGCTGACCGGTCCCCGAACCCGGCACAACGAACCACGTGCTTGACACGGTCTCGCCCTGCAACGTCCCCTGGCCCTGAAGGAGGAACGTCCCCGAGCGACCGTCGATGCTGCCGGTCACGCGCGCCATACCGACCATGCTGGCGGCATCCTCCGCCAGTTGGGCCCAAAGGGATTCGGCGACACCAGAACCCTGAATGTCTCCGGAGAAGTCCTCCTCCAGATGGATCTGTACCAGTGCCGGTCCGTCGGCGGGCTTGTCGTACGGTTTGGGGTCCCAGACCTTCACGTTCGTCTTGCCGGTGGCGTGACTCCGCGGGCTCTCAAGCATGGTGCTCAGTCTTCTCCTTCCTCCAGCCGTTTGCAGGTGACAAACTACACGTCTCGAAACAATCGATGTAATCGATCTGGACCGCGGATCGACGCTCCTGTACTCCTGAGGGTCTCGAGCGTCTCATTCATGCCTGGCGTCCTTCAGTGAGGTCCCGCGCAGCGGTCATGTCGCGAACCCCTTGCGCCAGCTCGGGTGTGTTGGCCGCCACGCGAGCTCGCGCTTGGCCTTGGCGTTCGACGCACCTCGGATCTCGGTCATCATCACCGCGCCGGCCTGACCGGCGAACAGCCGCCCGATGAAACGAGGTACGCGCATGGGCTTCTTGGTGCCGAGCGTGTGCGCCAGCGCGGGCAGCCACTCGGCGACCCGAGCGGGGTCATCGTCCACCACGTTGTAGATACCGCGGCTGCCGCGCTCGACCGCCGCCACCGTCGCCTCCGCGGCGTCGGCGATGTGGATGAAGGACCACACCCCGCCGCCGTCGCCGACCAACGGGAACTTGCGCTTGCGAACCATCTCGAACTGCTCCCCGTCCGGCGACAGCGAGGTGCCGGGCCCGTAGAACGCGCCGTAGCGCAGCACGATCCCCTCCGTCCACCGGGCGCCCAGGACCGCGTCTTCGAGATGGCGGATCGCTGCCAGCGTCTCGCGCATCTCCCGCACGGGGGAGGGATCCAGCGGGTCCTCCTCAGTCTTGACCGCCCCACCCGTTCGCGCGTACGCGCCGTAGCCACACGTACTCTGCGCCACGAACCGCCGCACCCCGACCGCCTGCCCGGCCGACAGCAGGTAGTCCGTGCCGTCGGTCCGCAAACGGTTGGTGAGCGCGAAATCACGATCGAAATGACGCAGGTCAAGCGCACCGATCGCGGTCAGCTCATGGACGATCACATCCGGCATCGCCCGCGCGACAGCCTCCGCGACCTGATCGGGATCAAGCGCGTCCGCCATCACCGGCGTCGCGCCCAGCTCAGACAACATAGCCTGCTTGGACTCGCTGCGCGTCATCCCAGTAACCTCATGACCGGCGGCCACCAGACGCGGCACCAGCTGCTTACCGATCGCTCCCGTCGCTCCGGCCACAAACACTCTCATCAGCAACTCCTTCATCGAGAATCGACTGCACCCCACTAGACAAGACAGCGGCCCCAGCTGTGACACCTGACAGCACATTCGCACCTGGCCAGGCTCGGGCGCTGGTGCCAGCACGCGACCGGGCATGTCGAGCGATGCGCTGCACGACGAACGTCGCCCGCTCCTCGGCTGAGACGGTGCAGCGCGGCTCGGTTCGCCTGCAACGGAGCGCCGGAGCCGGGCCTAGATGTGGTCCGGCCCCGGCGGTTCGTGGGTGCTGGGGTCACGGTAGTTGCTTGAGTCCTGCGCCTGATCCTGTGCTCGGATTGTCGGACGCCGGCGACATAAGATGCACCGAGTCCATTGCAGCTCGGGAAGCTATTGGCCTCGGTAGGGCACGTGGAGGAGCTTGCCCGCGCGCTTCTTAGTGGCCTCGCCACGGCGGTCGTACCGTGCTGTGGCCTGGATCTGGGCATGGCCGGCGGCCTGCTGAACGGTGCTCAGGTTGGCCCCAGCGTCCAACAGATCACCGATGAAGGTCCGGCGTAAGTCGTGTGGCGAAAACGACGCAACGCTGGCCTGCAGGGTTCGGCTGCGGCGATGTACAGCATCGCCTGCCCAGACATCCCCACTTTGCCCAGCTTGCTACCTTATTGATGGAGACAAACAACGGCCACGTGACGGTGTCGCCATCCTGGGCGGCGAGGCCTTCCTTCAGCCCGTTGGCCTCGCGGTCCTGTTGTGCCGCCTCAAGGCTCGTAGCGTCCACACGACCGTGTACACCGGCTACACCCTCGAAGCTCTCGGCATGCGGCCCGAGCCAGCGGTTCGCGCTGCCCTCGAGCTCACGGACCTGCTGATAGATGGCCCGTTCGTCGCGGCACTCGCTCATGGCGGCGGGGAGTGGCGCGGGTCGCGCAACCAGCGCCTCATCGCCCACCCGTCAACACTGCTCAGTTGCACGCCTGGTTCCGCGGCCACGCCGTGAGGCCACCACCTCAACCACCCATGACAGCCAGCAAGACCGCGCGCGCAAAGGCGCGCCGCGAGCGCCATAACCAGCGCCACCCTCAGCCCGTGTCAGGCTGTCGAAGCTGCACCATGCGCGCTGCCTGGCAGGCGGGCAAGTTCGACCGTCGCCAGCGGCACCGCCCGCCACGACCTGACGCATGGGATCCGCAGACCGAAGGCCAGCGCCTCACCGAACTGGTTGGTCATCACACACCGAAGGAGATCGCCGACCTGCTGAACCGCGAATACCACCAACTTGACGGCATCCTACGCACCGAAATAGCTGTGGTGGTCCAGATAAAACGGCGCGGCCTTTCGCGGTGGATGGCGGGCTACCGCTTCCATGAGGTCGAGCGGATATTCCACTTCGACCATCGGGCCATGCGGCGCAACTGGCTACAGCCGAACCTGCTGGTGCCCACCCGCACGTTCAGCGGCCGCGGGACCGCCAGCGACACCTACGTCTTCACTGACGATGATCTGCTGCGCTTCGTTCGCGAGTACCCCTGGGCGTACGACTACCGGCGTTTCCGCACGCCCGAACTCCTGCCCCGCCACCTGCAGGCAATAGCGACCCGTTTGCACTCCGAGGCGGAGACGGCCTGGCGGCGGGACCCGTACCTGACCCGCGACGAGTTCATTCGCACGATGGGCTGGACGAGCAAGCAACCCTGGCAGTACTGGGCAAAGACGCGTCAGCTGGTTCCGCTCCGGCTCCGCTACCACGTTTGGCCAGCCATGTCGGGGTGCCGCAACACAGGCCAGCCGCTCGTGCGAGCTCGTGACCTGCCGGCGATCCGAATCGCACTGGAACAAGCGCGTGCAGAAGGCCGCCGCAGGCTTGGCGACCACTGGCGCGGTAAGCCCGCGCGCAACCGTGGTCAGAAGATCGCCACGCGCCGGCTGAAGGTCCTGCGCTGCTTCACGTGCCACGGCCTCTTGGTCAGCCACACGAGTACATCCGCGGCGGCACGGCCAAGTTGCTGACCTTGTTCCGCCCGGCGACCGGCCAGGTCCGCGCCAAGGGCGTCACCAACGCCCCGAACTTGGTCCTGCACCCGTGGCTGCAGAAAGAATTGTTGCAGGTGCTGGCTGATCTACCGGAGCCGCCGACCGAGTTGGAGCCACCAAAGCAAACGCAGTGGGAGACCTGGCTGGGATACGTACCAAGTTGGCCATTACCACCACTCCGCCTGATTCTGATCTGGGACAATCTGGCCGGACACTTGAGTTCAAAGATGGTCATCTGGTTGTTCGCACATGGGGTGATGCCGCTCTACACACCCTTGAGCGGATCATGGTTGAACATGGCCGAGTCCGTGCAGCGCATCCTGTGCGGTCGGGCGCTGAACGGCCAGCATCCGCAGAGCGCCGCAGAGATCATCACCTGGTTGGAGGATACCGTTGCCTGCTGGAATGCAGCTCCCACTCCCTCCGTGTGGGATGGCAAACGCCGAGAACGACGCCTTCGCGCGAAACAACGACGACTTGGTGGCTCGGCCGCTATCCTCGCCGATCACCAGTTAATTGCGGCATGACCCACTAGTGGACCGTCATGGCAGGACGGCCGGGTAGAGGCGCTTGAGTTTGATGCGAGCATCAGGGGTGGTGAAGCGCCAGTCGATGGTGGACTGGTGGACGTTGCGGTCGTGCATCCAGGCAGTCACTTCGCGGACCAACGTGTCTTTGTCGGGGATGCGTCGGTCTAAACACTGGCTGCTCAAAACACTCAGCTCAGTCTCGGCCATGTCGAGCCAACTGGCGTGCTTGGGCGTGTAATGGATCTCCAGCTTGTCTGCCAGACGCCTGGCTTCGGCTGGGGCGAACGCCTCGTACAGCGAGCCTGGCGTGTGGGTGTTCAGGTTGTCCATCACCAGCACGATCCGCTCAGCATCTGGGTAGTGCACGTCCACCAGGTGCTTGATCACCTGCGCAAAATCAATGGCTGTCCGCTGGTCGGCGACGACCACCTCGCGCCAGCCACGCAGCGGTTCGTTCAGCATGAACACCGCGCAGACGCCGTTGCGCTCATACTCGTAGTCGAACCGAACCGGTCGGCCGGGTGCCATGGGCACCGGGATGCGCTTCTCACCGATCAACTGCACGCTGGTCTCGTCCAGACACACCTGGGGGCGACGCGGATCGTACGGTCGAGTGTAGACGTCCAAGACGTCTTCCATGTGGTAGACGAACTCGCCGCTGGGCGCTTCGGGCAGACAGTACTGTTCCTTCAACCATGGCTTCAGTTCGTTTTTTTCAGTGTCTGCCGCACCGTCTCGTGCGAAATGCCATCGACGATCTCAAGTTCCACGAGCTTGTCGGCCAGCAGGCGCAATGACCAGCGGCCACGCCCGTTCGGTGCTGGACTGCACGCCAGTGTGACCAGGTGTGCCTCCTGGACGCCGTCCAGCTTCCGCGGGTGCACCTGGCGTGATGGACGCGGCCTCAGCGCTGCCTCGAAACCTTCCTCGACGCACCGGATGCGGACGCGCTCCACGGTCGAGCGATTGACGTCCAGGGCGTCCGCGATCGCCTCATCACTCAAGCGCGGACCAGCCACGCCCTCATCCGCCTTCAGCAGGATGCGAGCGTGCGTCAGCGTCCGCGCCGCAGCCCTGCCTTTCGACAACAACTCCCTCAAGTGCGCCCGCTCCTCGGGCGTCAACTTCACCCGGTACAGCTTCATGGCTCACCACTGTACCGGGAGTTGTCCTCCTCTCAGCATTGCTGCCTGGACGACCTA
>JAABUQ010004139.1_pt1 | contig 25259 bp, 16 predicted proteins | sample 5560001 | NCBI WGS metagenome assembly JAABUQ01 (sample SAMN10711888, study PRJNA513371) | rock metagenome | isolation source: Antarctica rocks | place: Antarctica: Victoria Land, Finger Mt nord | collected 2015-12-18
CGCTGACATCAAAAGAGGCATGGGAACTGGTCGAGCTTGCCAGGAGCAAGGGCGTCCGCCTGAGCTGCGCGCCGATGACAATTCTGGGAGAGGCGCAGCAGACCGCCTGGAAGACGATCCGCGCTGGAGATCTGGGGACAGTACGCATGGCATACGCCGAAGTAAACTGGGGACGCATCGAGTCCTGGCACCCGGCACCCGGTCCGTTTTACGCCGTGGGTGCCCTCTTCGACGTTGGCGTTTATCCATTGACCATCCTCACCTCGATCTTTGGCCCGGCACGCTCTATCACAGCCTTCGGGCGCGTCATCTACCCTGACCGCGTCACAAAGGATGGCACACCATTCCACATCGACACACCTGACCTCGTCATCGCGGCCATCGAGTTCGCCAACGGCCTGGTCACACGGCTCACCACTAACTTCTACGTGGGCCATCAGGGCAAACAGAAAGGCATCGAGTTCCACGGCGATCGCGGCTCCCTGCACATCGATGACTGGCAAAGCTTCAATGCAAAGGTAGAATTTGCCGAGGTCAACGGCGAGTATAGACCGGTCCCCTACGTCAAAGAACCATTCAAGGGCATTGAGTGGGGACGAGGAGTGCTGGACATGGCAGGTGCCATCAATGGGAACCAGCCTCAGCGCATTACCGGCACCCAGGCCGCCCACGTCGTGGACATCCTTACTGGCATTCAGACATCTTTTACTGAAGGCAGACCCATCGAGATCAATTCAACATTTACACCGCCCGCACCAATGGAATGGGCACAGTAAAACAGCACAGGAAAAGAGAGAAATATATGCGTGTGCTGGACTTTACGCGGCAGAAGGCCGCATAAAGTCCAGCACACGCATAAAAAACATGAAAGGTGGTAGAGTATTGGGACACTATACACTTACCGTATTGCCAGGGGATGGCATCGGCCCGGAGGTGATCGAGCAGGCACTGCACATCCTCGATACAGTAGCGGAACGCTATGGACACAGCTTTACAATTCATAAGGGCCTGGTAGGGATCGCCGCGATCGAAGCTGAAGGAGCCGCTCTTTCAGACGCAACATTCGCACTGTGCCAGCAGAGCGACGCTGTCCTGTTTGGCGCGGTCGGTAGCTTACCGAGTTCTCTGGGCGGAGGCGCAAAGGTGAAGCCGGAACAGGCACTTTTCCGCTTGCGCAAAGGGTTACAGCTCTTCGCCAATCTGCGCCCGGTGCGACCCTTTAAAGACCTGCTCAACGCCTCCACGATTAAAGCAGAGGTTTTGCAGGGAACAGACCTGGTGGTCGTACGCGAATTAACCGGCGGCCTCTACTACGGTCACCTGGAGCCGCCAGTGCCAGGGAAACCCAGCGAGATTCGTGACACGCCACATGGGCGTGAGGCAATTGACACCCTGCTCTATAGCGAGGAAGAGATTGAGCGGATCATCCGCGCCGCGTTTGATATCGCGCATGAGCGGCGCAAAAAAGTCACCTCGGTAGATAAAGCCAACGTCCTGAGCTCCTCGGTGCTCTGGCATCGCGTCGCGGACCGCGTCGCGGCTGATTACCCGGATGTCACCCTCGAACACCTGGTGGTGGATGCCTGCGCTATGCACCTGATACGCCGTCCCAGCAGTTTCGACGTCATTGTGACAGAGAACCTGTTCGGCGACATTTTGACAGATGAAGCCTCGATGCTGGCAGGCTCAATGGGAATGCTGCCTTCAGCCAGCCTGGGGACACGTAGAACTGCACACGGACTCTTTGGCCTCTACGAGCCAATTCACGGGTCAGCTCCTGACATCGTGGGACAAGGGAAAGCAAACCCCATCGCCTCAATTCTATCCGCCGCTCTTCTGTTACGCTACTCCCTTGGTTTAAAACGAGAGGCAGCGGATGTAGAACAGGCAGTCGAAAAGACAATCGCGGCGGGCTTTCGCACAGAAGATCTTCGTGAGCAAGGGGCAAACGTCGTTGGCACACAGGAGATGGGACGGCGTATCCAGGAGGCGCTGGCAGGCATTCCTGTCTGAGGCATCTCTGCAACAGCTACCCCATCATTGGCTTTGGACAGGGACCCAGGAAATGCAATCGTTCCTGGGCCCTTGCTAGCTGCTGGTGCAGCTCATCCTGTCTGTTAGCTAGCTGCGTTGCAGTAACCATCTCCTCAGCAGGGGCGGCTTGCTGTGCAGCTTCTTGCGACAACTGGGCCTCTAGCCGCGCTATTTCGGTGAGAATAAATTGCCGCAGCACAAACCAGCGTGTTACCGAACGTTCAACACCCATGCCAGGCATCTACTCCTTAAACATCGACCTTCGCGATCAATACGTCTACACCCTACGGACGCGGCACCCTGACCCCTTTGCACTCTACTAGAGTAGAGCAGGTAACATACGCTAGCGGGCAACAGCGCCATAGACTAATGCATTCAGAGTATTGAGCAGTTCCTCATCCTGGTATGGTTTGACCACATACGCGCTGGCCCCCAATGACATCGCATGCTGCTGATGTTTGGTTGCGGCACGCGATGTGAGCACGACCAGGGGAAGCGTACGATACTGTTCCTGAGCGCGTATAGTAGAAATCAGTTCATAGCCATCCATACGTGGCATCTCGATATCCAGCAGCACGGCAGCCGGTGCCTCATATGAGATCATCTCCACCGCTTCAACGCCATCGCGGGCCATCTGGACCTCCCAGCCATGCTGCTTGAGCATATTGCTCACCACCCGCCGTACGCTGGGGCTATCATCAACGACCAGAACATGTTTCCCACGTTCGGGCATCGTGGCAGAGCCAGCCGACGGCCGTGTAGTAGCCGCACTCGACCGGCCACTCACATCGGCGCGCCCTCTCACAGTTCCCACAACAGGCGCCTCTACGGTATCACGGCGCGCGGGCATCAGCGCGTTTACGCTGCCTTTTGGACGCGCCGAGAGGAGATCGCCCAACTCAAGGATCAGTATCACGTGACCGTTACCCAGCACAGTCGCACCGGCAATGCCATGTACCTGGCGCAGGTGCGGCCCGAGGTTTTTCATCACAATATCATATTTGCCTTTGATCTCTTCAACCACCAGGGCGACGTGATGCCCACCGGCATTCACCAGGATCAACTGCGCCTTCTCCTCGATTGCACTATTGGCCGCCGTCGAGAGGTACTCTGCGAGGAGGTGGAGCGGATAGAGCTCATTACGTACAACAATGGCCGGTTGTCCGCCAGGTGATGCGCGTTTGAAGTTATCAAGGCGGCCTATTGACTCAACGTTCGCGGTAGGTATAGCGAATTGCTGCCCATTCACGCGTACCATCATCGCACTCTGAATAGCCAGGCTGGTGGGGAACGTCATGGTAAACGCTGTGCCCTGCCCGGCAGTTGACTCGACCCCTAGAATTCCTCTCAGGCGCGAGACGCTATCGCGTACGACATCCAATCCAACCCCACGTCCGCTCTCCTCGCTAAGCACCTCAGCAGTCGAGAAGCCCGGATGGAAGATGAGATTGACCAGGTCACTTTCACTGAGTTGTTGATCGGGACGAATGAGGCCGCGTGCAACAGCTGTCTGGCGGACGTGCTCACGATCAATGCCGGTCCCATCATCACGCACGGTGATCACGATCTGGTTTCCTTCGTAGGCTGCGGAGAGCTTGATCTGTCCGCGTGGCGACTTACCTTTCTGCACCCGCAGATCCGGTGTCTCAATCGCATGATTGATCGCGTTACGCACAAGGTGCAGGAGCGGACCAGAGATTTCTTCGAAGACGGTGCGGTCAACCTCTGTCATCTCGCCTTCGAGCACAAAGTCAAACTCTTTGCCCTGCTTGAGCGCAATGGCGCGCGCGGCGCGATAGAGACGCGGCGCCATATTCGCAATCGGCACCAGGCGAACTTTCATCAAGCGATCCTGAAAGGTCGTACTGAGTCGATTTTCACGGGCAAAAACGCTCTCACATTCGCGAATAATGCCATCCATCTCAGTGCTCAACGTCGTCATGTCCGAAATGCCCTCGCTCAGGCCACGCGCGAGTTGATGAAACTCTGTATAGCGATCCAGCTCCAACTCATCAAATTCAGACAGGTGCGCAGGCGATTTCGAGCCTTTTCCATTGCTCACCCTGGCAGGAACGATGGCCTGGTTTCCCTCACCTGGCATCACCTGAACCGAATGGCCACTGGGCAGAGTCGCAGCTTCAAAACGATTCTCCAGGCTCTGACCCACTTCGCGCAGGCGATTACTACTGACAACCACATCAGCGACAAGGCGCACCAGGCGCTGAATACGCTCCTCCAGAACACTGCGATTTACCAGCAGTTCACCAAACAGGTTTACCAGCTCATCCAGTTTCTGCAGGCGTACGCGTACACTCAGTTCATTGCGGCCAGCAGCACGCGGCACATTAACTTCGGGCTGCCCTCCGGCCACAACATCTGTTACCTGTGCGATATCAACAACGTGTTCCTCGCCATCAACATCCTCCTCCTCCTCTTCGATGGGACGCTGTGCGGGACGCTGCCCACCCAGCAGCTCGGCATACCGTGTTTGCAGGGTGCGCATCCTCGCCTCGCCAAGAGAGGTATCTTTCTCCTTGCCAGTGATAAGCAGATCCAGCGTCTCCGCCGTATCCAGGATAATGCTCAACACGGCTGAAGTGATGGCCATTTTGCCTTCCATAACAGTGTCAAGCAGATCCTCAGAAATGTGGCAGAGATCGGCGATTGTACGGAAGCCCATCATCCCTGCCGCGCCCTTCAAGGTATGGGTAGCGCGGCGGATGCCCTGTATCAGGTCACGATTGCCCGGATTTTTTTCCAGAGCGGCCACATGCATACTGATTGTCTGGAGGTGCTCCTCGGCCTCCATGCGGAAAATCTCCGCAGCCTCTTCACCAAAGTCACCGGTAAAAACCGATGACGACGAGGCCGAGGAAGTTGAGGAAGTTAGCACAGGGGACGCAGGTGCAAAAGATGGCGTCGTGAGCTCTATCTGCCGGGGAGGAGGCATAGGGGACGGAGGGAGATTGGTGGCAATACTATTTACCTCACGGGCCTCTGTCTGACTCACAGGCAACTGATTAACCAGGTTCAATGCGTGTGATGGATCACCGCCAAATGCACCGGAGGTAATCTGATTCAGAAACTCCTGGCGCACCTGTATCTCTATATCACTGCGCAGGCGCGCTTCCATCTCGCGCGGATCTTCGTCAAAGCTGCTGCCATGCGTTTCTTGCGAGGCGCGCTCCTCAAGTTCCCTACCGACCTCGTTACGGATCTGCTGCTCCATCTCCACGCGCGTCATGGGTGCAACAGATGCACGCGACTCATATTCCTGGCGTAGTTCTTCACGTATGCGCGCTTCCAGTTCCGCGCGCAAAGTCGCAAGGTCACCCTGCCGTTCAAAGGTAACACGTTCGCGCAGGTTATCCTTATCCTGAGCCACCTGCATCTCCCAGGGACTCCAACCCGCTTCCTGGGAAAGGACAAAAGAGGTACGATCCTGCATTTGCTGGAACGCTTCCCCGCAGGTCTGTATTGATTGATGCAACTGGCGAAACATTGCGGCGAGCTGTTCATCGGTCATCTCCAGACCGCCAGTGATGTGCCCGAGTAGATCCAGCACCTTCTTCAGTTTACTGTTTGCTACCCACATCACAGAGAGGGGGAGGTAGCGACGCACCTGCTCAGGACTGTTGCGCAGATTTAAGCCCATTGCCTCGCCGGCCCACTCTTCCATACGGTCCAGCGCATCTTTTGAGCCATCTAAAAAGCCCTTGAACTCGCTGCGCTGCGCTTCGATAACGGACATCGCCTCCTGCAACTGCGACACTACATCTCTTAACGAGGTAGAGCGCGCCTCCAGCGCCTGGGCGTCCTGCTGCATCTCGCTATAGATCTGCGGCAGCATAGGCGCGGCGACCTCCAGATCTCTCTGAACATCCTGCTCCAATGGCAGTGCACGCTCATCTGATGTGGGCACAGCGGCAATAGAAGGGGTTGGCTCCCCCTCAAGAGGAGCAGGGGTGGCCGGAGGAGACGTATCCGACACTGCTGCACGTGGTAGTGCCGCGGATTGCCTGGTTGAGGTTATCAAAGCTTCCAGCGCACTCGTCGGCTCTTGCTCTCCATCAGCAGATGCTTGCAATTCACTTTGCGCATGTTGTGGCACAGCCACATCATCAAAACGCACAGCCGGAGCAAGTTCTTCGGGCCAGGCAACCTCTTCTCCTGGCGTCACCGTTGGTGTGCGGAACGAGGCCAGTACCTCGTCAAACGACGGGATGGGAGATGAAGGGAGGAGAGACGGTGCCGGCGGCGCAGCCTGCTCAAACGACGCTGCCGGAGAAGACGGGATCACCTGTGTATACCCTTCATGTGCCGCAGTGCTGCTTTCCACACCCTGCATCGTCCCGCTGGGGGACTCCAGGGTTGTACGATAGCGAGTATAGTCGGCATCATCTTCCGCAATCACAGACTCCTCATTAATGCCAGTGCGAATACCTTCCACGAGTTGATGCAAACGCTCGAGAGAGCGATGAAGCAGGCCCAGGGCAGGTTCATCCAGGGAGATCAACCCATCTAATGCATCAGCCAGGAGGTCTTCCATTCCGTGAGCGACATGGGCCAGGCCAGGGAAGTCCATCATGGAAGCGGAACCGCCAATGGTGTGAGTGCGGCGGTAGGTTTCTTCGAGGGCATCCATGTCGCCAGGTGACTGAGCCAGACGCTCGAGGTTCGTCTCGATTTCCGGCAAATAGCTATTCACCTCTTCGATAAACGAATCGAGAACTGATAGTTTATCAAACGTATTCGACATGTTGCGCGTACTCACTTAACTATTTTGTGTTACTCTCATCGATCTACCGTATGCGAGCAACATAAAAGCCAATCGCTCAAAGAGCCAGACGCCTGCTACACCGTAAGAGGCATCTGGCTTTGATCACAGAAATGATTACTGATTCTGCTCTTTCTGTGGAGCAGGCTGCCAGCGCTGGCGCGCAGGTGACGGTTGACCCGCTGGCGGCAGGGAGGTTGGCAGCAAACCAGAATTCGGGTTCTGGCCAGGCTGACCTGACTGGTTCGGATACGCAGATGGGAAGTACTGCTGGCCCTGCCCATTATACTGCTGACCCTGGCCACTAAACTGCTGGCTCTGCCCATTATACTGCTGGCCCTGGCCACTAAACTGCTGACCCTGCCCATTATACTGCTGGCTCTGCTCATTAAAAGCGGGCACTGAGCCGAAGGGTGCATTGCCAAAACCGTTTGGAAAGCCTTGCTGGTTTTCAAAACCGTTCATATCGCCGAAGTCCTGCTGGTTCCCAAAGTACTGCTGGTTCCCAAAGCCTGCTCCACCGCCAGCACCAGGCTGTGAGCCGGTAAAAGCTGTCTGAGGAGTATTCTGGTAAGGAGCATTGCCACCCATCTGCGACATACTAAAACCGGCAGTTCTCCCACTTTCCTGTTGATTGTTGAACGTGTACTGCCCGGAACGAGATGCCAGAGGCACCAACGACCCGGTATTCCCTGGCTCAGGGAGCGGCGGGAAGTTGCCGGGGAAGCCCTGGTTCCAGTTATGATCCACGTCTGAGCCCATCGACGAAGCGAACGGATTGTTCCTCGGATCAGAAACCTCAGTAACGGATGTCATATTAGAGAACGTGCCAAGCATGTCATTTGTACGATCGGGTAAACGGAAAGTCGAGACCGAAGCTCGCAGTTGTTCTGAGAGCTCGGCCAGATAGCTCACGCTTACCGCCGCCTCCTGCGCACCGGCATCCGTCTGGCGGGTAATCTCCGAGATGCGGCTCATAGCTACAGCAACAGCCTCTGAAACCGACGTCTGATCATTGGCTGCACGGGCGATATTTTCGATCATTTGCGTCTGGCGTTCCACAGCGCTATAGATCAAGTTCAACGAGCGGCCCGCATCATCGGCAAGTTGAGAACCTTTGACCACTTCCTGTGTGCTATCTTCCATAGCAACCACAGCTTCATAAGTATCGCCCTGAATACTTTTCACCAGTGTTGCGATACGCTTGGTTGAATCGGTTGAGCGTTCCGCCAGGAGCCGGATCTCTTCAGCGACAACCGCAAAGCCCCGTCCATGCTCGCCAGCCATAGCGGACTGGATCGCGGCGTTGAGCGCGAGCAGGTTGGTCTGATCAGCAATATCCTCAATGATGCGTACGATCTCTCCGATCTCATTCGATCGCTCGCCAAGGCGCTTAATTTTCTTTGACGTTTCCTGAACGTTCTCCCGAATGACGACCATGCCCTCAATGGTCTGTCGCACGGCCTGCTGACCATTCGCGGCATTGTGCAGCGCGTCCTGAGCGGCTTCTACACTGAGCTGAGCGTTGCGGGCTACATTCTGGATAAAGACGGCCAGGGCTTCGACCGCCTCGGTTGTTTGTGCGATCTGCTTCACCTGAGCTTCTGAAGCCTGGGCCAGCTCGGCGGAACGATCAAGAATGCGCCGGGTCGCGTTGGTCACCTGAACAGCCGTTGACTGGACGCGTCCGACTACTTTTGCCAGTTCTTCAATCATATAGTTGAAGGAGTCGGCCAACACACCAAGTGTATCGGGTGTTACTTCAGCCTGAACGCGCAGATCACCATCACCGACAGCGCTGACCTCCTGGAGCAGTTTTTCGATCTGGGCCTGTAGAGCAGCAGCTTCACTGCCACTCGCACCAAGAGAGATGTTGCTCGCGCCAGGACTCTGGTTATCGAGGAGCATGTTGAGGGAATTAGCCAGCACCGCAAAGTCATCATCGCCGTTAACCACGGCTCGTACAGAGCGCTCGCCCCCGGCGTAGTCACGGCAGACGTCGATCAGGCTCGTCACCCATTCGCGAATTTTGCGTTGCACAATATAATTGACAAGGGTCACAACAATTAAAACGATGATAGCAAAAGCGGTAATCGCAATGAGTAGATTGGTGCGATCCAATTGCAGAGCCAGAATGCCGAGTACACCAAAGAAGACAACAGGAATAAACGTTGAAGCAACGAGCTCAAGGGCCATCAGTGCATTTACTGTCATTCCGCTTCTATTTTGATCGGGATTCATCCGCCAGACCTCCGTTGATAAATATATCTATGTCAAGTCAAGAGACCACGGGTCGCCTTACAAATATCATAGGGCCTCATAGCTATGCATTTTCTCGGAGAAGAGTAGACGAGCCACGTCCAGTATCACCATCGCACGGTTGGCAAGCAGAGCACTCCCGATAGCGTAGGGAATGGCCCAGGGGGGAATAGCAACCTGGCGCGCGTTCCCATTAATGATAGCAGTAGGAGGAATAGGCAGCATCTCACTGACCCCATCCACGATGAAACAGATCACCATTTCATTGTATTGTAGTGATAGCAGGCGGGTACGAGGAGTATAGGGAAGCTGCTGCAGGTCCAGGAACATACGCAGATCGACGACAGAGACGATCGAGCCATGCAAGTTCATCACACCTCTTATCCAGGATGCAATATTGGGCACAGACGTTAACTCGCCGAGGCGCTCGACACCCTGCACCTGCTCGGCCTTTACGGCGAGTTCGCGCTCAGCTAAAGAAAACACAAGGTATTGCTCGCCAGGAGCAGCGGGAACGACCTCGCCACCTCGCTCCTGCGTTCGAGAAGCGGCCTGTGCCTGTGTTAATTGCAACTGAAGCGCCGCCGCCGAAGGAGATTGCGCCATTAGGTGCTGAAGCGCGGCCAAAGCATCGGATTGCAATTTTCTCAGATCTTCACTGGACACACATTTACTCCCAATATAGGCAAAAGATATGCTGTAATGTAGCCATCCATAGGTATTCAGCAACTCCGCGTGCGCAGCCCGTGCTTCTCACCGAGCCCAATGCACAGCATAGCCTCTGCCAACCAAAGATTATCCTAAATCCCTCACAGAGCCTGTATGCGAACGCCTCACACGAGGCGTCGCACACTGGCCACAAGCTCATCTTCATTAAACGGCTTCGTTATGTAGAGATCAGCGCCCTGCCGCAGTCCCCAGGATTTGTCTAACGCGGTATTCTTGCTCGTCAACAAAATGATAGGAATATGCCGACTCACCTCTAAGCTTTTCAGCTTGCGACATACCTGAAAGCCATTTTGTTTCGGCAGGACTACATCCAGGACAATGCACTGTGGACGTTCCTTAAACACCTTCTCAACTGCCTCATCGCCATCGACAGCCGTCACTACTTCAAAACCGCTGTTACGTAGTGGAGTCACAATCATGGTCAATTCGGTCCAACTGTCATCCACAACGAGTATTTTCTGCCCAGACATCCAATTATAACCTTTCCTAACAAGCCACACCAGTGAAATGGCAAACATTGGCTATGCCGACTTCGTAACCCACGCCGGTGAAGCTGATCAGGTCAGGTACAACTCACAGCCTACCCGCGATAGCGGAGACGTGGTCGCACACCTTCCTGTTGGGCCGGCATGCGCTCTTGCCAGTTCGCAAGATGCTTTTTCACAGTCTGCACAAGTTCGACCGCATCAAACGGTTTTGTCAGGTATTCCGTCGAACCTACGAGCCGTCCCCGCATCTTGTCGAACAAGCCATCCTTCCCACTGAGCATAATAATGGGAATCTGCCGAAACTGCAAGTTTTTGCGTATGATCTGGCAAATTTGGTACCCATCCATACGAGGGAGCTGTATATCGAGCAGGATGACGGCAGGCATTTCATCGGCAACTGAAGTGAGTGCACTAAGGCCATCGCCAACAGTTATCACTCTGATATGCTCCCGCTGCAAAGTCATCTGGACGATTTTGCGTACAGTAGGACTATCATCCACAACCAGTACTGTTGGTTCAGCCATTTAGATTGACCTCCTTCTTGCTTCGGGCGACCGATAATCCCCATTACTTTCGGGGGCGACGTTCCAATTTTGCACAATGCCAAGCGCGGGAGATTGATGTATATCGCGCCCACGTGCGCTCTGCGTCGTACGATGCGCACGGTAAATCTGGTACTGCTGTACTTCGTGATCTATTTCTGAGAGGAAGATGCGCCAGGCAACGGTGAGCTGACGACCGGTGTGAGAATTGCCAACCTCATCGCGCAACAATTCGGTAAAGACCATGCGCAGAAAAGCCGCCAGTCCCTGAACCGCTCCCCAGTAGAACTCCTCGAGCTGTTCACCCCGCACTACCTTATTGAGATTAAGGATATCATTGCAATCAAGCTGTCCGTAGCTAAATGTGGTTGTTTCAAGAATGGGGAACTGCTGGCTGGCAAGGTGCTGCAGCGGCTGGGCAAAGCGGCGCTCCAGGTAACGCACAACCTCCATAGAGGCTATATGCCCTCGCCCACGCAAACTTCTGGCATAGGTGCCATGATGGATCAGCAGGGCATTGATACATTCCGCAAGCGTCGTGATGAGGCCGAGCAGGTGCTGCTCTGGATTGGTGGAATGACGCTGCTGCGCTAGTGTGTGCTGGCATTTGATGATAATATTCGAGAGGTCCTGCTGTAATTCGGTCTCTAAAGCCGTATCAACTACCTCTATCAGATGCAGCGTCAGAAGCTGAGCCATAACACGAGCCACGCGCGCCTCTGGCATCATCAACACCAGAGCAACCGCCTGCAAGGAGAGCTCACCATTCGAGAGGCAGAGGACCTCAATACTTTCCTGGTTCAACCCCATGCTGCGTACATCCTTGCTCACCTCCGGCTGCCAGCGCGCAACGGTCGTACGTGTGAGATGCGCGGCACCCTCTTTGGCGATCTCCTCCCATTCATCGGCCTGCCGCAGAGCCTCTAAGAGCACCGAGTCAACATCCAACGACTGCATTTTGCTTTCCATAGAAAGCAGTTGACGATGGAAGGAGAAGCGTCCACTTACCCAGCGCAAGGCATGGCTGATGGATTGGGTCACCGCGAACTCGAGACGGCGCTGCATCTCGCTCGCACTCATCCAACCACGCTCAACCAGCATCATCAAAGCGATCTGCGCGTCGCCCTGTGAGAGTTCGCGAATCATTTGCGCACGGGGAGGATCGAGCTTATTGATGAGGCAGAGCATGCCTAAAATATCCGGTTGATGCACACCATCCTCATGCAGCCCGACAATGCGCCCTTTACGCAGACTGATTGAAAGCGTCTCAGGCCCCGAAGAAACAAAGAGATTCCCTGTTTTTTCACTTAAAGCGAGCATCTTTAAAATGGATTGGAGACCGAGTGTTTGCAAATCCCCATCCATGATGCGGTCTTGCTGATCCATTATCCTTCCAGTTCCTTTACCAGACGAACGTGCACGTTACGTTTTTACTCATAGCAGATTCGTCTCTGTTAGTAGTAAAGTAGCAGTTCGGCACCACATTATCCTGCACAGACCTGCTTGATTGCAGTGAGCAAATGATCGATATGAAACGGCTTGTCAACATATGCCACCACATTCTCCCCCATGTATGAATGATGCATAGGACCTTCTCTGTGTGTCAATGCGCTCATGACAACAAACCCGGGCATTCTATATGACGATCCAGCGGACAAACAGCGCATCACCTGGTACCCATTCATCCACGGCATAATAAGATCGGTCACCACACAGTGCGGCTGCCAGCTCAAGCACTGCTCCAACGCTGCCAGACCATCATGAGCAACTGCGACGGCGAAGCCCGGTTCATAGAGCAAACATTGACAGACGGTAAGCGCTCCATCGACATCATCATCTACCACGAGAACACGTATCCTGTCATCCAGGCCAGACACCCGCGCCTCTAACCCCTCTTCGTGTGCTTCCGCCAGGATCACGCGCTGCAATACTCGCAAGTATCGCTGCAAACGATCCATGGCAAAAGGCTTAAGCAACAGCGCCACCGCCCCCATACGTTCTACCATCGCACGCGACACCGAAAGGCTACTTAGCACAATAGTAAGTCGCGTATGGACATATACCAGTCCATAGTCGTGCAAGATTTCGGCGACCACCACCTGTTGTTGGATAGCAGAAGAGTATTTACTCAGACCAGCTCGATAAAAGGACTGGTCTATATCATACAACAAAATGTCGCCTTCGAGAACATGTATTTCACTCCCCGCGCTCTTCGACAGTGAAGGGAGTACCACTGCCTCGTAGCCCCAGTACTCAATATTGGTTGCTAGCACATGCGCAAAATTATCCTGCTGGCCCGCGAGCAACACGCGGAGCCTCCTCCGCTGACCCATGATCGTTTCTTCTCTCCCGATACCATACAGGCAACACCGCACCTTGCGACACGACAAAAAGCATACCCTGTAGAGTGTACGCCGAAATAGCTTAAAGGTCTATAAAAAAAAGCGCTTCTGGCATAAAGATTTCATTAAGAATTCGGCATCTCTCCCTGGGAACGAAAGACGTAGCCAATCCCAGGCTCGGTCAAAATATATCTTGGCCGCGACGGTTCAGCCTCAACTTTGCGTCTAAGCTGACGAACATAGACGCGCAGGTAATCAGCTTCTTCACCATATTCAGGACCCCACACCGTTCGTAATAATGAACGGTGTGTGAGCACCTTTCCCGCGTAGAGCATTAATTGCCGCAGGAGTTCGAACTCTGTGGGTGTGAGACGTACCTCCTGCGCACCTGCACGCACCAGGCGACGTGAGACGTCCATAAACAGATAGCCATCTTCGCTGGCCAGTACATCAGGCTCACGTTCATTGCCCGTCTCCTTCACTGTGGAACGACGGAGACACGCCCGCACCCGCGCCTGCAATTCATCGTTACTAAATGGTTTCGTTAAGTAGTCGTCCGCACCTGAATCCAGAGCTTTGATCTTCTGTTTCTCTTCTGTTACTGCCGAAAGCACAATGATCGGGGTCTCTGTGAACCCTCGTACCTGCACACACACATCCAGACCATCAAGCTCTCCCGGCATACAGAGATCCAGCAAAATAAGGTCAGGCTGATGGAGCCGCGCCATCTCTACAGCTTGCTTGCCATTCGTAGCAACGAGTACTTCGTAGCCCCCCATCATGAGATTCCTGCGCAGAGTACGCTGAATTGGTGGCTCATCGTCAACAACCAGAATACGCTTTCCCTTCATCCTCATAGCTGTTTCTCCTGCCCAGGGTTTACCAGCCCACGGCAACGAAGCCTCCTGATCCCTCAGATCTTCTTTTCACCGCTCCCTGTTCTCCCCCCTGGCTCACCCTTACCTATAGGCGCCGTCATGTACGGATAGGTAGGGAGTGTAAAGATAAAACAGGAGCCACCTTCTTCTGCCTCCTCCACCCAGATCTTTCCCTGGTGAGCCTCGATAATGCCTTTGCAAATCGCCAGCCCCATACCATTGTTGTACGAGCGCAGACTGTAAAATGATTTAAAGATGTGTTCACGCTCATAGACAGGTATCCCTGGCCCATGGTCAATCACACGAACCTTGAGCATCTGTGGTACTCCCTCGCTCGCCTCCAACCTGATAAGGATCTCCGCACGCGGGGGACTGTGCCGCGCAGCGTTCTCAAGCAGATTATAAAAGACCCGCTCTAATTGCGCATGATCGACATAGATCAAAGGCAGACCAGCCGGCGGAGAGATGCGTACAGGGCATCCATCAAGCACGCGTTGTAGCCGGGAGACCGCGCCATGAATAATCTCGACAACATCACACCACTCTTTTTCCAGATGTAAGGCCCCCATCTCGATACGCGATAACTCGACAACCGCATTCACCAGTACTGTGAGGTGATCTGTCTCGCTATCGATATCTTCGAGCATTTCCCGGCGGTCTTGCTCGTCCCAGGATACCTCCGTCTGGAGCAAGCCGGTCACCGCTGCCTTGATCGTGGTCAGGGGGGTGCGCAGGTCATGCGATACTGACGAGAGTAAAGCTGAACGATTTTTTTCGTCGCGCACCTGTTCTGATACATCCCGCACCTGCAGCGCGATTGCCTCCAGGCGCCCCTGTTGATTGGAGAGTGGATAGCGCGTAACCTGATAATGATAATCGGTGGGAGCGTTTTCCAGCAGTAAAGAACGACCACGCACTATTCCTCGCGAAACCTGCTCCCGCGCCAGCGGCTCGATGGCCAGGACACAGCGCAGTTCCTGCTGATAGGGGCTGCCCACAACAACATCCTGCAGGTACGCAAGCACCTCATCAACATTGCGCATACGGGGCAGGAGTTTTGCAAAAACATCTTCAATCTTCGGTCCCACGGTCATCCCTGAACGCAGTAGGCGATTGCTATAAGAGGCAGACCCCGGCTCCAGCCGCCTATCACACAGGATTTCAGCGGCAGGATTCATGTAGGTACATATACCATCAAGATCAACCACAAACCAGGCATCTTTTAGCCAGTTCGTCGATTGTTTCAACTGTACGAGCAAACGACTCAATTCACCAAGCATGCCCGCGCGCATTAAAGCAGCTCCCGCTGTTTGCGCTAAGAGCGCCATAGTCTCCGCGAAAGGGTCCTTCCGACCAGCAGCCACAGCATCTCTCGTGAGAGATGACGGCAGTTCGTCTGACAATGAACTGGCCTGTGTGTGGAGATAGCGCGCCAATTCTATGACGGGCGCGTCCTGCTCAGGGGAAAATTCCTGTACGTTGCGTTCACTCACTGTCAACAAATGGTCGCTGATGAGATGCAGCAGACTGGTAAAATTGATACCAAAGGTTTGTTTCGTCGCTTCACGGACGTGCATCAACAAGGCAAATTCATCTGCTAGCGTCTCCTCATTCTCGCTCACCGTATCGACTGGCGGAGACTTTTGCAGGACCTGCTCCAGCCGCTCAATGGCCTCCTGGAAGCGGCTGCGTTGATGGGCCGCTTCCAGCAGCATACCGTTATGAATGGCGATGGTAGCTTGATCGGCAAAGAGCGCGAAAATATCTACTTTTAACGGCGTAAAGCCACCCGACTCGGATGAGCCGAGGAAAAGAACGCCATAGATGGTCGTGCCGGTTGCCAGGGGATAACTCAGCACAGAACGCAAGCCGAGTTCCCTGAAAAGAAATGCACTAGCAGGGAAACGCTCATCGTTGGCTATATCTTGCGAGATAAAGGACTGACGATGCTGCAATGTCTGCCCCAGGATACACCGTTCGTTCAGATAGGCATGCTGCGCAAAGACGCGATCCAGTTCTACGGGATAGAGCCCGGCAGACGCCTCCAGGCGCAAACTCGTCCCGCGTCGATCCAACAAAACAATACCAGAAGCAACATTGAGGGCTGTGGAGACGCCAAAGACGATATGATTGAGAATTGTGGCAAGATCCATCTCAGCATTCAATGCCCTGGTAACATCTTTCAGCGCCTGACGCTGACGATCCTGGATCGCTGCACTGCCACCCATTTGCACACTTTCAATCGCGGTTGCCAGAACGTCCGTCACAGCATGGATCAAGCGCTGCAAGGATTCATTGGCATACGTATATGGACGAGTACTGCCCAGTTCGAGCGCCCCCAGGACGCGATCTTCGACTACGAGGGGCGCGATCAATGTAGAGCGCAACTGATGATAGCGACTGAGCGCATCGCCGCTCTCAGCCGGAGGTCCATCCAGGTCCGCCGCGTAATGCTTCACTACCAGGACTGGCGAATGCAACATCTGCTCCACCATGGAATCTTTCAGTGGATGTTGGTGATAAAAGGCAACCCAGCGCTCACCCTCGCGCTGGCATACAGTGACACGCACCGCCTGCCGGTCATGGCGCAGCAGCACAACACCGAAAATATCAAAAGGAACGGCATGCTCTAATTCAGCAGCCAGACGTGTATAATCAGGTTTGGCGCCGCGTACGCTGGAGACGATACGCGCAATACGCTCAATGATAGCAAACTCTTCTGATGTATGTGTTATCGCTTCCATCGCTTCCTTGCCAGCCCCTACTGACATCTGTTACCTCACAGAACCTCTCTGGCCTTTTGCCCTCACATGTATACGTCACTACAAACCTGCTGCACTATACAACATACAAATTATAGACAAGAACACTACATTGTTGTTAAAAAGTATATCACATCCTTACACATTTTCGTCAATCACTCTTCTCCCCAAAAGATAGAGCACGGTGTGACCGGTCGTCTCCTGCTTCCTCCCTATCTTAACATAAATATAGAACCTTTGAGGGCAATAAGCAAAAATATAGCATAATATGCACACTCATGGATAATATGTAAAGCTAACCTCTCGGGTCCCCCTTCGCTATGTTTACCTTTTAGCGTCCTGGCTGAGCACACATCCCTTGCCACACAGACCATTCTCGTCTACAATGATCTTATAAAAGAAGGCGAGGAGAAGGGCACATGCGGCAGGATGAGAGTATGGTGCATCTACGTGTCGGTCCCCTTATCAGAGCCACCAGCCCCACCAGTGTCGTCATCTGGGCGGAATGTTCACAGGCATGCATAGTAACCCTTTGCGCCGTACCGCAGGATGCCTCTCCTGATGGGACAGGGAACGTGGAAGAGACGAAACGTATCAGTACACCCACCACAAACGTTGGGGGACGCTTTTTCGCCGCGCCACAGCTTCATGGTCTCACACCCTCCACATGGTACACCTATCACCTTGTCCTCTCTAACCAGGACGAAGAAGCGCCCGACGCAAGCGATCCCACGCTGCCTGTGCAGTGTTTCCGTACATTTGCTAGCTCAGCCGGCACACACGCACAGCAACGTGCTGAACTGCGGCTGGCCTACGGATCATGTCGCAAACTCATTCATCCTCCCTCCGACGCGTTCAACGCTCTTGGACGCTGGCTTATAGACCATTTTGAGATGCGCGAACAGATCTGGCCTCACGCACTCCTCCTCATCGGCGACCAGATCTATGCCGACGAACCGGCCCCAGAACAACAGATCCGCCATCCACAGCTCCGCGATGGGGCAAAAACATTCGCGGATTTCGCGCTTATGTACGAAGAAGCATGGACGTGCGATACAGGTGTGCGCCAGGCCCTGGCCGTCTTACCAACCTATATGATCTTTGATGATCATGAAATTAGCAACGACTGGAATACCACGCCTACCTGGCGCGCGAACATGCTGCGAAAGGGCATGGAGCACGTGCTCGTCGATGGACTGCTGGCGTACTGGGTTTATCAGGGCTGGGGCAATCTGGAGAGGCGCGATACTGTGGACAATCCGCTGCTATGTATCATGCACGAGGCAGCGCTCAGCGGCGAGGACGCGCTCAGCGCTCTACGCGCCTGCATCAAAGCCGATCTCTACCAGGTACGTCCGCTGCCCTGGCATTACCAGATCCGCACCCAGCCACCGGTCTTTGTCTTCAATGCACGTACCGAGCGCACGACAGTCCTTGCGGATAAACCTGAGCAGATATATGGCCCAACACGGATCGTCAGTCAGGAGCAGATGAACGACCTGCGCGACTGGTTACGCCTGCAAGAGACAAACGTCGCACTGCTCGTCTCCTCCATACCGGCGCTCTTGCCGCCCTTGATCGGCCTGGCTGAATATCTCATGGGAAGACGATTGTGGCACCAATCCGGCACGCCGCTGCACCAATTGGGCGTACAACTCGCACGTATGCAACAGCGTGTCATCGATAGGAACAGCTTTGACCACTGGCCGATCTATGCCGCGAGCTGGGATGAGCTGGTAGAGATGGTGACAACACAGCCAAAGGATATCCTGATCCTCTCAGGCGATGTGCATTTCTCTTATGCGCTGGAGGCACACGGCATCTCTTCCTCTGCCAGAGCCGGACGACTCTATCAACTCGTCTCAACACCCCTGCAAAACATGCTGGGTGCCGCCAGTCAGCGCAAAATAGAGCTGCAAGGTCATATCACCCACGCTACTTACGGGGGACTTCATACACGTATACTACCGCTGCTGCCAGCAAACAAAAAGGTACGTGTACACAGCAATCTCTTATTCGAGAATACCCTCGCACTGCTCACGCTACAACCACAGAATGAACGCGACTATGCTGTCAAGCAGGAGTACCTGGGCGTGGTCGATGGACATTTAGAGACCATCGCACACACAACCTTTCCAACAGGGAAGAGAGAATAAAAGATAAGGGCTCTATAAAGGCTAGCACACGAAGCGATACGCCAGGCTATCAGCAACTATGAAAGGGAATTTCTATGCAAGAGATCGTTCTGCAACACTCATCAGGTCGCATCCAGGTGGACACAGCCATACAGGAAGTTGTTGGCGCATATGAAGATGCCTTTCCCGCACAGATCGCAGGCTACTATGTAGAGGGCAGCTATGCCGACCAGAGCCAGGTGCCAACGAGCGATATTGATATCACCATTGTCTTTCGCGGTCACTTTGCAGACGAGAATACAGCCAGAACCGCAGAACAGATCTGGGAGACCAGCGCACATAAGACGACGATGGAGATGGATATCACGGTTGTAGATGAAGAGAGCTTACAAAAAGGCGTTTTTCCGACTTTAAAGCTGGGCAGCCGGCTCGTCTATGGATATGATATCTGTGGCAACTATCCCATCCTCCCTCTAGAGGCATGGACCCGCGAGCGCATGCACTCCGCCTACTGGCTTCTTACCACGGTTTATCAGCGTCCATCACCTGTACATATGCCGATAGGCTACCCTGATCCAACCGACGAGTTCTTCGGCTATACAAACAGGACGGTCCGGCTGCCAGATGGCAAGGATGTGCCCTGCACACGCAACCTTGTGCGCACGACGGGGTGGGCGGCGACAGCTTTACTGGCGCTTCGGGCAGGGCAATACGCTGCAAGAAAACGCGACAGCACCCGCCTCTACCGTCACTTTATCGGCGATGAATGGTCATCATTGTTAGAAGAGATCGCTACCTTTTGCCGGGATGAGTGGCAATATCTGATCCCCGCCGAGCAGTCCGCACGCCAACACCTGCGTTCGCTATGTGAACGGACGCGTGGTTTTGAACAGCATTTCCTGACGCGCTATAAACCATTTCTGCTTGAGCAGCTTCGCTCAGGCGAACAGGAACACGTTCGCTTTGCCCGCTGGGTTCAGGAACAGCTCCCGCTCGACGATGAAGAGGTGCGCGCCGCTCTGCAGGTGCTTCGTTAGCGCGAAGATGGGTGATGGGCCTCCTCCTCACCCCCTGTAACTACTCAGCCTTCTTCTGCGCCTGCAGCAAACAAAGAAAAATATGCGTGTGCAGCACATCATCTGCGTAAGAAAGGAATATCTCTGGTAACTTCTCATCATCCTTCCTCGACTCACTTCCTTCGGCACATGTATCTCGTCCCACAGATACGACCGAGACTTCGTGATCTCTTTGTGATGTTAACAGTGATGCTGTAACTCTATTGTGATGTCAGGGTGGTATGATACGAGCGAAAGTGTTTCTCCTGTAATAGAGAAAGATTGAATTCTGCGAAAAGGGGTGTTGTAAAACCAAAGAAACCATTAAAACGCTGACTCACAAGTTGCGTAACGAGAGGTACATTCCTCTTTCTTTAACCTATAAGGAGGCCATACTCATGAATGGGCCTGCTCACTATCTGCACATCGGGTTTATCTTGATCTCACTGGCAAACTTGATCGTGATCGCTCTCCTGCTCCTTGTCTTCATACTAGCCGTCGCGCTGAGGCTACCGGAAAGGCAGCGCCTCTCCACACTCGAAGTTGTACAGCCTCCCCCTGGAACAGGTGGTGGAGAGATGACGTGCGTGAAGTTCGGGATAGCGGGACTGTGGATAACGTTCACGACGAGAGAAAGGTCGAAGGCGCGAGTCCAGGTCTGGAGTAATGCCCATAGCCATGCTGCTTCCTTTCATGCCTATGGACGGACCCATAGATTACCTCTGCTGTACACGCCTTTTCTGAGCGATGCTCAGAAAAGGCGTGTACAGCAGGGAAGATCTAGATCACTTGTTGTACCCCGTCAGTTCTACATAGCCCTGGCCTGTCACTGGCTGACCGTTGCTCTGCCCCTTGATATCGACTGCGCCCTCCCAGTAGGTGTTCCCCGTCGATGCCGTCACCACCAGTTCCTGATCCTTCAGCGCGGGTGTCAGAGTGAGCGTTGTCTGGAGCTGTGAATCGTTAATATCGAGCCGCCAGCCTGATGGATAGGTGATCCCTGTCGCTGGACTGGTCCATTTATCCAGCACCGTCGCGTGTATTGCCGTTGGCTGAATGATGCGATCGCCGCCCGCTGCATCGATATAGCCGATATAGGTGGAGAGTACGTTGCCGCTGGCATCACGAATGAAGTAGACCATCATCTCGCTCTTGTTGTTTAACTGGATGCTGTACCAGTCCCAGCCCCCGCCGCCGAGCGTGAGGAAGTTTCCCCACTGGTGATCCATCCAGGCCAGGCCGTGCACCTGTAAACGCTGGTTATGGTCGAGAATAGTACCACTCACATCCATGTGGGTGCGCGAGTAGTAGTACGAGAAACCACCCAGCCCATAGGTGATCAGGCCGCTGCCGTTGTGCAGGACCGCTGGCTTACGCGCCGTGAGATCGAGGTTGATCGCGTAATCTTTCATCCCCGCAACCAGGTGGTCGTGCCCATTTAAGCCCTGGATGGTCCAGTCGCCATTATGCACAGCGATCCCCTGCGTCGAAGTGCCGTTAGGTGTACTGCCTGTCGCCTTGATGATGCGGCGCTGATCGTAGTGGAACTCGCCGCGCGTAATATCGCTGATCGCGAAGTGGGAGGCATAGACGGGCGGCAGATCGCTGCGCAGCGCCTGAAAGGTGACCAGTTCAAAGCCATAGCGGTGTGCTTTGCCACTGGTATCGGTAGCATCAAAGTGGCCGGTATAATACCACCACTCGGTCAGATCGTTGTGGGCACCCTCGTCCTGTGGAAAATGGATCGGCGGCAACTGCTGCGCCGTCGCCTGCTCGTTCACCCTGGGCAACTGCTCGGAGGTCGAGACGATACCGGGGAAGCCGCAGGAGGACAGACAGAGCGCCAGGCAAACGAATAGCATAGTTCCGGGTAACAGGTTGCAGGGCGAGCAGCGGGCGTCATGAATGAGGCCCCTACTGACCGGCCCATGAATGGGCCAGGTGGCATGCGCCACCTGGCGGGTACGCGGCACAGCAAGAACACCTTGTCTGTCGGAGATGGAGAGAAGCGTGCCAGAACTGGCATCAACCAGCCACAGGGGAACAGACGGCCTCCGTTGCTCGGCCATAAACGGGGTTCCTACCTGACAGGCTGCTACATCGGGCTTGTGCTGTACAAGCTTTTTCAAGCTATTCCTTTTGATCATTGCAAATAATTGCCTGGCATTTTTCATCGCGCGCCTCCTATCTGCTCTGGTGACGTTCTGGTTTCATCCTGCGCTGGCACGACAGGCTCTGGGATAGCCATATATTCCGCCAGGGCGGGCGGGTGGCGCTGAACTCCCACAAAGGGGAGCCACCAGTTCCAGTCGCCTAGCAGGCGCATCGTCGCCGGAACGAGCAGGCCGCGCACCAGCGTCGCATCAATGATCACCGCGAGTGCCATGCCCAGGCCAAGCGCCTTGACCAGGATCATATCAGCGGTCGCGAAACAGGCGCTCACGACGATCACGATCACTGCCGCGCTGGTGATAATGCCACCACTTCGCTGCAGGCCGAGTGCCACAGCCCGCGTATTATCGCCCGTCTGCCAGAACGCCTCCTGCACACGCGAGAGCAGGAAGACTTCGTAGTCCATCGAGAGCCCAAAGAGCGAACAGAAGAGAAGGATGGGGCTGGATGCCTCTACAAAGCCCAGCGGCGTAAAACCAAGCACCTGGTGCAGGAAACCGTCCTGGAAGATCACGACCAGCGCGCCATAGCTCGCCAGGATCGAGAGCGTATTCATAACGATCGCTTTGAGCGGCAGGACCAGGGAGCGGAAGAGGAAGAGCAGCACCACGTACGTGGTGAGTGCAATGATCAATACAGCCCTGGGGAAATCGGTATACAACGAGTTCACATAATCGATATCGCCCGCCGTTCCGCCATCGACCAGCACAGAGATACCGTATCCCGGCTGCGTATTGCGAATGGCCTGGACCAGCGCCTGTGAGTGTGCATCCACCATGCCATACTTGCTGATCACCTGCACCATCAGCGTATCTCCCCCCACAGTTGAATGCAGGAAGGCGGCAAGATAGGGGTCAGCGATAAGCTGTGGGTGAGTGTAGAGGAGTTGATATTGGTCGAGCGTAAAGCGTGGATCGGCGCTGACAATGCTGTCCACCCGTTCCACGCGTGGATCGGCCGCAATGCGCTTAACATAGTAGTAAAGATTGCGGATATTGTCAGGCGAGAGAGCGTCCCCCCTGGTAGTTACCGCCAGCAGAATGGGCGTCGTCTCGCGCTGGTTGAAGCGGCGCGCCAGCAGGTCGTACGCCTCGCGCGAGGGCACATCCGCGGGCAGGATCGACGCGTCGGGGGCGGAGAAGCGCACACCGAGGAAGGGCAGGCCGAATCCGATCAACAGAAGCAGAACGGGAAAGAAGACGCGCAAGGGATAGCGCATAACAAATTGCGACAATCGATACCAGAAACCATGATGCGGATCAATCTCCGCTTGCAAGGGTGCGGCAGTAGCACGTCCCCATAGGCGCGGAACACGCACCGGGAAGGCGTTCACCCGCAATCCAATAATCGCCAGGACAGCGGGCAGCAGCGTCAGGGCGGCCAGCACGGCGAGCAGGACTACCAGGATACCGCCCAGGCCAACCGAGTGCAGCATATTGATGCGGAAAAAGGTCAGGCCCGCCAGGCCGATCGAGACGGTCAGGCCAGAGAAGGCCACCGCGCGTCCCGCCGTCGCTACAGTGATAGCCACCGCCTCGGAGACCTCCCGGCCGCGTCCCACCTCCTCGCGAAAACGACTGACCATGAAGAGCGAATAATCGACGCCCAGTCCGAGGCCGAAGAGCGTTGTAATATTGAGCACAAAGATAGAGAGTGGAGTGAGGTGACCCAGCCCCAGGATGAGCGCGAGCGAGACGACGACGGCAAAACCGCCGACGAGCGCGGGCAGGATCGCGGCCACCACTGAACGAAAGACAAACAGCAGCGCGATAATGGCGAAGGGAAAGGCTAACAACTCCGCACGGCGCAGGTCACGCTCGCTCACGGACTGAATATCCTCATAGAAGACAGGACCACCACCGATGCTGCGCTGTAGATCAGGGACCACTCGCAAGCGCTGTTCCAGTTCGGGCAGAAGTTTGGGCGCGCTGTCCGGGTCGGATTTCATCTCCACGTTCACGTATGCCGCGTGCCGATCAGTAGAGATCTGGCGCGGATTGTCCGTAAAGGCGACGATCTGCACTACCTCAGACCAGCCGCGCAGGCCAGAAAGTGCCTGCTGCATCTGCTGCAAGAACTGCGGATCATCGACAGTATAATGCTGGCTGCTAAAGATAATTTGCACAATTGTTTGATTCACATGCAACTTTTGCACAAGGGTATCAATTGCCTTTTGCGATTCGGCGTCGGGACTGGAAAAGCCGCCCGAGCGCAGCACCTGGGGAGCCTGGGGAGCAAACGGCAGCGCGACGATAACGGCCACCATCCACAGACCCACAATCAACCAGCGATGGCGGGTGGCGATCTTGCCGAGATGGTAGAACATACCAGGACCTTTCTTTTCTTCTCTATCCCTCCCGCCTAAAGCGGCCTCTAGAGCTGAGGGAGCATCTATGGACGGATATTCAATTGAGGCTATAGCTATCGCATATGCCGACTCAATCACATAGTACAGACGTTTGACACTCGATGCGACACCTTATAGGGTAAATCTGGCAGAAACTCTGCCTGTTGTCACACCTTTCTCGGCCTCGTTCTTCGCGCTCATAGATGATTGGAGATAAAATGATTTCTTTAAAAATCATAGCATGAGGCGACCGCACTTTCCAAGAAATACCGATGAACCACGGCTACTTCCCTGCTAAAGCGGAGAGTGCTTCAATGGGTATGACGTGTATCATTCCCGCAATGGGTATAAATGCTCATTCCTTCTCTACAATTTTTCAAGGCGCGTAGGATGGGTTCTATAGGTTTGTTGAGTGGATCTGCCATGAGAGCTTAAAATCACATAAATCATGCATGGTCGCGTTTGCACCCCTATTTTACAATAGTGATATTCGATAATGTACCGTGCTCACTCCTTCCTGTAATTTGATAAGAGAAGGGAGATCGACAGAGATTCTCGCAGAAAAAACCATGATTTTGTCATGAGAAGCGTAAGAGCTTGTTTTCTCAAGGAGATAGATATGCAAATCGCTCAAGAGCTTTTTCACAAACTCGCTGCCTTTGAACCCGATGGGGCATATGTACTGAGTGTCTACCTGGATATGAGTCCACATATGTCAGGGAAGCAGCCGTGGCAACGC
>JAABUQ010004141.1_pt1 | contig 25250 bp, 24 predicted proteins | sample 5560001 | NCBI WGS metagenome assembly JAABUQ01 (sample SAMN10711888, study PRJNA513371) | rock metagenome | isolation source: Antarctica rocks | place: Antarctica: Victoria Land, Finger Mt nord | collected 2015-12-18
CGCCATCGCTTGGTCCGTGTCTTGGGAGAGCAACGATAGAATCGTGCTTCGCCAGAGCCGTCAACACCGAAGCGCACCACAACACGTCATCACGACGTTCCCGAAGCCGATTGTGCAACAGGCTCTTGGGCCGAATAAATGCTCGCTAAAACAAAAGCCAGAGCAGGTCTGGTGTGTCTGCCCGCACCAGACCTGCTCTGACGCCTATCACCATCAAGCCTGGAGTGCGGCGGCCTCCGCCTCATCAAGTGCGGGCGGGCGCTCGACCGGGGTGCCCACCTCCTGCGGGCTGCCCGTCTCCGCCGCACGCAGGATCGCGTACATTGCCTCCAGCACGTGCAGGGCAAGCTGGCCGGAGGAGCGGTGCGGCGTACCGCGACCGATGGCGCGCGCGAGTTCCGCGAGGCCCAGGCAGCGGTAATTGGCCTGATCCGGCCGGGATGCGGGCCACGCAGGCGAGCGCCAGTTGGGCCGGCCGAACGGCATGGCGCTGGGATCGGCCGCCTGCCACTCGCCCGCGCCGTCGGTGAACTCCACGCTGCCGCCGAAGAAATTGGGGTCCGGCACGCGGAGCGAGCCTTCGGTGCCATACAGCTCGATGGCCGGGTGGCCGTGCTTGTGCACGTCCCAGCTCATCGCGAGCGTCACCTGCGGCCCGGCCGCGAATTGCAGCAGCGCCATGACCGTGGTCGGCGTCTCGACCGTGATGCGGTCCCCGGTGCGCGGCCCCGGCGCCGTTACGATCCGCTCGGCAAGGCCGATTGACGCCTGGGCCTGCACCCGGGCGATGGGACCTAGCAAGTTGACCAGCGCCCCGATGTAGTACGGCCCGATATCGAGGAGCGGTCCACCGCCCGGCTTGAAGAAGAACTCGGGATCAGGATGCCAATGCTCCATCCCGCGAGACATCAGGAAGGCCGACCCGGCCACGATCCGGCCCACCTGCCCCGCATCCACCATCTGCCGCGCGAGCCGCCCGCCGGCGCCCAGGAAGGTGTCCGGCGCGCAGCCCATCCGCAGGCCCCGCGCCTCCGCCTCCGCCACCAGCCGCCGCCCGTCCTCCACCGTGACGCAAAGCGGCTTTTCCGAGAACACATGCTTCCCCGCCGTGAGCGCCGCGTGGCTGACGGCGAAGTGCGCGTTCGGCACGGTGAGGTTCACCACCACCTCCACATCCGGCGACGCAAGCAGGGCATCCACGGTCATCGCCTGCGTGCCATGCTTCGCCGCCTGCGCCTGCGCCGCCTCCGGCCGCATGTCCGCGCAGCCCCGCAGCGCCAGACCGGGAAACAGCGCCATGTTCTGCATGTAGATGCCGGAGATCACCCCGGCGCCGATGATGCCGACGCCGAGCGGCCGGGTCTCCGCGGCGCTCACCATGCCTGCACCGCTGCGGCGGACCGGCGGGCGAAGCGGGCGTCGTCATTGGGGTTGTCGTGCTCCAGCACCCATGTCGTGGCCAGGGTGGCGCGCATCACCGGCAGCAAGGCGGGCCAGTCCAGCGTGCCGTGGCCCACATCGGCCCAGCCGTCCTCGTCCGCGCACTGCCCGGCGGGCGCGATGTCCTTTACGTGGAAGCTCACCACGCGCGCTCCATAGCGCTGGATCAGCGCCGCCGGGTCCTGACCGCCGCGCACGGCCCAAGCGATGTCCACCTGCCACAGCACGTCCGGGTCCTCGCCCAGTATCCAGTCGAGCGGCATGGAGCCATCCGGCAGGCGCACCATCTCGAACGCATGGTTGTGCCAGCCGAAGCGGATGCCGTGGTCCTTCAGGCGCTTGGCATACCCGGCCAGCTCCTGTCCCACGCGCTCCCACCCGGCCCGGTCCTGCTCGCGCTCCGCCGGCGGCACGGCAGGCATGAACGCCGTCTCCACGCCCAACTGCCGCAGCGCCTTTGCCGCCCCGTCGAAGTCATCCCGCCATGTGGGGGCGCCCACGTGCGCGGTGGGCGCCGTGAGGCCGTTGGCCGCCAATACGCCGGACAGCGCAGCGGGATCGGCGAACAGGCCGCCATACGGCTCGACGTGCTTCAGCCCCAGCCCTGCCAGCATGGCCGCCTGGCGCTGCAGGTCCGGGAAGTTGCGGGATGAGTAGAGCTGGTACGATACACGGGGTTGCGTCATCTGCATCATCCTGAGCTTCAGGGTTCAAATCCGCTGCCCCGATTGGGCATCGAACAGGTTGAGGCGCCGGCCCTGCAGCAGCAGCTTCAGGCGGTCCCCGGGGGAGACGGGCGTTTCGGCCGGCAGGCGCACTGCAATCGGCGCGTCGCCCAGGCGCACCCACACCAGGATGTCGCTACCGATCGGCTCCACGACTTCCACGGACGCCTCGACAGCGGCCGAGTCGTCCGGCGCCAGCAGGACGTGCTCCGGCCGGATGCCCAGCTCCACCGCGCGTCCGTCTTCCAGCGCGGTGTCCGCCGCATAACCTTCCAGCGGAAGACGCAGCCCAGGCGCGATGAACGCGCCGCCGCCGATGCGCCCGGGGATCAGGCTCATGGCGGGCGAGCCTACGAAGGTGGCAACGAAGCGGTTGACCGGGCGGCCGTAGATCTCCGCGGGCGTGCCGAGCTGCTGGATGCGCCGGTCCCGCATGACGGCGATCCGGTCGGCGAGGGTCAGCGCTTCGATCTGGTCGTGGGTGACGAAAATCATGGTGGCGCCCAGGCGGGTATGCAGGCGCTTGATCTCGGTCCGCAGCTCCGCCCGCAGTTGCGCGTCAAGGTTCGAGAGCGGCTCGTCGAACAGGAACACGCCGGCGTCCCGCACCAGCGCCCGGCCGATTGCCACGCGCTGCCGCTGGCCGCCGGACAGCTCGGACGGGCGCCGGTCGAGCAGGTCCTCGATCCGCAGCAGCGCCGCCGCGTCCCGCACCCGGCGCTCGATCTCCGGCTTGCGCATACGCGCCACCTGCAGGCCGAACGACATGTTGCCGCGCACGGTCATGCGCGGATAGAGCGCATATGACTGGAAGACCATCGCGATCCCGCGGTCCTTCGGCTCCTCCCATGTCACGTTGCGTCCGCCGACCCAGATCTCCCCGGCATCAACCTCCGCCAGGCCCGCCACCGCGTTCAGCAGCGTGGATTTGCCGCAGCCGGAGGGACCCAGCAGCACCAGGAACTCCGACTGCGCCACTTCCAGGTCCAGCCGGTCCAGCACGCGGACCGGGCCGTATGCGATCTCCACCCCGCGGAGCGACACGTTGCTCGGCGTCACCGCCAGCCCCGCGCTCATCCCTTCACCGCCCCGGCCGCGATGCCGCGCACGAACCAGCGGCCCGACAGGAAATACACCGCAAGCGGCAGCAGCGCCGTCAGCATCGTGGCGGCCATGTCCACGTTGTAGAAGCGCTCGCCCTGCGTCGTATTGACGATGTTGTTGAGCTGCACCGTCATCGGCAAGTTGGAGCGCCCGGCGAACACCAGGCCCAGAATGAAATCGTTCCATATCCCGGTCACCTGCAGGATCACCGCCACCACGATGATCGGCACCGCCATTGGCAGCATGATCTGCGCAAAGATGCGCCAGAACCCCGCCCCATCCACCCGTGCGGCCTTGAACAGTTCGATCGGCAGCGCCGCGAAATGGTTGCGGAATAGCAGCGTCATGGTCGGCAGGCCGAAAATCGTATGCACGGTCACGATGGCGAGCAGGGAATTGCCGATGCCTGCAAGTGAGAACAGGCGGACCAGCGGATAGATGAACACCTGGTACGGGATGAACGCCACGATCATGAGCGCCGCGAACAGCACCCCCGCCCCACGCGGCCGCCAGAACGACAGGGCATAGCCCGTCGTTGCGCCCACGAGGATGGAGGCCGCCAGGCTGGGCAGCAGGATGCGGACGGAATTCCAGAACCCCACCTGGATGCCATTGCACGCAAGCCCGGTACATGCGGCGGACCAGGCCTGTCTCCAGGCGTCGAGGCTGGGGGCGGAGGGCAGGGCCAGGATGTTTCCCGCCCGAACCTCTGCCATCGGCTTCAGCGACGTGACGGCCATGACATAGAGCGGCGCCAGGAAGAACAGGGCCGAGATCAGCAGGAAGGCATACAGCCCGATCCGCCCCGGCGTCAGCCGCTTCGGGCGCCGGCCCTGCGGTTGCACTAGGCCCTGGGGCTGCAAGCCGCTCATCGAATGCCCGCGGCGCGTTGGCGGCGGCCCTGGACATATAGCCAGGGCGCCACGACGGCCACGACCGTGATCAGCATCGTCGTGGCAGCCGCGGCGGCGAGGCCGAGGTTCGCACGCTCGAACAGGTAGTCCATCACGAACTTGGCCGGCACTTCGGAGGCGATGCCGGGTCCTCCGTTGGTCATGGAGACCGAGAGGTCATACAGCCGCACCACGCTGGTGGCGAGCAGCACGAAGGCCGTGGCGAAGCTGCCGCCCAGCATGGGCACCACGATGAACAGCAGCGTCCGCCACGCAGGGATGCCGTCCACCCGCGCGGCCTTCCAGATCTCCGGGTCTATGCCGCGCAGCCCGGCCAGCATGATGGCCATCACGAGACCCGAAGCATGCCAGACCGCGGCCAGCACCAGGGTGAAGATCACCCGCTCCGGCCGGACCAGCCAATCGAAGTGCGCGCCGGCGAAGCCGAGGTCGTGCAGCAGCTTTTCGATCCCGAGCGTCGGGTCCAGCAGCCAGCGCCAGGCCAGGCCGGTCACGATGAACGACATGGAAAACGGATACAGGAACACCGACCGCAACAGGCTTTCCGCCCGCACCCGCTGATCAATCAGCGCCGCCAGCAGGAAACCGAGCACGAGGCTCGCGGTCAGGAACAGCGTGCCGAACACCGCGAGGTTCACCACGGAGGCTTGCCACCGGCCATTGCTCATCAGCGACACATACTGGCGCAGGCCCACGAACACGCTGTTGGGCAGCATGCGGGAGCTGGTGAGCGAGATCCAAATGGTCCAGCCCGTGGCGCCGCAGTACACCACGAGCGCGATCAGCATGGCCGGCGCCAGCGCGAGCTGGGCCGGCGCGCGGGACCCCACGCGGCGGCGCCGCACGCGCACCGGCGCCACGGCGGCCGACGCGGCAACAGGTCCCAGCGCCGCCCGCATCAGGGCTGGCTCAGCGCCGCGGCCACCTTTGCGATGAATGCGTCCGGCGTCATGGACGCATCGTTCCAATACTGGCTGAACAGGTCCTCCATCGCCCCGGTGACTGCGGGGGGCGCCAGCAGCTCGCTCGCCGCTACCTGGGCGGACGGGTCCAGCAGCCAGCCATGCGCCTTGCGCGCGCACTCATCGAGCGCGGACACGTCGGCATCCATGCGCGCGGGGACCGATCCCTTCTTGGCGGAGAACGCGACCTGGTTGGCCGGGTCCGTCATCACCTGCGCCAGCAGCGCCTGCGCCCGGGCCGCATCGGCGGACTTGGTGCGCGGGAAAGCGAACACATCCCCTCCGATGGCATACGTGGTGCCGCGGGCGGACAGCACGGTGCAGCCATAGTCCTTGCCGGCAGTCTGCCCGGCGGCCGTGAACTCGCCCTTCGCCCAGTCGCCCATCACCTGCATCCCCGCCCGCCCCTGGATCACCATGGCAGTGGCATCGTTCCAGTTGCGGCCGGGGCTGCCGGAATCAACATAGGCGCGCAGCCGGCGGTAGGTTTCGGCGACCTTGCGGAACACCGGCCCCTTCACGAAGGCCGCGTCCCGCTTGCCCCAGAACGACACGTATCCGTCCGCGCCGCCCACCCCGGCGAGCACTGCGCTGAACAGGTTGCGCTCCCACACCTTCTGGCCGCTGAACCCCAGCGGGATGATCCCGGCAGCTCGCAGCTTGTCCAGCACGGGAAAGACATCGTCCCAAGTGGTGGGCGCCGCCGCCCCGGCCTTCGCTAAAGCGGCCGTCGAGAAGAACAGCCAATTCTGTCCGTGGATATCAACCGGGACGGCATAGGCATGGCCCTCCCGCGTCACGGCCTGGACGATTGCGGCGGGCATGGTGGCGGCCCATTTCTCCCGTTGCGCCAGGGCGTCCACGTTCTCCAGCAAATCATTCTCCACCAGGTCGTCGAACTGCTTGCCGGTGTTGAACTGCATGGCCGTCGGCGGGTCCCCGCCCACCACGCGGTTGACCGCCGCGGTGCGCGCGTTGGCGCCGCCCGCGATGGCGGTATCAACCCACTGGCCGTTCGCGCGGGTGAACGCGTCCGCATACACCCGGAGCGCCGCGGACTCGCCGCCCGACGTCCACCAATGGATCACCTCCGCCCGGGCAGGTCCCTGGGCGGTAGCAGTGCCTTGGGCATAGGCAGGGCTGGCCGCAAGCATCGCGGCAGCCGCCACGGCGTATCGCATCATGACGCTCTCTCCCCCGCCGGCTTCGTTTGGCCATTTGATCCGGCCTGCGCCAACTTTGGCCAATGTGATCGGTTTCATTTGCTGCTACCAGCGTTTTCCGGGCCGGATGGCATCGCGGAAGGAGCATCATTGCGGGACGGCAGGACCGAGCGGCGGGCAGTCACGATCGCGGACGTGGCCGCCATGGGGGGTGTGTCCACCGCCACGGTGAGCCGCGCGCTGTCCGAACCCGCGCAGCTCCGCACCGGCACGCTCGCCCGCGTGACCGCGGCCGTGCAGCAGAGCGGGTATCGTCCCAACATTGCCGCGCGGACGCTGCGGGCGGGACGGGCGATGCTGGCGCTGGTGGTGGTGCCGGACATCGCCAACTCGTTCTTCTCCGACGTGCTTCGCGGGATCGAGGACGAGCTGTCCCGTCATCATTACGGCTTGCTGATCGGCAATCTGAACAACGGCCGCGCACGCGAGGCGCAGATCGTGGATGTGGTGCGGGCGGGCCAGGTGGATGGAGTGCTGCTGCTGAACGGGCGCATCCCGCACGGCGGCGGCCAAAGCCTCACGCAAACAGGCGTGCCGGCTGTCGCGGTCTGCGAGACCGTGGAAGGTGCCCTGTTCCCGCAGGTGGAGGTATGCAACCGCGAGGCGGCACGGGAGGCGGTGGCGCACCTCGCGGCATTGGGCCACCGGCGGCTCGCCTACGTGACCGGCCCTGCCCGCAACGTGCTGGAACGGGAGCGGCAGGCCGGGTTCCGCGAAGGTCTGGCCGCGGCCGGGCTGGATGGGGCCTGTGTCCTGCCGGGCGACTTCACCTTCGCCGCAGGTGCGGCGGCGGCCACGGTGCTGCTGGCGCAAGAACCCCGGCCCACGGCGGTGTTCGCTGCCAATGATGAAATGGCGATCGGCCTGATGAAGACCGCCTGGCGTGCGGGGCTGGAGGTGCCGCGCGACCTGTCGGTGATTGGGTTCGACGGGATCGAGTTCGCGGACTATGTGCAGCCAACCCTCACGACCTTCCGGCAGCCCCGGCGCGAGCTGGGCCAGCGCGGCGCCGCCCTGCTGGTGCGGGCCATGCTGGGCGAGGTCATCCCTGCCTACGAGGCGCGGCTGCGCCTGCCGGCCACGCTGCTGGTGCGCGACAGCACCGGCCCCGCTCCGAAGGAGAACACTGCATGACCTATCAACCCGCCCCCGCCCGGTACGACGGCGCGCCGTTCCGCCGCTGCGGCGCCAGCGGCCTGGTGCTGCCGCCGGTGTCCCTGGGCCTGTGGCAGAACTTCGGCGGCGTGGACCCGTTCGAGACCGGGCGCGCTATCATCCGCCGCGCGTTCGATTGCGGGATCACGCATTTCGACCTCGCCAACAACTACGGCCCGCCCCCGGGATCGGCGGAGGAAGGATTCGGCCGGGTGATGGCGGCCGACCTGCACTCGGTAAGGGACGAGCTGATCATCGCCACCAAGGCCGGCTACGTCATGGGACCCGGACCTTATGGGGATGGCGGGTCGCGCAAGTACTTGCTCGCGAGCCTCGATGCCAGTCTCCGCCGGATGGGTTTGGCATATGTGGACATCTTCTACCACCACCGCCCCGACCCGGCCACGCCGCTGGCAGAGACGGCTGCCGCGCTGGATCATGCCGTGCGGTCCGGCCGGGCGCTTTACATTGGCCTATCCAACTATCCGGCCGCGCTGGCAGTCGAGATGGCGGGCATCCTGCAGTCGCTTGGCACGCCCTGCCTGATCCACCAGGGCCGCTACTCCCTGCTCGACCGTGCTGCCGAGGGTGGTTTGCTGGACGCGCTCGCTGCCGCGGGGATCGGTTTCGCCGCCTTCTCGCCGCTGGCGCAGGGCCTGCTCACCGGAAAGTATCGCGGCAGCATCCCGCCCGATGCCCGCATGGCCCGCCCGGGCACGCTGCCTTCCGAGCGGCTGACGCCGGAGCTGCGCGGCAAGCTCGACCGGCTCGCGGCGATTGCGGACGTCCGTGGGCAGAGCCTGGCACAGCTCGCGTTGAGCTGGGTCTTGCGCAGCCGCGCTGTGACGACCGCTGTCATCGGTGCGCGGACCATTGGTCAGTTGGACGAGCTGATAGGTCACCAAGTGACCGGGCCTTTGGGTGTTCAGGACTTGGAGCGCATCGGGCATGCGGTCATGTGACCTGCCCTTGGCGCAGAACCGCGGCGCACATACCTCCTGGGCTAGGCTTCATCATCTATGATTCCTTCCTGGACCGGCTCCAGTCACAAATAGCGGTTCAGCATCCGCTCCAAACGCTCCTGCCTGCCAGATCGCGGCAGCGGGTCCAGCTTTTCTGACTCTGCGCGGTCCGCGATCTCGGCGAGGCTGCGTTGGCCGGACAGCATGGCCCTACCCTCTTCCGCATCCCACAAGCTGTAACGGTCGGTGAGTTGCCGGGCCAAACCGCCATCCTCGATCATCCGGGCGGCGATCAGCAGGGCACGTGCGCACACGTCCATGGCACCGGCATGGGCCACGATCAGGTCGTCCGGGTCGATGGACTGGCGGCGCAGCTTGGCGTCGAAGTTCAGCCCACCCGTGCCAAGGCCGCCCGCCTTCAGGATGTGATAGAGCGCCAGCGACGTCGTCTCGACGCTGTTCGGGAACTGGTCGGTATCCCAGCCGGACTGCTCGTCGCCGCGGTTCATGTCAATCGAGCCCAGGATGCCGAGTGCTACCGCCAGCGCGATCTCATGCTCGAAACTGTGACCGGCCAGTGTCGCATGGTTCGCCTCGATGTTCAGCTTCACCTCCCGCTCGAGCCCGTACTGCTGCAGGAAACCCCAGACCGTCGCCACATCGTGGTCATACTGGTACTTGGTGGGCTCCTGCGGCTTAGGCTCGATCAGGATCGTCCCCGTGAAGCCGATCTTGTGCTTGTGCTCGACCACCAAGTTCAGGAACCGGCCGAGCTGATCCAGCTCCCGCTTCATGTCGGTGTTGAGCAGCGTCTCGTAGCCCTCGCGCCCGCCCCACAGGACGTAATTCTCCCCGCCAAGCCCGTGCGTCACCTCCAGTGCCGTACGCACCTGGGACGCGCACCAACGGAACACGTCAGGGTCCGGGTTGGTCGCCGCCCCTGCCATGAAGCGGCGATGGGAGAACAGGTTGGCGGTACCCCAAAGCAGCTTGACCTTGGCCCCCTCCATCTTGCGGCCCAGGAGGGCAGCGATCTCCCGCGTGTTGCGGTTGGTTTCGGCCAGGCTGCCGCCTTCGGGCGCGATGTCGCGGTCGTGGAAGCAGAAGAACGGCACGTCCAGCAGGTGGAACAGCTCGAACGCGATATCCGCCTTTTGCCGCGCCGCGGCCATGGTGTCGCCGTCGGCCATCCAGGGGCGCTTGAAGGTGTCGCCGCCGAACGGGTCACTGCCGGGCCAGCAGAAGCTGTGCCAATAGGCGACCGCGAAGCGCAAGTGGTCCTCCATCCGCCGCTCCAGGACCAGGCGGTCCCTATCGTACCAATGGAACGCCAGCGGGCTATGGCTGTCGCGCCCCTCGAACCGAAGCGGGGTGGTGGTGCTGAAGAAGTCGGTCATGGCAGCCTCTCGCAAAGAAGACTCCGGTACGGATGCGCTCGTGCGCCGTGCGGCCATGCGGCTTCAGAGCCGTGCCGGTCAGGTGGAGGACGCAGTTGCCGTGCCGCAGCGCTCACGCCCAAACGCTGCACGAGATGGGGTGCCGCGCGCATCCAAACGGCCGGCGCCGCCCAAGCGCAAGGGCCAGCAACTGCCAGTTGGTGAGGCCGCGGGCGTGATGGAGCCGCACCCCCATTACCAGTCCAGAGGCAGCGTCGCGGCATCACAATCCTCCGCCACGCACACGATTGACGGGTCGGCATTGCAGCCGCGAAGGATGGGGTTGCCGATCATCGTCGCCATGGTTAGCCCTTGACGGCGCCCGCGGTCAGACCTTCGACGATATGCTTCTGGGCCAGGAAGAAGATCAGGATAGTCGGCAGGATTGTCAGGGTGATGAAAGCCAGGATCAGGTTCCAATCGGACGAGTACTCCCCCTGATAGGCCATGATGCCCAACGGCCAAGGGTAATTGCCGTCGCTGTTCAGCATCACCAGCGGCATCAGGTAGGCGTTCCAGCTCTGCACGAAGGCGATGGTGCCGACGGTTGCGATGATGGGCCGCGATAGCGGCAGGGTGATGTGGCGGAAGAAGCCGATGTAGCTGCAGCCATCCACGGTGGCGGCCTCCATGATCTCCACTGGCAGATCGCGGAAGAAGCGGCGGAACAGCAGGATGGCCATGGCCAGTCCGAACGCGGCCTGCGGCAGCGCCACACCGGAATAGCTGTCCAGCAAGCCCAGGTCGCGCACCTTGATGAACAGCGGCAATATTGCAGTGGCGGCGGGGAACAGCAGCCCCAGCGTCAGGTAGCTGAGCAGCATCGTGCTGCCGAAGAACCTCACGTGAGCGAACACGAACGCCGCCATGGACGCAGCCACGAGGGTGATCACCACCGTCAGGCAAGAGATCACCAGCGAATTGCCCAATAGTTGCCAATACCGCGGCGAGTCCAGGATGCCAGCGTAGTTTTGCCACAGCCATTCATGCGGCAGGCCGAACGGGCTGGTCCGCAGCTCGCCCAGCGATTTGAAGCCGCCCAGCACCGTGGCCACGAGCGGGATGGCCACGAAGCCCGCAACGGCCACGAGGAACAGCGCCTTGTAGAGCGGCGCCAGATCGGGGAGCCGCCTAGTCATTGCGAAGCACCAAACGCTTGTAGCCGAACGCGAATCCGGCGCAGATCGCGAACAGGACCACCCCCACGGCACTGCCAAAGCCGATGCGCATGCGGGTGAAGCCGAAGGTGTAGAGGAACGTCACCATGGTCTGCGAGCTATCCGCCGGGCCGCCGCCGGTCAGCGGCATCACCACGTCGAACAGCTGCAATGACCCGACGATGGCGAAGAAGATGGAGAGCCGGATCGTGGGGTAAAGGTTGGGAATCACGACGTGGCGGAGCACTTGGGCCCGGCTCGCGCCGTCGAGCTGTGCAGCCTCGACCTGGCTCTGGTCCTGGCCCTGAAGCGCCGCGATGAACAGCATCATGTGGAAGCCGAAATACTTCCACACCACCACGACTAGGATCGCCAGCATTGACGTGTCCGGGCTTGCGAGGAGGTGCGGCGGGTTGTCGGACCCAAAGGCCCGCCATACCGCCGCAAGCAGGCCGTAATCCCCGTCATAGACAAAGGAGAAGATCAGCCCGGTCGCGACCTCCGCCAGCACGTAGGGCATGAAGAACAGCATCCGCAGCGCCACCGCACCGCGGAACCGGGTGGAAAGCGCAATCGCCAAGCCAAGCGCCAGCGGAAGCTGGACGACCAGGGAGACGAGGATGATCAACCCGTTGTTCCGCAGTGCCAGCAGGAACGGCCGGGTCTGCAGCGCGGAGGCATAGTTGGCCAAGCCGACCCACTGCGTTGGCCGCCCGTAGCCGTTCCAGTTGAAAGCGCTGTACCATCCCGCCTCGATCACCGGCAGCACGACGAACAGGCTGAACAGCAGCAGCGCGGGCGGCAGGAACAGCACCACGACCATCAGGCGGTCGCTGCCCAACAGCCGCCGGAGCGCGCCTGGCCGCAGGTAGGCCCGCTGCGGCGTCACACGGGCGGCCGTGGTCGCCATGGCGGCGTCAGTTCCCCTGCCGCCAGGCGTCCTCGATCGCCCTGGCGCCATCCTGCGGCGTCATGCTCCCAGCGGCGAGCTGGGCGGTGACGTCGTTGACGGTGCGGCCCACATTGGGACCCAGCGCCTGGTCATAGAAGTTCTGGTGGTAGGTGGAATGGGCCAGCTGCTCGGCGACGTGGCGCAGCAGCGGGTTTGTCACGGCAGCGTCGGCGCCCGTCACGACCGGGATCAGGAAGCCACCTCCGGCCAGCTTGGATTGCACGTCCAGGGAGACGAACGACTGCACGAATTGGGCCGTGGCACGGGGCGCACCTTTGCTGATCAACCAGCCATTGATGCCGCCCAGCGTATCGGTCGGCAGGCCCTTGCCGCCCGGCACGCCAGGGAAGTCGATCCAGCCGACCTGGTCATCCGGCAGTCCCTTCTTATCCGCCGCCAAGGCATGCTGCTGTGCATAGGCGGTGCTGATCGCGACCATCATGGCGGCCTTGCCGTCCGCGAACAGGCCGATGGCGGCCTGGTTCTTGGCGCCCAAATATCCCGGCTGGAACGGCTGCAGGTCGGCCAACTGCTTGAAGTCAGTGCTTGCCTTCACGAAAGATGGGCCGGCGAACCCGCCATCCCCGCCCTTCAACGCCGCATCGAAGGCAGCTTTGCCACCCTCACGCAGCGAGAGGTAGGACCAGATCAGGCTCAACGGCCACTTATCGCCCCCGCCCGCCGCCAGCGGCGTGATCCCAGCCGCCTTCAGCGTTTTGACCGCCGCGAGGAAGTCGTCCCAGGTCTTGATCCCGTCAGCAGCCACACCGGCTTTGGCCAACAGCGCCTTGTTGTAGAAGATGCCGACGCCGCTGACCGCATAGGGTATGCCATAGAGGTGCCCGTCCACCGTGAATGCCTCGACAGCGGGGCGTGCGAGCGTGCTGGTGAGGTCTTTCATCTGATCCGTCAGGTCCTCCAGCACCCCCGCCTCGACTTGCGCCTTCAGCACGCCGCCCGCCCAGCTATAGAACATCGACGGCTTGTCGCGGGATTGCAGCATGGTGGTAAGCTTCGCCTTGAAGGCCTCGTTCTCGAGGAACTGCATGTCCACCTTGACGCCCGGGTGCTGGGCGTCAAACGCCTGAGCCGCCTGGCGCCAGATCGCGACCTGGCCAGGGTTCTGCTCCAGGTGCAGCCATTTCACCGTTTCGTCAGCCTGCGCGGCCGAGGCCGATAGCACGGCGGCAGCCCCGATAGCCCAGCGTGTCAGGCGGTTCATCGTTGTCCTCCTCAGGTCCGTTTCTTGGCCGAAGCTAACCGATTGCCGTCCACGCGGCGTCGTTCCGGCTGGATGCCACGGCCGCCGTGATGAAGCGCATGCCGCGCACCCCGGCCTCGATCCCTGGCACCAGCAGGCTGGCGGGGTCAGGAGACCGCCCTTCGGCCCGGGCGCCGATCTGCTCAGCGAAATCGCGGTAAATCTGGGCAAACGCCTCCAGATAGCCCTCGGGATGACCCGACGGGAGGCGGCTGGCATGGGACGCCACTGGGGATGCTCCGGCGCCGGCCCGGCGGATCAGGCGGGGCGGCTCCCCAAATGGGCTGTGCGTCAGCAGGTTGGGCTGCTCCTGCGCCCAGTCCAGGCCGCCTTTCGACCCGTATACCCGCAGGCGCAGCGCGTTCTCATTGCCCGGCGCAACCTGCGAGCACCACAACATCCCCCGTGCACCGCCCGCCAGGCGCAGCAGCATGTGGGCGTTGTCATCCAGCGGACGGCCCGGCACGAAGGCGGTCAGGTCCGCCGCCACGCTTTCGATCGTCAGGCCGGTGACGAACTCCGCCAGATTGAAGGCATGGCTGCCGATGTCGCCCACGCTGCCGGCAACGCCGCTGCGGGCCGGGTCGGTGCGCCAAACCGCCTGCTTCTGCCCCGTCCCCTCGAGCGCGGTGGTCAGCCACTCCTGCGGATACTCCACTTGCACCACGCGGACGTCGCCGATCTCGCCGGCAGCGATCATAGCGCGGGCCTGCCGGACCAGCGGGTAGCCCGTGTAGTTGTGCGTCAGAGCGAACAGCGCCGGGCTGGCAACGGCGGCGGCTTGCAGGTCAAGCGCGTCCTCCAGGGAGTGGCAGACGGGCTTGTCGCAGATGACGTGGATGCCGGCTTGCAGGAACGCCTTGGCCGGGCCGTGATGCTGGTGGTTAGGTGTGACCACCGCGACGGCGTCAACCCGGTCCGCCCGGGTCGCCTCAGCGGCCACCATGGCCGCCCAGTCGGGATAGGCACGGCCCGGTGCGATGTGCAGGGCGGCGGCGCTGTCCCTGCTGCGCGCCGGATCGGACGACATGGCGCCGGCCACCAGCTCGTAGCAGTCGTCCAATCGGGCGGCGATCCGATGCACGGCGCCGATGAAGGCGCCCTGGCCGCCGCCGACCATGCCCAGCCGGATGCGCCGCGCCATCAGCCCAGCCCCAGCATCGCGCGGTTGGCGGCCTGATCCACGCCGGAGGCCGCGAAGTCATCGAATGCGCGGCCCGCGACGGTGATGATGTTCGCCGCTATGAATGGTGCGCCCTCGGCTGCGCCCTGCTCGCTGTCCTTGATGCAGCACTCCCATTCCAGCACCGCCCAGCCGTCGAAGCCGTGCTGGCTCAGCTTGGAGAACACGGCGCCGAAATCCACCTGGCCATCGCCCAGGGAGCGGAACCGCCCGGCGCGCCCGGCCCAGGGGGCATAGCCGGAATACACGCCTTGGCGCCCGGTTGGGTTGAACTCGGCATCCTTGGCGTGGAACATCCTGATGCGTTGATGGTAGATGTCGATGAACGCCAGGTAGTCCAACTGTTGCAGAACGAAGTGGCTGGGATCGTAGAGGATATTGCAACGCGGGTGCTGTTTCACCCGGTCCAGGAACATCTCGAACGTTGCGCCGTCGAACAGGTCTTCCCCGGGGTGGATCTCGTAGCAGACATCCACGCCGGCCTCGTCGAATGCGTTCAGGATGGGCGTCCACCGCTTTGCCAGCTCGTCGAACGCCGTCTCGATCAGCCCGGCGGGACGCTGCGGCCAGGGATAGACGTAGGGCCAGGCCAGCGCGCCGGAGAAGGTCGCGTGGGCCGTCAGGCTGAGCTTCTGCGAAGCCTTCGCGGCCAGCATCATCTGCTCAACCGCCCATTCCTGCCGCGCCTTCGGGTCGCCGCGCACACCGGGCGCTGCAAACCCATCGAAAGCGCGATCATAGGCTGGGTTTACCGCGACCAACTGACCCTGCAAGTGGGTGGACAGCTCGGTCAGCTGCACTCCAGCGGAGGCTAGGGTGGCGAGGACGTCGTCGCAGTACGCCTGACTCTCAGCGGCGCGCGCCAAATCGAACAACCGTGCATCCCAACTGGGAAGCTGCACGCCAACGTAGCCATGCTCCGCGGCCCATCGGGCGATCGTTTCCAGCGAGTTGAACGGAGCCGCATCACCGGCGAACTGCGCCAGGAAGATAGCTGGCCCCTTGATGGTCTTCATCACTCCTGCCCCTCCCCGCCGCCTGCCGGTTCCCGGCATTTCGTTCAGTGCGCGTCGTAACATCAGCTATACGCCGCGGCCTGGTCAAGCGATACTGACAGATACAGCCGGAAAAATTCAGGTCATGAATTTATACCGTTGACGCCGGCATCCAGCCAACCGCAGTGTCCAGCGCAGAGGATGTCCGCACTGCGATGAAGACCGCCGACCCCGAGCTGATGCGGGCCATCAACCGCTACCACGTGATCGACGTGATCCGGCGCGACGGTCCGATCGCGCGCGTGGAGATTGCGGAGCGGACCGAACTCAGCCGCGCCACGGTCAGCGCCATCACCGGCGCCCTGATCGAAGCCGGGCTGATCCGCGTCGTCACTGTCGAGTCGGCAGAAAGTGGCGGGCGCGGCCGTCCTCGCGTACTGCTGGAAATGCGGGGCGAGGCCTGTCACGTCGTGGGGGTGAAGCTGGCCGCCCACCGGATCAGCGTCACAGTGACCGATGCCAGGGGCGAGCCTTTGGGCTCCACAGTCATGCCGGTGCGTTTGGCCCGGCAGTCTCCTGTTGTCATCGCTGACCTGATCGAGGACGGCGTCCGGCAATGCGTTGCCGATGCCGGGCTGCAACTGGCCGACATCCAGGGCGTCGGCGTCGGCCTTCCCGGCGTGATTGACGCCAACGCAGGCACGTCGCATTGGAGCCCGGTGCTGGGCCCGGTTCCCGTGCCCTTCGCCGCCGAAATCGCACGACGCCTGGCCACCCGGGTCCTGATCGAGAACGATGCCAACCTAGTGGCCCTTGCCGAGCATTGGTTCGGTTTTGGCCGCGGTCTGTCCACCTTCATGGTCGTCACGATTGAGGACGGGATCGGCATGGGCCTGGTACTGGACGGCCGCATCCACCGCGGCGCGCACGGCATCGGGCCTGAGTTCGGGCACGTGAAGGCCGGCCCTCTCGGCCTGCTGTGCCGCTGCGGCGGGCGGGGCTGCCTGGACGCCTATGCCTCGGACTGGGGTATCTTGCAGCAGGCGCTAGCCTCGGACGCGATCGAGCCGCTGACTGACGGCACTGGGCCGGCGCAGTTGGCCGAACTGACCCGCCGCGCTGCAGCCGGCGACAACCGTCTCGCCGAGCTGTTCCGCCGGGGGGGCGAGTTGCTCGGCCTGGCCATCGCCAACGCAGTCAATATGTTGAACCCGCCCCGGTTGGTCATCTCCGGCGACGGCTTGCGCGCTGGCGACATGCTGCGCGTGCCGCTGATGGCGGCCGTGGAAGCCAACGTGATGCCAACCCTGCGGGAGGCGACGGAGATCGTCTTCCACCCCTGGGGGGACGAGATGTGGGCACGCGGCGCGGCGGCGATCGTGCTGCGCCAAATCTACGAATCGCCGTTGAACAACGCGGCATAGGACAGGAGAGGCCTGTGGACCCAGTTTCAATCGGCCTGATCGGCTGTGGCAACATCAGCGCCGCTTACCTGAAGGCTGCGCCGCTGTTTCCGGAGCTGCGGATCGCCGCCGTCGCCGATCTGGATGAAAGCCGTGCGAGTGCACGGGCGGAGGAGTTTGGACTGCGGGCCGTAACCGTGGACGCGTTGCTGGCCGACCCGGCGATCGAGGTCGTGCTGAACCTGACCATCCCCACCGCCCACGTGCCGGTTGGACTGGACGCGATCCGGCACGGCAAGCATGTCCATGGAGAGAAGCCGCTGGGCAACTCGGCCGCGGCCGCCTGCACGCTGCTGGATGCAGCCGGCAAGGCTGGGCTGCGGGTCGGGTCGGCCCCCGATACGTTCCTGGGCGGGGCGCACCAGACGGCCCGCAAGCTGCTGGATGACGGCGCCATCGGGTCCGTGCTGTCCGGCACAGCATTTATGCTGAACCATGGGCACGAGCACTGGCATCCCGACCCGGACTTCTACTATGCCGCCGGCGGCGGGCCGATGCTGGATATGGGACCGTACTACCTGACCAACCTGGTGAACCTGCTGGGTCCGGTGGCCAGCGTCGCCGGAGTCGCCACCGCAGGGTTCCCGGAGCGCACGATCGGCAGCGAGAAACGGCGTGGCGAGGTGGTGCCGGTGACGGTGGCAACCCACGTGTCCGGGTTGATGACATTCGTGAACGGGGCCGTGGTGTCCGTCACCACCAGCTTCGACGTATGGCAACACCGCCATGGCAATATGGAACTCTACGGGACCGAGGGCTCGATGGTGGTGCCGGACCCCAACCGGTTCGGCGGCACCGTGGCGGTGGCGAAGCGGCGCGATCCCTGGGCCGACATGCCGCTGTCGCACGGCTTCGCGGACGGCAACTTTCGCATCATCGGCCTGGCCGATATGGCGCGCGCCATCCGGTCCGGCCGCCCGCACCGCTGCGACGGCCACATGGCCTATCACGTGCTGGAGGTGATGGAGGCATTCGGCAGGTCCAGCGAGGCCGGCCGCGCAGTGGCAATCGAGAGCCGATGCGAGCGGCCAGCACCGCTGCCGCCGCGATCGGACATAGGCAAGTTCGACTGAAGTGAGGCGAGGCTTGAGTTCAAGAATGGAGGGACGAAGCATGAAGCAGGCATTGATCGTTTGGGGCGGCTGGGCCGGGCACCAGCCGAAGGAGTGTGCCGACGTTGTGGAGCGGATCCTTCGCGAGGACGGCATGGATGTCGTGGTGGAGAACACCACCGAGGCTTTCACCGATCCCAAGTTGCATGAGTTCAGTTTAATCGTCCCGATCGTGACGATGTCCACGATTGAGAAGGAGGAGATCGAAAACCTGAGCGCCGCGGTTCAGTCCGGTGTTGGCCTGGCCGGCTTCCACGGCGGCATGGGCGACAGCTTCCGCAACGAGGTGAAGTTCCAGTTCATGGTCGGCGGCCAATGGGTCGCACATCCCGGCAACATCTTCGACTATACCATCCAGGTCACTAAGCCGGATGACCCGGTCATGGCGGGCATTCACGAATTCGCCTACCGGTCCGAGCAATATTACATGCACACCGACCCAAATAATGAGGTGTTGGCCACCACCACCTTCAGCGGAAAGCACGCGGACTGGATCGATGGCCATGTGATGCCCGTTGTTTGGAAGCGCAGGCACGGTGCAGGCCGGGTGTTCTACAGCTCGTTGGGGCACCAGGCCACGGAGTTCGCCGTGCCGGAGATGGCAACCATCCTGCGTCGCGGGATGCAGTGGGCAGCACGGTGATGACGCGTCAGCGTAACGCCCCCGGATGATGCTGCCTTCCTTTTGCATTGACCTCTTCGTCATTGCGAGCCGCTTGGAGAGCCTTCAAAATCGTGGGGTGCTGATCGGATTGGGTTAGGGTCCGGGCTCACGGGAAGAGAGTGGGCTGGTGCGGAAGCTGGTATGGCGAGTGAAGTTGGTTGCGGAGCTGTGGCCTGGGGTGACGACGGAAACCGAAGTTGCCCGCATCGAGCGCGATGAGCAGGCCGGCTTGGCCAAGCTTGGGCTTCGGCTGGACGAGGCGAAGCAGCTCACGGCAGCACTCCAGGCTCAGATCTTGCCGGTCCAGGTGACTGTGGTGGGTGAGTGCCGTCACTCGTGCGTCGCGTGCGGGCGCGTGCTGGCCAGCAAGGGCCATTATGGGGCGAGGTTTCGCTCCTTGTTCGGCGATGTGCCGGTCCGGGTTCGCCGCCTGCTCGTCTGCTCCTATCAGGATGTGAGTGAGGGCGGGGCGAAGAGCTTTGCCGTACTGGACCTCGGTGGGCATGTGGTCGCACCTGAGCTGGCCTACGTGACGGCTCGGTATGCGGCGTTGGTGCCCTTCGGCAAGGTCGCGGCTTTCCTGTCTGAGTTGCTGCCGATGAGTGGGGCGCAGAACACGGGCACGGTGCGGAACAGGACGTTGCGCGTCGGCACGGAGATCGTGCAGAGCACCTCATCGAGACGGCGCAACAGCCTACGGCACAAGCGGCCGGCCCCGTCGTAGTTGGTCTCGACGGCGGCTATGTGCGCAGCGCGCCGCCCGGCGTCGGCGTGGCGAGCCGATCTCGACCGCGTTCGTGGAGAGCGCGGTCAACGAGATCGTGGCCAAGCGTATGAACAAAAAGCAGCAGGTGCGCTGGAACTGAACCACCGTGCAGCCCTTCCTCGACGTGCGGACGGCCGTGCTGAACGACACGCTCGAAAACGCGTTCCGCTATCGCCACCCCGGCTTCCGGCCCGTCAACGATTACCACAGGTCGATGACAGCCGCGGCATGATCACCTCCCCCCACGATTTTGAATGCTCTCGCTGCGGTCCGGCATGGGGCCGCAAAACACGGCAACCGTCCGACACATGGCCATGAACCTGCTCCGAAGCGCCAAAGACAAGCGCAGCCTCAGGACGCGCCGGAAGTCGGCAGGCTGGAATATAATCTACCTCGAAACCATCGTCCGGCAGTCAGCATGACATCCCGATCAAGCGATTACCCTGCCCAAGCGGCGGCCATGGTTGATGCTGCCCATGAACTACGGATAGGCTTCCGGGCAGCCCCGCCCGCGCAGAGGCGGCCCGCAGGGAGTAGGATATGTCAGCCCCGCCCATCCTTTCCGCCCGTGGCGTGAGCAGGGCGTTTGGTCCTGTGCAGGTGTTGCGCGGAATCAACCTCGACCTTCGCCCTGGCTCCGTCCACGCCGTCCTGGGCGAGAACGGCGCCGGCAAGTCAACCCTGATGAAGATCCTGGCCGGCCAGATCGAGCCAAGCGCCGGGACGCTGCACGTGGACGGCAGGCCCGTCGCGTTCGCCGGTGTCCGGGACGCGGAGTCGCACGGCATCGCCCTCATCCACCAGGAGCTCAACCTGGCACCGCACCTGAGCGTCGCCGCCAACATCTTCCTCGGGCGCGAGCTACGGCGGGGGCCGTTCCTGCAGGAGGCCGCCATGCAGGCCCGGGCAAGCGCGGTGCTGGCCGAGCTGGGGTGTCCTCTCGATCCCGCGGCCCCGGTGCGATCGCTGACCGTCGCCCAGCGCCAGATAGTCGAGATTGCCAAGGCCGTCTCCCGCGACGTGCGCGTGCTCATCATGGACGAGCCGACCGCGGTCCTCACCGGGACCGAGGCAGCGGTGCTGGCCCGCTTCATCCGCAAGCTTGCGGACGGAGGAGCCGCGATCGCCTACATCTCACACAAGCTGGACGAGGCGCTGGCCCTGGCGGACGAGGTCACGGTGCTGCGGGACGGCGCCCTGGTGGCGACCCGGCCCGCCGCCGGGCTGACGGCCAACACCGTCGCGCGCCTGATGGTCGGGCGCGACGTGTCCGACCTGTTCCCGCCCAAGGCCCCGCCCGGCAGGAATCCGCCGGTTGCGCTGTCGGTGCAGGGCGTGTCGGTGCCGGGCCCGGTGCAGAACGCGTCGTTCGAGCTGCGCCAGGGCGAGATCCTGGGCTTCGCCGGGCTGGTCGGCGCCGGGCGGACGGAACTGATGGAGGCGGTGGCCGGGCTGCGGCCCCGTAACGCCGGGACCATCTGCCGCGACGGGGCGCCGATCCGCATCCGCAACCTGCGCGACGCCACCGCGGCCGGAATCGCCTACCTGACCGAGGACCGGAAGGGACGCGGCCTCCTGATCGCCCAGCCGCCACGCCCCAACCTGACCCTGCTGGCCCTGCGGCGCTACGGGCGGGTCCTGGTGGACGAGCGCCAGGAGGACGCGGCGCTGGCACAGGCGGTGCGCGCCTTCGACATCCGGGCCGCCAGGCTCGACGGCCCCGTCGCCCACCTCAGCGGCGGCAACCAGCAGAAGCTGCTGTTCGCCAAGGTCCTGCAGGTTGCCCCGCGCGTGCTGATCGTGGACGAGCCGACCCGCGGCGTGGATGTCGGCACCAAGCAGCAGATTTACCGCCTCCTACACGGCCTGGCTGCGGAGGGCGTGGCGATCGTGCTCGTGTCGTCGGAAATGGCGGAGGTGACCGGCCTATCGCACCGGGTCTGCGTCATGCGGCACGGCCGGATTGCCGGCTTGCTAGCGGGCGACGCGGTCACCGCGGACGCCGTCCTGGACCTGGCTGCCGGAGTGCCCAATGCCGCCGCTGCCTGACGCCGCCCCAAAGGCGGCACTGCCGCAGCGGCCCTGGCCGCGGGTCAGCCTGGTGCAGGCCGGGCCGTTCCTGGCGGTTGCCGCGCTCGTGCTGGTCGGGGCGCTGGCCAACCCGGCCTTCCTCGGCGCGGGCAACATCGCCAACGTGCTGACCCGGACGGCCTTCACCGGCATCATCGCGGTCGGCGCCACCTTCATCATCACCACGGGCAACATTGACCTGTCGGTCGGCTCGCTGGCGGCGTTCGCGTCGGGCGTCACCATCGTGGCGCTCAACGCGATGGCCGGGCCGGTAGGCGCGGGCTGGTTGGCCATCGCTCTCGGGGCGTGCGTGGCGCTCGGGATTGGCCTGCTGGCGGGATTGGTGAACGGGCTGCTGGTGACCAAGGGGCGCATTGAGGCATTCATCGTCACCTTGGGAACCATGGGCGTTTACCGCTCGCTTGTGACGTACCTGGCCGATGGGGGCACGCTGTCGCTGGCCTCCCCCATGCGTGCCGTTTACCGCCCGGCCTATTACGGCGCCGTGCTGGGGATGCCCGTGCCGGTTTTGGTGTTCGCGCTCGTCGCACTCGCCGGGTCCGTGCTGCTGACCAGGACGCGGTTCGGCCGTCACTGCATGGCGATCGGCAGCAACGAGGAGGTCGCGCGCTACTCCGCCATTGACGTGGACCGGGTCAAGCTGCTGGCCTTCGTGCTGCAAGGTCTGTGCGTCGCGCTGGCCGTGTTCCTGTATGTGCCGCGGCTCGGCTCGGCCTCGGCCACCACGGGGCTGCTATGGGAGCTGGAAGCGATCGCCGCCGTGATCATCGGCGGGACGATGCTGAAGGGGGGGCATGGCAGGGTTTGGGGCACGGTCGCCGGCGCAATCATGCTGACGCTTATTGACAACATCCTGAATCTGACCGGAGCGATCAGCATTTACCTGAACGGCGCAATCCAGGGTATCATCATCATCGCCGCGGTCCTGCTGCAGCGCGGCGGGCTTCAACGATAAGGCTCAGGGAAGGAAACCGACCATGAAACGCAGGACCATGTTGGCCGCTGCCACCGCGGCGCTCGCCATGCCAGGCGCCGCCGTGGCGCAGGCGGGGCAGGTGCGCATGGGCGTGTCCATTCCGGCCGCCACGCACGGCTGGGCGGCCGGGCTGAACTGGCACGCGCAGCAGGCGCAGAAGCGGCTGCAGGCCAAGTATCCGAACCTTGAGGTCGTGCTCGTGGCGGCCCGCGACGCGGCAAGCCAGGCCAACGACCTGGAAGACCTGGTCTCGGTCCGCAGGATCAACGGCTTGGTGGTGCTGCCGTTCGAGTCGGCCCCGCTCACCGACCCTGTGCGCCAGGTCAAAGGGGCAGGCGTGTTCATTACCGTTGTGGACCGCGGCCTGACCGACCCGTCCATCCAGGACGCCTATGTCGCCGGGGACAACGTCCGGTTCGGCGATGTCGCCGGACAGTACTTCCGGCGGCGGTTCCCCAATGGCGGCCAGATCGTCGTGCTGCGCGGCATCCCGACAGTGATTGACACCCAGCGGGTTGAGGCGTTCCAGAAGGCGATCGCGGGCAGCGGCGTCAACGTGCTCGCCATGCAGTTCGCCAACTGGAACCGCGACGACGGCTTTCGCGTCATGCAGGACTTCCTGCAGCGGTTCCCCAAGATAGATGCGGTGTGGGCGCAGGACGACGACATCGCCATCGGCGTAATCGAAGCGGTGCGCGAGGCCAAGCGCGAGGACGCGATGTTTGTCGTCGGCGGCGCCGGCATGAAGGAAATGGTCCATCGCGTCATGGACCATGACCGGCTGGTACCGGTGGACGTGACCTACCCGCCCGGCATGATCGAGCAGGCGATGGACCTGACCGCCGCCCACCTGGTCGAGAAGGCGCCGATCCCGCTGCAGACCATCATTGAGGCGGTGCTGGTCACGCCGGAGAACGCCAAGGCGCACTACTTCCCGGACTCGCCGTTCTAGCGTCAGGAACCAAGCGCGGCTTGGCACGGGGATGGCGTGAAGAGCACGCAAACTTCTAGGGGATAATCAGGCCGTCGCTGGCAGGGCCTGTTGGTCGTTGGCGGGCCGGAAGCCTGGGTGGCGCTGGCAGAAGGCGTCCTCGAGGTTGTCGTTCAGCACGGCGGTGCGCACGTCCAGGAAGGGCTGCACCGTGGCCCGGCTCCAGCGCATCTGCTGGGCCTTGGCCATGCGCCAGGCGATGATCTCGTCCACCGCGCTCTCCACGAACGAGGTCGCGATCGGCTTACCGCGTCGCCTGCGGGCGTCGTAGTGGACCGGCGCCGCCTCGTTGTGCTCGAGGTAGCTGAGCAGGTCGGCGGTGCGCTGGCGTAGTCTGTCAATGCCGGCCACCCCGCGCCCGGTGCGGCACTCGGTCCAGCGACACAGGGCGGCAAGCCTGCGCCGGCACCCCGGCCAGTGCCCTTGCCACAGGCGCCACTTCGCGCGCTCCAGGCCACGTATCGCCGTGCCGGACAGGCGCGCGTGAGCGTGGTGCATGGATCGAGGGTGCGGGCGCACCAACCCTGCCCGCGTCCAGGGTCAGGCGGCGCGGACGTAGCTGGGGCGTCCGAAGTCCAGCATGCGGTTGAGCGCCTGGACGGCAACGGCCACTTCGGTCGCCCGGCGTTCGTCCGTATGCGCGCGCAACTCGTCGCCGATCACCTGCTTCCACCTGTTTATGGCGGCTTCGACCCGGGCTCGCCTGTTGTATCCAGACGCGCTCTGCCAAGACATGCGTCCGTGCCGGGCAATGTGCTGGAGGTGGCCGTCCCGCTGCGTCGGTGCGCTCTCAGCCGTGTCGCTGGGCACGGCGTTCGCGCGTGGCGGGACGACAACGGCCGCTTCAGGATGGCGCTCGGCAACACCGGCGTAGACGCGATCTTGGTCGTACGCGCCGTCGGCGGTAAACGACGCCACAGATTTTGCGACCTGGTCGAGCAAGGGATCGACTTGAGACGCGTCGTCCGCGTTCTTGGGGGTCAGCGTGGAGGCCACGATCCGGCCGGTTCCGGCGTCCACGCCGAGGTGCAGCATGCACCACGACCGGCGTGTTGCCGTCCCGTGCTTCTCCAGCAGCCACTCGCCCTTGCCGCACAGCTTCAGGCCCGTGCTGTCCACCAGCAGGTGCATAGGCTCGCCGCCAGCGCCGGCGTTCCCCGGCCGTGGCACCTCCAGCGTCGCCGCACGCCGGCTCAAGGTGGTGTGGTCCGGCACGCACAGGCTGATGCCGAGCAGGCCGATGATGGAGCCGATCAGGCCCTCGGCTTGCCGGTAGGCGAGGCGGAACACCGCGCGCACTGTCAGCACTGTCAGGATGGCGAGCGGCGAATACCAGGGCTGGCCACCGCGGCTTGTGCGCGGCTCGGCCGCCCACGCCGCGACTGCCTCGTCGGTGAACCACACCGTCAGGCTGCCACGCTGGCGCAGGCTGGCCTTATAGGCTGGCCAGTTCGTCACCCGACGCCGCGCCCGCGGGATGTAACGGCGGCGGCTCTGGTTCAGCTTGAACGGCAAAGAGGGAAATCCAGAGGTCAGGAGAAGAGGTGACCTTCTACTCTGCCCAGCTTCTCAGCATTAATCAGCCGATCCGTGTTGGGGTGGACGGCCCCGCGGCATCTCGTGCCAAAGTTTGGTTGTCAACATCCGAACCAGAAGGACCGTCCGCATGAACCTTAAGCGCATTGGCCTCGACACGTCCAAGGCCGTGTTCACCTTGC